>Ga0111539_10001913_pt1 | contig 27727 bp, 21 predicted proteins | sample RhiMethybrSRZTD1_FD_79667 | JGI IMG/M metagenome (GOLD analysis project Ga0111539, IMG submission 79667) | Populus rhizosphere microbial communities from Tennessee, USA - Rhizosphere MetaG P. TD hybrid SRZTD1 (version 2) (version 2) | ecosystem: Host-associated > Plants > Roots > Rhizosphere >...
CCGATCGCGAACGATGGGGCCGCCCAGTGAGCCACCCATTTCGTGGCGATTGTCAGTCTGTTCTTCGTCCTGAACGTAGGCGACCGTACGGTCATCGACGGGCGAGAGCACGAGTCTCTTGACGGGGCCGGCGCTGAGGCCGTTGCCGATGTAGTAGTAGTGGCCCTCACCGCGGAAGGTGTTGCCACCGGACTTGGTGACCGCGCTGATGACGCCACCGAGCGCGCCGCCGAACTCGGCTGGGATGCCGACGGTCTTGACCTGCACTTCCTGCAGGTACTCGAAGACGGTGTCCTGCCGCGAATGGCCGTTGAGCAAGCTGTTGGTGGGCACGCCGTCAACCGTGAACTGGTTTTCGGAGCCGCTGGCACCGTTCACCTGGAAGCCGCCTTCGATGGTGCCGGAGTTGACCGATGGCGCCGTCATCGCCACCGACTGGAAGCTTCGACCCTTTGGCATGCGATCGAATTCTTCAGCGGTCACGTTGTGCGCAACCAACGTGCTCCGCGTATCCACGAGCGGCGAGGACTCAGCGGTGACCTGCACGGTCTCCGCCAGCTCGCCGACCCGCATTTGGGCGTCGACGTTGAACGTGCGACCAAGTAGCACGTTGATGTCGGCTCGCTCGACCTTGGAGAAGCCGGTCAACTCGAACCGCACGGTGTAGCGTCCGGGAACGAGGTCGGGCGCGTTGAATTGACCGTTGGCGTCAGTGACAAACGTCCTGACCGCGCCGGTCTCGGTGTTGGTCGCGACGACCGTGACACCCGGGATGGCTGCGCCCTGCTGGTCACTCACGCGGCCAGTCAGCGCGCCGAATCGCTCCTGAGCGGATGCGAGGCCCGTAAAGACCAGCGCACACGCCACAAGATAAGCACTTATGCGTGCGTACATCAGTTGTCTCTCCTTGACAAACTAGTTGCTCTCGAATGACTAAACAGAACCGCTACGGAAAAGGCGTACCAGATTGGCCCACCGGGCTAAGGACTTGTTGTTCCAATCATTTGCACGACTTGCTCGCGTGTTGGGGGACGAGTGAATCCATGAAGAGCAACTTTTCGAACCAAAATCATGGATCTTTGGCATTTCGTAATGCAAGCATAACTTTCTATCACAACTGGCACAGCTTTGACACCAGCTCGCAACACGCTTTTGTGCACGGCGGCGTGATCCGGCCCTGCTAAACGCCCCGATGTTCATTTTCCTGGGACGAATGGCGCCACGAATGCTGGAACTCAGCCAACCAGTCCCCGAATAGCGGTCGTCCGTCCCGGCTACCCAACATCGATCACCCCGCCAGGCCTGTTGACACCAAACAGCCCGAATCGCGCTCGAACCATTGCCCTCGATCTTCGTGGGTGTTGTTCTACGTAACGCCCAATTCCCGCCCGATTTCCAATGCGCAGCGAAGTTTGGGAGTTGGGAGTTGGGCGTTGCCGAAGGAGTGACCAAATGAGGGCGATCGTGTGGCTGGCTGTTGTCGTCGGTGTGATCTTCACCGCGGCCCCCGGGGCAGCGCAGAGTACGACTGGGACGATCTCGGGACGAGTGGTCGATTCACAGGGACTTCCACTGCCCGGCGTCACCGTGACCGCGACCTCGCCGAACCTCCAGGGCGCGCGCGAGACCGTTACGTCGGAGAACGGCGACTACATCCTGACGCTCCTGCCGTCGGGCCCCTATCGCGTCGTCTTCGAGCTGTCCGGCTTTCAGCGAGTCGAGCGATCCGTCGGCCTCGCGCCGACGCAAATCCTTCCGCTGCCGATCGAGTTGGGCGTCGCGGGCATCACCGAATCGGTGCAGGTGGTCGGGCGCACCGCTGATGTGCTGACGCAGACCAGCCAGGTGGCCACCAACTTCGATCAGACCTTGATGTCCACGCTGCCGACACAGCGCGACTACCGTGCCGTGATGTTGATGGCGCCCGCGGTGCATCCCACTGGCCCGAGCGGCAGCTTCTCGGTCGCCGGCTCAATGTCGTTCGAGAACCTCTACATGGTCAACGGCGTGTCGGTGAACGAGAACCTGCGCGGCCAGGCGCAGGATCTGGTGATCGAGGACGCGCTGCAGGAGACCACGGTCGCCACATCCGGCGTCTCCTCCGAGTTCGGCCGCTTCGGCGGCGGCGTGATCAACATGGTCACCAAGTCGGGCGGCAATCAGTTCAGCGGATCGTTCCGCGAGACGATGACCAACGACAACTGGCGCGCGCTCGTGCCAAAGCGTCCCAACGATCCCTTTGCCAACGACAGCAAGATCGACGACGTCGTCCCGACTCACGAGTACACCGTCGGCGGGCCAGTGATTCGAGACCGGCTGTGGTTCTTCACGGCCGGACGACTGCAGACGAACTCGATCAACCGCCAGCTCGTGATCACCAACATTCCCTATGTCTTCACCGACCAGTCACGGCGATACGAGGGCAAGGTGACGTATCTGGTGGATGCCAACCATCGCGTGCAGACGGCGTTCACGAAGATCAATCGCGACGAGACCAACGGGACGTTCAACACGACGACGTCGATGGATCTGGCCAGTCTTTACGACCGGAGCCTGCCGGAGGATCTCTTCACGATCAACTACACCGGCGTCATCACGCCGAAGTTCTTCCTCGAGGGGCGGTACTCGCAGCGCAACCTGACGTTTGTCGGCAGCGGCAGCAAGTTCACCGATATCCAGCAGGGCACGCTGCTGGTCGATCCCGCCGGGCGCCGCTACAACGCCCCGACCTTCTGCGGCGTCTGCACCGACGAGGAGCGCGACAACCAGGACATCTTTGTTAAAGGCTCCTATTTCCTGTCCACGTCCGGGACAGGTTCGCACAACCTGGTGCTCGGCTTCGACTCGTTCAACGACCGCCGGCTCGCGAACAACTATCAGTCGGGCAGCAACTATCGCCTCATCAACGCGCCGGCCGTCCTCAATGGCACAGACCTCATCGCCACGTTCGTCAGCGGGACCACACAGTTCCAGTGGAATCCGATCTTTGTGGAGAGCTTGGGCACGAAGTTCCGCACCTACTCCGTCTTCGCCAACGACAACTGGGCGATCAACGACCGGCTGACCGCCAACCTCGGGCTGCGGTGGGATCGCAACGACGGCGTGGACAGCAACGGCGTGCTGGTGGCGAAGAACGGCGCATTCAGTCCTCGGCTCGGCGTCGTGTGGGATCCCGCCGGCAATCAGAAGTGGTCGGTGACGGGCAGCGTGGCGAAGTACGTGGCGGGTCTCCTCAACAGCATTGCCGACCTGACCTCGCCGGCCGGCAATTCGGACCAGTACAACTTCGTCTACACCGGTCCGAGCATCAACACTGATCCGGCCACGCGCGTGCCCAACGCGCAGGCCATTTAGATGATGTTCGACTGGTTCAACGCGAACGGTGCCGCGACGTTGCCGCTGACCGGGTCGCCCTCGGTGAGGGGCGTCACCCCGCAGGTGCAGGGGTCGCTCGATTCTCCGTTCGTGTGGGAGTACGCCACCGGCGTCAACCGCCAGTTCGGAAGCCGCGCCGCGATTCGCGCCGACTTCGTCTATCGCGAGTACGGCGGCTTCTACATTCAGCGGACCGACACGACGACGGGCCGGGCCCTTGATACGCGGTCGTTCGCGCCGGCCAGCGTGAGGGGCCGCGCCTACGACCTGACGCTGCTCGAGAACGAGAACGACGGACTACTCAGCCGGCAATACACGGGACTGAGCCTGCAGGCGCAGTATCGCGCCGGCACGCGCTTCGACTTCGGCGGCAACTACACGATCTCGCGTGCGTGGGGAAACATCGAAGGAGAGACCGTGCCGAACGGTCCGATCGCATCAGGTGCAAGCGGCCGCGAAGCCGTGTTGAGCTACCCGGAGTACCGAGGGGAGTGGAACTACCCGAATGGTGACCTGTCGATCGATCAACGTCATCGCGCTCGTCTGTGGCTCAACGTCTCGCCGTGGGTATCTGGCCTGACGCTGAGCGTGCTGCAGGCGCTCGAGACCGGAGTACCGTACAGCGCCTCGAATCAAAACGGCTCGTTCGTCAACGGCGTGGATCCGCGGCCGTACGTCACCAACCCCGGCTATCTGAATCCACCTGACGGCGCCAACACTCAGTACTTCTTCACTGCACGCGATGCGTTCCGCCTCGAAGGGCAGAAGCGTACTGACTTCGCCGCGCTCTACGACTTCGGTCTCGGCGTTGGCGGTAGCCGGATGCTGAACTTCTTCATCCAGACGCAGGTCATCAACCTCTTCAACCAGTTCCAGCTCTGCGGCTGCGGCGGGAACGCGGCGTTCGCACTCGGCGGCAACGTACAGAACCAGACGGTGGACACCGCGGTGCGTACCAACGTGACGAATCCAACGTTGTACCAATCATTCAACCCGTTCACGACGACGCCGGTTGAGGGCGTGCACTGGGCGAAGAGTCCCACATTCGGTCTGGCGCTGAACCGTTTCGCATACACGACACCGCGGACGTTCAGGCTGACCTTCGGGCTGAGGTTCTAGCAGAGGCGGTAGGGCGGGTCCTTTTGGACCCGCCGGGGAGTCGAGCAATGCGTAACGCGCCATTCCTGGTACTCGTGTGTCTATTCATGGCCGCCGGTGCGGCAACAGCGCAGGTTCCAACCGGCACGATCTCCGGCAGAGTCGTTTCATCCGACGAAGCACCGCTGCCGGGCGTCACCGTCACCGTCACCTCGCCAAACCTTCAGGGCGAGCGCAGCGCTGTGACCTCCGACAACGGCGACTTCGTCGTGCCGTTGCTGCCGCCGGGCGACTACACCCTCGTCTTCGAGCTGAGCGGTTTTCAGTCGCTCAAGCGCCAGGTCGGTGTGGCCGGCACGCAGATCGTCACCGTCAACGAGACGATGTCGATCGGTGGCGTATCCGAGACCATCGAGGTCGTCGCCAGTGCCGCACCGTTTGTCGAGACGGCAAACGTCGCGGCCAAGATCCGTCAGGATCTGATGGCCACGCTGCCGTCGAACCGGACGCTCGATGCGGCGGTCCTGATGGGACCAGCGGTGCATCCCACCGGTCCGAATGGCGGCTATTCGATCGCCGGCGCGATGTCGTTCGAAAGCCTATTCGCGGTGAACGGCGTGGTCATCACCGAGAACCTGCGCGGGCAGCCGTTCACGCTCTACATCGAGGACGCGCTGCAGGAGACGACGGTCTCGACTGCCGGGATCTCGGCCGAGTACGGCCGATTCTCTGGCGGCCTCGTGAACGCGATTACCAAGTCGGGCAGCGACGTATTCAGCGGGTCGTACCGACAGTCGTTCAACAACGACGCCTGGCGCACGACGAGCCCGTTCAACGAAACCAAGCTCGACAAAGTCGTGCCGACCTACGAGTACACATTTGGCGGCCCGATCGCCCGTAGTCGATTGTGGTTCTTCAACGCCGGCCGGTTCCAGGAGCAGCAGTCGTCTCGAACCACGACGGTGACCAACCTCTCATATCTCTTTACCAACGACGAGAAACGCTACGAGATTAAGGGCACCTATTCGCCGCTTTCGGGACATACCGGGCGCGTGGCGTACACCAAGATCGACCAGTTGGTAAGCAACTTCTCCGCAGGGAACATCATGGACCTGCGAAGCCTGTACAACCAGGGACAGCCGCAAGATCTGCTGTCAGTGCATTACGCCGGTGCGCTGACACCGCGACTCGCGGTCGAAGGGCAGTGGGCGCAGCGCAAGTTCACGTTTGTCGGCGCAGGCGCACCGACACGGGATCTCATCGAAGGCACGCTGCTCATCGATCGCGCGCGCGGCGGCACCAACTTCCGCTACTGGTCGCCGACGTTCTGCGGCGTCTGCGACAACGACGAAGAGCGCAGCAACACCGATTTCATCGCGAAAGCGTCGTACTTCCTTTCGAGCCGCGGCATCGGATCGCATCACGTGGTCTTCGGCGTCGACAGCTATAACGATCACCGGTTCGCGAACAACTATCAGTCGGGCAGCGACTACCGCATCCTCGGTACCTCCACGATCGTGCAGGGCGCGAACATCCTGCCCGTGTTCCTGCCGAACTCGACGATCATCCAGTGGAATCCGATCACGCTGTCGAGCCAGGGGACGGACCTGCGCACCAACTCCGTGTTCGTCAACGACCAGTGGCACACCGGGCGGTTCACGTTCAATCTGGGCGTACGGTGGGACGGTAATCAGGGTGAAGACGCGGCTGGGCACAAGATCTCCGACAGCAGCAAATGGAGCCCACGTCTGTCGCTGGTGTTCGACCCGACTGGGGATGGCGTCTGGTCGGCGTCGGGCAGCTTTGCGCGCTATGTGAGCGCGCTCAACACCAGCATTGCCGACGTCTCGCCGGGCGGTAACTCGGCACTCTATCAGTGGCCGTACCTCGGACCAGCCGTGAACCCCGATCCGAACGGCGCGCTCATGACGACGCCGCAGGCGATTCAGACGGTTTTCAGCTGGTTCAACGCGAATGGCGGAACCACGCGGCCGTTCAGCGCCGTTGAAATCCCCGGCGTCTCCTCACGCATCGGCGATACCCTCGACTCGCCCAACGCGGACGAGTGGGCCGTCGGCATCTCGAGAACGATTGGCGGCCGTGGCTCGATGCGCGCCGACTTCGTCTATCGCGACTACAACGACTTCTACGGCGCGCGCGTGGATACGACGACCGGACGCGTGACCGATCCGGTTGCCGGAACATTCGACTTGACGCTGCTCGAGAACACCGACGTGGTCGATCGCAAGTACAAGGGTGTCACCTTCCAGGCGAGCTATCGACTTGCCTCACGCGTGGAGATGGGCGGCAACTACACGCTCTCGAAGGCATCCGGAACCTTCGACGGCGAGAGCTCGCTTGTCGGTCCGTTCACCACCGAACTGTTGTCATTCCCCGAGTTCGTGCAGGCGCGCTGGAACAGCCCGGAGGGCGATCTCAGCATCGATCAACGGCATCGGGCCAGGCTGTGGGGCACGTACCACGTGCCGGTCGGTTCGTTCGGCAACGTTGATCTCGGCGTGATGCAGACGCTCGAGTCGGGCGCGCCCTATGGGGCCATCGGTGCGATCAACACGATTCCGTACGCACCGGCAGGGCTCTACCTGAATCCGAGCGGCAACCGTACCGACGGCTTCTGGGACTACTACTTCACGAGCCGTGACGCGTACCGGACCGAGGCGAACTATCGCACCGACCTCTCGTTCAATTACGCGTATCGCATTCCGCATGCGAGCACCGTGGAGCTGTTCTTCCATGGTGAGGTGCTCAACGTGTTCAACGTGTTCCAGTTGTGCGGGTGCGGCGCCAGCGTGTTCTCGAATGGCGGTGCGACCAACCTGGCGAGGATTCAGCAGGGGATTCTGACGGCGGCGAACTCGCCGACTCTGCAACCGTTCAATCCGTTTACGGACACGCCGATCGAGGGCGTGAACTGGGCGAAGCGGCCGAACTTCGGTACGCAGGTGAACCAGTTCTCCTGGACGACGCCGCGAATGTTCCGCTTCTCCTTCGGCGTGCGCTTCTAGACAGGGTAGGGCGGGTCCTGTTCTTTGGACCCGCCGTCGAAGCCGCCATTCTACGGAAGCGAGTACGCAACCAACGTATCCGTGGCAACGAACGCGACGTACTGCTTGCCGTTCTTCCCTCGATAGGTCATCGGGTTCGCGTTCACCGTCGCCTCGAGCCGGGTGGACCACAGTTCCTTGCCCGTCTTCGAGTCGAACGCGCGGAAGCGGCGATCGTTGGTGGCGCCGACGAGAATCAGACCGCCTTCCGTTGCGGTCGGACCGGCGCTACCGCTGCCGCCGGTCAGCTGCTTGCCGTCGGGAAGCGCCTCGTTGAGCCCGAGCGTGCTCTCCCAGGCGATCTCGCCGGTGTTGGCATTGATGGCGACCAATCGAGCCCACGGTGGCCGTTGACACGGCAGGTTCGCCAGCGTGCGGCCGGTCGAGTCCTTGTAGGGCGCGCTGAATGTGAAGTACGGTCCGGCGCCGTTGACGCTGCCGCGGTCGAAGGGCAGCGTCGAACCCGCAACCCCATTGCCGTAGTTCAAGCCGGGGCGCCTGCGCTCGATCCAGCCGACAAGCGACGTGTCGTGCGCATTCACATACACGAGGCCGGTCGTCGGATCTGCCGTGGCGCCTCCCCAGTTCACTCCACCGGTTCCGCCGGGGAACTGAATCGTGCTCTTCGGCGCTGCGCCGTCATCATGGAAGCCGAACGGCGTGAACGCGCCGGCATTGTGGAAGCCACCGCTCTTGTCCCACAGCGCCTGACACTCGGCGACGTGCTCGGAAGACGTGTCTTCCGCGCGCACCATGTCGCGGTCCTTGTTGAACTCGACGCGCACGAGAGGCTTCGCCGGCTTCACCGGAAATGGTTGCGTCGGTGAATACCATTCGCCAGGAACGCTCCCCTTCGGCACCGGCCGTTCTTCGACGCCGAAGATCGGCTTGCCCGTCGCGCGATCGAGGATGAACATCCAGCCGGTCTTGCCGACCGAGGCGAGCGCTGGCACGCGACGGCCGTTCTGCATGATGTCCACGAGCACGGGCGGGCTCGGCATGTCCGAGTCCCACAAGTCGTGATGGACGGTCTGGAAGTGCCAGCGATATTTGCCCGTCTCGGCATCGACGGCGACGATCGAGTTGGCGAAGAGATTGTTGCCGGGACGATCGCCGCCCCAGTAGTTGCCCGCGGGTCCGGCGACGGGCATGTAGAGGATGCCGCGTTCTTCGTCGAGCGTCATGTACCACGCCCACACGTTGACGCCGGAACGATTGCGCCACCCGTTATCGAGCCACGTGTTGTGACCGAGCTCGCCTGGCAGCGGCACCGTGCGGAAGTCCCATAGCCGCTTGCCCGTGCGCACGTCGAACGCGCGCGTGTCGCCTGGCTCAGCGAGATTCACTTCGCCGGTCGTCGCGCCGAGGATGGCGACGTTCTTATAGATCGTCGGCACGCCATTCCACGGGACCGCGATCTCGATCACACCCTTTTCGCCGAACTCAACCGACGGTGTTCCCGTCGCGGCGTCGAGCGCGAGGAGCTTTGGACCGGCGGTGACCAGAATGCGCGGAGCCAGACGTCCATCGCCCGGCCAGTACGCAACGCCGCGCGCCGTCGTCCTGACGCCTGATGGCATCACATGCCGCCACACTTCTTTCCCGGTGTCGGCCTCGACCGCCAACACTTCATTGCCGCGCGCTGGCAGATACATCACACCGCCAATCACGATCGGCGTGACTTGAGGATTGCTGCCCGCCGGCTCAGCGCCTTCGGCCGGAACCGCTCCACGCCCCTGCGCCGGCGCTCCTGCCGCGCCTGCGCCGCGTCCAGCGGGTGCAGCACCTTCTCCGCCTGCAGCCGCTCCGCCGCCGCGACGGCCCGCCGCAGGCTGCGTGAGCCGCACCGACCACGCTTGCTTCAACGTGCTCACGTTGCCGGTATTGATGTCGGTGAGTGGGGAATAGCGCGTGCCCGCGAGGTTGAGCGAGTACATCGGCCAGTCGCCGCTGACCGTTGCGCTTTTCTGAGTCTGCGCCGTGACCACAACGCCGATGAGGAGTGCGGACCCGAGTATAAAAAGACGTTTCATGACGCGGCAGTATAACGGCGCTGACGTCGCGTTGGCATTGCTGCGTCGCGAATCCCATTCCGGTGGCCGGACCGCACTGCGAGGACGCGCACTGGCCGCTGGCCGCCAGCTCCGTGAGCTGGCATGGTCCCCAGAGTCTTCTCGCGCGGTCAGGCGATCCGTGTCGGCCTGACCTCCATAGGGATTCGCCACGCAGCAACGCCAACGCACGGGCGAGCCGAGGGCATACCCCGTGGCGGACGCGTGCGAGCATGCCGAGCTCATCGCGAAGCCGGAAATTAGCGGAGCGATTCATCCCGCGCGTCTTCCGACCGTGCGTTCTGGTTGTGACGAATTGCCACCGGCGTTTTGAGCCAGAGGCGGATGTCGCGGCGAAGTAGCTCGTAGACGCGCGGCAAACGGCAGGGCATAAGCGTAGACAATTTCCCGGCGTGCGAGTCGCGGCCGCGACGCGGTATGGCCTCGGCATCCTGCGGAGTGACCTGCAGGCCCGCACCGCGTTGCAGGGCCCACGCGACTAGAATCCGCTCGTGGCACATCGAATCGCAGTCATCCCCGGCGACGGCATCGGCAAAGAGGTGACCGCTGAAGCAGTCAAGATCCTCGAGGCGATCGGTGACGTCGATCTGCATCACCTGCCGTGGGGCGCCGATCACTATCTCGCCACCGGCGAGACGATCCCGCCGAATGGGTATGACACGCTGCGTTCGTTCGACGCGATCCTGGTCGGCGCCCTTGGCGATCCGCGCGTGCCGGACAATCGGCACGCACGAGACATCCTCCTCGGGACGCGATTCGAGCTCGACCTCTATGTGAACTACCGGCCCGTGCGGCTGCTCGACGATCGACTCTGTCCGCTCAAGGGTCGCACCCGCGCCGACGTGAACTTCGTCGTGTTTCGTGAGAACACCGAAGGTGTGTATGTCGGCGTCGGCGGACGATTCAAGGCCGGCACGTCGGACGAGATCGCGATCCAGGAAGAGATCAACACCTACAAAGGCGTGAACCGGATCGTGCGCCATGCGTTCGAACACGCGCGGACGCACGAACTGCGCTCAGTCGCAATGGCGGACAAGAGCAACGCCATGTCGGACGGTCACGCTCTCTGGCAGCGGGTGTTCAGCGACGTGCGCGCCGAGTATCCGGAGATACAGTCGACGCACTTCTACATCGACGCGCTCGCCATGCTGCTCGTGCAGAACCCGGCGCAGTTTCAGGTGATCGTCACCAACAATCTCTTCGGCGACATCATCACCGACATCGGCGGCGCGCTGCAGGGCGGTCTCGGCCTGGCCGCCTCCGGCAACATCCATCCCGGCAGGACGTCGATGTTCGAGCCCGTGCACGGCTCGGCGCCGCCGCTGGCGGGGAAGGATGTGGCCAATCCCATTGGCGCGATTCTGTCCGCCGCGCTGATGCTCGAGTATCTCGGTCGAATCGAGGACGCGCACCGCGTCGAGCGCGCCGTCGAGGCCGCGGTGCAAGCCGGCGAAACCACGCGCGACATTGGCGGAAACCTCGGCACGAAGGCCGCAGGCGCATCCATTCTGAAGCGCCTATAATTCGCGCGTGACTCCGAACCGCTGGCGAATTCCCATCGGCGCAGTGTTGGTCCATGTGTGTATCGGGTCGGTGTACGCATGGAGCACCTTCAACAGACCGATCCAGGCGTTGTTCCCTGATGCGCCATGGTGGTTCAGCCCGCCGTACACGACATTCACCACCGCGCTCGCGCTTTTGGGGCTCAGCGCCGCATTCGGCGGACCGTGGGTCGAGCGTCGCGGACCGCGCGTCGCCGCGACGGCGGCGGCGATCTTTTTCGGTACCGGCCTGCTGATCGGTGGCGTCGGTCTGGCGATTCGGCAATCAGTGCTGGTCTTCTTCGGGATGGGCGTCATCGGCGGGATCGGCTGCGGTCTCGGCTACATCTCTCCAGTCAGCACCCTCGTGAAGTGGTTCCCCGATCGTCGCGGCATGGCCACCGGCATGGCGATCATGGGCTTCGGCGGTGGAGCGTTCGTCGCCGGTTATTTGAACGTCTTCTTCATGGATCGCATCGGCGTCGCGCCTACGGTGATGACGCTCGGCGTTGTTTATCTCATGGTGATGCTCGCCGGCTCGCGGCTGATGGAGTCTCCGCCCCCGGGATGGATGCCGGCCGGATGGACGCCGCCTGCGAAGACGAACCCGATGATCGCCACGAGCAGCGTCTCGCGCAACGAGGCGATTCGCACGCCGCAGTTCTACCTGCTATGGGGCATCCTCTTCATCAACGTGACCGCCGGCATCGGGATCCTCGCCCAGGCCTCACCGATGATGCAGGACATGTTCAAGCGCACGCCGCTCGAAGCTGGCGTCGTCGTCTCGCTGATCAGCGTGTTCAATGCGGGTGGGCGTTTCATGTGGGCGTCCGGCTCTGACTACATCGGCCGGCGCAACACCTACACGATCTTCTTCGTCACCCAGTTCTTCCTGTTCCTGCTGATACCGCAGCTCGCCGCAAGCGGGAACTGGTGGCTCTTCCAGGCCAGCCTGTTCGTGGTCTTCACGATGTACGGCGGCGGGTTCGCGACGATTCCGGCGTTTCTGGCGGATATCTTCGGGCCACAGAACGTCGGCGCAATTCACGGCGCATTGCTGACGGCATGGACGGCGGCCGCGATTGTTGGCCCGGTCATCATCACTGAGCTGTCGAACCGCGCAAAAGCGGCCCTCCCGCCGGGCGCGGATCGTGTCAATATTTACGACACGCCGCTGCAGGTGCTCGCGGGTCTGCTTGCGGTCGGCTTCGTGTTGACCTTGTTGGTCCGGCCGCTTCGCGCGAAGACGCGATCGGCCGGCGCCCAGGCGCCCGTGACGGCGTAGGGTTGTAGGAAAAACAGGTCGTATGAAAAAAGTCATGTTGGCCGTCGTCGCGGTCACTCTCTTCGCCGGCATCCGCGGAGCCGCGCAGCCGGCGCGTCCCGCGATTGCTCCCGACCTTGCTGGTGAATGGCGTCTCGACAACAACGAGCAGGACACCACGGCGCAGCCGCCGCTCGGCGACTACCTGGGCATCCCATTCAACGACGCCGGACGGATGCGATCCGATACCACGGCGGAGTCGATCTGGGGCACGCCGGAATATCAGTGCCGGCCGCACTCGGCGCCGCATCAATGGCGCGGCCTCGGCGGCGCGCGCATCCTCAAGGAACAGGATCCGCTGACGCGCAGTATCAGCGTCTACCACATCCAGTTCATGCGTTCGCTCGACCGTCCGGTCTTCATGGACGGCCGTCCGCATCCGCCCGCGTACGCGCCTCACACGTGGACCGGCTTCTCGACCGGTGAATGGATCGGCAACACGCTCAAGATCACGACGACGCACCTCAAGGACGGGTATCTGAAGCGCGGCGGTCCGCAGACCAGCGACATGCTGACGATGACCGAGTACCTCACGCGTCACGACGAGATCCTGACCATCGTCACGTCGGTGGACGATCCGATCTACATGGACGAGCCGTATATCGAGTCCACGACCTACACCTACGACACGACGTCAACGGTCGCGACCGAGACCTGCAATGCCTCGTCGTTTGCGGAGAACGGCGGAACGAATCGTCATTGGGTGCCGCACTTCCTGCCCGGACAGAACACCGCGCTGGGCGAGTGGCTCAAGGGCGCCGACTGGATTCCCGTCGAACCGACCCGCGGCGGCTTGAAGACGATTTATCCCGAGTACCGCGCCACGTTGAATGGCGGTGCGGTCAAGGCTGCTGAGTTGAAAGTGCCTTCGTCGAAGTCGGCGAACGACGTTGCCAAGAGGCTGGCTGAGTCGAGCCCGCGCGACGGGGAAGTTCACATCTTGCCGGTGCAGGGCAACATCTACATGGTGATTGCCGATGGCACCAATCTCACCGTGTCGTTGGGCGCCGACGGCATCCTGCTCGTGGACACAGGCGACGCGAAGATGTCGGACAAGATTCTCGCCAGCGTCAGGCAGCTGGCCAGCGCGGTCGCGTCCATGCCAACGGCCAACACCTGCATGGGCGCCAATTGCCCGGGGAAGTGGGGATGGTCCAGTCCCTACATCGGCGCCGTGATCAGCGCACCGGCGCCGGCGCGCCCGCTGCGCTACATCATCAACACCAGCGCGGCGCCTGAACGGGTCGGCGGCAACGAGAAGATCGCGACCACCGGCTTCTTCCCGCGCGGGTCGCAGTTCGGCGGCGCGGTCGAGAACGTCGGGCCGCGCGCGTCGGTGATCGCGCACGAAGAAGTGCTCAACCGCATGAGCGCTCCGGCCGGCAAGGCCTCACCAATGCCGGCGGCATCGTGGCCGACCGACACCTACTTCGACGAGTTCAACAAGCTGCCCGAGTACGTGAACGGCGAAGCGGTCATCGTCTATCACGCGCCGAACGCGACGACCGACGGCGACAGCCTCGTGTTCTTCCGCCACTCGGAAGTGATCAGCGCCGGCAACCTGTTCTCGACGGTCAGCTATCCGATCATCGATGTTGGCAAGGGAGGCAGCATCGACGGCGTGATCGCAGGTCTCAACAAAATCCTCGATCTCGCTGTTGCCGAGTACCGCGCGCAGGGAGGCACCTGGATCATTCCCGGGCGCGGACGGCTCTCGGATACCGCCGACGTTGCCGCGTATCGCAACATGGTGACGATGATCCGCGACCGCGTGAAGGATCTGAAAGGGAAGGGCATGACGCTGGCGCAGGTGAAGGCCGCGCGGCCGACGATGGATTTCGACGGCCGATATGGAGCGACCACCGGCCCGTGGACGACGGACATGTTTGTCGAAGCGGTGTACTCGAGTTTGGAGAAAAAATGATGCGAACGTTTCTTCTCGTCATCGGCGCGGCACTCATCGCGGGCACGGCGGCGTATGCGCACCACTCGTACGCGGCCACCTACGACGTCACCAAGGAAGTCAAGCTCGAAGGGAAGCTCGTGCAGTTCGTGCTGCGCAATCCGCATTCGTTCGTGCACATCGAAGCGCCAGACGACCATGGCACGATGCAGCGCTGGGCGGTCGAGTGGGCCGGCACGGCGCAGCTTGGTGCGCAGGGCGTCAAGCGCGAGTCGCTCAAAGTCGGCGACGAGATCGTCGTCACCGGGCGTCCCTCGCGTGTGCCCGGCGAATACAGAGCGTTGATGCTCAGCCTCAAACGTCCGCTCGACGGCTTCTCCTGGGGAACGCGATCGGGTGAGGCCGTTGATTAACGCGCCCGTCCGGCTGAAGCCGGACACTACAACCGTAGTGTCCGCCTTTAGGCGGACCGTGATCGTGATCGCGCTCACGATCGTTGCGGTCATTCCGGCACACGCGCAGCGTGGCGGCGGACGCGGCGGACCTCCACCCGCCGCGCGCGAATCGGCCGCGCTGGATCTCACCGGCTACTGGGTATCGGTCGTCGTCGAGGACTGGAAGTGGCGGATGGTCACGCCCAAGAAGGGCGTCTATGACTCGCTGCCCTTGAATGCCGAAGCCCGCAAGGTGGCCGACAGCTGGGATCCGGCCAAGGACGAAGCCGCTGGTGAGCAGTGCCGTGCCTACGGCGCTGCCAACATCATGCGCGTGCCCGGACGCCTGCACATCACCTGGGACGACGCCAACACGCTGCGTATCGACACTGACGCTGGCACGCAGACGCGGTTGCTGCGCTTCGGCCCGCCGGCGGCTTCAGGAGAGCCGAGCTGGCAGGGACAATCCGTCGCAGTGTGGGAATACGCCGCAGGACGCGGTGCGACGCGCACCGGCAATCTGAAGGTCGTCACCACGAATCTGCGTCCCGGCTATGTGCGCAAGAACGGTGCGCCGTACAGCGGGAAAGCCACGGTGACCGAGTACTACGACCTCAACACGATGCCGAACGGCGATCAGTGGATGACGGTGACGACGAAGGTCGAAGATCCGGTCTACTTCAACAGGCCATACCTCACGACGACGGACTTCAAGAAACTGCGCGACGCCGCTGGCTGGAATGCGTCACCCTGCTCAGCACGGTAGCAGGCCCGCGCGCGTCTGGCGGCTAATTCGTCGCGACATCTGCCCGCGGCTCAAAACGCCAGTGGCAATTCGCCACAACAGGAACGCACGGTCGGAAGACGCGCGGGATGCCCTCGGCGTCCTTGGCGCGTTGGCGTTGCTGCGTGGCGAATCCCTATGGAGGTCAGCCCGACAGGGATCGCCTGACCGCGCGAGAAGACTCTGGGGACCATGCCAGCTCACGGAGCTGGCGCCAGCGGCCGGTACGCGTCCTCGCAGCGCGCGTCCGGGCACCGTAATGGGATTCGCAACGCGCAGTAACGCCAACGCTCGATGGGACGAGTGCGTGCGAGTCGCGGCCGCGATGCGGTGTGCCCTCGGCTCCTCCGGCGCACGTAACCGCGGCAGAAAGCGGCTGATTGGGTGACCACAGCGTCTGACGGGTATGGACTTCCTCGCGCTGGCCCTGGGGTGCGCGGTGGCGTGCGCTGCTCAGGCGCCGGCCGAGCAGACCCCGTCAGAGCTGCCGGTCTCCATCGAACGCATCAGAGAGCGTCTGAACCGGCCGTCACTGCTGCAACTGCCGACCGAACCCGAGCCGGACTTCCGCGCGACGGTCATCGAGGCGTACACGCTGCCGGAGACCGTGCTCGAGGCGCTCCGCCGGGATCTGGCTGGCGACCTGACGCCCAAGCGGATCGTCCCAGGGACCATTGCACCCCCGCTGGTGTCCGTCGATCTGCTCCAACTGGCCACCCATCTGAAGCGAACAATTAGCGGAGCGCTTCGCGCCCGCGCCGAGCGCAGCGCGCGAGAGGAAGTCGCTGCCGCGCTGGCTGAATTCTGCGCGCAGCATGATTGCTCGGTCGTCGAACAGAGCCTGCGTAGCGACAGCGAAGGCGGGAATCAATCGATTCCTGAAGGCGTGTTGACACACTGATGGTGATATAGTCGTTCGGTTTTCTGGCCGCCACGAGGTCGCACCACAAGGCCTGCATCCCGCCTTCGCCTGTCGGCTACGGCGGGCAGGCGGCCGGAGTTGCTCTCTACATTTTCGACAGGAGTTCTTCGACATGGCAGCGGACTTCTTTCTCGGTGAGTCGCTGGTCGGCGATGGCAACGAGGTCGCGCACATCGACCTGATCATTGGCTCCAAGTCGGGGCCTGCCGGCACCGCATTCACGAATGCGCTCTCGAACAACAAGGATGGCTTTACGACTCTGCTCGCGGTCGTGGCGCCGAATCTCCCGGCCAAGCCCGACACCCTGCTCTTCAACAAGGTCACGATCAAAGGCGCCAAGCAGGCGGTCCAGATGTTCGGACCCGCGCAGGCAGCGGTGGCTCGCGCCGTGGTCGATTCGGTTGCGAGCGGCGTCATTCCCAAGGACAAAGCCGACGACCTGTGCGTTCTGGTGGGCGTGTTCATCCACTGGGACGCGAGCGACGATCAGAAGATCTACGACTTCAACTACCAGGCGACGAAGGAATCGATCGCCCGCGCGCTCGGCAAGAAGCCGACCGTGGACGAGGTGATCGCGGGCTCGAAGAGCGCCAAGCATCCCTACTCGCCCAAGTAAACTCCCAAGTCCCAATTACCAACGCCCAACCACTTCCAACTCCCAACTCCCAATAACGTCCAATTGGGAGTTGGACCTTGGGAGTGGTTGGGAGTTGGGCGTTGGGCGTTGGGAATTGATGAACGACAGTGCGCAAGCTCCTCATTCAACTCGACAGCTCTCCTCATCCCAGCGTGTTCGATGGTGTGGTCGCGCGCGATGGCGGCGCCGACGATGTGATGGCGTACGGCGGCATCACGGAAGATGCCGTCCGCGATCTCGTGCACGGCGCGATCTTCACGCGCGGTCCCAAGGATCTCCACAACACCGCGATCTTCATCGGCGGCACCGACATGTCGGTGGGCGAACGCATGCTCGCCAAGGTGAAGAAGGCCTTCTTCGGTCCGATGCGCGTGTCGGTGATGCTCGATTCGAACGGCTCGAACACGACCGCGGTCGCCGCGGTCGCCCGGATCCAACAGGCGCTTGGCGACGTCAGCGGGCGGCGCATCGTTGTGCTCGCGGGCTCCGGACCGGTTGGCATTCGAGCCGCGGGTTTGCTGGCAAAAGCCGGCGCCCTCGTGACGGTCACCACCCGACGCACGGCCGACGGCAGCTTGAGCAGGCGTATCGAAGAGCGCTTCGGTGCTGGAGTGCGCGAAGTCACCGTGGCCGATCCATCGGGTGTGGCGTCGGCGCTCGAGGGCACGGAAGTATTCCTCAGCGCCGGTCCCGCGGGCGTGTGTCTGGTGCCCAAGGATGCGTGGGTGGGACGCGCCGGACTGCACGTGGCGGTGGACGTCAACGCCGTGCCGCCGCTCGGCGTAGAAGGCATTGAGGTCACCGACAGCAAGACCGACCGCGCCGGTGTCACCACCTTCGGCGCGCTCGGCGTCGGCAACCTGAAGATGAAGATCCACAAGGCCTGCATCGCGAAGCTGTTCGAGAAGAACGATCAGGTCCTCGACGCGGAAACCATCGCCGACATCGCCAGCGCTCTGTAATTTCACGTGCCTCGCGTCATCGGCATTGATCCAGGTACGGTCAGCATCGATCTCTGCGGTCTGGACGATGGCCGCGTCTTCCTCGATCTCTCGATTCCAACGGCTGAAGCGCTCGCCTCGCCGTCGCGCATTCCGGCGATCCTCGAGGAGCACGCGCCGATCGATCTGGTCGTCGGACCATCCGGCTACGGACTGCCGCTGACCGCCGCGCGTGATCTGACCGATGCGGATCTGCGACTCGCGTTTCTTGCTGCTGAAGGCGAGACGGGCGGCATCGGTGGACTGCGTGCGCTGGTGCGCGCTCTGGCGCTCGTGCCCGTACCGGTGCTGTTGACGCCTGGCGTCGTGCATCTCGCGACGGTTCCGGCGCACCGCAAGGTCAATCGCGTGGACATGGGCACGGCTGACAAAGTGTGCGCGGTGGCCTTGGCGATTCGGGAGCGCGGCCAGCGAAGGCGATGCGACGTGCAGGACGTGTCGTTCATCCTGCTCGAGCTCGGTGGCGCGTTCAGCGCCGCGATTGCCGTGGACGGTGGACGGATCGTGGACGGCGTCGGCGGATCGTCGGGCCCGCTCGGGATGCGCGCGGCCGGCGCCCTCGACGGCGAAGTCGCGTTCCTCGCCGGCGGCATCAGCAAGAGTCTCGTGTTCTCGGGCGGGGCAGCCGCGGTCGCGGGCGATCCAGCCGCGTCGGCCGAAGAGCTCGCGTCATCACGCAATCCCGCCAGCCGCGTCGCGTGGGACGCCTACATGGAGAGCGCTGCGAAAGCGGTGGCGGCACTCGCGGTTGCCGTGCCGCAGGCGCACGAGGTGGTGCTGTCGGGACGGAGCGCGCGCAGCGCTCGGGTGCGCGGTGAGCTGGCCCACCGGCTGCTCGGCGTGGTGGACGGCGTGTCGGTCCACGCACTCGACGGCATCGCGTCCTCGTCGAGTCAGGCGGCGCAAGGCGCGGCCCTCGTCGCGGATGGCCTGAGCGGCGGCCCGTCGAAGACCCTCGTCGACCGCATGGATCTCCGCGGCGCCACGGGCACCGTGCTGGATCATCTGTTCGTGGTCGATCGCAACGAGGCTCGCCGGCGGCTCGGAATCACTGAAGCATGATGTTCTGGGTTCCTAGTTCCATGTTCCAGGTTCGTGTTCGGAGTTCGGGCTCGAGGGTCTGAACTCATGAATGCGAACCTCGAACATGAACCCGGAACAAGGAACCAGGAACGTGGAACTGTTCATGAATCGCATTCTCATCGCCGGCGTCAGCACCCGCGCGGCAGCCGAGTCCGCGGCGCGGGCCGGATTCGTCGTCACGGCGATCGACGCGTTCGGTGATCTCGATCAGCATCCAGAGGTCCGCAGCCTGTCGCTGCCGCATAATCCGGCGTCGCCATTCACGGCACATGCGGCGGCAGACGCCGTACGCGCGATCGACGCCGATGCGGCCGTGTACCTCTCTCCGTTCGAGAACCATGCGCGTGCGGTGGACGACCTCGCCGCAGGCCGTGCGTTGTGGGGCAACCCTCCCGACGTCCTCCGTCGCGTGCGCGATCCGTTTCTGCTGGCTGGAGTGCTTCGCCGGCGCGGGTTCGCGACGCCGATCACGCGTGTCGATGTTCCTCGCGAGTCCACCGGCCGCAAGGAATGGTTGGTGAAGCCATTCCGCTCCGGCGGCGGCAACGGTGTCAGACCATGGGCGCCCGGCACACGCGTCGAGTCTGGCTTCTTCGCGCAGGAGCGCATCAGCGGTGTGCCCGCGTCGATCGTGTTCGTCGCGGCCGGCGGCCGCGCCGTGCCGTTGGGTGTATCGCTACAGCTGGTCGGCGACGAGGCGTTCGGCGCATCGGGATTCCGCTACTGCGGCAACGTGCTCCCACCGGCCGGCGATCCGGTGCTGACCGATCGCGTCGTTGAATCCGCGATTGCGCTGGCACAGTGCGTGGCGGCGGAGTTCGGGCTCGTCGGTCTCAACGGACTCGATTGCATCATGCACGACGAGGTTCCCTATGTGATCGAGGTGAACCCTCGCTGGTGTTCGTCCATGGAGCTGGTCGAACGTCACTACGGATTGTCAATGTTCGGGGTGCACGCCGCTGCGTGCGCCGACAGTGTTCTGCCGGCTTTCGATCTCGCGCGCGAGCGTCAGAGCCGGCCGGCGATTGGAAAAGCGATTGTCTTCGCACGAGCCGATGCGGTTGCAGGCGACACCCGCTCGTGGCTGGATGACGATACGATCAGGGACATTCCCAAGCCAGAGGAGCCCTTGAACGACGGTCAGCCCGTTTGTACGGTCATTGCCGCTGCCGCTGACGCCGCAAGCTGCCGTGCAGCGCTGATCTCGAAAGCGAACGGCATCTACCGCTCTTTGGGGAGCACGCATGTTTGACCTGATCGTCACGATTGCAGGGCGACCGGTGATCAAGCCAACCGACGAAGCCGACGCGTTCGCGCGCCCGCTGCCCAGGTGGCGATTCTGGGAGCGCACGAGGATCCTCGTCCCGTGCCGGAGGCACGCGAGGTCGAGGCCGATCTGAAAGCCGTCATGGCGCAGCTGAACGTCGATCACGGAAGCGATGTTCATGTGCTGGAGCGGCCTTCGGCGGCGGGCATCGATCGACGGAAGGTCTGCGCGGTCCTGACGGACCTGTATGCGCACGCGACGGCACTGCCTCCCGAACGCGGCGGCCCGCTCTTGCGGTATCTGTTCAAGCAGTAGTCGGTGCGCGTCTCGCAAACTATCTCTTGAGCAGAAGCGCGCAAAAACATAATGTAGCGGCGGGCGTCACACGCGCTCTTCCGGAGGAAATCATGATCAGGACGTGGGGCGCGGCCATCGCGCTGGTCGGACTTCTGGCGTCGAGCGCTGCGGCGCAGGATGCCAAGACGATCATCAGCAACGCCTCGAAGGCGATGGGGATCGAAGCGCTCAACTCCATCCACTATTACGGGACGGCGGCGAATGGCAACCTGGGGCAGAACAACAATGCCAACCAGCCGTGGCCGATGACGCCGTTGAACGATTACAGCCGCGCGATCGATTTCACCCAGCCGGCGTCCCGCGCCACTGGTCTCACGCTGGCGGTGTCGGTCGTGACGAGCCGCCTCGAGCCGGGCGTGTTCAACCAGAACATCACCCCCAACGCAGCGTGGGCCCAGCAACTCGAGATTTGGGTGACACCGTGGGGATTCCTGAAGTCCGCCGCGGCCAACGCCGCCACCGTTCGCGCGCAGACTGTTGACGGCAAGCGCTATCAAGTTGTCTCGTTCGACGTGAAGAACGGCGGCACGTCGTCTCAGGCTGTGGCTGCCTCCCCCGGCGGACGGCCGTACCGCCTCGTCGGGTACATCAACGGGCAGGGACTCGTCGAGCGCGTGCAGACGTGGGTCGAGAACCCATTCTTCGGCGATCTGCAGGTGGACTCGGAGTACACGAACTACCGCGACTACAACGGTCTGAAGTACCCAGCGAACGTCGTTCAGACGCGCGCCGGTTGGCCGACGTTTGAAGCGCAGATACTCGGCGTCTACGGAAATCCATCGAACATCCAGCAGTTGCTCACTGCGCCGCCGCCTCCTGCGCCGGTGCTCGTTGCCGGGCGAGGTGCCCCGCCTCCAGCGCCACCGCCGCCTGGCGCCGGGCGCGGCGGTACCCCTCCGCCACCGCCGACGCCTACGTCAGAGAAGCTGGCGGAGGGTGTCTACCGGATTTCGCAGAACCCGAGCGCGGGAGCCTACAGCGCGCTGGCCGTCGAGTTCGCCGACCACGTGCTGCTGTTCGAGCCAGGCCCGCAGAGTGAGGCACGCGGTCTGGCGATCATCGCCGAGACGAAGCGTGTGTTTCCGAAGAAGCCGATCCGCTACGGCGTGATTTCTCACCATCACCTGGATCACACCAGCGGACTCGCGGCTGTCGCGGCTGAAGGAATCACCATCGTCACGCCGCAGGTCAACAAGGCGTACATCGAGCGCGCGCTGTCGGCACCTCGTACGTTGGCGCCCGATTCCCTGGCCAAGTCAGGCAAGAAGCCGGTGGTCGAGGGGTTCACCGGCGACAAGCGTGTCTTTCAGGACGCGACGCGTACGGTGGAACTGCACGTGATCAGGGGGCTTCCGCACGCCGACGGCAATGTCGTCGCGTATCTCCCCAAGGAAAAGATTCTCGCCTACGCCGATATGTTCAATCTCCCGAACGAGGCGAGCGGTCCGGTGCCCGATCCGCCAGTCAGGGGCACGATCGTGTTTGCCGATAACATCGACCGGCTGAAGCTCGACGTCGAACGAGTCATGTCCGTGCACTCCCTGGTCCCCGATCGATTGACATCGGTCGCCGACATCAAGGCATCGCTCGGAAGGAAGTGAACGCCATGCGCGCCATCGCTCTCGCTCTCGTCGTTGGCATCGGCGGTGGAATAGTCGCGGCGCAGGCTCCCACGCCGGCGACCGCGGAGGCTAAAGCCTCCGCTCTACAAGGCACGCTCGAGCGCGTCAAGGTGTTCGGCACGTCGCTCGAGGGCAACTTGATGGGCGAGTCCGCGTCGCCTGAGGTGTCGATCTATTTGCCTCCGAGCTACGCAAAGGATCGAAGCAAGCGGTATCCTGTCGTGTATCTGCTGCACGGCTACACCGGCACCGATTTGGGGTACTTCGGTGAGACCGGGCGGCAGCTGCATCGCATCGCCGAGCGCGTCTATCAGTCCGGCGCGGCACGCGAGATGATTCTCGTGATGCCGAATGCGATGAACGCCTACGGCGGCAGCATGTATTCGAACTCCGTCACCGCAGGCAACTGGGAGGGCTACATCGCTGACGATCTCGTGGCGTACATGGACCGCACCTATCGGACACTGGCCACGCGCGACAGTCGTGGGCTGGCCGGTCACTCGATGGGTGGCTACGGCACGATGCGGATCGGCATGAAACGTCCCGACGTGTTTGCGGCCATCTACGCGCTCAGCTCGTGTTGTCTGAACGAGGGCACGGTGCGGCCGCCGCGCGGCGGCGGGCCGTCGCCGGCCGAATCGATTCGCAGCATCGAAGAAGCCAAAGGCAACCGCGGCGCACAGGGGGCGTTGGCACGCGCCGCGGCCTGGGCGCCGAATCCCGCTAACCCGCCGCTCTATCTCGATCTGCCGACGAAGAACGGTGAGGTGCAGCCGCAGGTCGCGGTGAAGTGGGCGGCGAACTCACCGGTGGCGATGCTCGATCAGTACGTGCCGAATCTCAAGAAGCTGAAGGCCATCGCGCTCGACATCGGCCTCCAGGACAACTTGATCACGAGCAACCAGGTCCTCGTCGATGCGCTGAAACGGTTCGGCGTCGCACACACATTCGAGACCTACGAGGGCGACCACGGCAATCGGATTCCACAGCGGCTGGAGGAAAAGGTCCTGCCGTTCTTCTCGAATACCTTGTCGTTTGAACAACGGCGCGAGAGCTCGCGCCGCTAAGCACCAGAGACCGTCAAAGGAGACCAGATGGCTAAGAAGGCGAAGAAGACTGCGAAGAAGAAGAGTGCCAGGAAGCCGAACGCCGCGTTCATGAAGGCGATGACACCGAGCCCGGCGCTTGCCGAGGTCGTCGGTTCGAAGGCGATTCCGCGCACTGAGGTCACCAAGAAGCTCTGGGCGTACATCAAGAAGAACAAGCTGCAGGATGCGAAGAACAGGCGGATGATCAAGGCCGACGCGTCGCTGAAGACCGTCTTCGGCGGTAAGGCGCAGGTCAACATGTTCGAGATGACCAAGCTGGTCAACAAACACCTGAAGTAGGTCCGCCCGCTTTGCGCGGGGGCTTCAGCCCCCGCGTACTCCCGCCATAAGATTTGAACCACATGGATACCACTGTGCCGCTCACCAGCCTGTCCCACGGCGGTGGCTGCGGCTGCAAGCTCGCGCCGGCGGTGCTCGAGCAAATCATCGCCAAGTCAGGAGGCCGCGGCCTCATTCCTCCCGATCTGCTCGTGGGAATTGAGACGAGCGACGATGCGGCGGTGTATCGCATCAATGAGGACCAGGCGATCGTCGCCACGACCGATTTCTTCATGCCGATCGTTGACGACCCGTTCGACTTCGGCGCCATCGCCGCGACCAACGCCATCTCCGACGTGTATGCCATGGGTGGCAAGCCGCTGTTCGCCCTTGCGCTCGTGGCGATGCCGATCGACAAGCTGCCAGTCGATACGATTCGCCGCATTCTCGAAGGCGGCGAGTCGGTCTGCGCGCGAGCCGGCATTCCGGTCGCCGGCGGGCACAGCGTGGATTCCGTTGAAGCGATCTATGGGCTCGTCGCGATCGGGCTGGTCAATCCGAAGCACGTAAAGCGCAATGCCGACGCGCAGCCCGGCGACAAGATCATCCTTGGCAAGGCCCTCGGGGTGGGTCTCTACGGCGCTGTGGTCAAAAAGCAGCAGGTGACCGAGGCGCAATACCGCGAACTGATCGCCAGCACGACGCAGCTCAATACACCGGGCATGGAGCTGGCGCAGATGTCGGGGGTGCATGCGCTGACCGACGTCACCGGCTTTGGACTCCTCGGCCACCTGCTCGAGGTCTGCCGAGGCTCCGGCGTCCGCGCGCGTGTGGAGTGGAACTCGGTGCCGCTGCTCACGGATGCTCGAACGCTCGCGTCCACGGGACTGGTGACCGGCGGCTCGGCTCGCAACTGGAAGGGCTACGGCAGCCTTGTCGATCTCACCAAGCACGGCGCAGTGGAGCAGGCGATTCTGACCGATCCGCAGACCAGCGGAGGCCTGCTCGTCGCGTGCGCGGCCGAGCGCGTGAGCGATGTGCTCGACTGCTTCCGTCGCGAAGGCTTTCAGCGCGCGGCTGTCATCGGCGAGATCGAGGCCGGCTCACCGGGCGTGTCCATCGTCTAGCGGTGCCACCGCGATGGTGTGCTCGGAACTCTATATGTTGGTTTGAACGCGAGGCGAGCCCGTAGGTCGCTCCGCAAAACCGACTTGATCCAAACACCTCAGCGTTCGCTTCCGAACAACGGGTATGCCAATACACTCCCCACGGTTTTGCTTCGGACCTACAGGCCCGCAGCGCTGCTCGTTGGGCGCAGGACGGAACATATGGCTAGCTAAAGCACGAACGCGGCACGGTAGGATGGAAGACGGAGAGTGATACGTGCCTGGTGGTCGTCGCGGTCTTCAAAACCGTCGCCCCGACACTTCGTGCCGGGTGGTGGGTTCGATTCCCACCCTCTCCGCCACCTTCCGTCGCTGACGCTCCGTCGGTGGCGTTTCGGGTGGTCATCGGTCAGACCGCCTCTCGCCTTGGGCTCGACGCGAGTCGGAGCGATTCCAAACCCTGTTCACGTTTTGTCCCTGACGCTACGTCGCTGGCGGATCGGGTGGTCATCGGTCGGACCGCTTCTCGCCTTCGGCTCCAGAGGATTTGATGGTCTTCTTTCTGATGTTGAACACGCCGCCGAGAGGCGTTGATCAGTGATCATGAAAAGAAATTTCCAACATAAAGCAAGCCGCAAATGGGAGACTTGAGAATGCGAAATCGACGCCAGACATTCGTGCGGCTCATTGCAGCCTTGGCGCTCTCGTGCAGCACGGTCGCGTTCGCGCAAACCAAGCCGAAGCCTGCACCAAAGCCCACCCCACCCGCCCCCCGGTCCACCACTACACCCGTGCAGAGCGATCCATTTGTTGGCGTGTGGCAGCTGAGCGCTGAAAAGTCGACGTACGAGTCTGGAGGGGCGCCCAAAGGCTTTACACGGACGTATGAGGACCGCGGCGATGGCACGATCCTCATGACTACCGACGTCGTCACCGCTCAGGGCACGACGCGTTCGTATCTGGTTTATAAACGCGACGGAAAGCCGTACCCGGAAGCGGCCCTCGGCGTGGAATCGATTCGACTGGTCATGGTGAAGGCGATCAATCGATACACCGAGGCAATGGCCTTTACCGTCAGTGGCAAGCCGGCGGATAACATCGCCACGATCACGGTCTCCGTCTCGGCTGACGGCAGAACAATGACGCAGGTGATCAGCGGAAAGACGGGCCAGGGACGGGCGTTCACGAACACCCTGATCTTCGACAAACAATAGACCACTGAGTCACTTGATCGGCTGCTCCCTCCGTAGACCCAATTCCGAGTAAGCTGGGCGTCCGCGAACCGGGAGAGATCAGGTGCAAACCACACAGCCGACGCGTACCGCCCAGCCGCCACAGCCGACGCCTGCCGCCCAGCCGTCGCTGCTGACCAAGACCTGGTACGCCAACTACGTGCTCGGCGCGCTGACGCTGTGCTACGTGCTGAACACCATGGATCGCTCCCAGATCCTGGCGGCGTCGCTCCAGGCGATCAAGAAGGAGTTCGCCGCCAGCGACTTTCAGATGGGAGTGTTGACCGGCATCCCGTTCGCCTTCTTCTACTCGTTCATGGGCATCCCCATCGCCGCAATGGCCGACCGCTCGAGCCGGCGCAACGTCCTCGCGCTCGCCGTCGCGAGCTGGAGCGCGATGACCGCCATCTTCGGCATGTCGGTGAACTACGCGATGTTGTTCGCTGCCCGTGTCGGCACGGCCGTCGGCGAAGCGGGAGGCAGCCCGCCGTCGCACTCGCTCATCTCCGACTACTTCCCGAAGATCCGGCGAGGCACGGCCTTTTCGATCTTCGCCCTGGGCGTGCCGATCGGCACCTCACTCGGCGCCGCGATCGGGGGCTGGGGCAACCAGACCATCGGGTGGCGCATGACGTTCATCCTCGCCGGTGTGCCGGGGATCGTGATCGCCCTGATGCTGTGGCTGACGGTGAAGGAGCCGCCACGGGGGATGTCCGACGGCGTCTCGCGCGCCGCCGGCGAGCGAGTGCCCGTGCCGGGCATGTTCGACGTGCTGGGCACCCTCATGCAGAAGAAGTCGTTTCGCCACCTGACGCTCGCCGCCGCGCTCCACTCGGTGGTCTGGTATGCGAGCGGCGCGTTCAACAACGCCTTCCTGCAGCGCTCGCATCAGATGTCTGTCGCCGAAGCGGGCTACTGGATCGCGCTTCTTTCGGCGATCGCCGGCTTCGGCACGTTCTTCGGCGGCTTCGCTTCGGATCGACTGAGCGTTCGATTCAAGGATCGCCGGTGGTACGTGTGGGTGCCGGGCATCGCGACGCTGCTGTGCGTGCCATTTCAGTTTCTCGCGTATCTGTCGGCCGATCGCGCGGTGGTGCTGCCATCGTTCGTCGGCCTCATGTTCATGGCGGCGGTATTCTTCGGGCCGTCGTTTGCCATGACGCAGGCGCTCGCTACGCTGCGCATGCGCTCGGTCGCGACGTCATTGCTGCTGTTCATCCAGACACTGATCGGCAATGGCCTCGGGCCGTCAGTGACCGGGCTGATCAGCGATCGGCTTGCCCCCTCGTTCCAGCAGAACTCGCTTCGCTACGCCCTGGTCATCATCGGGGTCGTCAACGTATGGGCCGCGCTGCACTACGTGCTCAGCAGTCGCACGCTGCGGCAGGACCTGGAGGCGACCGAGAAGCTCGCCACGGCATAGTCTGGTCCTTGGTCCTTGGTTCTTGGTGCTTGGTCCGGCGTGATTCACGGACCAAGGACGAAGGACCACGGACGGACCGAGGACCACGGACGGACCAAGAACCAAGCACCAAGG
>Ga0111539_10001915_pt1 | contig 27718 bp, 20 predicted proteins | sample RhiMethybrSRZTD1_FD_79667 | JGI IMG/M metagenome (GOLD analysis project Ga0111539, IMG submission 79667) | Populus rhizosphere microbial communities from Tennessee, USA - Rhizosphere MetaG P. TD hybrid SRZTD1 (version 2) (version 2) | ecosystem: Host-associated > Plants > Roots > Rhizosphere >...
CGTCGAGACCATGAACGCGATGGGCGGCAATGGCATAGCCATGGGCTTCAACGAGCTGCACCAGGCGCTGCAGAGCGGCGTGGTGGACGGCGCGGAAAACAACGAGCCGACCCTGTTCGCGCAGAATCACTATCAGACGCCCAGGGGCAAGGTCTACAGCCTGACCGGCCATCTCATCATCCCCGAGATCTTCGTGTTCTCGAAGGCCAGCTGGGACAAGCTGCCGAAGGCCGACCAGGACCTGATCCGCAAGCTTTCGCGCGAGGCGCAGCTGGAGCAGCGCCAGCTGTGGGACGCCTATGTCGGCGAAGCCACGGCCAAGCTGAAGGCCGCCGGGATCAAGTTCGTACCGGCCGACAAGGAGGCTTTCTTCAAGGCGACGCAGCCGGTACGCGACAAGTACGGCTCGAAGTACGCCGAGCTGATCCAGCGCATCCGGGACACCAAGTAACCGTTCCTTCGGAGGCCCGCGGGCCGCCGCGGTCGGCGGCCTTTTTTTTGGCCATGAGACACAGCTATCGCCGGGCGATGGAAAAGCTGTACCTCGCCTGCATCGTGATTTCCGGCACGGCGCTGGTGGTGATCACGCTGATGATCCCCTCCGGTGTGTTCATGCGCTACGTCATGAACGACCCGCTGCAGTGGCCCGAGCCGGCCTCGGTGATCATGATGGTGATTTTCTCCTTCGTCGGCGGCGCCGCGGTCTACCGCGCCAACGCGCAGATCGCAGTCGAGGCGCTGATCAACGCGGTCGGTCCGAAGACGCGCACGGCGATGATCTGGGGCGTGCATGCGTGCATGCTGCTCACGGCCGCCTTCATGTTCGGCTACGGCGTGCACCTGTGCCAGCTCACCTGGGGCAACACCATGGCCGAGTTTCCGGGACTGTCGGTCGGCGTCGTTTACATGCCGATCCCGATCGGCGGCCTGCTGACCCTTCTCTTCATCGTCGAGAAAATCTGGCTGGGCGAGCCGCCCAGGACGGACATCATGTACAGCGACCAGGCCGCGGAACTGGAATAGATGGACATCCTGGCCCTGCTCGGCTCGTTCGCGCTGCTCTGCGCTCTCGGCGTCCCGGTCGCCTACGCGCTGGGGCTGGCGTCGCTGATCGCGGCGCTGTACGTCGACATCCCGCTCGAGGCGGTGATGCTCAAGATCTCGGACGGCACGGACGACTTCGTGCTGCTCGCGATCCCGTTCTTCGTGCTCGCCGGCGGCATCATGGCCGAGGGCGGCATGGCGGCGCGCCTGATCCTGCTCGCCAAGGTGTTCGTCGGTTTCATCCGCGGTGGCATGGCGGTGGTCAACGTGCTGGCGAGCACGCTGTTCGGCTGCATCTCCGGCTCTTCGGTCGCCGACACCTCGGCGATCGGCTCGGTGATGATTCCGCAGATGGTGAAGCAGGGCTACACCCGCGTGTTCGCCACCAACGTCACCATTTGCGGCTCGGTGCAGGCGCTGCTGATTCCTCCCTCGCACAACGCCGTGATCTACTCGGTCGCGGCCGGGGGCACCATCTCGGTGGCGCACCTGTTCCTCGCGGGCGTGTTTCCGGGACTGCTGTTCGGCCTGTGCCTGATCGGCCTGGTGCTGTGGACCGCGCACAAGAGGAACATGACGAAGTCCGAGCCGATTGCGCTCCGGGACATTCCGCGCATCGTGGTCGATGCCTTCTGGGGGCTGATCACCATCGTCATCATCATGGGCGGCATCCTCTCGGGCGTGTTCACGCCGACCGAATCGGCCGCGGTGGCCTGTGTCTATGCGTTCCTCGTCACCTTCCTCGTCTACCGCGACTACAAGTGGCGCGACCTGCCGCATCTCATCCATCGCGTCGTGAAGACGGTCGCGATGGTGATGATGCTGATCGGCTTCTCGGTCGCCTTCGGCTACATGATGGCCATCATGCAGATTCCGGCCAAGATCACCGCGTTCTTCCTCTCGATCTCGGAAAACAAGTACGTCTTCCTTTTCCTGGTCAACATCCTGCTGCTGCTGCTCGGCACCTTCATGGACCTCGCGCCGATGCTGCTCATCTGCACGCCGATCTTCATGCCGGTGATCCTCAAGCTCGGCATCGACCCGGTGCACTTCGGCATGATCATGATTCTCAACCTGGGCATCGGCCTGATCACCCCGCCGGTGGGGCCGACGCTGTTCGTCGGCTGCGCCATCGGCAAGGTGACCATCGAGCAGGTATCGAAGGAGTTGTGGCCGTTCTACGGCGCGATGTGCATCGCGTTGCTGCTGGTGACCTACATCCCGGCGCTCTCGCTCTGGCTGCCGGGCCTGATGAAGTAAACTCCGAGAGGACGGAGCCCCCGCTTTCTTTCGCGCGTGACCGGTCGAACTTCCCCGACCCTTCCCTTCCACCCTCCGTCCGTTTATTGCCGCGCCGCTTTTTCCGCCGGTTCACTCACCGTTTTGCCGCCTGCCACCGATCGAGCTTGCTGCGGGCGTTGTTTCGCGTGCGGTCCATCGCGCTGTCGTGGCCGGGCATCCTGGCGGTGAGCTCGATCACGTAGCCGTTCGGATCGCGAAAGTAGATCGAGTGCAGGATGCCGTGATCGGCGATCCCGCGCGTTTCGACGCCGGCGGTCTTGCCCCTGGCGAACATCGCGTGGAGCGTGGCTTCATCGACCTCGAGCGCGATGTGCAGATCGAAGTCGTGCTGCTCCTTGAACTCGAACGGCCTGTCGGGCGCCTCGAAAAATGCGAGAAACGAGCCATCCCCCATCTGGTAGAAGGAATGCAGCACGCTGGTCTTGCGGCCGCTCTTGGTTTCGGTGATCTCGAACGCCTCGGCGAGCGGCAGGCCGAGAAAATCCTCGTAGAACCCGCGCGTTTCCTCGGAATCGCGGCAGCGATAGGCGTTGTGATGCAAGCCGCGGATGGTCATGGGTTTCGTCCGCCTTTCACAGGCCGATGAACTTACCGTCCTTGTAGCCGCCTACGAAGTACTGGTAGAACCCTTCGTTCACTTTTGCCCAGTTCGGACGCGCCTTCATGCCCTGGATCCAGCGCGTCACGTTGGGCCATTCATCGAACCTGAGGCGAACGACCTCGCCTACCGTCAGAAAGCACACTCCCAGGTAGTCGGCCAGGGTGATATCGTTGCCGCAGATGAACTTCCGGTCCGGTCCGATGAGATTGCGATCGAGAACGTCGAGCCAGCGCCTGGCCTTGCTCTGCGCGCGCGCGAGTGACGCGCTTTGCACGGCAGCGTCGCTGTAGATGAAATCGGGCAAGGTTTGCCCATATACCAGCCCGTAGCCCAGGTCGCGATAGAGGCCGGTGTTGAACCAGTCCATCGCCTCATTCACGCGCGCGCGCTCCCTGGCGCCCGCCGGGTAGGCGCGCGAGCCAGTTTTTTCGGCGAGGTACTTCAGGATCGCCGAGCTCTCGCTCAACCGGAAATCCCCGTCTTCGAGCAGGGGGACCTGCCCGCAGCAATTGATCGCGAGGTACGACGGCTGCTTGTGCTCGCCCTTGAAGAGGTCGATCACCTGCGTGTCGAGCTTGAGCCCCTCGTCGGCGGCAAAGAGCAGGATGGGACGGCAGGTGGTGGATACGGGATGAAAATAGAGCTTCATGTCGTCTGTTGCGCCTGTATGAAGTTCGATACCTGGGAGTTTTCGCCGGCTGCTCGCCGCAGGTGGTGAATGGCCGGCTGGTTGATTGTATGCATAAGCCGCAATGCTGACCAGTGGCTGGAGTGGCTACCCTGCGAGAACAAGGCGGATGGGACGGTTGGGGCAGGGCTGAGTATGGCCCGCAGCGCCTCACCTCGCCAGCCCAACGGTCATGGGCGAAAACGTGATGCGCCGCGTTTCCGTGAGCGCGTTGCCTGCGATCGCGCCCTCGACGATCTCGTAGCCCATCAGCGCGAACACGCGGTTGCCGAGAAAGATCGGGCGGGAGTTGCCGTACCAGTCGACGCAGGACGCGCGGCAGCCGTCGTTCACGCCGGCCTCGGGCCGCGCGTCGAGCGCGCCGAGCTCGGTCAGGCGCAGCGACTGGTTGCGCAGGAACAGCACGGCCGCGGACTCCTGCCGCAGCTGCCGGGCCGCGGCGCGGTCGCCGCCGATGACGGGCAGGCCGACGTACCCGGCGTTGTCGTTCTCCGGCCTGTAGAAAAACCCGTGGCTCCGCGTCTCGCCCTGTGCCGCGTCCTTGCGCGTATAGCGGTCCTGCGCGAGCGCGGTTGCGCCCAGGCGCAGGCTGGTGAAATGCAGGTCGCGTCCGTCGGAGCCGATCACCACCGCGTTGGCGCCGAGCGCCTCGATGCGGTCCACGCCGTGCGCGAGGGAGATCTCCTGCGCCTTTGCGTCGCCCGCGTAACGCACGGCGTAAACCTGCGAGTTCAACATCCGCTGCGCGCGGTTCCAGCCCGCGCCCGTACCGTAAAGGAGGTACGAGCCGACGTAGCGGTTCTGTATCGCATGGCCGTCCGGGCGGGGCAGCGGCCTGTAGTTTGTGGCGGGGGCTGCGTCCCTTCCGTCCGAAAAGCTCGCGAGCGATACGCGCAGCAGTGCGTAATCGCCCGCATTGGCTTCCGCCGCCCACATGCCTTCGCCGCGCCCCTGGGCCCGGACCAGCACGTTGAGATGACCGTCGCCGCCCTCCAGGAAGGAGAACTGGTCGATCGGGCTGCCCGCGACCTTGAGCGCGGTCGGCGCGGCGCCATCGAGCGGTATACGGTAGAGCGCCGACGCCGGCGCTGCCACGGTGCCCGCGCGCAAGCGGCGGCCTGGTGTCGTCCACACGTAGACCGAGCCTCCCGCAACGTAGAAGACCCGTCCCGGCGAGCCGAGCACGGCGGTGCTCTCGCAATCCAGCTCCGGCCGTGCGAGGTCGCAGATCGTCACCGTGTGGAGCGCGACACCCTGGTACGGGTCGATCTCCTCGTCGGTGCGATAGATCCGCGTCGCGGGGGCTATGCGCTTGAATTCGTCGGGGGTGACGCCGGGCCGCCACCGGCGCAGCGCCGGGAACGAGCCCCAGGGGTCGCCGCCCCAGGGGTTCAGATGGAGCGGCGTGTAGAAGACGAGCTTGCTGCCGACGAGCCGGCTCGCGTAGTTGCGCGAGGAGTAGTAGTCGTTCGAGCGCAGGTGGTAAGTCGCCTTGTAGGCGAGCCGTCCGGCCGGCGAGATCTCGAACAGCCCGATTTCTGTGCCGCCGCGCGCATAGCTGTACCCGATAACCGCGATCGTGCCGCCCGAGATCAGCATCTCGTCGTACCATGCGCCGCGCGGATCGATGCCGCTCCCGAAAGCATCGGCGACCGACACCGGCGCGAGATCGTTGTCTCCCACCCTGACCGTGAAGAGCCGTCCGCGCCGCAGGATGACGAGGTAGTCACCATGGCGCTTCACGATGCCGCCTTCGTCCACGCCCGCGTGCTGTACGTTCGTGATCGAGTCCTGCTCCTTGGCCGCGGCGGACTCCGCCTTGGCGGCCGGCGCGGACATCAGCGCTCCCATGGCAGGCGGGGGAGAGGCAGGGCTCGCCTGGTCGGCGCTGCGCCGCTCGGCCCGCTGGCGCCGCTGGTGGTCCTCGGCCCAGCGCTTGAACAGATCGGTGATTTCCTGCTCGCTGGTGAACGCCTGCAGCGTCTTGCGCGGCGCAGCGTTTCCGGGACTTCCTGCAAGAAGTATGAATGCCGCGGCGGACGCAACCGCCACCCGCAGTATCGATAGCCTGTTCATGAACTGCTCCCTGTTGATTACTAACAAATGAGGGGATCCTCCCCTCAGGCTCCCCTACAACAGGGCGCCTATCATGTAGTTTGATAGGCGCTCTTCGGGATCTCTGACCCATGGCCGCTGACCGGACCGCTTCCGGTATCATCCCCGAAAGCGGCACCAGTTCACGCTTTCCCTTCCCGGCGCACGGGCTCGGATGCTATTAACGCGGGACTGGTCAAATTGGGGTTAAATGCAGTCGCAGATGAATGCAGACAGGTAAGAGCATGCGTATCGAAGTCATATGCACCGGTGACGAGGTGCTCACGGGCAAGATCGTCAACACCAACTTCAGCTACATCACCCAGAAGCTGGAGGATTTCGGGCTATCGGTCTCCTGGGAGACGACCGTCGGAGACGACCGCGAGAGCCTGCTGCTCGCCTTCCAGCTGGCCGGGAGCCGCGCCGACGCGGTCATCGTGAACGGCGGGCTGGGCCCGACGGTGGACGATCTGTCGCAGGAGATCGCCGCGAAGGCGGCGGGCGTCGAGCTCGTGCTGTGCGAGGACTGGTTGACGCGCATGGAATCGTTTTTCCAGCGCCGCAGCCGCGTGATGCCGCCCAGCAACCGCAAGCAGGCCATGCTGCCGGCGGGCGCCGAGATGCTGGACAACCCGGTGGGCACGGCGTGCGGCTTCGCGGTGGACATCGGGCGGGCGCGCTTCTTCTTCACGCCGGGGGTGCCGCGCGAGCTGCGCCGCATGCTCGAGGAGCAGGTCGTCCCGCGGCTCCTCGCGAAAGGCGGCGTGCAGCTTGCGATCCGCCTGAAGCGGTTTCATTCCTACGGCATCGGGGAATCGCACGCCGATACCCTGTTGAAGGGGGTGGAGGACCTTGCAGCCGACGGGGCCGTGAAGCTCGGGTTCCGCGCGCATTACCCGCAGCTCGAAACCAAGCTGACCGTGCGCGGCGCCGATATGGACGAGATCGGCAGGATACTGGCGCCCGTGGAAGCGGAAGTGCGCAAGCGGCTCGGCAACTTCATCCTGGCCGAGGACGACCAGACGCTGGAGGGCGTCGTGCTGGCGGAGCTCGAAAAGCGGCACGCCGTGCTGACCATCGTCGAAACGTTTACGAGCGGGCAGATTTCCGCGCGTATCGGGCATCTGCCCGGCGCGGAAAACGTCGTGCGCCGGGCCATCATGGCGCGCGATCTGGGGGAAGTGTGCGTTGCCGTCGGGCTCGACGGCGTGCCGACAGCGAGCGGTATTTCCGTTCAGACCGCCGAGGCGGTGGCTCGCGCTGCGCGACATCGCACCGCCACCACGCACGCGCTGGCGGTGCTGATCGATCTCGACGAGGGAGCAGACCGTATCGAATTCGCCGGCACGGTCTGCATCGCGATTGCGACCGGGACCGGCGTCGCCTCGCGCAGGAGCCGCATCGTCGGCGGGCGCGAATGGGTGCGCCTGGGCGCGGTGGAAATGGGCCTGGACTGCCTGCGCCGGCACCTCCAGGGACTGCCGGTCCACGAACGGATCGATTTCGAAGCGCCGCCCGTGCCCGGCAAGCCCTGACGGCTCACGTACTGCGGTTCAGATACAGCGGTTCAGATACAGCGGTTCAGATACAGCGGTCCAGATACAGCGGTTCAGGTACAGCGGTCCAGATACTGCGGCCGCCTCACTGCATCGCTCTATCCACACCGCTTTACCCGCATCGCTTTGTCTGCACCGCCTTATCCGCACCGCCTTATCCGAACCGCTTCATGACGCCAGTCTGACGTGCACGCCGTCGTGCGCCGAGCGCGCCATCGCGTCCGTCAACTGCACGCTGCGCAGCCCGTCGATGCCTGAAGGCGCAGGGTCGCGCCCCTCGATCAACGCCTTGCTGAACGCCGCGACACACGCCGCGTGTGCGTTGACCGACGGATATTCCGTGGTTCTCGTTTTCCCGTCCGCCGTCGTCACCAGTAGCTCGCCGCCGGCACGGCTGCGGGTCAGGCCCCTGCCCAGGATGCGGCCCTTGCTGCCATAGATCACGAAATCGTTGTGAGGGTAGGGCGTCTTCTCGTGCACGCTCAACTGGCCGAGCACGCCGTTGGCGAAGCGGAATAGCGACAGGTTGGTCTCCTCCATGACGTTGCGCGGCGTGTCGAAGAACGCCGACACCATGGTGATCTCGGAGGCGAGCAGGTAGCGCAGAATGTCGTAGACGTGCACGCCTATGGAGTAAGTGGTGCCGAGGCCGGCCACCGCCGAATCGACCCGCCAGCTTCCCAGCCTGCCGCCCGGGCGCGCGCCCGGGCTCGCTTCCACCTGCACCACCTGCAGCTCGCCGATCTCGCTGCTCTCGATGATCTTCCGGGTGTCGATGAAGCACGGCATGAAGCGGTTGTGAAAATTGACCCCGAGCTTGACGCCCGCCTTCTCGCACTCGCGCACGATGCGCTCGGCGTCGGCGACGCTCGTCGCCATCGGCTTGTCGCAGAACACGTGCTTGCCGGCGCGGGCGGCGGCAACGGCCTGGTCGGCATGCTGCGCGTTGGGCGTGTGTATCGCCACCACCGTTATGTCCGGGTTGCGCAGCATCTCCTCGTAGCTCGTATACGCGTGGTGCGCGCCGAACTTCGCGGCAAAAGTGTTGGCGCGTCCCTGGTCGCGGCTGCAGACGCCGATCAGCTTGTTGCCTGCGAATGCGTTGATGCCGGGCAGTATGCGATCGTCCGCAATGCGGCCCGTCCCTATCAGTCCCCAGCCGTTCGTAGTCATCGCTTTCCCTCGTGGCGAGCTCATCCGTTCTATCAGCAATCGGCGCAGAGCCGCAACCGGGCCGAAACTTCCAGATTGCGGACGCGCCCCTCACGGCTTGCCCAGGAACGCGGACTTTTCTGGCGCCTGCGCCGCTGAGCTACTACTATAGCAATCCCTGTGACGCCGCTTTCGCGTCCTGGCCTATTCATGTAGAGCGCCTGTCAACAGAAAGGACAGACGCCCTGATGTAGGGGAGTGTGAGGGGAGTGTCCCCTCATTTCGTTGGTTACGGCAATTCCTGAAGGAGAGGGGCAAATGGCAACCAAGGTTTACAAGCGACTGGCCGAGGCGTTCAAGGCGGAAGGCACCGAGGCCACGTTCGGGATGATGGGCGACGGCAACATGTACTGGATCTACGAGCTCGACCGGATGGGGGTGAAGGTCCACGAAGTCCGCCACGAGGGCGCCGGCCTCGGCATGGCCGACGGCTACGCGCGGACCACGCACACCCCGGGCGTCGCCACTGCAACGTGCGGCCCCGGCGTGACGCAGCTTGCCACCGCTCTCGTGACCGCCAGTCGCGCCGGCTCGCCGCTGGTCGCCTTCTGCGGCGAAGCGCCGAGCACGGACGAGGAATATGCGCAGGCCTACAACCAGCCGCGCTTCGCCGAGGCGTGCGAAAGCGGCTTTGTCCAGCTCCTCTCGCCCGATCTCGCGGATGACGCGGTGCGCAAGGCGTTCTACCTGGCGAAGCTGGAAAACCGGCCGATCATGCTCTCCTGCCCGATGGATATCCAGCAGAAGAACTTCCCGGACGACGAGCCGTACAAGCCGTCCTCCGAGTACTTCACGCGCGGCGCCGTGCACCCGGACGAAAAAGCACTGCAGCGCGCCGCCGACATCATCGCCGGCGCCAAGAAGCCGGTGATCATCGTCGGCCGCGGCGCGCAGTGGGCGGGTGCCGGGCAGGCGGTGGTCAAGCTTGCCGAGCGTATCGGCGCGCTGATCATGACCACGCTTCTGACGAAGACCTTTCTGAACGAGAACGAGTACCACGCCGGCATCTCCGGGGTATATGGCTCGCGCACGGCCATGCATCTGGCTCACGAGGCCGATGTCGTGATCGGGGTCGGGGCGAGCCTGAACCGCCACACGCTCGAGAACGGCTACATGTATCCGAATGCCAAGTACGTGCACATAGATCAGAAGGCGCACCTGATGATGGGCGGCGGCAAGGCAGCCGACGCTTTCGTCCAGTCGGACGCCAAGATCGGCGTGGAAGAGCTGGAGAAGCTATTGGCCTCGCGCGGCGTCAAGGGAACCGGCTACCGCACGCCGGACGTGAAGTCGAAGCTGGTCAATCACAACGCGGACCGTACCGAATTCCAGATCGAGCCGGGCACGGTGGATCCCCGCGAAGCAGTGATGGTCATGGACCAGATCGTGCCGCCGGAAATCGGGGTGCTGTCGGGCAGCGGCATGACCTCGGCGTTCTGCAGCATGCTGATGACGCGCCGGCGCGGCCTGGTGCAGGGCGGTCATTTCTTCGGCTGCATCGGGCAGATGCTGCCCGCGGCAATGGGGGCGGTGGTGGCGACGAAGAAACCCGCCATGCTGCTCGACGGCGACGCCAGCGTGATGATGCACCTCGCGGAGTTCGAGACGGCTGTCCGTTACAACATGCCGCTGCTGGTGGTCGTGATGAACAACGAGGCGCTGGGCGCGGAGTACTACAAGCTCGACGCGCACAAGATGGAAGTCAGGGGTTCCGAAATCACGACCCCGGACCTGGGCAAGGTTGCCGTCTCCTTCGGTGGACGCGGCAAGCAGGCGAAGACCATCGACGAGCTGACCGCGGGCGTCAAGGAGTTCGTGGCGAAGCCCGGGCCCATGATGATCGACCTGCGCATCTCGAAGGCCGTGCCGAGCGTGCCGTATCGCCGCGTGCATTACGGTCGCGACGAGTAAGCCGACGCACACATCGGCTGATGTAGAAGTGCCCCGTGGTCCGGGGCGCTTTTGTTTTGTAATGCTTGCCCTCCCCTTCAAGGGGAGGGTTAGGGTGGGGATGGGGTTGAGCTGCTGGCCGGGTCCTGTCAGGGTGGTCGGCTCTGCCCCCGATCCTCCCGCTGCATCAGGCAATAGACTTGGCCATCGTGTTGTCTTGAGGCGGTAACCGGTACCGACTACCCGATTCTCTTAAGCGCATGTGGTGTGTGACTTGGCCGTCGCATGTTCTGGAGACCGCACCCGGTACTGGAGGACCGGTGTCACTCACCGCCCACCCTGCCACCCGGCCGCAGCTCGGTGGAGCCCATGCGCTACGCTGCGTCCCGATTCTTTTTAAGGTGGGCCCACTAACCGCCCCCGGCCACCCGCCCCTGTCGTGCCGCGCAGCATGAGTCTGGTCACACCCTGAAGAACTGCGCGGCGACACGGAGTCTTAGAGGCGCGTTTTCGCTGCCAGAAATGCCCGTTTAAGGCGAAAAGACGTGACGTTTCGAGCGCATTACTCCGTGCAATCAGTACGTTGGTGAGGTCCGACCCGGGACCCGCGGCGCGCCCGCGCGAGCCCCAGCCAGCCCAGTCCCAGCGACAGCAACAGGGCCGGGCCCGGCTCGGGCGCGCTGCCGTTGGCGGGCGCCCGCAGCGTAAGGAAATCGAGATTGCCGTTGCCCGCGTCGGAGAGGCGGAACTCGTATCCCGCCCCCAGCCCCTCGAACAGAAAACTCAGGTTGCCGTCGAAGAAGTCGGCATCGAGGAAGTGGAAGGTGTCGCCCGCCTGCGGGGTGTAGCCCTCGAAGATGAAATTGATCCTCGAGGTGCCGCCGAAATGAATTCCCCCGAGCACCCTGAGGATGTCGAAGTTGCCGAGCCCCGCGATCTCGATGTCGAGCTCGCCGTCGAACATGACCCCGGCCGCGCCGCCGTCGAGCGTGAGCGTGCCGATGGAATGAAAGGGACTGACGGTACAGTCTCGCTGGATCGTGAAACTCAGCGTGCCGGAAGCCGTTGTGGTGATGGTTCCGCCACCGTTCACCACCCCGCCAACGCAGTCGAAGGCACCCTGGGCAATCGAGCCGTCGACTGTCGTCAAGCCGGCGGTCTGGGTGAAGGTGCCGGTTCCGGTCATGCTGCCGGTCGAGGTGACGGTGAACGTGTCGCTGTTGGCGATGGTGCCGTTGTTGACGATCGAGCCGTCGTTGGCGAGCGTGCCGGCATTGCTGAGGCTGGCGCCAGAGAGGTTGCTCAGCGCGCCGGCGTTCGACAGGAGGGCGCCGGAGTTGTTGTTCAGCGTAGCGCCTGAGTTGTTAAGCAGCGTCTCGGCATTGAACAGCGTGGCGCCGGAGTTGTTGTTCAGCGTGCCGCCTGAGTTGTTGTTAAGCGTGCCGTCGTTATACAGGAGGGCGCCGAAGTTGTTGTTCAGCGTGGCGCCTGAGTTGTTGCTCAGCGTGCCCTCGTTATACAGGGCGGCGCCTGAGTTGTTGCTGAGCGTGCCGGCGTTCGACAGCGTGGAAAAATTGTACAGCCTGCCGGCGTTCGACAGCGTGGCGCCGGAGTTGTTGCTCAGCGTGGCGCCGGAGTTGTTGCTCAGTGTGCCGGCGTTCGACAGCGCGCCGTAGTTCGCCAACGTCGCGCCGGAGTTGTTGCTCAGCGTGCCGGCGTTCGCCAGACTGCCGCTGCCGTAGTTGAACAGAAAGAAGTTGTTGTTCAGCGTGCCGGCGTTCGACAGGCTGGCGTGGGCATAGTTGCGCAGGACGCCGAGGTTGTTGATGAGCGCGCCGCCCTCGTTGGTCAGGAGGATATTATTGTTCAGCACGCCGGTGTTCGACAGGGTGCCACCACCGCGGTTGCGCAGGGTGTTGATGTTGTCCAGCACGCCGCTGTTCGACAGGCTGGCGTAGTTGACCAAGAGGACGTTGCTCAGCGCGCCGGCGTTCGACAGGCTGCCGGTGTTGCGTAGAGCGCCCTTGTTGTTTAGCGTGCCGGCGGACGTGTTGGTCAGGGTACCGGAGTTGCGCAGGTCCCCCCCGACGGCTGAGTTGTTGTTCAGCGTGCCGGCGTTGGACAGGCTGCCGGAGTTCTCCAGCGACGCGCCAATGTTGTTGTTGAGCGTGCCGGCGGACGTGTTCGTCAGGGTGCCGGTGCTGCTGATAAACAGCGTACCGTTCGGTGCGTTGATGTTGCACAGGATGGCGTTGGTAGCGCCCGCTACGACGATGCTGACCAAGCCGTTTACCGGGCAACTGATCTGTTGCGCTGCCGCATCCGTGGGCGAGAATGCGAACGCGCCCGCGCCCACCGCGAAGGCGAGTTGCACGGCGGCTGCGAGCGCGCGCCGCTTGAATCCAGCCGAGCTGCAATGCGAGCGGACGCCGGGAGTGGTGGTGCGGTTGCTTCGGCAGGATCTGGCGGAACGCCTCATTTTTCCCCCTTGCTTGCGCAGCGCGTGGCGGTTTCCAGTGCTTACCGGTCACTGGTCACTTGCTCTTGAGATAGAGCTTCCAGAACTGCGCCACGTTCTCGATGTTCTTCCACGCGTTGCTCTGGAACACCGCGTCGTCGTACACCGTCGGCCACTGCGGCGGCTGCGGCTCGACCTTCTGCCGGATGACGTGCAGGTCCTTGAAGCCGTACACGAAGTCGTCCTCGAAGGTGACCTGCTCCACCCGCTCGAAGTCGTGCTGGCGGCTCTCTTCTCCTAGGAACTTGTAGACGCCTTCCATAATCGCCTTGGGCCGGCGCGTGAGGTCGTCGTAGTCGATGAAATGCATGCGGTCCTTCCATCCGCGCGTCACCGCGTCGCGGATCGCGTTGTAGGCGCGCCCCACCGGCTGCGCGTCGTCGATGAACACCTCGACGCGACCCAGCGCGGTCTTGAATTTCAACGCCATGTTCGCTTCCTGCGGTAACTGCCCCAGCGCCGAGGTCTTGCGGTAGAGATTCTCGAACGAGGCCACGACGTCGCGCAGGTCGCGCACCGTCACCAGCACCTTGACCCGGTCGCGCCCCCCGACGAGTTCCGCGCCCATCTCCAGGAACTCGGCCCAGTAACGGTTCTTGTCGATGCACACGGGCCGGTCCACGTGCCCAAAGTAGGCGTGGAGCATCGCGCGTAGCACGGCACCCTTGATTCTCTCGGAGAGCTTGCGCTCCATCGCCTGGAACGCGTCGTTGCGGTCCCACCCGTTCCTGACCTGCACCAGCATGTCCACCACGCCGGACGTCGGCGTGACGTGGATCTGCGGGTGCTGGGCGAGGATGTTGGCGAGCAGGGTCGAGCCGCTGCGCGGCAGACCGGCCAGGAAGTAAACGCGTTTCTCGGTGGGCATAAGCTCCCCTGCTGTCACCTCTTCTGGCTCCGCTCCGCGGTCAGCTTCGCGATCTGCGGGCCAGCGTCGGCAGATCGGGCCATGTCAGGTTCCGGGTCGGACCGAGCTTGCCTTTGTAATCCGGCCGATTCTGATCGAAATATGCGCGACTTCCTGGCTTAGAGCAAGGATTTCGCTCTGGAAACCGTTGCTCTAAGGTGCCCCGCGCCCGACAGCTTCTGGGTCGAACCTGGCGGCTGCGCCGCAGATGATTGTCTAAAGTGGGACAGACACAATTTCGGAAGGCTGCCGAGCATCCGCTTCTGGGCTTTCCAAGAATTGTGTCTGTCCCACTTTCCAATCGCGTAGTCCGTGTGGACAAGCACGATGGCCGCGCGTGAGTTGCGCAGACTGCCGGGCCGGCCGAGCACTCGCAGGGGACCGCTACGAGTTTACGAGGTAGCGGACGCTGACCGGGACCGGAGGCCATCCCGTTCCCAGCCTTCAATTCACCCGTGGGAGAATCGGATCGGGCACCTGTCATGCCGACAGGACCCGGCCAGCGGGTCTGCGGCTGGTCTATACTGGCCACCGGCCGATATCGGGACGCAGTGCGAGTCCGGCGTCCGATTCAAAATAGTGGAATCCAGGAGACAAAGCTCATGAGCGAAGCGCCAGTAGTGCGATTCGAAGTCGAGGACGGCATCGGCGTCATCACCGTCGACAACCCCCCCGTGAACGCGCTCGGGCCCGGCGTCCGCGAGGGCATCATCGAATCGGTGGACAAGGGCAATGCCGATCCGAACGTAAAGGCGATGGTCCTGATCGGCGCCGGGCGCAGCTTCATCGCGGGCGCCGATATCCGGCAGTTCGGCAAGCCGCGTCCCACGCTGCCGCGTAACAGCCACGATGTGCTGGACCAGAGCGCCAAGCCGATCGTCGCGGCGATTCACGGCTTTGCGCTGGGCGGCGGGCTGGAGCATGCGTTGTCCAGCCATTACCGGCTCGCGGTGCCGAGCGCGAAAGTCGGGCTTCCCGAGGTGCTGATCGGGGTTCTGCCGGGCGGCGGGGGCACGCAGCGTCTGCCGCGCCTAATCGGTCCCAAAGCGGCGATGGAGCTGATCGTCAGCGGGCGCCACGTCCCTGCGCCCGAGGCGAAGACCCTCGGCATCATCGACGAGATTGTCGACGAGAAGGACCTGCGCGGCGCGGCCATCCGCTTCGCGAAGAGCATCGCCGCAAAACGGCCTCTGCCGGTCGTGCGCAACAGGACGGAGCGGCTCGCGGAGGCGAAAGCCGATCCCGGCATGTTCGAGGCGATGCGCAAGTCGATTGCGAGAAGGGCGCGCAACCAGAAGGCGCCGTACCACTGCATCGCGTGCGTGGAGGCGGCGACCACGCAGCCATTCGACGATGGCATACAGACGGAGCGGCGGCTCTTTGCCGAGCTGGAGAACTCCGAGGAGGCGAGGGCGCTGCGCTACGCGTTTTTCGCCGAGCGGGAGGTGGCCAAGATCCCAAACGCGCCGAAGGACCTGAAGCCGCCGAAGGTGAAGACCGCGGCCGTGGTCGGTGCCGGCACCATGGGCGGCGGCATCGCCATGAGCTTCGCCGATTTCGGGATACCGGTGAAAGTCCTCGAGGTCTCGCGCGAGGTGCTCGACAAGGGCATGCAGCGCGTGCGCGACAACTACGCGGTGAGCGTCAAGCGCGGCAGCCTCACGCAGGCCGAGATGGACAAGCGCCTGCCGCTCATCCAGCCGGTCGAGCGCTACGAGGACATCGCGGATTGCGACGTCGTCATCGAGGCCGTCTTCGAGCGGGTGGACGTGAAGAAGGACGTGTTCGCAAAGCTCGACGCGGTCATGAAGCCGGGCGCGCTGCTGCTCACCAATTCCTCGGCGATCGACACCGACATCATGGGGGGCGTCACGAAGCGGCCGCAGGACGTCGCGGGAGCGCACTTCTTCGCGCCCGCGAACGTCATGAAGCTGTACGAGGTGGTGAAGGGCACGAAGACGTCCATCGAGACCATCGCCGGCGCCATGCAGGTGGGCCGCGACATCGGCAAGATCAGCGCGGTGGCCGGCACGTGCGACGGGTTCGTCGCCAACCGCAGCCGGGCGCCGTTTACCACCGAGATGATGCTGATGCTGGAGGAGGGCGCGCTGCCGGAGCAGGTGGACAAGGTCATGGTCGATTTCGGCTACCCGATGGGACCGTTCGCAGTGAGCGATCTCTCGGGGCTCGACATCGGCTACGACACGCGCAAGCGGCGCGCGGCGGCCGATCCGAACTACCGCAAGCTGCCCGTGCCCGACCGCCTGGTCGAGATGGGGCGCAAGGGGCAGAAGACCGGGGCCGGCTGGTACCGCTACGAGAAGGGCGATCGCACGCCGCATCCGGACGAGGTGGTGAAGAGCGTGATCGCGGACGTCGCGAAGGAGTTCGGCATACCGCAGCGCACCTTCACCGACGAAGAAATCCTGCGCCGGCTGCTGCTCGCCTCGGTCAACGAGGCGTGCAAGATTCTGGAAGAGGGCAAGGCCTACCGGGCGAGCGACATCGACGTGATGTGGCTGCACGGCTTCGGCTTCCCGCGCTATCGCGGCGGGTTGATGTTCTGGGCCGACATGAACGTCGGATCGAAAGAGGTTCTGCGGCAGATCGAGGAGTGGCACCAGCGCTACGGCGAGCGCTGGAAGCCGTCGGCGCTTCTCAAGGAGATTGCCACAGCCGGCGGGGCGTTCCGGGAGGCGAAGCCCAAGAAGCCAATGTGAGCGGCAGGATTCGGGAGTCGGGATTCAGGATTCAGGAGGCTGAGATGGAAAAGCGAGTGAAGTCGGAGCTGCAGGTTTTCAATCAATCGACGGTGAGCGAGTCGCCCGGGGTCATACCGGGCCTCAAGATCCGCAAGCTCGCGGGCTGCCCCGAGCATCCCAGCGAGCGCATCAGCGTCGGGCTGGCGACTTTCGGGCCGGGCACCCACGAGCACCTGCACTGGCATCTCATCGAGACCTTCCACTACGTCGTCGCGGGAAAGGGCATCGTGCGGGACATCGAAGGAAACGTGTACAACGTCGGCCCGGGGGACGTGATCTACGGGCCGCCGGGGATGCGCGGTTCGCACGAGTGGGAAGTGAAGGACATGCTCCAGATTCTCACCATCAAGGGCACCACCGCCCCGGAGCGGGCCATTCAGTTCAATATCGACCGCGCCACTATGGAGTCGAAAGCCGATCTGGATTACCTCGTCGCCCGCGGCGCGGCGGACATGAAGGAGTCCTTCTACGAGTAACTAGAGACTAGGGACCAGAGATCAGGGACTGGTCTCCAGTCTCAAGTCTCCAGTCTCTGTCCTACTCCGGCTTCGCGCCGGACGTCTTGACGACTCCCGCCCACTTGGTGATCTCGGATTGTATGTACTTCGAGAACGCCTCTGACGTCTTGCTGACCGGCTCCATGCCCTGCGTAAGCATTTTTTCGCGCACGTCGGGCGTATTGAGAGCCCGCGCGAAGTCCTGGTTGAGGCGCGTGATGATTGCAGGCGGCGTCTTTGCGGGCACGACCATGCCGAACCAGTTGGCGGCCTCGTAGCCGGGGAACCCGGCCTGCGGCATCGTTGGCAGATCGGGCGCGGCCGGGGCGCGGTTGGCGCCGGTCGTCGCCAGTGCGCGCAGGCGACCGGCTTTTGCGTGGGTCAGCCCGGCCAGTATGGTCGGTATGCTCACCTGCACCTGCCCTGCGAGGAGATCGACAATGCCCGGCGCAATGCCTTTGTACGGCACGTGGATCATGTTGATGCCGGTCATGGTCTTGAGGAGCTCGACCGCAAGATGGCTGGGCGCTCCCACGCCGGCGGACATATAGATGATCTGCCCGGGCCGCGACTTTGCCAGCGCGACCAATTCCTTTACCGAGCGCGCCGGCAGCGAGGGATGCACGACGACGATGCCGGGACCGGAAGCGAGCTGAGTAACGCCCGCGAAATCGCGCCGGCTGTCGTAGGGAAGCTTCGGGTACAGCGTCGCGTTGATCGTGAAACCCGCCGTGATCAGGATCAGCGTGTGGCCATCCGGATCCGCTTTCGCTCCCAGCTCGAACGCGATGATGCCGTTCGCGCCGCCGCGGTTGTCCACAATGATCTGCTGACCCCACGCTTCCGTGAGCCTGGGAGCGAGAAGACGGACCTGGAAATCGGCCGGTCCGCCCGGCGAGAACGGGACGATCACTCGTACCGGCTTTGCAGGAAACGCCTGCGCGCCCGCGTTGCCCGTAACTGCGGCAATCAGCAGCGCGATGCACCATCTACGAGTCATGACCTGTCTTCGTCGGGATCGGCACATCCAGGTCGATGCGCATGTCGTCGCGAGTCTCGCTCGTCATGGCCGGACGTAAATGTCCCCGGGCGGCAGGTCGGCCTGATAGCGCTCGTACATCTGCAGGTACGCGGACTCGATATGTCTCGCGAAAAGCTGCGTATCGAAGAGCGCCGTGCTGAGCCGGTTATCGGCCAGCTTCTTCCTGATTCCCTGCAGCCGCGACGGATCGGTGGCGAGCTGGACCGCCCGTTCTTCGTACTCCGCCTGAGTCGAGGTTACCAGCTCGGGCAGGCCGACGGCATTGAGCAGGCTGGCAGCCACCCTGCCCGCAAACGCGTGTCCCGCGCAGGTCAGAAGCGGAAGCCCGGCCCACAATGCGTCGCTGGCGGTCGTGTGGGCGTTGTAGGGCAGCGTGTCGATGAACAGATCGGCCGCGCGATGCCTTGCGAGGTGATCGGGGAGGGGCATGCGGCCGGCGAAGATCAGGCGCTTGCCGTCGACGCCGCGCCGCCCGGCCTCCGCGACCAGGTTCGCGGCAGCCGCGGGATTGTCTTCGAGAAGCCACAGCACGCTGCCGTCCACTTGCTTCAGTATGCGCATCCAGCCATCGAAGGTAGAGGGCACGATCTTGTAGTTGTTGTTGAAGCAGCAGAACACGAAACCGGTTTCCGGCAAACCCAGCTCTTCGCGGCTGTAACGCCGGTCTGCTATACGTCGCCGGGCATCGTTGACCTGATAGCTGTTCGGGATATAGGCGATCTTCTCGTGATAGTGCTGCCGGCTCTCTTCCGGAATCAGCGTCGGATCCGCGATCAGGTAGTCGATGAATTCCGCGGCCATCGTGCCCGGATAGCCCAGGTAGCTGACTTGCAGGGGAGCGGCATTCATCGCAAAGATGCCGGGACGCGCGCGCTCCGTATAGCCTTTCAGGTCGACGGCGATGTCCACTTCGAGACTTCTGGAGAGCAGCGCGATATCGCGATCGGACCGATTCCGCACGTCGATGAACCGGTCGAATGCCGCCTGCACCCGGACGCGCATTTCGTCGTTCCTGTCGGGTCCGAACGAAAAGCCGATCAGCTCGAATCGGGACCTGTCGTGGTGCTCGAACAGGTGCGCCATCAGATACGCCGTCGCGTGGTCGTGAAAGTCCGCCGAATAGTAGCCCAGGCGAATCCTGTCGTGCCCGTAGTGCCTGCGGATCTCCGGCAGGGAAGGGCCGGGCGGGTACATGGATTCGCGCCACCGAGCGGCGACCATTTCCTGAAGGCGGGGATCGTCGATTACCGACAGGACGGTGAATGGCGGCGCTGCCTTGTCGTTTCCTTCGATCTTTGCGGTGAGCTTCGCGAGCTCCTGCTCCGCGTTACTCCAGTCACAGACCAGCATCCTGGCGTAGAGGCAGGTCCCGTACAGGAAGTCGTAGTCCGGTTTCAGGGCAAGCGCTTCAGAGTAGCATTGCAACGCGGCTTCGTGATTTCTCAACTGCAGGAAGGCATCTCCGCGGCGGCAATGGGCTTCGGCAAGCCCGGGTTTGAGCATGATTGCCCGGGCATAGCTCGCGAGCGCCGCTTCGTGCTGCTGCAAACCCAGGAGCGCGTTGCCGCGTGCGTAGTGCGCATCCGCATGCGCGGGTTCCAGCTCGATGACCCGGGAATAGCTTTCCAGGGCAGCCTGGAGTTGTCCGAGCGCCTCCAATGCGACGCCCCGGTTGAGATGCGCCTTGACGTGGTCCGCCTTCAGCTCGATGGTTCTGGCGTAGCTGTCCAGCGCCTCTTCCATCCGCTGGAGATCCAGGAATGCATTGCCGCGGTTGTAGTAGGCCTCCGCGAAAGCGGGGTTCAACGCGATCGCCCTGTCGAAGCTCTCCACCGCGGCCTCGTGCCGATTCAACTCCCTGAGCGCTCTGCCGCGGTTGTAGCGGGCCGCCGCGAAATCGGGCTTGAGGGCGATGGCCGCGTCGAAGCATTTCAGTGCCGCTTCCGGCTGCCCCAGATCCTGCCACGCGTTGCCCAGGTTGTTATGAGCGTCCGCAATGCCGGGATCTATCGCGATAGCGCGACCGATCAACTCGACCGCGTGGGCGGGATCTTTCGCCTGGTACGCGGCGACTCCGAGCAGATGCAGCGCATCGAAGTTCTCAGGCTGTACCTGGAGCACCTGCTGGTAAAGCTCCTGCGCTTGCGCGAGCGCGCCCTGCTGGTGCAGCGCGAACGCCTGCTTGAGCGTCGCGCTCAGCTGTGTTGCCGCCTGGTCGGCTGCGGCGGGCACCGCCGATCACGCCTTCGCAACCTCGTGATTGGCCATTTTCTCCAGCGCCCGCACCATCGCCGAGTGGTCCCACTTCGCGCCGCCGGCCGCGGCGCAGGAATTGAAGAGCTCCTGCGCCGTTCCCGTATTGGGAAGCGAGACGCCCATCGCGCGCGCGCCGGATAGCGCGAGGCTCAGGTCTTTCTGATGCAATTCGATCCTGAACCCGGGATCGAACGTGCGCTTGATCATGCGCTCGCCGTGGACCTCGAGGATGCGCGAGGCGGCAAATCCACCCATGAGCGCCTGGCGCACCTTCGCCGGGTCGGCGCCGGCCTTGGACGCGAACACCAGCGCCTCGCTCACCGCTTCGATGTTGAGCGCAACGATGATCTGGTTGCACACCTTGCAGGTCTGGCCGTCGCCGTTGCCGCCCACCAGCGTGATGTTCTTGCCCATCAGGTCGAACACGGGTTTCACTTTGTCGAACGTGGCCTGCGCGGCGCCCACCATGATGGTGAGCGCGGCATTCTTCGCGCCGACTTCCCCGCCCGAGACTGGCGCGTCCACGTATTCGCAGCCGAGCTCGTTCACGCGCTTCGCGAAATTCTTGGTCTCGATCGGGGAAATGGAGCTCATGTCGATGACGGTCTTGCCCCGGGAGAGCCCCTCGGCGACCCCGTTGGCGGAGAACAGCACATTCTCGACATCCGGCGTATCGGGCACCATCACGATGACGATGTCCGATTTTTGCGCCACTTCCTTTCCGCTGGCGCAGGTCTTGCCGCCCGCGGCGGTCAGCTCCTGCGGCACGCCGCCGCGGGAATTCAGATAGAGCGTGTGGCCGCCCTTGATCAAGTTGGCCGCCATGGGCTTGCCCATGATGCCGAGACCGATGAAGCCGATGTTGCTCATGAAGACCTCCAGAAGATGAACCGCAGAGACACAGAGGCGCAGAGGATAGCAGAAATGTCCGTCTATCCGGACCGTGGGGCTATGAGCTGCGAGCCGTGAGCTGTGAGCCGGAGCTCATAGCTGATAGCTCATACCTCAGAGCCAGGGCTTGGCCCAGGCAAGGCCCGCATCCGTGGTCGTCGCCGGCTTGTACTCGCAGCCTATCCAGCCCTGGTAGCCGAGCCGGTCTACGTGCGGCAGCAGGTAGCCGTAGTTGATCTCTCCGGTGCCGGGTTCGTTGCGTCCGGGGTTGTCGGCGAGCTGCATGTGAGGGATGAGCTTCAGGTTGGCCTCTATCGTGCGCGCGAGGTCTCCCTCCATGATCTGCATGTGGTAGATGTCGTACTGCACGTACAGGTTGTCCGAGCCGACGGCCTTGATGATTTCGAGCGCCTGCTTCGTGTAGTTGAGGAAGAACCCGGGAATGTCCCGGGTGTTGATCGGTTCTATCAGGAGCTTGATGCCGGCGTCCTTCAATCGAGGCGCCGCGTACTGCAGGTTCTTGATGAACGTTTCCCGCGCGTCGTTCGGGTCCACGTGCGGCGGGCGGATGCCGGCGAGGCAGTTCACCTGTTTGCAGCCGAGTACGGTGGCGTACTCGATCGCCTTCGCTACGCCGTCCTGGAACTCCTTCGCGCGGCCCGGGTGGCAGCCGATCCCGCGCTCGCCTCCCGCCCAGTTGCCGCCCGGCAGGTTGTGCAGGACCTGCGTCAGGCCGTGCTTCTTCAGCTGCTCCGCGATCCTTTCGCCCTCATGGTCGTAGGGGAACAGGTACTCCACTCCCTTGAAACCGGCCTTCGCCGCGGCGGCGAAACGGTCCATGAAGTCGAGCTCGCTCCAGAGGAAGCTCAGGTTTGCGCAAAGTTTCGGCATGATAGTCCTACGCGCGTGCGAGTGCGGCTTTCATCCGCTCCGGGGTGATCGGCACGCGGCGCAAGCGGATACCGGTCGCATCGAAAATCGCGTTGGCGATCGCCCCCGGCACCGTGCGAGTCGAAGGCTCACCTGCGCCAGTGGGCGGGAGCTCCGGCCGGTTGATGAGCACGACCTCGACGGACTCCGGCGCGTCGGCGAGTTCGACGATGGGATAGGTCGCCCAGTCTGCGCTCAACACGCGGTTCTCGTTGAACCTGACCTCCTCGAGCAGCGTACGCGAGATCGCCTGCACCACGTTGCCTTCTATCACGTTCTGCATTGACCCCGGGTTGATGATCTGGCCGCAGTCGTGGGCGACCCAGAACTTCTTTGCCCAGACCCGCCCGCTCGCCCGGTCCACATCGACTTCGGCGACCATCGCCACGACCGTGCCGTTCCTCTCGGTGTACGAGAAGCCGCGGCCGGTCATTACGTCTCCCTTCCCGCGATTCGGGTTGGGGCGGGCCTGCCAGTTCGCCTTGTCCGCCGCCGCCTTGACGGCCGCGATGGCGCGCGCGTCCTTGAGGTAGCGCAGCCGGAATGCGACCGGATCCGCGCCGGCCGCCAGGGCGACCTCGTCTATGAAGGATTCGCTGGCGAAGTGGGTCTCCGCCCCCAGCGGGTCACGGAAGTGACCGGTCCGCAGCGGTGAAGCGCGGTTGAGCATCGCGGGTATCGTTTCCCAGGAGCAGCGCTTGTTCGCGAAATCGTAGCGTTCGGCGGGGGTCTGGAAGATGTTTTCACCCTTGGCGGCGAACCCCGTCAACTGACCCGCCAGCGTGTCCTTGGGATGACCCTCCAGCTGGATCACATCCTGGCGCGAGAACCCCTTTCCGTGAAAATGGTAGGCGACGACGTTGCCGCCTGAATCGAGGCCCGCGCGGCCGTGATAAACCGCTGCCGGGCTCTTCGGGTCCCAGGCGGTGGCATCGTGGCGCATGTACTGCAGGCGCACGGTGCGCCCGGTCAGCTTCGACAGCAAAGCGGCATCGAGCGCCGCATCGCCGGCGTCGTTGCGGCCGTACGAACCCGGCCCGACGATCCAGGTAGCTCGCACCTTTTCGGGCGGCAGGCCGGTCAACATTGCGCAACCGACGCGGCCATAGTGCGGCTTCTGCGAGCCGGTCCACAGGCGCGGCTCGTCGCTCACCATGTCGGCGATCGCGCAGGCCGGTCCCATGCTGGCGTGGGATTGCAGCGGCCACTCGTACTCCGCGGTGACGACGCGGGACGCCTTCTCGAGCGCCGCCTCCACGTCGCCGCGGTTGACCGGGGCGCCGCTGCCGTTCGGCTTCGCATCGCGTATGTACTGGTGGAGCTTTTCCATCGGCGGGAACGGCGCACATTCGCCCGACCAGGTGACCTTGAGACTCTCTGCAGCGCGCACGGCGTCCCATTCGCGATCGGCGACGACGGCGAGAAAGTCCTTCTCGCGCACGACGCGTGCGCCGGCGATGCCCTTGATCGAGCCCTCGTCCACCGACACGGGGTTGCAGCCGGCATTGGGCGGGCGGATCACGCGGGCGTGCAGCATGCCTTCCACGCGCACGTCGGTGATGTACTGCTCCCGTCCCATCACCTTTTCGGTAATGACTTTCTGCGGGAAGGATTTGCCCACTACCTTGTGCTCTGAAGGCGGCTTTGGCTTCCCGGGGCCGCTTACTTCGAGCGGATTGCCGTAACGCTTGTTCCACTCTAGCTTGTGGTGAAAGTGGCGGCCCCCGATCAGCTCGCCGTAGGACACGCGCTGCAGCGCGTACCCGGGAACCATAACCACGCCGTTCTCGACGGTGAGGCTTTCCGCGGGCACCCCGAGCTTCTTCGCGCCCATCTCGACCAGCACGCGCCGCGCCTCGGCGGCGGCATTGCGCAGGGCCTTGCCGCCCCACTGTATGCCGGTGCTCCCGGAAGCGCCGCCCTGGTTGCAGGTAAGAGCGGTGTCTCCCATCACGACCTTGACCTTGGCGAACGCGACATCGAGCTCTTCGGCGACGATCTGGCCGATGGCGACGTCCACGCCCTGGCCCATCTCGGTCTTGCCGAAGAAAGCGGTGACGCTGCCGTCCGGCAGCACGGCGATCCACGAGTCGAGCTCGTCAGGCAGGAGCGGTGGCTTGCCGCCCAGCGTAGTGCCCTGGCTCATCGCGGCGGTGATGGCGCCGGGAACGGCCACGCTGACGACGAGGGAACCGGAAGCTTTCAGGAAATCACGGCGGGTGATTGGGTTCATTGTCTCTCCTTGGAGCCCCTGTCGGAATCATCGACAGGGGGCCGATGTAGGGGTGCATGAGGGGAGCATCCCCTCATTCGTCGGCTCCTAGGCCATGTTCACGGCAGCGCGCTTGATCGCGCGCATGATGGCCATGTGCGTGCCGCAGCGGCACTTGATGCCGGTCATCGCCTGCCGGATCTGCGCATCGGTCGGGCGTGGGTTCTCCTTCAGGAACGCCGCGGCGGTCATGATCCAGCCGGACAGGCAGTAGCCGCATTGCGGCACCTGCTCGGCGATATAAGCCTGCTGCAGGGGATGGGGCTTCCCCGGCGTTCCCAGTCCGGCGAGCGTAGTGACGCGCTTGCCGGCCGCGGCGCTCACCGGCAGCACGCACGAGCGCACCGGCGCGCCGTCCAGGTGCACGGTGCAGGCGCCGCATTGCGCCTTGCCGCAGCCGAACTTGGGGTTGCCGAGCCCGAGGTCGTTCCGCAGGGCGTAGAGAAGAGGCATCGCGGGGTCGGCATCCACTGTTGCGGGCTTGCCGTCGACGACCAGGCTGAATTTCTGGCTCATGGCGGGTTCCTTGTTATCGGGACTATCGGGATACAGTAGACGCCGCTGCGCCGAGGCTGTCAAACCACCAGGAGCAGCATCTTTGCAGGGCCTCTTATAATGGCCGTGCCATGGCCGACAACGTAAAGCGCATCGCCGCCGTACTCCTTGCCGCCGGAGCGGGGAAACGCTTCGGCGGCGACAAGCTGCTCCATCCGCTGGGTGATGGTGTGGCGATCGCCGCGCATGCGGCGAGGAATCTCCTCGCCGTGCTGCCGGACGTCGTGGCCGTAGTGCGCTGGGGTGATTTTCCCCTCTACGAGATGCTGGAGCAGGAAGGCTGCCGGGTCACGATGTTCCAGGGGGCGGCGCGCGGAATGGGCGCGAGTCTCGCGCACGGGGTAGGGGAGGCACGGAGCGCCGACGGCTGGATCATTGCTCTCGCCGACATGCCGCGGGTCCCGACGGCGCTGATCGGGGAGATCGCAGAGGCCCTCGAGAAAGGCGCGTCGATCGTCGCGCCCGTCCACGACGGCGAACGCGGCCACCCGGTCGGCTTCAGCGCGAAGCTTCGCGACGAGCTGCTGGCGCTCGACGGCGACACGGGCGCGCGGGCGGTGCTGCAACGCCATGCAGCCGACGTTCAAACGATTGAATGCAGCGACTCCGGTGTCCTGCTGGACGTCGACCGGCGCGAGGACGTGGCGCGAGTGGTGAAGGGAAGCGGCGGTGGATGATGCGATCGGTGCTTCGAAACCTCCGCGGCGGTTTGCGGCTGAGCTTCTTCGGAAGAGTTCGTCGAGAGGACTTCGACGCTACCGGCGAGGCGTTTGCCGCTCTCGTCCTCCTGAACCTGGCCCTTCTTTTCCTCCCCGGACTCAGGGAAGTCGGGCTCAAAGGCCAGCTGAGCTATCCCGACCTGCAGCGCGCGCTCCTGGTCGTGCCGCTTATCCTGGCGTTCGGCCTGATCGCCGCCCGCATCGCGCGGGAGCGTGCGGCAGCGCTCGACCTGCCCATCGCGCTCATGTCCGCGGCCGTGACGATCAACGTCCTCACGTGGGTGCTGGGAATGCTGCTGAAGAACACGCCTTTTCCCGCTCGCTATTGGCACTACGTGTACTACCTGCCCTTTGCGTGGTGGGCTGTAGCGATCGCGGCGGCGGCCGCCAGGCTGACACCGCCGAATCCGTCCGGCCGCCTTGGAATCGTCGTCGCCGGCGTGTTGATCCTGCTCGCGCCGGCGTGGTGGCTGCCGCAGGGCCCGCTGTGGGTACCCACCTCTGATCCAGGCGCCGAAGCGTCCCGCTGGGCGCCGGTGGAAGAGAAGGGCTACTACGCGCAGCCCGATGTGCTGGCCGGCGCCCTGGGCGCTCTCGAGCCCGGCCGGCCGGGCATCCCGGATCTGTACCTCATTGCAGCCGGGCTATATGCGCGAGAAGACGTGTTCATGAAGGAAGTCATCGTCATCGAAACGCTGTTCCGCGAGCGATTCGATGCGAATGGACGTACCCTCGTGCTGATCAACAATCCAGGGACGATAGATGCCTATCCCGTGGCGAGCCTTACCAGCCTCGCCGCCGGGTTGAAGCGCGTGGGCGAGGTGATGGACCGCGGCGAGGACGTTCTCGTCCTCTACCTGTCGTCCCACGGATCGGACACGCATCGGCTTTCCGTGGACTTCTGGCCGTTGCGCCTCGACCCGATCGATCCGCCGGCGCTGAAAAAAGTCCTCGACGAGGCCGGCATCAAGTGGAAGGTGGTGGTGGTCTCGGCGTGCTATTCCGGCGCTTTTGTCGAGCCGCTGAAGGACGAGTTTACGGCGGTCATCACTGCATCGAGCGCGACGAAGCAATCGTTCGGATGCGGCAGCGAATCCGACGCCACCTACCTCGCCAAGGCGCTCTTCGACGAGGAACTGCGCCGGACCTATTCGTTCGAGAAGGCTTTCGACAATGCCCGCAGGTCCATCGAGGAGCGCGAACGCAGCCAGGGGCACGTTCCGTCCGAACCCCAGATGCACATGGGTCCGGCCTTGCGTGGCAAGCTGGCGGAGATCGAGCGGCGCCTTGCCGCACGCGAGCCGTCCACCGGAGCCAGGGATGCGCGGTAGCGCAGCTATGAGCTATGATGCTGCCCACAGCCGGTCATATCTCCATTTATTCTTCCGGAAAAAAATGAAACGCTTCGAAGGAACGGACACCTATATCGCGACGGATGACCTGATGATGGCCGTCAACGCGGCGCTCACGCTCGAGCGCCCGCTGCTCATCAAGGGCGAGCCGGGAACGGGCAAGACGATGCTGGCGATCGAGATCGCCAGGGCGCTCGAGCGGCCGCTCTTCGAATGGCACATCAAGTCCACCACCAAGGCGCAGCACGGCCTCTACGAGTACGACGCGGTGTCGCGGCTGCGCGACTCGCAGCTGGGCGACCCCCGAGTGCACGAGATCCGGAACTACATCATGCAGGGCATGCTGTGGAAGGCCTTCCTGTCGGAGACGCCCGCGGTGCTGCTTATCGACGAGGTGGACAAGGCGGATATCGAGTTCCCCAACGATCTGCTGCGCGAACTGGACCGCATGGAGTTCTACGTCTACGAGACGCAGGAGCTGGTCCACACGAAGCACCGCCCCCTGGTCGTGATCACCAGCAACAATGAGAAGGATCTGCCGGACGCTTTCCTGCGGCGGTGTTTCTTTCACTACATCCGTTTCCCCGATCACGAGACGATGGAGCGCATCGTGCGGGTGCATCATCCCGA
>Ga0111539_10001916_pt1 | contig 27713 bp, 24 predicted proteins | sample RhiMethybrSRZTD1_FD_79667 | JGI IMG/M metagenome (GOLD analysis project Ga0111539, IMG submission 79667) | Populus rhizosphere microbial communities from Tennessee, USA - Rhizosphere MetaG P. TD hybrid SRZTD1 (version 2) (version 2) | ecosystem: Host-associated > Plants > Roots > Rhizosphere >...
GAAGGAGAAGGCCGAGCGGCCGCTCCAACGGATCATGGCGATCGACCGGAAGCGCGACGGTCTCGAGATCACCACCACCGACTCGCACCTCGCGCGCGGCATCGCCGAGGCGCTGCACGACGCCTACAAGGGCGAGCTCAAGCTCAGGTACTCGCGCGACGAGAACCTGCTACGCGCGACCTGGCGGAGATAAACGGGGTCAGACTCCAATTAAGTTAATCGGGGGGGTTTCTGCAAGAACCCCCGATTAACTTAATTGGAGTCTGACCCCGGTTATTCCAGCATTTCCGGCACCACCAGCACGCGCCCCTTTTCCGTCACGTGGAAGCGACGGCGGTCGGCCTCGAGGTCGATGCCGATCTCCATGCCCTCGGGCACACGGCAGCGCTTGTCGATGATGGCGTTGCGGATGATCGCCGAGGGTCCGATCTCGGCATTGGGCAGGATCACCGAGTCCTCGATGCGGCTGTGGTTGTACACCCGCACGTTGGTGAAGAGGATCGAGCGCTTGACCGAGGAGCCGCTCACGATGCAGCCGCCGGAGATGAGCGAGTCGATGGCAAAGCCGCGGCGGTCGGCGTCGTCGAAGACGAACTTGGCCGGCGGGTTCTGCTCGAGGTGCGTCCAGATCGGCCAGGCGCGGTCGTACATGTTGAGCTCGGGCGTGACGTGCGTGAGGTCGATGTTCGCCTCCCAGTAGGCGTCGAGCGTGCCCACGTCGCGCCAATACGGGCGCCCGTTCGTCATGTTGACGCAGCTGCCGTGGAAGTCGTGCGCGTATACCTCGGTGTCGCTCGCCACGCAGCGCGGGATCAGGTCCTTGCCGAAGTCGTGCGCGGAGTCGCCCATCGCCGCGTCCTCGCGCAGCAGGCTGAACAGGTACTTTGCGTCGAACACGTAGATGCCCATGCTCGCCAGCACCGTGTTCGGGTTCCCGGGCGTGGTGAACGGGTTGGACTGCGGCTTCTCCTGGAACGCGGTGATGCGGCCGCGCCAGTCGGTGCGCATCACGCCAAGCTGCGAGGCCTGCTCCACCGGCGCCTCGATGCAGCCGACCGTGAGCTTCGCTCCGCGCGCCAGGTGCTCCTCGAGCAGGCGGCGGTAGTCCATCTTGTAGATGTGATCGCCGGCGAGCACGAGGACGTGCTCGGGATCCTGGCGCTTGAGGATGTCGATGTTCTGGAAGACCGCGTCGGCCGTGCCCTGGTACCAGTCGCCGTTCACGCGTTGCTGGGCCGGCATCACCTCGACGAACTCGTCGAAGCGGGCATCGAGGAATCCCCAGCCCTTCTGGACGTGGCGAATGAGGGAGTGGGCCTTGTACTGCGTGCACACGTTGACGCGCTTCATGCCCGAGTTGATGCAGTTCGAGAGCGTGAAGTCGATGATGCGGAACTTGCCGCCGAAGGCGACCGCGGGTTTCGCGCGCCAGTCGGTGAGCTGTTTGAGGCGCGCCCCGCGGCCGCCGGCCAATACGATCGCGACCGTGTTGCGGACGGCATTCGCGAGAACTCGGGATTCTGCCGGGCGTTGCGCGACGCGCGCGCTCGCCCTCTCCTCGACCTCGACGACCATGTGCGCTGTCCCCTGGTTTGTACTGCAGACCACCTTCGCACTTGACGTCCGATGAGTGTGCCGACCTCCGTCTGACATTTCTGCCGGACTGTTCCTACATCGTGTCGAATTCCTAGCTACAAGCGACGACGGCCGCGCCGATCAACGCGAGTTTTTCGTTCACGATCGCGCGTACCGGAACGCGCTTAAGTATCGAGGAGTGCGCGCCTTTTGCCGCGAAGGCGGCGCTGAAGACGTCTTTTTTGATCGACGGTCCGATCCTTGCTATCACGCCGCCGCAGATGAAGACACCGCCCGTGGCCATCACGTTGAGCGCCTGGTCGCCCGCGACATTGCCGAGGTTGGCGGAAAACATCTCCACGCCGTCGCGATCGAGCGCACCACCGCAGACCACGTGCTCCGCCTCCACGCGGGCGTGCCTGTCATAAATCCGTTTCCAGAGCTCGAGTTGGGGTGGCGTCGCCGGCGAGAAGCCGACGTGGCCCCCCTCGCCGGCAACAACCGAAAACCCGGGGCCAGGCACGTGCCCGGTCCCGGCCCTGTTTGCCACCAGGTACGCCACCCCCAACCCGGTGCCCACGCCCAGCAGCACCCGGTTGCCGTGCTTCACCGGCTTGCCTTCCTGCCAGGTGACGAAGTCGCGCGGGGGAATCGCGGCGAGCCCGTGGGCGGAGGCCTCGAGGTCGTTCAGGAGGGTGAGATCGCGCAAGCCGAAGCGCGAGGCGAGCTTGCCGCCGTCGAGGCGCCACGGGCGGTTGGTCATGGTGACGCAGTTGCCGATGCAGGGACCGGCCACGCCGATGGCGGCGCCGGTGAAGCGCGCGCGCGGCGGCCGGTCGCGTTCCCATTCCTCCAGGAATTCGCCCAGCACCTCCTCCATGCCCGCGTACTCGGCGAGCGCGTAGCGCCGCGCGATCACGGGGCGCCACCGGCCGCTGGTAAACTCGCCCGCTTCCAACAGAATCTTCGTGCCGCCGACGTCACCGGCCAGGATCACATTGCCCTCCTCGGAACCCGATTCCAACCCGATCTCGGTCCTCTTCGTCACGCCTGAGTGCACGCCGCTGGTGAAGACCGGCGGCCTGGGCGACGTGAGCGCGTCGCTGCCCGCCGCGCTGCGCCGCCTCGGCGCCGATGCGCGCATCCTGCTGCCCGGCTACCCGCAGGTGATCGACGCCGACCCGTCCGCGACCGAGCTGGCACGCGTGGCGGTGCTCGACCACGGCGTGCGCCTGCTGGACACGCAGCTTCCCAACGGCGTTCCCGTCGTCGTGGCCGACTGCCCCGAGCTCTACTTCCGCCCGGGCGGCCCCTACCAGACCGAGGATGGCACCGATTGGGAGGACAACGCCCTGCGCTTCGGCGTTCTCTCCAGGCTCGCATCGCTGCTCGGCAGCAACGAGAGCCCGTTCGACTGGCTGCCCGACGTCATCCATTGCAACGACTGGCCCGCGGCGCTTGCGCCGGTCTACCTCCGGCACCTGTCCGAAGGGCATGCGGCCTCGATGATCACCATCCACAACCTTGCGTTCCAGGGCGTGTTCCCGCCCGCCCAGGCGACGGCGCTGCGGCTCACGCGCGACATGCTCGGCCCGGACCAGTTGGAATACTGGGGGAAGGTGTCGTTCCTGAAGGGCGCGCTCACTTGCGCCGATGCGATCACCACCGTGAGCTCCACCTACGCGCGCGAGATCCAGACCGCCGCACAGGGCATGGGGCTGGATGGAGTGCTGCGGGAGCGATTCAAGGACCTCCACGGGATCACGAACGGCATCGACACCACCGAGTGGGATCCGCTCAACGACCCGCACATCGCGAGTCCCTACGGTCCGCTCACGCTGGAGAAGAAGTACCCGAACAAGCTCGCCCTCAAGCGCCGCGTGGGGCTCGCGGGATCGAACGAGAAGCCGCTGATGGGGATGGTGAGCCGGCTCACGCAGCAGAAGGGCGTGGACCTGCTGGTCGGCGCCACCGACGCGCTGCTCGCGATGGGCGCGCAGGTGATCGTCGTGGGCTTGGGGGAGCGCGACCTCGTCACTGCGCTGCACACCCAGGCGGTGCGCCATCCCGGGGACTTCGTGGTGGTCAACGAGTTCGACGAATCGCTCGCGCACCAGGTCGAGGCGGGCTGCGACATGTTCCTCATGCCCTCGCGCTTCGAGCCCTGCGGCATGAACCAGATGTACTCGCAGCGCTACGGCACCCCGCCCATCGCCAACGCCACCGGCGGGCTCATCGACACCATCGAGGACGACTCGCGCTCGAACACGGACAAGCCCACGGGTTTCCTCATGGGCGACACCACCTCGGGCGCCCTCGAGCTCGCCGCCAAGCGTGCCGTCGTCGCCTGGAAGGATCAGCGTCGTTGGAGGTCGATCCAGTTGAGCGGGATGGCGAAGGAATTCGGTTGGGAGGCGTCGGCGCGAAAGTACGTCGAGGTGTATCGGAAGATCGCCGGCTAGTTCAGACCCACTTCATCAGCCCCAGCTCGAACCTGTGTGACAGCGCCGGGTGGTGCGGATAGGCGCGGATGCGGTACTCCAGCTTCCCGCACAACTCCGGAGCCAGGTCCAGCGTGTAGCGATACTCCCCGCCCTCGCCGCGCTCACCGGTGTGCTTGAAAAGATGGGCGGCACTGCGCCCGGGGGTCGCGAGCTCGCGCACGGCGGGTGAGAGCAGGAGCTCGACGGCGATATCCTCGGCATTGATCCCGTCCGTCTTCACGCCGACCACGAAGTGCCCGGTCTCCGAGAACGAGAGGTGCTTGGCGGGGAGCGAGACCGTGCGCACCTGCACCCGCGGCCAGGCCGACGCCACGCGCTTCTTCCATTGCGCGACATCGCGCGCGAGGCCGTGGCCGTCGCGGCTGAAGCGATGCCCGCGCTCGGCGGCGGGACGGTAGAAGCGCGTGAGGTATTCGTTCACCATGCGCTCGCTGTTGTATTGCGGCATCAGCGTCATGATCGAGCGCTTGGCCATCTTCACCCAGTGCGGCGAGAAGCCGTGGGCCTCGCGGTCGTAGTAGAGCGGGATCACCTTGTCCTGCATCAGCTCGTAGAGCGACCGGCTCTCCTCCTGGTTGCGGCGCTCGTCGGAGAGCTGCTCGGAGGCGGGCTTGATCGCCCAGCCGTTGTCGCCGGTGTAGCCCTCGCCCCACCAGCCGTCGAGCACCGAGAGGTTGATCACGCCGTTGAAGCCGGCCTTCATCCCGGAGGTGCCCGAGGCCTCGAGCGGGAAGACGGGGTTGTTGAGCCACACGTCCACGCCCGAGACCAGGCGCCGCGCGAGGCGCAAGTCGTAGCCTTCCACCAGCAGGATGCGTCCCTCGAACTGCGGCATCGAGGCTACCTGCGTGATGCGGCGCATGAACTCCTTGCCCGGCTCGTCGGCCGGGTGCGCCTTGCCCGCGAACAGGAACAGCACCGGCCGCTTCGGATCGCTCGTGATCTCGTGCAGCCACTCGAGGTTGTCGAACATGAGCGTCGCGCGCTTGTAGGTGGCGAAGCGGCGCGCGAAGCCGATGGTGAGCACGTTGGGGTTCGCGGGGTCGGCGAACTTGAGCATGCGGTCGAGGTGGGCCTCGCTTCCGTGGTTGCGGAAGTGCTGCACGCGCACGCGCTCGCCCACCAGGTGCAGCATCCGCGCCTTCAGGTGCTGGCGGATGCTCCAGAACTGGTGGTCGGGCATCGAGGCGATCGCCTCCAGCACGCCTTGCTGGCCGAGGCGATGGTTCCAGCCGGTGCCCATCAACCGCTCGAACGCCTCGGCCATCTCGGGTGCGAGGAAGCTCGGCACGTGCACGCCGTTGGTCACGTAGCTGATCGGGTTCTCCTGCTCGGGCACCTCGGGCCAGAGCTCGGCCAGGATCAGCGCGGAGACGTCGCCGTGGATGCGCGAGACCCCGTTCATGAAGCGCGAGCCGCGCGCGGCGAGTGCCGTCATGTTGAAGTCGTGGCTGCTGGGCGTGCGGCCGAGCGCGAGGAGCTGCTCCTTCGGCATTCCCAGCTCGGCGCAGTAGCGATGGAAGTAGCGATCCATCTTTTCGGGCACGAAGTGGTCGTGCCCGGCTGCCACCGCCGTGTGGGTGGTGAAGATCGTGTTGGCCGCCACCGCCTCCAGCGCCGCATCGCGGTCCATGCCCTGGCGGACGAGGGCGCGCATCCGCTCCAGCACGAGGAAGGCCGCGTGGCCCTCGTTCATGTGCCACACCGTGGGCTTGATCCCGAGCGCCTCGAGCGCGCGGAAACCACCCATGCCGAGCACGATCTCCTGCTGGATGCGCGTGTTGCGATCGCCGCCGTAGAGGCGGTGGGCGGTGGCGCGGTCCTCCGGCCGGTTCTTCTCGTGGTCGGTGTCGAGCAGGTAGAGATTGATCCGGCCCACGCGCACGAGCCAGATCTTGCAGAACACGTCGTGCTCGCCGAACTCCACGCGCACCTCGAGCATCGAGCCGTCGGGCTTGCGCACGGGGGAGATCGGCAGGTCGCCGAAGTCCGAGTCGTAGTAGTGCGCGTGCTGCACGCCCTCGCCGTCGATCGTCTGGTGGAAGTAGCCCTGGCGGTAAAGGAGTCCCACGGCGACGAACGGGATCGCGAGGTCGCTCGCGGTCTTGCAGTGGTCGCCCGCGAGGATGCCGAGGCCGCCGGAGTAGATCGGCAGGCTCTCGTGGAAGCCGAACTCGGCGCAGAAGTAGGCGACGAGGTCGTCGGGGCCGAAGCCGATCGCCTCCCGCTCCGGCGACTTCGCGCGGTAGGCGTCGAACGCGGCGAGCGCCCGCTCCAGGTCGTGGAGGAAGACGGGGTCGCGCGCGGCCTCGTCGGCGCGGCGCTGGTCCATGCCCTTCAGCGTCGCGACCGGGTTGTGGCCGAGCGCATCCCAGAGCTGCGGGTCGAGGCGGGCGAACAGGCTTCGCGTCTGCCGGTCCCAGCTGAACCAGAGGTTGTTGGCGAGCTCGTGCAGCCTGCCCAGGGCCGGCGGCAGCTGCGGGTGGACTTCCAGCGAGAAGGGGGTGCCGGGACGTTCGTCCATGACGTTTTTGCTGTTTGGTTCCGGACAGACCACGCGGGCGGCCTTTCGTTTCGGCGCCTCGAGGACCGGGCCGAAAAAGCCTCCGTTTGACAACTCCCAAATGATTCGACTATTCTAGAACCATGAAAACGATCCAGGCCGTCGAATTGCTCGCCGCCCTCGCCCAGGAGACGCGGCTCTCCATCTTCCGCGCGCTCGTGCAGGCGGGTCCCGAAGGGCTCGCGGCGGGCCGCATCGCAGAGGTGGTGGCCACGCCGGCCTCGACCCTCTCGTTCCACCTGAAGGAGCTGTCCGCCGCAGGCCTGGTGCGCTCGCGCCAGGACGGCCGCTTCATCTATTACTCGGCCGACTACGCGGCCATGAACGAGCTGGTGAGCTTCCTGGGCGAGAAGTGCTGCGTCGGCGCCTCGAGCTCCCAGTCCTGCTCCCCCAAATCCATGACGACAAGGCAAAGGAGCGCGGCATGAAGCGCGACATCGAAACGAAGACCGTGGCCGTGATCGGCGCCGGACCCATCGGCCTGGCCGCCGCGGCCCACCTGCTCGAGCGCGGCTTCGCGCCCGTGGTGCTGGAAGCCGGCGACTCGATCGCCGCCAGCCTCGAATCCTTCCGCCACGTGCAGCTCTTCTCGCCGTGGCGCTACAACATCGATCCCGCCGCGCGTCGCCTTCTCGAGGCGACAGGCTGGAAGCCGCCGGAGCTCGACTTCCTTCCCACGGCCGGCGCCATGGTCGAGCGCTACCTCGCGCCGCTCACACGCCTGCCCGGCATCGCCGCGGCGATCCGCCTCTCGCATCGCGTGCTCGACGTCTCGCGCGACGGCTACGACAAGATGAAGTCGCAGGGGCGCGACGAGGCCGCCTTCGTGATCCGCTGCGCAACGCCCGGGGGCGTGAAGGAGATTCGCGCATGGGCCGTGCTGGACGCCTCGGGCAACTGGGGCAAGCCCAACCCGCTCGGCGCCAACGGCCTGCCCGCGATCGGCGAGACGGAGAACGCGACACGATTCCAGTACGGCATGCCCGACATCCTCGGCAAGTGGCGCTCGCGATACGCCGGCAAGCGCGTGCTGGTGGCCGGCGCCGGGCACTCGGCCGCGGGCAACCTGCTCTCGCTCGCCAAGCTGGCCGACCAGGAGCCGGGCACGCGCATCGTCTGGACGATCCGCGGCCACAACTTCGCCCGCATCTTCGGCGGCGGGGAGAACGACGGCCTCGCGGCACGCGGCGCGCTCGGGCGGCGGCTACAGGCTCTCGCCCAGGGCGGGCGGCTCGAGGTGGTCCCCGACTTCAGGACGGTTGAAGTGCATGCGGGAGACGGTGACGGTGGCGCGCTCACCATCGTCGGCCGCGGCGCCAACGACGAGGCGCGCACGATCGAGGGCATCGACGAGGTGATCGTCTCGGCTGGCGGACGTCCCGACCTCTCGATCGCTGCGGAGCTGCGCACCAGGCTCGACCCGTGGGTCGAAAGCACCGAGCAGCTCGCCCCGCTCATCGATCCGAACGTCCACAGCTGCGGCACGGTTCGCCCGCACGGTCATCGCGAGCTCGAGCATCCGGAGAAGCGCTTCTATGCGGTGGGCTCCAAGAGCTACGGACGCGCGCCCAACTTCCTGCTGGCGACCGGGCACGAGCAGGTGCGCTCGGTGGTGGCGGCGCTCGCCGGCGACCTCGTGGCCGCCGACGACGTGCAGCTCGACCTGCCGCAGACCGGGGTGTGTTCGACGCAGTTCGACGAGGCGAGCTCCGCGTGCTGCACGACGGGTGAATCGATCGACTTAACCAAGGAGAAGGTCATGGCAGGAGGATGCGGAACGACCAGCAACGGCAGCAAGGACCAAGGCGGCTGCGGCACGGCTTCGTGCGGCGGCGCCAGCAAGGAACGCGAGGACGCCTGCTGCGGCCTGGACGAGCAGATCAAGGACGCGGGCGGCAGCGGCTGCGGCTCGGAAGCCTCGAAGGCGGCGACGGCCCGGGCAAAATCGACGGCATGCTGCCGCTGATCTCCGCGCTGGGCGTCGCCCAGATCGTCTCCTGGGGTTCGCTGTTCTACGCCATCGGGGTGCTCGGCATCCCGATGCGCCAGGAGCTCGGCATCTCGGAGCTCTTCCTCTTCGGTACCTTCAGCGCGGCACTGCTCGTCTCGGGCACGCTCGCGCCGATGATGGGGCGCCTCATCGACCGCCGCGGCGGGCGCTTCGTGCTGTCGCTGGGCTCGTGCCTCGGCGCGCTGTCGATGGCGACGCTCGCCGTCGCGCCGAACGCTGCCGTGATGATCGCTGGCTGGCTCATCGCCGGGGCCGCGATGGCCGCGTGCCTCTACGATCCGGCATTCGCCACGCTCGCGCAGCACACGGGCCCACGCTACCGCAAGGCCGTGACGGCGCTCACCCTCTTCGGCGGCTTTGCCAGCACCGTCTTCTGGCCGCTCTCGCACCTGCTGCTCGAAGCGTGGGGATGGCGAACGACCTTCGCGATCTACGCAGGCTTCCACGTGTTCCTATGCCTGCCCATCCACCAGCTCTTCGTCCCGAAGCACTCGCACCTCACCCGGCCCGACACCGGCCCTGTCCCGGCGGCCGAGCTCTCGCCCGGGCTCTCGGATCCGCGCCTGCCCTGGCTCACCGCGAGCTTCGCCATCGCCACCTTCATCTTCGGCGTGATCGCCGTTCACCTCATCAGCCTGCTCACCACCGCGGGGCTCACCGCGGCGCAGGCCGTGACGATCTCCATGCTCGTGGGCCCGATGCAGGTCGCGGGCCGCATCATCGAGCTGGGGTTCTCGGGGCGCGTGAAGGCCGTCACGGTTGGCATCGTGGCCTTCGGCCTCATGCTGCTGGCACTCGTGGCGCTCATCAGCGTGGAAGGCTTCGGCATCGCCGCGATCGTCTTCGTGATCGCCTACGGCTGCGGCAACGGCGTGCTCACGATCGTGAAGGGCACGGCGCCGGTCGAGCTTTTCGGCCTGCGCGGCCTGGGCAGCCTACTCGGCCACCTGTCGCGCTTCGGCCTCTACGCCAAGGCGATTGCGCCGGCCGCATTTTCGGCGCTGCTCACGATGGGGCTCACGCGCAACGCCGCGCTGGCCTCGCTCGCCGCGCTCGCGGTCGCGGGAATGACTTCCTACGGGATGGCGACACGAAAGCGTCACACGCCGCCCTGATGCTTAAGGGGCGACGGTGTTGTACGCCTCGAGGAAGCTCAGCCGGGCGGCGGCGGCCCCGAATGTGCGGGCCATCTCGCGCAATGCCCCGTGCGCGACCGCCTCGCCGCGGTAGGCCAGCTCCGCGCGGCTCGCCATCACCGACCTTGCAAAGATGGCATCGCGGCCGGTGAGCGCGGTGGCGGCGAGGTCCGTCGGCAGGAGGTGGAGCTCGGCGGGCTTCCAGGTGACGAGGTAGCGCCGCTTGACCTTCACGACCTGGTCCACGTCGGTCGCAGCGTCGATCTCCTCGCGCCAGGCCTCATAGGCGATCCCGCGTTCGGCCGCCTGGGCTGGCATGGCTAGTGTCTCAGGGCCGGGGCGTTGGCGGCCGGTTCCTCGATGTGTCCCATGAGCTGCGTCACGCGCCGCGTGGCCTCCGAGAAGAAGCTGGCCATGCGAAACACACCGGGATGGTCCGTGCCGGAATGGACCTGCTGGTCCACGAGCGCGAAGGCATACAGCACGATCTCCTCGGGATCCGCGAACTTGTCCGGAGGCTTGCAGCCTGCCGGAAGCCGGTTGAGCTCCTGCGGCGACCAGGTGGCAAGGAAGTCACGGGCCACCCCAATGACCTCTTCGGGGGTGGTCGCCAGGGCCAGCAGGTCGGGCCAGGTGAGGGACGTGGTTTGTACCGGACTCATCATGACTTCGGGATTAGTCCGATGGCGACGGCGACGCCATCGGACAGTGGTGCCGGAGTGTGTCGGCTCGCTTCCAGGGTGTCTGTCGGCGCCTCGCCCCGTCGCCTGTAGGCGACGTCCTACACCCTCTCCAGGGTGAATCATTCCCCCTCGTTGACGGCGGGGAGCCGTTCGGTGCACCGTGGCGGATATTTCAGCCGTACCCCTACCCCAAGGAGGCCACCTTGTCCCGCCATCTCTTCCGCCTGGGCACGGTAGTCGCGCTCGCCCTGGCCAGCCCCCAAGCGCTGGCCCACGACGACCACAAGCTCGGCAAGATTTCCTTTCCCATCTCGTGCAACGCGGCCGCCGCGAAGCAATTCGAGGTCGGGATGCTGCTGGAATACAACTACCACTGGGCGCCTGCCCGCAGGGCTTTCGAAGCCGCGGCCGCCGAGGACGCGGCGTGCGGCATGGCCCACTACGGCGTGGCCCTCACCCAGATGGACAACATCCTCGCCGGCGCCCCCTCGCCCAAGCAGCTCATCGACGGGCGGGCAGCGCTTGCCAAGGCGCGGGTGGCGGGACTGCCGACCCAGCGCGAGCAGGACTACGTCGGCGCGGCCGAGGTGTTCTTCGCGGGTGACGAGAAGCAGGTCGCCTCGGAGCGCATGGCGGCCTTCGCCAACGCCCAGAAGCGCGTGGCCGAGGCGTACCCGAAGGACGCCGAGGCCTCCGTGATCTACGCCTGGTCCCTCATCGCCACGGCCTCGCTCACCGACAAGACCTACGCGAAGCAGCTTCAGGCCGCGGCCATCCTCGAGAAGATCGCGAAGGACCAGCCCGACCATCCGGGCGTGGTCCACTTCCTGGTGCACGCCTACGACTATCCGGCGATCGCCAACAAGGGCGTGTCGTCCGCACGCAAGTACTCGCAGCTTGCCGCCGCCGCGCCACACGCGCTGCACATGCCGTCGCACATCTACACGCGCATCGGCTACTGGCAGGACTCGGTCGACACCAACATCGCGTCGGCCAAGTCCTGCGGCGACGTCGACTGGTGCAAGCTGCACGCGCAGGACTACATGGTCTACGCCTACCTGCAGATGGGGAAAGTCGACGAGGCCACGAAGGTCGTGGGCCAGATGCGCGAGTACGCGTCGAAGGTTTCCAACGAGGGCCGGTTCGTCGCCGCCTACGCGCTCGCCTCCGGGCCGCTTCGCCTGGCGCTCGAGACCGGGCAGTGGAAGCAGGCGGCCGAGTTCACGCTGCCGCCCGAGACGCAGGAAGCCTGGAGCAGGGTCGGCTCGCCGGAGATGATCTACGGCTTCGGGCGCGGGCTGGGCGCCGCGCGCGCCGGCAACGTCGCGGTCGCCAAGGCGGAGATCGCGCGCCTGAACGCCGTCGAGAAGCGCATGACCGAGCGCGGCGACAAGTACTGGGCCGGCCAGGCGGCGATCCACGCGAAGACGATCGAAGCCTGGGTGGCCAAGGCCGAGGGCAACGGCGACGACGCGATCCGGCTGATGCGCGCTGCTGCGGACATGGAGGATGCGACCGAGAAGCACATCGTGACGCCGGGGCCGCTCGCGCCCGCGCGCGAGATGCTGGGCGAGATGCTGATGGACATCGGCGAGCACCGGGCCGCGTACGGCGAGTTCGTGAAGACGCTCGAGCGCGAGCCCGGACGCCGTCGCACGCTCATGGGCGCCTCGGCCGCGGCCGAGCGCGCGGGCGATGCCGCGAACGCCAAGAAGTACCGCGGCATGATGGGGCCGACCGCCGCCGCGCCGGGCATGATGCCGGTGGCGGCCCACCACGAGGACGAGGTCGAGCCCTGCCCCTGCAAGTACTGCAGGGAAACGTAGACAGGGCGTAACCCGGACTCCGGGTTTCCTCGCACCATGGGGCGCTGGCTCTGCGCGATCCTGCTGGCGTTGCCGCTCGGCGCGCTCGCGCTGGAGTATCCGACCAAGCCCATCAAGCTCATCGTGCCCGACGGGCCCGGGAGCGTTTCGGACGTTCGCGCCCGCGTGATCGCCGCGAAAATGGGTGAGGGCCTCGCGCAGCCGGTCGTCATCGACAACAAGCCCGGCGGCAGCATGGCGATCGCGGCCGAGTTCGCCGCGACCTCACCCGCGGACGGCTACACCGTCTTCCTCGGCAACGTCGTCACGCACTCGCTCAATCCATTCCTCTTCAAGGCGCTCAAGTACCGCCCCGAAGACTTCATTCCGGTCTCGATGATCTCCTCGGGACCCCTGATCCTCGTCGTCCATCCGGATGTCCAGGCGAAGACGCTCGAGGAGCTGGTGGCCCTCGGAAAGTCCCAGCCCGGCAAGCTCAACTACGGCGCGATCGGCACCGGCAGCCCCGGCCACCTCATCATGGAGCAGGTGAAGGCCGCGCGCGGCGCGGACTTCCTGCTGGTGCCCTACAAATCCACCGCGCAGTACATCCAGGACCAGATCGCAGGCCACATCAACCTGTCGCTCAACTACTGGGTCGTCCTCGGTCCGCACGTGAGGTCCGGGCGGCTGCGTGCGCTCGCAGTCGCGGCGCCCAAGCGCCTCTCCGCTGCACCTGACATCCCCACCTTCGAGGAAGCCGGCATCCCGAATGTCGAGGGCAGCGCGTGGCAGGGAATCATGGTTCCCGCGGGCACGCCCCGGCCGATCGTGACCCGCCTGCACGCGGAGATCGTGCGTACGCTCGCCCTCCCCGAGGTGCGCGCCTCGATCGTCGACGCGGGCAGCGAGGTCGGCGGCAACACGCCCGAGGAGTTCGCCGCCTACATCAAGGCCGACCGCGAACGCTGGCACAGGGCCGTGACGGCCGCGAAGGTCGAGCCCCAGTAGAAAAAAGGGGGAGGCTTTCGCCTCCCCGGACTTTCTCAACAAAAACTGACCCTCACCCCGCCCTCTCCCAGGGGAGAGGGAGAACCTCTATTGGCAGGCTTCGCAGTCGGGGTTGTCGATGGAGCAGAACTTCGCTTCCTCCGACGCCCCCTCGCCCGCACCGGCCGCGGCCGCGCTCTTGGCCGCCATCGCGCCCATGCCGCCGCTCGCCGAAACCGCGTTCAGCTCCCCGCCCGTGCCGGTGGACTTCTCGGCGGAGGTCGCCGCCAGCGTGCGCAGGTAGTAGGTGGTCTTGAGGCCGCGGAGCCACGCGAGCTTGTAGGTCTCGTCCAGCTTCTTGCCCGAGGCGCCGGCCATGTAGATGTTGAGCGACTGGGCCTGGTCGATCCACTTCTGCCGGCGCGCTCCCGCCTCCACCAGCCACTTGGCGTCCACCTCGAACGCCGTCGCGTAAAGGCTGCGGATGTCCTGCGGGATGCGGTCGATCTTGCCGACGGAGCCGTCGAAGTGCTTGAGGTCGTTCACCATCACGCTGTCCCAGAGGCCCATCTTCTTCAGGTCGCGCACCAGGTACTCGTTCACCACGGTGAACTCGCCCGACAGGTTCGACTTCACGAACAGGTTCTGGTAGCTGGGCTCGATCGAGGCCGACACGCCGATGATGTTGGAGATCGTGGCCGTGGGCGCGATCGCAACGCAGTTGGAGTTGCGCATCCCGTGCTCCTTGATGCGCGCGCGCAGCATCGGCCAGTCGAGCGACTCGGACATGTCCACCTCGACGTAGCCGCCGCGCTCCTCCATGAGGAGCTTGAGTGAATCATGCGGGAGCACGCCCTTGTCCCAGAGCGAGCCCGGGAAGGTCGAATAGCGGCCGCGCTCCCTGGCGAGCTCGGTCGAGGCCCAGTAGGCGTAGTAGCACACGGCTTCCATCGAGCGGTCGGCGAAGTCCATCGCCGCGTCGCTCGCGTACGGGATGCGCAGCTCGTGCAGCGCATCCTGGAAGCCCATGATGCCCATGCCCACGGGGCGGTGGCGGATGTTGGAGTCGCGCGCCTTCTTGACCGCGTAGTAGTTGATGTCGATCACGTTGTCGAGCATCCGCATCGCGGTGGAGATGGTCTTCTTGAGCTTGGCGTGGTCGAGCTTGCCGTTCTTCACGTGCGCGAGCAGGTTCACCGAACCCAGGTTGCAGACCGCGATCTCTTCGCCGTTGGTGTTCAGCGTGATCTCGGTGCAGAGGTTGGACGAGTGCACCACGCCCACGTGGCTCTGCGGGCTACGGATGTTCGCCGCGTCCTTGAACGTGATCCACGGATGCCCGGTCTCGAAGAGCATCGTGAGCATCTTGCGCCACAGGCTCTGCGCCGGGATCTTCTTGTGGAGCTTGAGCTCCCCGCGCGCGGCCTTCTTCTCGTAGATCGTGTAGGCCTCCTCGAACGCCTTGCCGAACTTGTCGTGCAGGTCCGGGACATCCGAGGGCGAGAAGAGCGTCCACTCGCCGCCTTCCATCACCCGGCGCATGAAGAGATCCGGGATCCAGTTGGCGGTGTTCATGTCGTGGGTGCGGCGGCGATCGTCGCCGGTGTTCTTGCGCAGCTCGAGGAACTCCTCGATGTCCAGGTGCCACGTCTCGAGGTAGCAGCACACCGCGCCCTTGCGCTTGCCGCCCTGGTTCACGGCCACCGCCGTGTCCGACACCACTTTCAGGAACGGCACCACGCCCTGGCTCTTGCCGTTGGTGCCCTTGATGTAGGAGCCCAGCGCCCGCACCGGCGTCCAGTCGTTGCCCAGGCCGCCCGCGAACTTCGACAGCAGCGCGTTCTCCTTGATCGCCTCGTAGATGCCGTCCAGGTCGTCCGAGACGGTGGTGAGGTAGCAGGAGGAGAGCTGGCTCCTCAGCGTGCCGGAGTTGAAGAGCGTCGGCGTCGACGACATGAAGTCGAAGGTCGACAGCACGTTGTAGAACTCGATCGCGCGCTCCTCGCGGTTCATCTCGTTCAAGGCGAGGCCCATCGCCACGCGCATGAAGAACGCCTGCGGCAGCTCGATGCGGCGGTCGCTCACGTGCAGGAAGTAGCGGTCGTAGAGCGTCTGCAGGCCGAGGTAGTTGAACAGCAGGTCGCGCTGCGGCTTCAACGCCGCGCCCAGGCGCTTCAGGTCGTAGCCGGCGAGCCTTTCGTCCAGCAGCTGGGCCTTCACGCCCTGGCTGATGAAGGTCGGGAAGTACTCGGCGTAGCGCGTCGCCATCTCGGCGTGGGTGACTTCCTCGCCCAGCACCTCGCGGCGGATGGTGTGCAGCAGCAGGCGCGCGGAGACGTAGGTGTAGTCCGGATCCTGCTCGATCAGCATGCGCGCGGCGAGGATGGCGCACTTGTGCACCTCGTCCAGCGGCACGCCGTCGTAGAGGTCGCGCAGCGTCGCGTCGACGATCTTCTTCGGGTCGACCTCGGAGCCTTCGTGCAGGTGCTCGCAGGCCGAGGCGATGAGCGACTCGAGCTTGGCGGTGTCGAGCGGCTCCTTGGCGCCGCCCACCATCACGTGGATCTTCGGCTTCTGCGAATCAGCCTGCTCCTGCACGCGCTTGGCGCGCTCGCGCGCGCGCTCCTCGCGATAGAGCACGTACGAACGCGCGACCTGGTGCTCGCCGGCGCGCATCATCGCGAGCTCGACCTGGTCCTGCACGTCTTCAATATGGAAGGTGCCGCCGGCCGGATGGCGGCGCACCAGCGACTGCACCACGGCCTGGGTGAGCGCGTGCACCTTTTCGCGCATGCCGGCCGAGGCCGCCGCGCCGTTGCCTTGCACGGCGAGGAACGCCTTGGTCATCGCCACCGCGATCTTGTCCGGCTCGAAGCCGACCACGGCGCCATTGCGCCGGATGATCTTGTAGTCGGCATAGCGCTCCGCCGTTTCCGCGCTCGATTCCTCCCCGATGATCGGGTTGGCGAGGGGGGCGGCGGGGCTGATGTCGGTGGAAAGACGCATGGGAGGATCTCCAATTCTGTTTTTGGGCCCGGGGGATCGGCGCCAACCCCGGGTGTGCTCGACGACTCAGGCTTCTTGGGCCTGATAACTCACGGATTACGTTTCAAAAAAGCGGGATTTTCCCCCGCCTCCTCCACAGCTTTCTCCACCGCTTATCCACAATATATGGTGGCCGGAAGAGTCTCTGGCCACAAAGTCTAGTAAAGCGCAGGGGGCAAAGCAAGGGTTCGCGCAAACTCTTTTTTTGCGCGCCGATTCAGGGGCTTGGAAGGGGTTCTTGCTGAAAGTTTGAGCAGTACTTTTTTCGGTCACGGAAGGCAAAAAACGCGCCTGCTACCGGATCGCGGCCCTGTAGCGATCCCAGTCGAACCACGGCCCGGGATCGGTCTTGCGGCCCGGCGCGACGTCGCTGTGGCCAGCGATGTCGAGCGGCCCGAAATGGTCCTGCAACTCGCGCGTGAGCCGGGCGAGGGTCTCGTACTGCGGCTCGGCAAAGGGCACGTCGTCCGCCCCCTCGACCTCCACGCCGATGGAGAAGTCGTTGCACTTCTCGCGACCCTTCCACGCCGACACGCCCGCGTGCCAGGCGCGCTTTTCCGGCGGCACATATTCAATCAGGGAGCCGTCCCGGCGGATCAGATAGTGAGCAGACACTCGCAGGCCTGCCAGCCCGGCGAAATAGGGGTGCGCGCCCGGGTGCAGCGTCCCCATGAAGAGCTCGTCGATGTGCGGGCCGCCGAACTCGCCGGGCGGCAGCGAGATGTTGTGGATCACGAGAAGCGAGATCCGCTCGCCCTCCGGGCGGTCGTCGAAGTGAGGCGAGGAGCGTGTCTCCAAGGGATGGTCTCGAAGAAGGTGGCGTTGATTTTGATTTTTGTGAATTCGTAATCCAATGGATCAGGGTACGGGACGTAACCCGGTTGAGTTGATTGCGAACCTGATCCAGTGGATTACGAATTTACAAAAAATCAAAATCAACGCCACCTTCTTCGAGACCAATTCCGATGGCCGCCCTGCGCCTCAGTCGATCCCAAGCCGGTCGAGCCGGTAGCGCAGCGAGCGGAACGTGATCCCCAGCAGCTTGGCCGCGGCGGTCTTGTTGAAGCGCGTGGACTCGAGCGCCTTCATGATCACCTCGCGCTCGACCTGGTCTAGGAACTCGTGCAGCGGCAGCCCGCGCGTGCCGACGGCGCCGTCGAGGGCCACCGGGCGGTCCTTCGAGGCGCCCTGGGTGAGGTAGAGGTCGGTCTGCGTGATCTTGCCCTCGGTGCACAGCGCCATCGAGCGCTCGAGGATGTTCTCCAGCTCGCGCACGTTGCCGGGAAAGTCGTAGCGGCGCAGCGCCATCATCGCCTCGTCGGTGAACGTGGGCGGGGTGCCGCCGTTCTGGCGCGCAAGGCGGGTGAGCACCTCGTTCACCATGAGCGGGATGTCCTCGGGGATCTCCCTCAGGCTCGGCATCTTCAGCTCGATCACGTTCAGGCGATAGAACAGGTCCTGGCGAAACTGGCCCGCCTCGACCTGGTCCGAGAGGTTGCGATGCGTGGCCGAGATGATGCGCACGTCCATCGGCTCCTCGTGCGTGTCGCCCACGCGGCGGACCTTCTTCTCCTGGATCACGCGCAGCAGCTTCACCTGCATGCCGAGCGGCAGGTCGCCCACCTCATCGAGGAATAGCGTGCCCTTCTCGGCCGCCTGGATGTAGCCGATCTTGTCGCTGTCCGCGCCGGTGAAGGCGCCCCGCTTGTAGCCGAAGAACTCGCTCTCCATCAGGTTCTCGGGGATCGCGCCGCAGTTCACCGCGACGAAGGGCGCGTCCGAGCGCGAGGAGCCGTTGTGGATCAGGCGCGCGGCGACCTCCTTGCCGCTGCCCGACTCGCCGGTGATGTAGACCGGCGCCTGCGAGCGCGCGAGCTTGCCGATCATGTCGCGCGCGCGCTGGATCGCGGGCGACTCGCCCAGCAGCCGCGGCGTACCTGGCGCGGTCTCGCCGATCGCGGCCCGGCGCGATTGCACCGGCCGCGGGAGCTTCAACGCGCTGGTGACCAGCGGGCGCAGTTGCTCCAGCTTGATCGGCTTGGCGAGGTAGTCGAATGCGCCCGCCTTGAGCGCCAGCACGGCATTCTCGGTCGAGCCGTAGGCCGTGATCACCGCCACGGGCGTGTTGCCGTAGTTTTCGGCGATGTGCTTGAGCAGGTCCAGGCCATCGCCGTCGGGCAGGCGCATGTCCGTGAGGCATAGGTCGAAGGGCTGGCGCTCGAGCGCGGCCTTCGCGTCCTTGACGGTCGAGACCGACTCGGCGTCCACGCCCATGCGGCCCAGCGTGAGCACGAGCAGCTCCCGGATGTCGGCTTCGTCGTCCACGATCAGTACGTGCTTGCGGATCACCCTCTAGGCTCCCTTCAGCGTGATGCGGAACTGCCCCCCGTTGGGGTTTTCCACGTACTCGAGCCGCCCGCCGTTGCCGTCGCAGAGCTCGCGCGCAATGTACAGCCCCAGGCCCGTGCCCGAGGTCTCGGTGGTGAAGAAGGGCTCGAAGAGGTGCGCCTGCGTCTGCGGCGGCACGCCCGGCCCGTCGTCGTGCACGTCGATCAGCAGGCGCCCGGGGGCGGCCGCCGGCCACACCACGATGCGTACCGAGCCCGGGCGCTTGCGACAGTGGCGCCAGGCGTTGCGCACGATGTTCCACATCACCTGGTCGAGGTGCTGACGGTCGAAGAGCAGGCGCTGCGCCGTGCGCACCTGCACGTCGATGGCATCCTCGGGCACGCGCTCGCCGATCACGAACTCGGCCGCGAAACCCTGCATGTACACCGAGGCGTCGAGCGACTCGGGCTGAGCCCGGTCGCGGCGGTTGAGGTAGAGCACTTCCTGCACGATGCGGTCGAGCCGGTGGACGTTGTCGCGGACGATCGTGAGCAGGCGCTTGTCGGCATCCTGCATGCTGCCGCCCTCCTCGAGCAGCTCCGCGGCATGGCCGATCGAGGACAGCGGGTTGCGGATCTCGTGCGCGATCGACGCGGTGAGCCGCCCCAGGGCCACGAGCTTCATCTGCTGCGCCTGCGCGCGCATGCGGCCGATGTCCTCGAAGAAAACGACGATGGGCGCGGGGTTGCCCGCGCCGATGGGCACAAAGTGCACCTGAAGCTCGCTGCCGACGCGCGGCGTGCGCAGCTGCGCGTACGGCGCGTCCGAACCCTTGCGCCAGCCGGCCAGCAGGGTCGCCACCTCGGGCGCGTAGTCGGCGAGCAGCGGCAGCTTGCCGGGCGGCAGCGGCCCCATCAGCTGCACCACCCGCGGATTGTGCTGGCGGATGCGTCCGTCGCCGTCGACCACGAGGATGCCGTCCTGCATGTCGCGGATGACGATCTCGTTGATCTCCGAGAGGTTGGCCAAGTCCACGCCCCGCTCGGCTGCGATCTGCTCGCTGGTGCGCGCGTAGCGCGCGAGCGCCGAGGCAAGCCCGGCGGTGGCGAAGAAGGCGCCCGCGGTGATCCCGGCCTGCAGGAACTCCTGGGGGCCGGCGTCGTGGCGCCAGAGCTGGAAGGTCTGCTCGAGCAGCACCGCGAGCGCGGCGGTGGCGGCGTGGAAGTAGGCGAGGCGGCCGCGCGTGATGAGGCCCGCCGCGGCGAGCGAGACCAGCAGCACCACGCCCAGGCCCGAGCGCACGCCGCCGCTCGCGTACATCAGCATCACGATCGCGAGCACGTCGAGGAAGACGCCCGCGGTCACCTGGATCACCAGGCTGGGCTCCCTCATCCGCGCCGGCACGATCAGCGCGATGGACACGAGCGTGTACGTGGCGAGCGTGGGCACCATCACTTCCGGGGCGAGCACGCCGAGATTGAAGAAGCGGTTCAGGAACACGAACGCGCTCGAGACGAAGATCGCCAGCACCACGCGATACGTGCAGAAGACCGAGAGCGTGCGCCACGTGACCTCGTCCGCCTCGGCGACGAATGGCACGCGCGGCAGCCGCGGTTTCGCGCGCGTGAGGTCTTCGGCGGCGGCGCTCACTTGCAGTTCGGGTTGGCGGCGCACACGCGGCGTCCGTCCAGCTCGCGCGTCTCGCTGCGTGGGACGTTCACGCCGCAGCGCGAGCACGCGACCATGTCCTCGCCCTCGGCGCTCGAGGGCGCCTCATCGGGTGGGGGCTTCTTCGCCTGGCTGCGAAAGAGGCCGCGAAAGACCAGGTAGATCAGCAGCGCGATGACCAGCAGGAGGAGGATTCGGGCCAAGGCCGTGTTTTGTTTGGGTTTTCCAGTGGAAAGTTTACGGCAGTTCCACCTCGAAGCGTACGCCACGCCCTCCGGGCAGGTTGGCGGCTCGCACCCGCCCGCCGTGATACTCGGCGACCAGCCTCACGATGTAGAGCCCCAGGCCCAGGTGCGCGGCGTCGTCCGCCGGTGCCGAGGCCTGCGGCGCGCGCATCGTGACCATCGAGTCGAAGAGCTGCGCGCGCGCCTCCTCGGGCAACGGCGGCCCGGTGTTCTCGACGGCCAGCACATGACCCCGGCCGCGCGCTTCGAGCGCGACCCGGATGGGCGTGTCGGGTGGGGCAAAGTCATTCGCGTTCTCCACCAGCTTGTCGAGCAGCTGTGCGATGGCGTCGGGAACGCCCTCGACAAGCACGGATCCCGCGGGACGTGCGAGCTCGAACGCGCGTGGCGCGTAAACGGCGCGATATCCCTCGACGCAACCGGCCACGACCTGCGCGAGGTCGAAGCGCTCGCGCTCCGTGGCTTCCAGCAGGCGCTCGAGCCGGGTCGATTCGGACAGGCGCGAGATGAGGCGCGCGAGCCGCCCCACGCCTTCGCCGGCGCGCTCGACGTACTTGCGCGCCTCCTCCGGAAGCTGCTGCTCACGCAGGTTGTCGAGCGAGGAGCGCACGACCGCCACCGGCGTGCGCAGCTCGTGCGACAGGCGCCCGGCCATGGCCTCGAGGTAGGCGTTGTACCCGCGCAGGCGCTCGAGCACCGCGGACATGGTGCGCGAGAGGTCGCCGATCTCGTCGCCGGCATCGGAGGGCGTGATCGTCCCGCGCACCCGCCCCTGCGGATCGATCGCGTTCTCGGCCTCGCGGTGCAGGCGGCGGATGCGCGTCGCGAGGCGGCCGGCGTAGCCCAGCAGCACGAGAAACGCGCCGCCGACAACGGCGAGCGTCACTCCCAGCAGGTTCTCCAGCGCCGACTGCTTGAGGAGCTGGATCGACGCCGTGGTCTCCTCGACCACCAGCGCGCCGACGATGTCGTAGCCCGCGTACACCGGCTGCGCGGCCGAAAGGATGGCGACTTCGCGATCCACGGTGCCGCGCCAGTTGGGCGAGCGCGAGATGCCGATCAGCGCTCCGTTGATCTGCTCGCGCACCGGCAGGCTCTCCTCGCCCACGGCCACGCGCGGCGTCGGCACCACCAGCTGCGCGATGGGGCGCAGCCACCCGCTCGCGCGCGGCTCGTAGTCGTCGCGCCTGAGGCTCCCCCAGAGGCCGCGCACGCGCGAGCGCGTGTCCACGACCCAGAGGCGCGTGCCGCGCCGCCCGGCCACTTCGAGCAGGCGCTCGACCTGCTCCGAGGGAACGTAGGCCGCGCCCAGGCTCGCGGCGGCGTCGGTGTCGGCGGCGGCGAAGAGCGCCACGATCCGGCGGCGCTCCTCTTCTTCCGGATCGGTTGCCGCGCCGGGGGTGCCGAAGAGCCCCGGCCGGTCGGAGAGCGCGACCGCGATCGCGCGCGAGGTGGCGCCGATCGACTGTTCCTGCGAGGCGCGCAGCGACGTCTCCATGCGCGCGATGAACTGCGCTGCGAGCCAGGGCAGGGCCAGCAGCGACAGCGCCACCAGCAGCAGGCGAGTACGGATTCCGCGCAGAGGCACCGCGGCCTCAGAACCTCAGGTGGGCGGTGAGCGAGCCGAAGGCCTGCGGCTCACGCTGCGCGTCGAACTCGCGCGATTCCACGGCCAGCGCGAACGTGACGGAGCCCCAGCCGCACACCCACGCTGCGCCGATGGCGGCACGCCCTACGGCATGCCTGGGCTCGAGCTCGGGTCCGTACGGATCGTAGTTGCGCTCGATCATCGCGTTGTGCGCCACGCCGCGCAGGCTCGCGCCCGCGAAAATCGCCCAGCCGGGCGGCGCCGAGCTGGGCGGGGGCGGAGTCGCCGCGTAGCGCAGCAACGACGAGAGCGCAACAAGCGCAGCGCCCTCGCCATGGCGCCACTCGACACCACCGTGCAAGAAGGCCTGCTCGCTGCCCGCGACCGCGCCGTAGTGCACGTGGAAATCCCCGAATGCGTGGCTGCGTACCGCGGCGAACTGGATGTCGACCTGGTCGCCTTCCTGCCGCGACCAGTCGACCTCGGCTGCGTCGGCGAACTTGTGGACCGCCTCGGTGAGCTGCTTGCCGCGAGCGGCGGGACCGCGCACGCCGACGCCAAGCTCGAGCGTCTCCATGAAGGCGGGGGTGAAGCGATGGCGCGCTCCATAGAGGAGCATGCGCGCGGTGGGCGCGCGATCGTCCACGCCGGGATGCCAGTACTTGCCCTCGGGCGAGTAGATCTCGTGCAGCAGGCCCCACTCGACCTGCAGGTCGCCCACGCCGGAGACGCGCGCGAGGCGCAGGCCGCTCGAGTACGCGCGATCGGTGGCGAACACGAGGTCGTTGTCGACCTGGAGGTACCACCGGGACTCCTCCGCGGCGCCCGCCCCGAGCGCGGCGGACGCGAGCCCCGCCGCGATGAGCCGCCTCACGCCTCGTCCATCCAGCGATAACCCATGCCGTAGACGGTTTCGATGGCGTCGAACTTCGGATCGACTGCGAGGAATTTCTTGCGGATGCGCTTCACGTGCGAGGTGATGGTGCCGTCGTCGACGACCATCTCGGCATCGCGCATGAGCTGGTCGCGGTTCTTCACGTGCCCCGGGTGGCGCGCGAGCGAGTGCACCATCCAGAACTCGGTCACGGTGAGGCCTGCCGCCTGCCCCTTCCACGACGCCACCATGCGCTGCGCGTCGAGCGCGAGTGGCCCGCGGTGCAGCACCTCCTCGGCCACGGCCGGTTGCGCCGCCGCGTCCACGCGCCGGAAGAGCGCGGCGATGCGCGCGAGCAGGTGCGGCAGGCTCACGTCCTTGGTCACGTAGTCGTCGGCGCCCAGGCGCAGGCCCGAGACCACGTCGAAGTCGGAGTCGCGCGCCGACAGGAAGATGATCGGCAGCCGACTCGAGGCCGCGCGGAGCTCGCGGCACAGCTCGAAGCCGCCATCCACGTCGGCGCCGAGGCCGATGTCGATGATGGCGAGCTCCGGCAGGCGGGCCGCTAGCGTGCGTGAGGCGCTCTTGCGGTCGCCGAACGCGGCGACCTCGTAGCCGGCGCGCGCGAGCGCGTCGGAATAGTTCTGCCGGATGGTGGGGTCGTCCTCGACGAGCGCGATGCGGCGTGCCATTGCGTCAGGATTTTGCCAGCTTTCTTCGCCACCTCGCCCTTGACTTGCCTTTCCCGCCGCCCCTCCCGGGCGCGAAATGACCCTTGCCCAATCCCACAACGGGCCAAGGAGAGCGCAGCGATGGAAGGCAAGACGACACCCAACCGGACCCTGATCGGCCTCGTTGGCGACATGGCGGAGCTGCTGGCGCGCGCGTTCTTCGGCGGCCTCGCGGCGGCCGTGGCGATGGCGGCGGCGATCCTCCTGCTCTCCACGAGCGCGCAGGCCCAACCCTTCGCGGCATCCCATCCTGCGCTCGACGCCATCGTGGCGACGAGCGCCAGCTTCGACGAACCCAGGAGCGCGGCGCCCACGCCGGTGGCCGGTCGCAAGTCCGCCGGCGCGGGCGCCCTCTGGGCCAGGCGCTCCACCGACGATGCCGCCGGCGCGTTGCCGTTGCTGCTGGGGTTGGTGGCGCTCCTGTCTGCCGGCACGGTCGTGGTGGTGGGCCAACGCGTCGGGCCGCCGCGCCCGTGATTCCCCGCTACGGGCTCCTACGCCGGCAGCGGCATCCCCTGGAGCCCGGCCGTCTCGGGCAGCGCGCACATCAGGTTCGCGTTCTGCAGCGCCTGGCCCGACGCGCCCTTGCCGAGGTTGTCGACCGCGCCGATCGCGATCACGAGGCCGGTGTTGGGATTCACGCCGTAGGAGACGAACGCGAAATTGGAGCCGCTCGCGGCGCTCGTGTGCGGGCCGCGCCCTTTTTCGAGCGGGCGCACGCGCACGAACGGTTCCCCGGCGTAGGCCGCGCGTGCCGCCTCGTTCAGCCTCTCGGCGGTCACGCCGGCGCGAGGGCGCGCGTAACAGGTGGCCAGCAGGCCGCGCTTCATCGGAACCAGGTGCGGCGTGAACGCGATCGTCACCTTGCGGCCGCCGACCTGCGTGAGAGCCTGCTCGATCTCGGGCACGTGGGGATGCGCTTCCAGCCCGTACGCGAACAGGTCCTCGCTCGTCTCGACGTAGCCGAAGCCGCTGGCGCCACCGCGTCCCGTGCCGGTGACGCCGCTCTTGGCGTCGACCACGATGCCCTCCGGCTCCACCAGCCCCTCCTTGAGGAGCGGCGCCAGGGCGAGCAGTGTCGCCGCGGGATAACAGCCCGGGTTGGCCAGGCGCGTGGCCTTGCGGATCCGTTCGCGCTGCCCGGGAAGCTCGGTGAGACCGTAGGTCCAGCCGTCGACGAAACGATGGTCGCCCCCCACGTCCACGATGCGAATCCCGGCTGGCACCTGCGCCAGGGGCTCTTTCGACTTGCCGGTGGGAAGGGATGCGAAGAGAACGTCCAGCCCGGCGAGCTTCGAAGGCACGAACGACTCGATCACGAGGTCGCCGACGGGCTGGCCCTCGAGCGCCGCGAAGCGCTGCGACAGTCGCTGCCCGGCGGTCGACTCACCGGCCGCATAGACGAGCTTGAAGGTGGGATGGGCGAGCACGAGCCTCAGGAGCTCGCTGCCGCCGAAACCGCTGATACCGACAATGCCTGCGTTCATGGCTCAGCGGCGGGTCAGGAAATTGGTCGGGGTGAGAGGATTCGAACCTCCGGCCTCTACGTCCCGAACGTAGCGCTCTACCAGGCTAAGCTACACCCCGAGGGACAAAAGGGGCGCCGGCAGCGCCCCTCAGATTTCCCCGTCGATCAGAACGTTCTCTCGACGGAAAAGTGCGCCAATTGTAGCAGAGAGTCGCGGCAGGCGGAATCGGGCAACACCTCCAGGCGCGCGATCGCAAAGTTCGCTTCCTCGCGCGCGCGGGCCCTCGCATAGTCCAGGGCGCCTACCCGGTGGATGGCACGCACGACGGCGTCCAGGTCGGACTTTCCGCCGTGCTCGATGGCGTGGCGCACGAGCTTGCGCTCGCCCTCGGTGCCGGCCCGCATCACGTGGATCAACGGCAGGGTGGGCTTGCCCTCCGCGAGGTCGTCGCCCAGGTTCTTGCCGGTTTCGTGCGGTCCGCCGGAGTAGTCGAGCACGTCGTCCACGAGCTGGAAGGCGGTGCCCAGGTGCAGGCCGTATTCGGTCATCGCGACCTCGGCGTCCAGGTCCGCGCCGCCCAGGATGGCCCCACCCTGCGTCGCCGCCTCGAAGAGCTTGGCGGTCTTGTAGCGGATCACGCGCAGGTACTTCTCCTCGTCGGTGTCCGCGTCGTGCACGTTGAGCAGCTGCAGCACCTCGCCCTCGGAGATCACATTGGTCGCGTCGGCGAGGACCTTCATGATCTTGAGGCTGCCGACGTCCACGATCATCTGGAAGGCGCGCGAATAGAGGAAATCCCCCACCAGCACCGAGGCGGCGTTGCCGAACTCGGCGTTCGCGGTCTTGCGCCCGCGCCTCAGGCTCGACTCGTCCACCACGTCGTCGTGCAGGAGCGTCGCGGTGTGGATGAATTCGATCACCGCCGCGAGCTCGTGCTTGGCCGTGCCCTCGGCGCCGAAGGCGTTGGCGGTGAGCAGGACCAGCGCGGGACGCAGGCGCTTGCCGCCGCTGCCGACGATGTAGTCCGCGATGGTCCGGATCAGCGCCACGTGGGAATCGAGCCTGCGGCGGATCACTTTGTCGACGATCTCGAGGTCTTCCTCGATGGGCGCGCGGATGCCTTCGAGCGAGGCGGGCTCGCTGGCCGTGCCATCGGTCAAGTCTTTGACCTTACGAGGGAAATTGTGTATCATGTCGAGTTCCGTGGCGCCGGTGTTTTTCCGGCGTACCGGCAAGGAATTCACAACCCAGGAGTTCGACAATGTACGCGGTCATAAAAACCGGCGGCAAGCAGTATCGAGTTGCCCCCGGCGAAAAAATCAAAATAGAACAGATACCGGCAGACGTTGGCGCTCAGATTGTCCTCGACCAGGTGTTGATGGTTTCGGACGGTGACGCCGTGAAGCTCGGTAACCCCCTCGTGTCCGGAGCGAAAGTCTCGGCCACCGTCCTCGGCCACGGCCGCGGGGCGAAGGTCAAGATCTTCAAGCTGCGCCGGCGCAAGCACTATCAACGCACCCAGGGCCATCGCCAGAACTACACGGAAATCCGTGTGGACTCGATCGCTTAAGGACCTACTGACATGGCACACAAGAAAGCAGGCGGGTCTTCCCGCAACGGCCGCGATTCCCAGGCCAAGCGCCTCGGCCTCAAGGCTTACGGTGGCGAGCTGGTGAACGCGGGCTCCATCCTGGTCCGCCAGCGCGGCACCCAGTTCCATCCCGGCATGAACGTCGGCATCGGCAAGGACCACACGCTCTTCGCGACGGCCACCGGCCACGTGAAGTACTCGCAGCACGGTCCCAGGAGCAAGTCGACCGTGTCGATCGAGCCGGCGAAGCAATAACAGGCTTCTCTTCGCAGCTGAGAGAGCCCCGGACACTCTCCGGGGCTTTTTTTTCGTGTAGCCCATGCCTGATCTCGGACTCTTCGTAGCCGCCTCCGCCCTCCTCGCCATCGCGCCGGGGCCCGACGTCATCTACGTGCTCACGCGCGCGATCGCGCAAGGGCGCAAGGCCGGGCTCGCCGCGGCGCTGGGCTTCGCCTCGGGCTGCATCTTCCACACCATGCTCGCGGCCGTCGGCATCGCCGCGCTGATTCGTTCCTCCGAGCTCGCCTTCGACCTGGTGCGCTACGCAGGCGCCGCCTACCTCATCTGGATCGGCATCCAGGCGCTGCGCCACCGCTCGGCCTTCTCGATCGAGGGGGCGAGCGAAGCCAGGGCGTTGATGACGATCTACAAGCAGAGCGTCATCGGCAACATGCTGAACCCCAAGGTCACGCTCTTCTTCCTCGCCTTCCTGCCGCAGTTCGTGAACCCGGGGGCCGGCAACATCGCGCTGCAGCTGGTCCTGCTGGGCGTGGCTTTCATGATAGTGACGATCGTGGTCTTCGGCGCCGTGGCGATCTTCGCGGCCATGATCGGCGACTGGATCCGCAGGAAGCCCGCGATCGGCGAGCGCCTGAACGTGTTCGCGGGCATCACCTTCATCGCGCTC
>Ga0111539_10001920_pt1 | contig 27678 bp, 27 predicted proteins | sample RhiMethybrSRZTD1_FD_79667 | JGI IMG/M metagenome (GOLD analysis project Ga0111539, IMG submission 79667) | Populus rhizosphere microbial communities from Tennessee, USA - Rhizosphere MetaG P. TD hybrid SRZTD1 (version 2) (version 2) | ecosystem: Host-associated > Plants > Roots > Rhizosphere >...
GCCCTGGGCCGGTAGCGGTACCCGAAGCCGCGCACGGTCTCGATCAGACTCTCCTCCGCCCCCGCCTCCGCGAGCTTCTGGCGCAAGTACCCGACGTAGAGCTTCGCGCGGGCACGCGAGCCGCTGAGCGCGTCGCCCCAGACGAGCTCGAGGAGCTGCTCGTGGGAGAGCACCTGGTTCGGATGGCGAACGAAGACGGTGAGGAGCTTGAACTCGAGCGGCGTCAGCGCGACCTTGTTCCCGCCGACCGCGACCTCGCGCTGGGTGAAGTCGATCGTCACGAGCCCGTCGCCGTATGTAGTCGGCTCCTCGCCCCGCGGGCCCGAGCGCCGCAGCAGCGCCTCGACGCGCGCGAGCAGCTCCTGGCGCCCGAAGGGCTTCGTCACGTAGTCGTCCGCCCCGCCCTTGAGGCCGCGCACCTTCTCGAGCTCGCCAGCGCGCGCGGTCAGCATCATCACCGGCACCTCGCTCAGATCGCGGATGCGCTCGAGTGTCTGCCACCCGTCTAGCTCCGGCATCGAGACGTCCAAAAGAACGAGATCGGGCGGCGATGCGTAGAACGCGCGCAAGCCTGCCTTGCCGCTCTCGGCCTCGGCGACGTCGTACCCCGCGCGCGACAGGAGCTCGCGGACGAGGCCGCGAATGTCGCGATCGTCGTCCACAACGAGGATCCGGCTTCGCTTCATACCCGTTCCATACCAGATGCAGCCGACATTCGACCGCCCTCCGACGATGGTGAGGACGTGGCACGAGTGCTCATCTGCGAGCCCCACCCCGAGGTGCGCGAGCTTCTGACCCGCATCGTCTCCCGCATGGGCCACGAGCCCGTGCTCGACGACGCCCCCCTCTGCGGCGTCGAAGCGATCGTCCTCGAGCCGGCGCACACACCCTCGGTCGAGCGCGCGCAAGCCTTTCGCGCCGCCTCCGACGGCGCCCCCCTCATCTGCGCCAGCATCGACCTCCCGAACGGTGGCACCCGCCGTCTCGAGCCGGTCGCCCACTTGGTGAAGCCCTTCGGGCTGCCGGAGATCCAGGCCGCGCTGACGCTGGCGCTCGACGGCGAACCCGTCCCTGCTTAGGGCCCTTTAACGACCACGAGCCGCTCTGGGGGGAGTGGCTCGCAGTCGGCCGTCAGTCAGTCCCCCCGCTTCACGAAGGAAGCGGCGACACCGCCTGGGATCATATGGCCCGAGAGGGGCGCTTACAAGACGCCCAGGTAGTTCTCCATCTCCCACGGAGTCAGCTGGACCCGGTAGTCGTCCCACTCCTGCCGCTTCAGCTTCACGTAGGCGTCGAAGACGTGGTCGCCGAGCGCCTTTCGCGCGAGCTCCGAGCCCGCGAGCTCGTCGATCGCCTCCCCGAGGGTCTCCGGCAGCGCGACGATCCCGCGCGCCTTCCGATCCTCGGCTGAGAGCTTGTAGAGGTTCTGCTCCATGGGCTCCGGCAGCTCGTAGCCGTGCTCGATGCCCTCGAGCCCCGCGTGCAGAAGGGCGGCGAACGTGAGGTAGGGGTTGCAAGCCGGATCCGGGCAGCGGATCTCCGCGCGCGTCGCCTGCTCGTTGCCAGGCTTGTAGAGCGGGATCCGGATCAGCGCCGAGCGGTTGCGCCGTGACCACGCCACGTAGACGGGCGCTTCGTAGCCGGGGACGAGCCGCTTGTAGGAGTTGACCCACTGCGCGAAGACCGCCGAGATCTCGCGGGCGTGGCGGAGCTGGCCGGCGATGAACGCCTTGCCAACCCCGGAAAGGTGCCACTCGTCGTCGGCGTCGAAGAACGCGTTTTTCCCCTCGGCGAAGAGCGACTGGTGAGTGTGCATGCCCGAGCCGTTCTCGCCGAAGAGCGGCTTCGGCATGAAGGTCGCGTGGTAACCGGCCTTCTTCGCGATCTCCTTGACGACCAGCCGGTACGTGACCGTGTGGTCGGCCATGTCGAGCGCGGAGGCGTAGCGCATGTCGATCTCGTGCTGCGAGGGCCCGACCTCGTGGTGGACGTACTCGATCGGGATCCCCATCGACTCGAGCGCCTTGACCGTGTCGTGGCGAAGATCGCTCGCGGCGTCCATCGTCGTCATCGCGAAGTAGCCGCCTTCGTCGAGCGGCTCGGTGCCCTTGTCGTCCTTGAAGAGGAAGTACTCGAGCTCGGGGCCGACGTTGAATGTGTCGAAGCCCATCGAGTGCATGCGCTCGAGCGCGCGGCGCAGGACGTTGCGGGGATCACCGTCGTACGGCTGCCCGTCGGGAGTGACGACGTCGCAGATCATCCGCGCGACGCGCACGTCGCCGTTCGGCATGAGCTGGAAGGTGGTCGGGTCGGGAATCGCGACCATGTCGGATTCCTCGATCGCGTTGAACCCGGTGATGGACGAGCCGTCGAAGCCCATCCCGTCGTCGAGTGCGCCCTCGAGCTCGGCGGGCGTGATCGAGAAGCTCTTCAGGTGGCCCTCGATGTCGGTGAACCAGAGGTGGATGAACTTGACGCTCTGCTCGTTCACCTCTCGCAACACTCGCTCTCGCTCCGACGGAATGCTCGTCGCCCTGCCCTTCCGCTCAACTGTTGCCATGCGCTCTCCTCCTTTTAAATGCAAAGAGCCCCGGACGGACTCGTCCGAGGCCTCGTCGCCTACGTACTTCTTTCAGTGTAGACGACGGGGCTGACGGCCGCCCGGGTCAGGCAGCCGCGGTGGACGTGGAGGTCCCGAAGGCGGTGAGATACGGCTGCCAAACGTCGGGAACCTTGGGGGCCGCCAGCGTGACGAACAGCGAGGGCGAAGGTGGCTTCGGCGACGAGATCAGGCGCATCTCGACCTCGCCGAGCAGGCGGTTCCCCTTCTTCAGGTTGCACGGCGCGCACGAGGTGACGACGTTTTCCCACACGGAGTCGCCTCCCCGGCTCCTGGGGACGACGTGGTCGAGGGTGAGCTTGCCCGTCGAGCCGCAGTACTGGCAGCGCCAGCCGTCGCGGGCGAAGAGAGCCCGACGCGAGATCTTCCGCTTCACCGCGCGCGGAACGCGCACGTAGGAGACGAGCCTGATCACGTGCGGCCACTGGAAGGTGTCGCTCGCGGAACGGAGAGGGCGCGGGAGGTCTTCGAGCACCTCGGCCTTCCCCTTGAACACGAGCACGTGGGCACGCCGCACCGAACAGACGTTGAGCGGCTCGTAACTCGCGTTCAGAACGAGAACCTGCTGCACAGCTCCAAAGAGTAACTAAGAGGACGCCTGTGGAAGCCGCAATTCGAAGAGATTCTCGCCGGCCTCGGTGAACCCGCGGCCGTGGTAGAAGTCGAGCGCGCGGCGGTTGTCGGCCTCGACGACGACCTCGAGTCTCGCGGCCCGCTCGGAGATCGCGTAGCCCTCGGCCCACTCGAGCAGCTGACGCCCGATGCCTTCCGCCTCGTGCTCGGGGCTGACGAAGAGCTGGTCGATCCGCACTGCATCCGCGGCGCGCGCCAGGGCGACGTAGCCGGCGGGCGCGCCTTCGAGCTCGGCGACGAAGACGGTCTCCCGCTCGAGGACGGCGATCGTACGCGAGTCCGCGCCCCGGTCGAGGTTCGCGAGGCCGAAGAGGACCGCCTCGTCCTCGTCACGGAAAGAACGGATCTCGGCCTTGCGGTAAGTCAAAGAAACTCCTAGTAGGACATCGCCCGGTCGACGGCCTGCTGCTCCTCGGGCGAGAGGGCGACCGACGCGCGGCCCCGGTCGAGCTCCTTCACATAGATCCGCGCGTAGTCGCGTCCCTGGATCGCGCTGACGACGACTCCAGAGCGCGCCGCGTCCAGGAAGGCCAGTGACGCGGACTGGTGGCCGCCCGCGTCCTCGTAGGCGTCGTAGCGCACGATCGACGTGTGGGACAGGCATCCGTCCACGCGCTTGTCGATGCGGGAGAGACCCGCGGCGACCTCGTCCACGGCGCGGTGAAGGTCATCGATCCGCGCCTGCAGGGAAATCGCGAAATCGACGAGGTCGCCGGTGCCGTTGCCGATCATCACCTTCTGCGCGCGCCGCACGTTGCGAAGCTGCACGTAGAAGGCGATCGCGAGAGCGAACGTCACGACCGAGAGGGCGGCGGCGCCGATCCCGATCCAGGCGGCGGCGGAGATACCAGACATCGTCTATCCGAGACTGAAGATGACCGGGTATTCGTAGCTGTTGTTCGACGTGTTCGTCTCACCCGAAACGGGCTCGACGCTCACCTGGACGTTGACCGGCGACCCGAACGTCGGGGCGGGCAGGTCCTTGAAGATGACGGTCTTCGTCTCGCCCGGGCTGATGACCGAGATCGTCTGCATCCGCCGGATGACCGGATCCTGCTTGATCGTCAGCGTGACGATGACCTGGGTCTCCTGGCTGTCCCCCGAGTTCTTGACGTTCACCTGGAAGGAGAGGCGGTCGGTCACGAGCACCGTGTTGTCCTCGCTGGTCGAGAGGCGCTGGTCCCCCGGCTGGACCACCACGGACGTGATCTCGTTTCCGTGCAGGCCACCCGCCTGGGGGCTCTGGGTCAGGCGATCGACCGTCTGCTTCCAGAAGGTCGGGCTGCCGAAGTCCGGGTTCGTGACGAAGACGGAGACCGGGACCGGGACGCCCGTGACGCCCTCCTTCCGCATCAGCGCCGCAGAGCCAGCCTGGAAAAGGTCCTGGTAGACGACGTCGCTCGCGATCAGGCGCTGGGCCTGGACCGCGAGCCGATCGCCCGATTCCGCGGTGCTCGGCGTTCCCTGGACAGCGCCGAACGCAGCGGACAGCCCGCTCAGGCCGTTGACCCGGAACTGCATCGCTTCGACGAGGCTCTGCTGCTGTTCCCGAAGCGGGCCCGGTGCGTCGAGCGCGCTCGCGTTGGCCACGATCTGCGCTTGCTGCTGCCGGAGCCCTTCGAGCTGCGACCTGAGGTCGGCGAGCTTGATGCCCGGCGTCGTCAGGAGATCATTGAGGTCCTTGCCGACCTGGGCCGACTCGGCGGCGGGCCCCCCGACCGACTCCATGTAATCCTGGTACTTCGCCTTCTTCTGGTTGCCACGGCAGTTGTTGACCGTCAGGACGAGCACGGCAGCGAGCAGGATCGCGCCCGCGATCAGCAGCCCGAGCCGGAGGAGAGACGGGTTCGATCCTCCGGGCGGCCGGGTCGGCATCTTGCGCCGCCTGCGTGGCGGCGCGCCTTCGGCACCGCGTTCGCCTCCCTCGACAGTCGGAGATTCGTCGAAGAAGTCGAACTCGATATCTGTTTGGGGATCTGGGTTCTCGCGCTCGAACATGACCGCGAAATGGGGGCCGAAGAACGCCGGAGTCTAGCACCGTGCCCGGAGATTGCAGGAGTTTGCAGCCGAAAAGCCAAGGAGCCTGAGCCGTGGAGCATGCCGTCGCTCTCCATCACGATCATCTCGTCCTCGGGCGATTCCGACCCCTGCGGCCGCTCGGCAGCGGAGGTTCAGGCTCGGTCTGGCTCGTACGGGACGAACGCTCCGCACGCGACGTCGCGCTCAAGGTCGTCCCCCGAGAAGGCAAGGCCGGGTCGCGGGCAGAGCGGGAGGTGGAGGCCGCGGCCCGGCTTCGCCACCCGCGCTGCCTACGCGCGCTCGCGCTCGAGCGCGACGACCACCACGTCTACGTCGCCTACGAGTACGTCCCCGGGAAGACGCTCCGGCAGTGCCTGCGAAGCGGCGAGCTCGACGACGCCGCCTCGGTCGAGGTCGGCGCCCAGGTCCTCGACGCGCTCGCCCACGCACACGGAAAGAAGATTCTCCACCGGGACGTGAAGCCGGGAAACGTCATGGTCGAGGACCGTGACGAGCTCTCGGTTCGCCTGCTCGACTTCGGACTCGCCCAGTTCGAGGAAGCCGAGACGCTGACGGCCGCCGGCGACGTCCCCGGCACCCTCGCGTACATCGCCCCCGAGCGCCTCGCCGGCCGAGAAGCGAACGGGGCGGCAGATGTCTGGTCGGTCGGCGTCCTTCTCTGGGAGTCGCTGGCCGGCCGACACCCGTTCTCGTCGTTCTCGCCGCTCGAGACCGCCAAGCGCGTCCAAGAGGGCGCGCCGCCCCTGGCGTCGCTGCGCCCTGATCTCCCGCGGGCCCTGACTGCGACGGTCGACCGGATGCTCGACCCCGATCCGTCGCGGCGGCCGAGCGCCAAGGAAGCCGCCGCGCGCCTGCGTGTCGCGTGGAGCGAGGTGGGCGAACGCCCACGCGCCGTGACCTCGCGGTCGACGCTCGCCGAGCGGGCGACCCATGCAGGGCTCGCCGCGATCTTCGCCGGGGCCGCGGCCTGGCTCATCCCCTTCTTCCCGGCCGGCTGGCCGTTTCTTCTCGGCGCCCTGGTCGTGATGGCGGCTCTCCTCAACCCCACGGCAGGCCTCGCGCTCGCGCTGGCCATCCCGATTCTCGCCGTCGGGAACGCGTCGCTCGGGCTCGCCCTCGTGTATTCGGTCTTCGCAGCGGCCTGGCTCGCCCTCTTCTGGCGCGACCCGCGCTCGAGCTTCCTGTTCCTCGCCGGCCCCGTGCTCGCCGCCTTCCAGGCGCTCCCACTCGTGGCGATCGCGTTCCCGGACGCGCGCGGAGTACTGCGGCGAGGCGTCCTCGCAGCGGCCGCGGCACTCTGCGCCGCCGCCGTCGCCGGCATTCGTACCGGCAAGTCGCTCGACCTCCGCGCAACGTCCTCGCCTCGCGAAGCCCTCGCGGCGCTCACCGACTATCTGGCCGCGAGCCCCGAGATCTGGATCGGAGCCGCTGTCCTCGCGGCGGCGACGCTTGCCGTCCCGTTCGCGCGAAACCGCGGTCTGTGGGGAATCGCCGCCTGGGGCTCCGCATTCCTGGCTGCGGCGCTCATCGCAACGGGCGGCGCCGTTGGCGCGTTTCCGCTCGTCCTCTGGGTCTGGCTCGCCGCCGCGATTCTCGCGCTGCCGCTGCTCCGTACGCGTTAGACGGGCCGCTCAGGGCAAAATGCCCCGGTGAGCGTTCTGCGGACCATCGAGCACCGCATCGAATCACTCGTGGAAGGAGTGTTCGGGCGTGCGTTTCGCTCGCACGTGCAGCCCGTGGAGCTCGCGCGCAAGCTGGCGAAGGAGATGGACGAGCACAAGACCGTCTCCATCTCGCGCGTGTACGTGCCCAACGAGTACGTCCTCTACCTCGCCCCGAACGACCGCAAGCAGTTCGCGACCTACGAGGCCTCGCTCCTGACCGAGCTCGCCGACTACCTCTCCGAGCACGCGCGGCGCGAGGGCTATTCGCTCCTCTCCACGCCCAAGGTGCTCATGGAGGAAGACGAGGACCTCGACATGGGCGAGTTCGGCATCGCCACCCGGCTCGTCCAGCCGCCGCGCGAGCAGGGCGAGCCCCCACCCGAGGAGGCGCCGGAGCCGGTCATGGGCGGGACGAAGGTCTTCGCACCGCCTCCGTCCGCCACGGCCGCGGTTTCGGCCGCCGAGGCGCAGGAGCTCGGTCTGGCGCACGAGTCCCGGGCGCAGCTCAAGGTCGACGGGAAGCCGTACGAGCTCTCGCGCGACGTCGTCGTGCTCGGCCGCTCCCGCGAGTGCGACATCACGCTGGACGACGCCAACGTCTCGCGGCGGCACGCGGAGGTTCGGCGCGAGAACGGCAACTGGTTCGTCGTCGACCTCGGCTCGACCAACGGCATCGAGGTGAACGGCAAGCGCACCGATCGCGCGAAGCTCGAGCACGACGACCGGATCGTGCTCGGCCAAACCGAAGTCACCTTCGAGACGTCATGAACGTCGAACCCGTTCTGCTGGCCCTCCAGGCGGCCTTCCTCATCCTGCTGTACGTCTTCATCTGGCGCGTGGTGCGCTCGGCCGGCCGCGACATGCAGGTCGCGCCGCAGGAAAGCTTCATCCTCGCCCCCTCGCAGCTCGCCGCCGAGCACCGCGTCGCCGATCCCGGGCGCTTGGTCGTCGAGCGCAGCAAGGCCGTCGCCGTCGGCAAGACCTTCGACGCGGGGCCGGTGCCAGTGACCGTCGGACGCAGCGGCGACAACACGATCTCCCTCAACGGCGACGAGTTCGCCTCCGGGCAGCACGCCCGGATCGAATCTCAGCGCGACGGGGTATGGATCCTTGATCTGGGCTCGACGAACGGCACCTTCGTGAACGGCGAGCGCGTCGAGGGCCGCAGGCAGCTCCACCGCGGCGATCTCGTCCAGATCGGCGACACCGAGCTCAGATTCGAGCGATGAAGGTCACGGACACAGCCGGATTCACCGATCCCGGCCGCAAGCGGCGGCGAAACGAGGATTCCTTCGTCATCGACCCCCCGCTCTTCGCGGTCGCGGACGGCATGGGCGGAGCCCAGGCCGGCGAGGTGGCCTCTCGCCTGGCAGCCGCCGCCTTCCGCGAGTTCCACGACGCGGACGACCTCGATCCGGAGAAGCGCCTCGCGGCGATCATCAAGGAGGCGAACCGGCGGATCTATGAGCGCGCGGCAGACGACGCGCAGGTGTCCGGCATGGGGACGACGATCACTGCCGCGCTTGTCGCGGCCGACGCGCTCGTCATCGGGCACGTCGGCGACTCCCGGGCGTATCGGCTGCGCGGCGGGAAGTTCGAGCAGCTCACCGACGACCACTCCCTCGTCGCCGACCTCGTGCGCAGCGGGCGCATCACCCCCGAGGAGGCGGACACTCATCCCCAGCGGTCGGTGATCACCCGCGCCCTCGGCACGGACCGCGAAGTCGACGTCGACACGTTCACGGTCCAGACCGAGAGCGACGACCTTTTCCTCATCTGCTCCGACGGGCTCACCACGATGGTCGACGACGAGGAGATCCGCGACCTCGTCACGCGTGCGCTCGACCTCGAGCAGGCGGGCAAGGGGCTCGTCAAGGCGGCGAACAAGGCCGGCGGAGAGGACAACATCACGGTCGTCCTGTTCCGGGTGGCCGGAGGGCCCAGCGAGCTCGAGGACACGGTGGTCGCCTCCGGAAACGGCCGCGGCCAGGACGACGACCTGGAAGACACGCTCACCGGCCTCGAGGCCCCGACGATCGCGGCTCCCGCTCCGGCTGCGGCCGCCGTCGCGGAGCGCGAATGGGGCCCGGCGCTCGACGAGGAGGAGCCGGCGCCGCGTCCCGCCCCCGCTTCGGCCGGCGAGCCCCGCTGGGGGCGCCGCGCGGTGCTCGGCGCGCTCGGACTGGCCTTCGTGACGGCCATCTTCGCGGCTGCGTTCTGGGCGCTCACGCGCGCGAACTTCATCGGCGTGGACGAGGACGGGAACGTCGCGGTCTACCAGGGCGTGCCCTGGGATCTCGGGGGCGGCGTCCACCTGTACCGGCCGCGTTACGTGAGCCAGCTCCAGGCCGTGCAGCTCACCCCATCCGAGCGCGCGGTCCTTCTCGACCACAAGCTCTCCTCCTACGACTCAGCGCGCGACCGGCTCGACCCCTACGAGCAAGAGGCATCGCCCTAGCTTTGACGCTTAGGAATCGCGAGCTCGTCAACCTCCTGCTCGTCGGCCTGCTGACCGCGGCCGGCTTCACAGCCGTCTACATCGCCCGCCAGGACGTCGTCTCGGCCGGGTCGCTCTCGTATGCCGCCTTCTTCCTCGCCGTCTTCGTCGCGGCGCACGTGATCCTCCGCTTCGCGCTGCCGACCGCTGACCCGTTCCTCCTCCCGCTCGGCGGCCTCCTGACCGCAGTCGGGTTGACGATGATCTACCGGATCGACCCCGACCTCGCCCTGCGCCAGGGACTCTGGGTCGTCGTCGGGCTCGCCGCGTTCGCGCTCCTCGTCGCCTTTCTCCGCGACTACCGGCTGCTCGACCGCTACAAGTACATCCTCGGCCTGACAGCGATCTTCCTCCTCGCCCTGCCAGCCGTCCCGGGCCTCGGGCGGACGATCAACGGGGCCAATCTCTGGGTCGGCGTCGGCGGGCTCGTCTTCCAGCCGGGTGAGTTCGCCAAGGTCCTGCTGGTCATCTTCCTCGCGGGCTACCTACGCGACAACCGCGAGATGCTCTCGATGGGAACCGGGCGCTTCGGCATGCCCTCGCTGAAGCACTTCGGCCCGCTGCTCGTCATCTGGGGAGGGGCGATGCTCGTTCTCTTCCAGACGAACGACCTCGGCGGCGGTCTCCTCTACTTCTCGATCTTCCTCGCCATGCTCTGGGTGGCCACCGCGCGCTGGCAGTACGTGGTCGTCGGGCTCGGCCTCTTCGCCGCGGGTGCGTACGCCCTCTATCACGTGACGCCGCACGTGCGAGAGCGTGTCTCGATCTGGCTGGACTGCAGCTGGACGTTCTCGAGCGCCTGTCCTGTCTATGACCAGGGGTACCAGCTCGCCCAGTCCATCTACGCGATCTCGGGCGGCGGCTTCTTCGGGCAGGGCCTCGGCCGCGGCGTCCTCCTGACCGCGGAGGGGAACACGTATATCCCCTACCTGGAGACAGACTTCATCTACGCGGGCATCGCCCAGGAGCTCGGCCTCGCCGGCGCGGCGGGGCTCGTCCTGGTCTACGTCGTCTTCTGCTACCGGGGCTTCAAGATCGCGCTGCAGGCTTCCGACGGCTTCTCGAAGCTGCTCGCGGTCGGCCTCACTGCGGCGATCGGGATCCAGGCGTTCATCATCATGGGCGGCGTCAGCGGTCTGATTCCGCTCACGGGCATCACGCTCCCCTTCGTCTCCTACGGCGGGTCGAGCGTCGTCGCGAACTTCGCGATCCTCGCCTTGCTCCTGATGATCTCCGACCGCGTGAACCGAGAGCGCTCGTGAACACGCAGGTCCGCAAGCTCTTCTTCGTCCTCGTCGGCCTCTTCGTCGCGCTCATCGTGATGACGACGTACTGGCTCTGGAAAGCGCCCGACCTGGAGGCACGGCAGGGGAACCCGCAGCTGATCGTGCAGCAGCTCACGATCGACCGCGGCTCGATCGTTGCCTCGGACGGGAGGACGCCCTTCGCGAGGAACCAGAAAGTGCGGAAGAAGCAGCTCGGAAGCACCTGGTACCTCCGCACGTATCCGACGGACGAGCTCGCGGCGCGCCCCGTCGGGTACTCGACGATCGAACGCTCCCGCACCGGGCTCGAGGAGTCGATGAACGACTATCTCACCGGCTCGAACGCGAATCTCGACACGCTCTTCAACAACACGCTCGACAAGCTCCGCGGGATCACCCAGCGCGGTAACGACGTCATCACGACCATCGACGCGAAGGCGCAGCGGACGGCGCAAGACGCCCTCGCCGGCCACTGCGGCGGCGCGGTCGCCCTCGACCCGAAGACAGGGCAGGTGCTCGTCTGGGCTTCGCAGCCAACCTACGACCCCAACCTCGTCGAGGGCCACTTCAACCAGATCCAGCGAAACGCGGCTGGCGCGCCCTGCACCCCCGCCGCGCCGCTCCTCGACCGCATCTCGCAGGGGCTCTTCATCCCGGGCTCGACCTTCAAGGTCGTGACCGCAACAGCGGCGCTCGAATCGGGCAAGGTGACGCCCTCGACGACCTTCGACGACCCGGGCTACTGCATCGAGTACGGCAAGAAGGTCCTCAACTTCGCCGACCAGAGCGGGCCCGAGGTCTTCGGCACCGTCACGTTCGCCGAGGCCCTCGAGAACTCCATCAACGCGGTCTTCTGCGAGGTCGGTAAGCGGTTCGGGGCCCGGGCCATCATCGACCAGGCGAAGAAGTTCGGCTTCTACGAGAAGCCGCCGATCCAGCTCCCGTCCGACGAGATCTCGGTCAGCGGCCTCTACCAGAACGGCCACCTGTACGACCCGAAAGACCCGAACGCGGTCGACCCGGGCCGCCTTGCCTTCGGGCAGGAGCGCCTCCTGGTGACGCCGCTCCAAATGGCGCTCGTCGCCGCCGCGGTCGCAAACGACGGCACGATCATGCAGCCGACACTCGTCGACCGCGTCGTCGATCCCGACGGCAAGGTCATCCAGCGCTCCGAGCCCGACACCTGGAAGCAGCCGATGAAGCCGCAGACGGCAGCCGAGCTGACCGCCATGATGACCGCGGTGGTTCAGGGCGGGACGGGGGTAGCGGCGCAGATTCCCGGCGTGCAGGTCGCCGGCAAGACCGGAACCGCGGAGACCGGGCGCACGGGGGAGAACGACACGTGGTTCATCGCCTTCGCCCCAGCGGAGAACCCCCAGGTCGCCGTCGCCGTCGCGCTCTCCAACCAGAGCGGTACCGGGGGAGCGACCGCCGCTCCCATCGCCAAGGAGATAATCGAAGCGCTCCTGCGCTGAAGTACCTAGGCTAACTCAGAAGATGTCGAGCTCCGACACGCTCATCAACACCCTTTTCGACGGCCGCTACCGCATCGTGCGCAAGCTCGGTTCGGGCGGGATGGCGAACGTCTACCTCGCCGAGGACGAGGACCTCGGCCGCCGCGTCGCGATCAAGATCCTGAACGAGCGCTACGCGAACGACGAGCTCTTCATCGAGCGCTTCCGGCGCGAGGCCAAGTCGGCCGCGGCGCTGTCGCATCCGAACATCGTCTCGGTCTACGACCGCGGCGAGGCCGAGGGCACCTACTACATCGCGATGGAGGTGATCGAGGGTCGGAGCCTCAAGGAGCTCATCATGACGCGCGGCCCGCTTCCGATCGCGCAGGCGCTCGCGTACACCCACGAGATCCTCGAGGCGCTCCGCTTCGCGCACCGGCACGGGATCATCCACCGTGACATCAAGCCGCACAACATCCTCATCGGCGAGCGGCTGAAGGTGACGGACTTCGGCATCGCGCGCGCCGGCGCGTCGCAGATGACGGAAGCGGGCTCGATCATGGGCACCGCCCAGTACCTCTCCCCCGAGCAGGCGCGCGGCGCCCCCGTGACGGCGTCCTCCGACCTCTACTCGGCCGCGATCGTCCTCTACGAGATGCTGACCGGGAAGGTGCCGTTCACCGGCGACTCGGCGATCGAGATCGCGATGAAGCACTTGAACGACCCGCCCAAGCCGCCCTCCAAGATCCGCCCGGAGATCCCGGAGGAGCTGGACGCGGTCGTCCTGCGCGCGCTCGCGAAGAACCCCGAGGACCGCTACCAGACCGCCGAGGAGTTCTCGGAGGACCTGCACCGGGTCGAGGCGGGGCTCCCGCTCGCACCGGAGACGTCGGACGCGGCAACGGCACTCCTGGCCGGAGCGGCGCTCACCGGGGACGGCGGCTCCACCGAGGTGCTCGCGGGCACTGCCGTCACGACACCGGGAGGCGGCCCGCCCCCGCCGACCACGCGGAGGCCGCCTCCGCCCTACGGGCCCGGCTATTACGACGAGCCTCCGAAAAAGCGGCGGCGCTGGGTTCCGTGGCTCCTCGTCCTGCTCCTTCTGGCCGCGGCGGGAATCGCCGGCTGGTACGTCTTCTCGCAGATCCAGGATCAGCTCGCCGCCAACGAACCGGTCGCCGTGCCGAACGTCGTCGGTCTGAAGGAAGAGGCGGCGGTCGCCCTCATCCAGGACAAGGGGCTCGAGCCCGACGTCCAGCATGCGGCCAACGCAGACGCCGAGAAAAACCGGGTGTTCGACCAGAACCCGAACCCCGGAACCCGGATCCAGAAAGGCGACCGAGTGACGCTGCTCGTCTCGACGGGGCCACCGAAGACGTCCGTCCCGGACGTGGTCGGGATGAACTACGGCGACGCCGTGCAGGCGCTGAACGACGTTAACCTGAAGGCGACGAAGCACGAGGTGTTCTCGCAAAAGCCGATCGGGAAGGTCATCTCCCAGAACCCGCCCGCCGGAGAGCAGGTCGTCGAGGGCACCGAGATCGTCCTCGACGTGTCCCGGGGCGCCAAGCAGGTTGCCGTGCCGAACGTGGTCGGGACGTCGGAGGACAACGCGAGGACGACCCTTCAGCAGGCGGGATTCGAGGTCTCGTCCACGAGCGCCCCCTCCGACTCGACGCCCGAGGGCATCGTCTCCGACCAGAGCCCCGCCGGCGGTACTCAGGCAACCAAGGGCTCCACCGTCACGATCACAGTCTCGAGCGGCCCGAGCACGACGACCGTCCCCGACGAGGTCGGCCAGGACAAGCAGGTGGCCATCGACGACCTGAAGGCGAACGGGTTCAAGGTCGACGTCCAGAACGTGGTCTGCGGCGACCCGAACCAGGACAACATCGTCCAGAATCAGGACCCGGCTGGCGGCAGCGACGCCCCGACCGGCAGCACGGTCAACATCTTCGTTTGTAAGTTCTGAGCCGATGGCCCGAGTCCGGGTGGCGGTGATCATGGGTGGGCGCTCGAGCGAGCACGACATCTCGGTCGCGTCGGCTCACTCCGTCGTCGATGCCCTCGACCCGGAGCGCTATGACGTGCGCGCCGTCGAGATCGGCCAGGACGGGCGCTGGCAGCTCGAGCCCGCGGCCGGGCAGGGCCAGATCGGCAAGGGCGGCGAGATGCTGCCCGTTCCCGCGGACGGCTCTCCCTCCCCGTTCGAAGGCGTCGACGTGGTCTTCCCCGTCCTGCACGGGCCCTTCGGCGAGGACGGCACGGTGCAGGGCTTTCTCGAGCTCGCGGACGTCGCCTACTTCGGCGCCAGCGTCACGGCCTCGGCGCTCTGCATGGACAAGGATCTCTTCAAGGCGGTGATGCGCGACAAGGGGGTGCCGGTCGTGGACAGCATCACGGTCCTCGAGCGACATCGCGACCGCGTCGAGAATCCATTCGGTTTTCCGGTGGTCGTGAAGCCGGCACGGCTGGGATCCAGCGTCGGCATCTCGATCGTGAAGGAACCGGCGGAGCTCGGCCCGGCACTCGATCTCGCGCTTGAGCACGACGAGAAGATCCTCCTCGAGGAGTTCGTCGCGGGCGTCGAGGTGGAGTGCAGCGTGCTCGGAAACGAGGAGCCGATCGCGTCGATTCCCGGCGAGATCGTCCCGCTCTCGTCCGACTGGTACGACTTCTCCGCGAAGTACGACGAGGGCGGGATGGAGCTCGTCGTCCCGCCGCGCCTCGACGAGCGGACGATCGCCAGGGTGCAGGAGCTGGCGGTCGCCGCCTTCGTCGCGAGCGACTGCGAGGGTATGGCCCGCGTCGACTTCTTCGTCCGCGAGAACGGGGAGGTGGTCGTGAACGAGCTGAACACGATTCCAGGCTTCACGGCAACGAGCGTCTACGCGAAGCTCTTCGAGGCCTCGGGAATCCCGTATGCCGAGCTCCTCGACCGCCTGGTCGAGCTCGCGCTCGAGCGCCGCGACCGCCGCGCCCGCCTCAAGTACTGACGCCGACCCTGTGCGGACGCCCTCGGCGCACGAGAGTGCCCCCTCAGTGCGCCGAAAGTGTCGGCTCTGGCTAGCTCTTCGCCCGCACGTCGTTGACGTGGACGCGGCCGTCGAGGCTCGTGATCCAGATGAGGTAGTAGCGGTAGTCTCCGCCCTCGAGGTCGAACGTCGTCTGCTCCCCGACGGTCTGGCTGTCGGAAACGACCTTGAAGCCGCCGTCGGAGCGGTTCGAGGCCTCGATCACCGCCGTGTACCCGGGCGTGTCGGTCGTCACGGTCAGCTCGGAGAGATCGACGCCGCGCCTCGCGTCGAGCACGATTCCGACACCCGCCTTGTCGAAGGTGGAATAGGACTCCGTCGTCCAGTACGTGGCCGCGTTGCCGTCGGTCGCGGCCGGCACGGCCTCCGGATGCTCGGTCCCGTCCCCGTCCGGATCGAAGTCGCTCAGCGCCGCCAGACGGACACGGTCGCCGCCACCTACGCCGCCTGCGCCGTTTTCGGTCAGCGAGTCGGTCCCTCCGCCCGCGATCACGAGCGCGATCACGAGCGCTGCCACCCCGACGACGACGAGGCCAATGAGAATCGGGAGCGGAAAGCGCTTCCGCGAGCGCCCGACCGGAGGCGGAAGCGGCCCCGGGACCGGAATGCTCTCCGTCGCCCCGTCGTCCGGCGACGAGACAAGGGCAGGAGCAAGGCCGCCGTCGGTGTCTGCGCGCGCCGCCTCGAGGGCCGCCATCATCGCCTCGGTGGTCGGGAAGCGCTTCTCGGGCCGCTTCGCCATCGCCCGCGAGACGATCGCGTCGAGCCGCGGCGAGATGTCCGGGCGGGAGTCGCGAACGCTGGGCACCGGCTCCTGGATGTGCTTCATCGCCACGGCCATGAAGTTGTCGCCCGTGAACGGGGGCGAGCCGGTGAGCAGCTCGTAGAGGACCGCCGCGAGCGAGTACTGGTCGGAGCGCTCGTCGACGCGCTGCCCGCTCGCCTGCTCCGGAGCGATGTACTCGCTCGTACCGAGGAGCGTGCCCGTCTCGGTGAGGCCGTCCGCCGGCTCGACCGATCGCGCGATGCCGAAGTCCGTCACCTTGGCCACCCCGTCTGCGTCGATGAGGACGTTGTGCGGCTTCACGTCGCGGTGCACAACGCCGTGCTCGTGGGCGAACGCAAGCCCGCGCGCGACCTGGTGGACGAGTGCGAGCGCCTGGTCGACCGGCAGCTGCCCCTCGCGGTCGATGAGCTCCTTGAGGTTCTCGCCCTCGACGTGCTCGAAGACGATGAACTGCCGGCCCTCATACTCGCCCCGGTCGATGACCGTCACGATGTTCGGATGGTTCAGCTGCGCGAGCGCGCGTGCCTCACGGCGAAAGCGCTCGACGTACTCGGGGTCGTCCGAGTAATGCTCGTGCAGGATCTTGATCGCCACCGTGCGCTCGAGCACGGTGTCGCGCGCCCTGTAGACGCTCGACATCCCACCCGAGCCGGCGACGTCCTGCAGCTCGTATCGTCCCGCGAGCAGCTGCCCGATCATCGTTGCGGGATGATGCCCGCTCCCGCCGGGCCTTATGCGGAGGCTTCCTCGAGCGCCTCTTCCCAGGCGCCCAGCGCCTCATCGAGCTCCGAGTCACCGATCACCAGAGGAACGAGCACGCGGATGCAGTTGCCGTGGATGCCGGCCTTGAGAATCAGGAGGCCGTTGCGCGCGGCGGCGTCGGCGACCGCGGTGGCGAGGTCGGCAGCGGGCTCGCCGTCTTGCCGCAGCTCGATGGCCAGCATCGCCCCGAGCCCGCGCACCTCGGCGACGGAATCGAAGCGGTCGCGCCATGACTCCATCCGCGCGCGAATCGTCTCGCCGACCTCGATCGCGCGATCCACCAGCCGCTCCTCGGCGATGGTGTCGAGGACGGCGTGGGCAGCTGCGATGGCGACCGGGTTACCGACGTAGGTGCCGCCGACCGCGCTGTCTCCCGGCGCGTCCATGATCGGCGCCCGCCCGACGACGCCCGAGAGCGGGAGGCCGGCGGCGATCGACTTGGCGATCGTCATTAGATCCGGCTCGACGCCGAAGTGCTCCATGGCGAAGACCTTGCCCGTGCGGCAGAAACCCGTTTGCACCTCGTCGGCGACCATGACGATCCCGTTCGCGTCGCAGATCTCGCGCAGGCCTTCGACGAACTCCTGCGAGGGGACGATGAAGCCGCTCTCCCCCTGCACCGGCTCGAACACGATTGCTGCGACCTCCTCGGCCGCGATGCGCGTCTTGAACGCCTTCTCGATCCCGTCGAGGTCGTCGAAGGGAACCCGGTAGACCTCGGGCGCGAACGGACCGAGCCCGGCCTTGTACGGGTGCGTCTTCGACGTGAGGCTGAGCGCGAGCAGCGTCCGTCCGTGAAAGCCGCCGTCGAACGCGATGACGGCCGGCCGCCGTGTGTAGGAGCGCGCGAACTTGACCGCGTTCTCGACCGCCTCGGCGCCGGAATTGAAGAACGCCGCTCGCTTCTCGCCACCGATGGGGACGAGCTCGAGCAGGCGCTCGGCGAGCGCGATGTAGTTCTCGTACGGGACGATCGTGAAGTCCGTATGCGTGAAGCGCTCGATCTGCTCCTTCGCCGCCTCGACGACGCGCGGGTTCGAGTGGCCGACGTTCAGACAGCCGACGCCGCCCGTGAAGTCGATGAACGTGTTGCCGTCGACGTCGGTGATCGTCGCGCCGTGCGCCTCCTCGATCACGATCGGGAGATAGATCGAGAGCGGCTCCGCGATGACGCGGGCTTTACGGTCGAGGATCTCCCGGCTGCGCGGCCCGGGGATCTCGGTCTTGAGGTCGATTGCTCGAGTCGTGGCCATGGATCGTGAGCTTATACATTGCAGCGAGGCCCATGGTTCTCTCCGACCGCACCATCCGACGGCTGCTCGAAGAGGGCCGCATCGGCATCGATCCGTACGCCGACGAGCTCCTCCAGCCGTCCAGCGTGGACGTGCGCGTCGACCGGCTTTTCCGCGTCTTCCGCAACTCCCGCTACCCCTTCATCGACGTCAAGGAGCCCATGGAGGACCTCACCGAGCTCGTCGAGGTGGCGGACGACGAGCAGCCGTTCATCCTCCACCCCGGGGAGTTCGTCCTCGGCTCGACGCTCGAGCGCATCCGGCTGCCGGATGACCTCGTCGCGCGCCTCGAGGGCAAGAGCTCGCTGGGGAGGCTCGGCCTCCTGATCCACTCGACCGCCGGCTTCATCGACCCGGGATGGGACGGCCACGTGACACTCGAGCTCTCGAATGTCGCCAACCTCCCGATCACCCTCTACGTCGGCATGAAGATCGGCCAGCTCTCCTTCGTCCAGCTGACCGAGCCGGCCGAGAACCCCTACGGCGCCGCGCTCCTCGGCTCCAAGTACCAGGGCCAGTCCGGCCCTACGCCGAGCCGCTACTGGAAAAACTTCGAGTGACCGTCCTCGTCGTCGGGGGCACCGGGTTCGTGGGCGGTCACGTCGTCCATGCGTTCCGCGCCGAGGACTTGCCTGTTCGCGTGCTTGCTAGGCGGCCTGAGAAGCAGGAGCGCTTCCGAGCCTGGGGCTGCGAGGTCGTCCAGGGGGACATGACCGACGCCGACAGCCTGCGCCGGGCCGCGGAAGGCGCGGACACCGTCGTCCACCTCGTGGCGCTGCCGCCGTTCGCCAAGCCCGCCGCGATCAGGCGCGTCATGGAGCAGGGCACCCGCGACCTCGTTGCCGCCGCCAAAGGGGCGGGCGTCGAGCGCTTCGTCCTCATGAGCGCCCTCGGCACGAGCGAGCGCAGCAAGGACCTCGCCCCCTACTACCACGCAAAGTGGGAGGAGGAGCACGAGGTCGCCGGCTCGGGCATCGACCACACGATCTTCCGCCCGAGCTTCGTCTTCGGGCGCGACGGCGGCATGCTCCCCGGTCTCGTCTCGCTGACGCGCTATTCGCCGGTGACTCCCGCGGTGGGGACGAAGAGGCTGCAGCCGATCTGGGCGGAGGACGTGGCCGCCTATTTCGCGAAGGCGCTCGCGACACCCGCGGCAGCAAACAGGACATTCGAGCTCGGCGGCCCCGACGTCGTCACCTTCGCCGAGCTGAACGAGCGCATCCGGCGTGCGCTGGGCAAGAAGCGCCTTGCCTTCCAGATGCCGACCGGGCTCCTCAGGGCCGGTGCGGCCGTGGGCTCGCTGCTCCCGCCCCTGCGCGGCGCGCGCGACGGCGTCGCGATGCTCGAGTTCGAGGACAACGTCACGGACATCGGCCCCGCGGTCGAGGCCCTGGGCGTGAAGCCGATCGGCCTCGACGAGATGCTGCGCCGCGCGACCGCGCGGGGTTAAGCAACCAGGGCGGCCCGGAGGCCGCCCTGGAAGAACAGTAGATCGCCTGGATTAGGCAGGGGCGCTGGGTGGTGCCTGGTCCCCCACGCTGGCTAGGCGATTCCCCGTAGGTCCTGGGGACACGCCCCTACCTGCGATTACCTCCACTGCCCGAACAGTCACTTATCAAGATCGGACCACCTCCTTTCCGTGGTGATTCGATAATAGCGAGCCGCTCAGGACGAACGCTAGACGCGGACCTTGACCAGGCCGTCCTCGACGAAGACCTCGAAGGTCTCCACGGGCTGGTAGGCCGGAAGGCTGAGTGGGCGGCCCGTGCGCACGTCGAACTCGGAGCCGTGCCGCGGGCAGATGGCGACGCCGGCTTCGACGTCGAAGTCGCCCTCGGCGAGCGGCCCGTCATCGTGCGAGCAGCGGTCTTCGATCGCGTAGTAGTCGCCGTTCAGGTTGTAGACGCCGATCGCGAGCTCGCCCGCGCGGACGATCTTCACCTCTCCGTGCGGAAGCTCCTCGACCGGGCCGACGGTCAGGTCCGCCAAAGCGCTACGAGAGCTCGAGGTCCTGGGCCAAGCCCGCCCACTCCTCTGGGAGCGCAGTGCCCTTGCCCTTGTGCAGCGCGAGCTTCAAGACTCCGAGGCCGAGCAGCGCGCACTTGAGCCGCACCGGCGTGAGCGGGATGCCGACCTCGTCGAGGAGCTCCTCCTTCGACATGGCGGCGACTTCCTCCGCGGTCCGGCCCTTGACCATCTCCATGAGCATCGAGGTCGACGCCTGGCTGATCGCGCAGCCGCGGCCACGAAACTTGACGTCCTCGATCTTGTCTCCGTCGAAGCTGACGAAGATCGAGACCTCGTCGCCGCAGAGCGGGTTCTGCCCCTCCGCCTCGACGTCGGCGCCCTCGATCACCCCGTGCCCGCGCGGGTTCTTGTAGTGGTCGAGGATTACCTCTCGGTATAGCGACTCGAGCTCGTTGCTCATGAGAACACCTTACGTGCCTTCTCGATACCCGCAACGAGCCGGTCGATCTCCTCGGGAACCGTGTAGAGGTAGAAGCTCGCGCGCGTCGTCGCTGGCACGCCCAGCTTCGCCATCAGCGGCTGGTTGCAGTGGTGGCCCGCCCGGACAGCGACGCCCTCCCAGTCCAGCACCTGCGCGACGTCGTGCGGGTGGGCTCCTCCGACCTCGAAGGAGATGATCCCGGCGCGCCGGTCGGCTGGCGGCCCGAAGACGCGCACGCCCTCGAGCGCCTCCAGCTTCGGGATCGCGTAGTCGAGGAGGTCGCGCTCGTGGCGCTCGATCGCCTCGAGCCCGATCTCGCCGAGGTAGTCGATCGCCGCGCCGAGCCCGACCGCCTCCGCGATCGGGGCGGTGCCGGCCTCGAACTTGTGCGGAAGCTCGTTCCACGTCGTTCGCTCGACGGTGACCTTGCGGATCATGTGGCCGCCGAGCTCGAAGGGCGACATCGCCTCGAGGTGCTCTGCCCGCCCCCAGAGGACGCCGATTCCGGTCGGCGCGCACATCTTGTGGCCCGTAAAGGCGTAGAAGTCGGCCCCGAGCGCCTGCACGTCCACCACCCGGTGCGGGACGGCCTGCGCGCCGTCGACGACGACGATCGCGCCCTGCTCGCGCCCCCAGGCGATGAGCCGCTCGACGGGATTGACGGAACCCAGCGAATTCGAGACATGAGCGCAGCCGAGCACCTTGACGTTGCCGCGCGCCGCGATCGCGTCGAGCTCGTCGAGCTGCAACTCTCCGTTCTCGTCGACTGGAATCACCGTGAACTCGGCTCCGGTCCGTCCGGCGACGTACTGCCAGGGGACGAAGTTGGAGTGGTGCTCCATCTCGGTCACGACCACGAGGTCACCTGGCCCGAGGTTGTCGAACCCCCAGCCGTAGGCGACGGCGTTGAGCGCGGCGGTGACGTTGTGCGTGAAGACGACCTCGCGCGTCGACTCCGCGTTCACGAACGCGCGCGCCTTCTCGCGTGCGCCCTCGTAAGCCTCGGTCGCCCGTTCGCCGAGGTCGTAGACGCCGCGATGGATGTTCGCGTACGACGTTTCGTAGAAGCGCGTCATCGCCTCGAGGACGGCGCGTGGCTTCTGCGCGGACGCGGCGGTGTCGAGGTAGGCGAGCGGCTGGTCGTGGATCAGCTGCTCGAAGATCGGGAAATCCTCGCGCAGCTTGCGCGCATCGAGTTTCGGCGTGGTGCTCACAGCCACGCTCTCATCGTACCGAGGGGCCGGAGCCCTATTCCGGGATGCGGGCTTCGAGCGCGGCCTGAAGCGCGTCGCGCACCGGCTCGAATTCGATGCGGTCGAAGATCTCCTGGTAGAAGCCGCGCACGATCAGGCGCTCGGCCTCGCCGCGGGAGAGACCGCGGGCCATGCAGTAGAAGAGCTCGTCGCGGTCGACCTGGCTGACGGTCGCCCCGTGAGTGCAGCGTACGTCGTTCGCCTGGATCTCGAGGCCGGGGATCGAGTCGGCGTGCGCCTGATCCGAGAGGAGCAGGTTGCGGTTTTCCTGGTAGGCGTTCGTCTTCTGCGCGTCCTCTGCGACGCGGATCATCCCGCGCCACACCGCCGTCGCGTGGTCGCGGAGCGCGCCTTTGAAGGCGAAGTCGGAAGTCGTCGAGGGCGCGAGGTGCGCCTGCAGCGTGTCGTAGTCGAGGTGCTGGTCGCCGTCGGCGAAGTAGGCGCCCGTCACACGCGATGTCGCCCCCTGGCCCGCGAGGTCGTTTTCGATCCGGACCTTGCCCTTCTTCGAGCCGAAGCCGCCCGCGACCCAGTCCAGCTCGGCGTCGCGGCCGACCTGCGCCCGATGCGACGCGAAGTGCCACGTCTCGGGCGACAGGCTCTGGATGGAGACGTACTCGAGCTTCGCGCCCTGCTCGACGAAGAGCTCCGTGACCGCGTTCGAGTAGCCGACGAGCTCGGGCGTCTCGGAGACGTACTCCTCGATGAAGGAGAAACGGCTGCCTTCCTCGGCGACCACGAGCAGTCGCCAGAAGAGCGCGCCGCCGTCCACCGAGTTGACGATGCGGACGTAGAGCGGCCTTTCGAGCTCGACGCCCTTCGGGACGCGCACGAGAAGCCCGTTCCTCCACTCGGCCGCGTTGTGCGCCGCGAACTTCTCGTCCGTCCCGACCAGCGTGCCGAGCAGCGGGTCGCTCTCGAGGGGCTCGAACACGACGCCCTCCGGCGCGCGCTCGATCTCGATCCCGCCCTCGCTCACATGGGCGATCGCGGCCGCGTCGACGTCGAGCATTCCGCTCGCCCGCTCGACGCTCGTGGCCCCGTTCGCCGTGAAGGTCTCCGGGTCGAAGCCGCGGAGATCGGTGAAGCGCCAGTGCTCGTCAGTCGTCGTCGGGAGCGGAAGCGCCTGGTAGCGCTCGAGGAGGTCGGCCCTCACGGCGCGTACCTCCGGTGCAGCTGGAGCGCGTTCCCGTCCGGGTCGTGGAAGGTCGCCAGGTGGCATACACCGGAGTCGATCGTGCCATGCGCGAACTCGACCCCGTCGGCTTCGAGCTGCGTACGCGCCTCCTCGACGTCAGGAACGCGCAGCGCGATCGGCATCTGATGCCCCTGCGGCTCGAAATCGAGGCCAAGTGCCTCGGGCGAGACGAGCGCCAGGGTCACATTGCCGAGTTCGTACTCGACCCAGCGCGGGCCGGAATTGGGATTCCGTTGCAGGCCCAACGTCGTCCCGTAGAACTCTTCGGCGCGCTTCAGGTCTCGGACGGGGACGGCGACGAAGTCGGCTCGCTCCACCTGGAGCTCAGCCAACCGAGCCTTCCATCTGCAGCTGGATCAGACGGTTCATCTCGACCGCGTACTCGAGTGGGAGCTCCTTGGTGATCGGCTCGACGAAGCCCGAGACGATCATCGCCGCCGCCTCGTGCTCGGGAATCCCGCGGCTCATCAGATAGAAGAGCTGCTCCTCGCCGATCTTCGAGACCGTCGCCTCATGGCCGATGTCGACCTTGTTCTCGTCGATGCGGATGTACGGGTACGTATCGGAGCGAGAGTCTTCGTCGAGGATGAGCGCGTCGCAGACGACCTTCGACTTGGAGCCGTGTGCGCCCTTCGCCACCTCGAGAAGGCCGCGGTAGCTCGCGCGCCCGCCGTCCTTCGAGATCGACTTCGACGTGATCACGGAGGTGGTGTTCGGCGCCACGTGAACGCACTTGCCACCGGCGTCCTGGTGCTGCCCCTCGCCGGCGAAGGCGATCGAGAGCACCTCGCCGTGAGCGCCCTCGCCCATCAACCAGATGGCCGGGTACTTCATCGTCAGCTTCGAGCCGAGGTTCCCGTCCACCCACTCCATGGTCGCGTTCTCGTACGCCACCGCGCGCTTCGTGACGAGGTTGTAGACGTTCTGGGACCAGTTCTGGATGGTCGTGTAGCGGCAGCGCCCACCCGGCTTGACGATGATCTCGACGACCGCCGAGTGAAGCGAGTCGGTCGTGTAGATCGGGGCGGTGCAGCCCTCGACGTAGTGCACGTAGGCGTCCTCGTCGACGATGATCAGGGTGCGCTCGAACTGGCCCATGTTCTCCGCGTTGATACGGAAGTAGGCCTGGAGCGGCATGTCGATCTTGACGCCGGGCGGCACATAGATGAAGGAGCCGCCGGACCAGACGGCCGAGTTCAGGGCCGCAAACTTGTTGTCGTTCGCAGGGATGACGGTGCCGAAGTACTCCTTGACGAGCTCCTCGTGCTCGCGCAGGCCGGAGTCCATGTCGAGGAAGAGGACGCCCTGGCTCTCGAGGTCCTCCTTGAGCTTGTGGTAGACGACCTCGGACTCGTACTGGGCGCCCACACCGGCGAGGTACTTCTTCTCGGCCTCGGGGATGCCGAGTCGGTCCCACGTGTTCTTGATGTCGGCCGGAAGGTCTTCCCAGGACTTCGCCTGCTTCTCGGTCGGCCGGATGTAGTAGTACATGTTCTCGAAGTCGATCTCGTCGAGCTTTCCGCCCCATTGCGGGAGCGGGCGGGCGCGGAAGTATTCGAGCGCCTTCAGCCGGCGCTGGCGCATCCATGCAGGCTCGTTCTTGTGCTCCGAGATCATCGCCACGACCTCGGGGTTCAGCCCACGGCCGGACTTGAAGAAGTACTCCTCTGGATCGTGGAAGCCGTAGGCGTACTCGTTGCCGAGCTCCCTAACGACCTGGGTTTCTGACGTTGCCATTACTCAACACCTCCGGCGGCGGCCGGCGTGAAGGCTTCGTAACCCTCGGCCTCGAGCTTCTGCGCGAGCTCCGGTCCGCCTTCCTCCACGATACGCCCGTCGACGAAGACGTGCACGAAGTCCGGCTTGATGTACTCGAGGATCCGCTGGTAGTGCGTGATCACGAGGGCGCCCATGTCCGCGCCGACGAGCTGCTTGACGCCGCCCGCGACGATGCGGAGCGCGTCGATGTCGAGACCGGAGTCGGTCTCGTCGAGAACCGCGATCCGCGGCTTGAGCATCGCCATCTGCAGGATCTCTACGCGCTTCTTCTCGCCGCCCGAGAAGCCGTCGTTGAGATAGCGGCCCGACATCTCCTTGGGCACCTTGAGCATCTCCATGGCCGCCGTCAGGTCCTTGCGGAACTCGGGAATCTTGACCGGGTCGTCGTCGCCGCCGGCCCTGGCCTTGCGGACGGCGTTGACCGCGGAGCGCAGGAAGCTCGCCACGGTGACGCCCGGAACTGCATGCGGGTACTGGAAGGCGAGGAAGAGGCCGCGTTGTGCACGCTCGTCCGCTCCCATGTCGAGGACGCTCTCGCCGTCCATGAGGATGTCGCCGCCGGTGATCTCGTAGGCGGGGTGTCCCGCGAGCGCGTAGGCGAGCGTGGACTTGCCCGAACCGTTCGGGCCCATGATTGCGTGCACCTGGTTCGTATCCACCTCGAGGTCGACTCCACGGACGATCTCGGTGCCGTCCTCAGTGGCGACGTGCAGGTCTTTGATCTGGAGCAAAGCCAAGTTAGTAACAGCCTTTCACTAGGTCTCGCCTGGCTCTCGACCGGGCGTTTGTGACAGCCTCAGTGTAGCGATTCACCCTGGGTGTCCCGTGTCAGCCACCGTGCTACCATCGCTGCATGGGTCCCCTCGGATGGCCTGAGATAATCATCATCCTCGTCGTGCTGCTCCTCCTCTTCGGAGCCAAGCGGTTGCCGGAGATGGGGCGCTCGCTGGGACGCGGCATGCGGGAGTTCAAGGACGCGGTGACCACGAGCGAGCCGGAGCCGAAGGAGATCAACACAACTCCGACGCCCGCGACGCCAGCCCCCACGACCGAGACCCCGGCGCCGCAGCCGCAGCCGCAGTCGCAGCCGAAGAGCGAGAACGTCTAGCCCGCGGCCATGGCGCGGCTCCCGCGTCGTCTGAAGCACGAGGACAGCGTCACACTCGTCGAGCACCTCGACGAGTTTCGCTCGCGCCTCATCGTCTCGATCCTCGCCGTCATCGTCGCGTTCGCCGGCGCGTACATCTTCAACGACGAGATCCTCCGCTGGCTGGCGCAGCCCCTGCCCGCAGCGCGCGACGGCGAGCTCGTCACGTTCGGCGTCACAGAGCCGTTTTTCACGACCGTCAAGGTCGTCTTCATCGCCGCGATCGCGATCTCCCTACCTGTCGTCCTCTGGCAGCTCTGGAGCTTCCTCGCGCCCGCCTTTCAGGAGAACGCCCAGCGCATCGTCGCGGTCTTCGTCCTGCTCGCGACAGCCCTCTTCGCCACGGGTGTCGCCTTCGGCTACTACATCGTGCTGCCTCGCGCCCTCGGGTTCCTGACCACCTACAACGACGAGTTCTTCCAGATCGAGATCCGGGCGAGCTACTACTACTCGTTCGTCGCGTACACGCTGCTCGCGATCGGGCTCGTCTTCAACCTCCCGATCTTCGTCCTCGCGCTCGTACGGCTCGGCGTGCTCACGTCCGGGACTCTGCGCCGGAACCGCCGCATCGGCATCGCCATCGTCATCGTCGGCGCAGCGCTCCTTCCGACCGTCGATCCCGTGTCGCTCGTCTTCGAGACGATCCCGCTCCTCATCCTCTACGAGGGCTCGATCTGGGCAGCGGTGTTCTTCGAGAAACGCTGGCGCGAGCGAGGCCTGATCGGCGCGCCGCTCGTCGGGACCGACAGCTAGGCCGTCGCTTCAGCGCCCACGGCCGACCAGTCGTAGGCCTCGCCGATCTCCCGTAGCCGCGCGCGCGTCTCATCGCTGCAGAGCGCACCCTCGACCCCGACCTCGTAGAGGGTCTTCGGGTCGACCCCGATCGAGAGCGCGGCCTCGTACTCACGTGTGAGGTCGGTGTCGAACATCTCGGGATCGTCGGTCGAGACGGTGCAAGGGATCCCGGCCGCGACGAGCTCGGGCAGTGGATGCTCGTCCAGTGACGGGACGACTCCGGTGCGCAGGTTGGAGAGCGGAGTGACGTCGAGAACCACGCGGCGCTCGGCGAGCTCTTCGAGCAGCGCGGAGTCCTCGACAGCCCGGATGCCGTGGCGGACACGGTCGGCATGGAGGGCGTCCAGCGCGCCGCGAACCGACTCCGGGCCGGCGACCTCGCCCGCGTGCGGTACAGAGCCGAAGCCCTCCTCGCGGACGAGCGCGAAGACGTCGGTGAACTTCTCCGGCGGGTGGAGCGCCTCCTCGCCGCCGAGCCCGATGCCGACGATCCCTCGCTCCTTGTATTTCGCCGCCCGGCGGACGAGCTCGAAGCCGTCCTCGACCGGTGCGGCGCGGGTCACATCGGGGGTGAGCAGGACCTCGACGCCGTGCAGCTCCTTCGCTTCCTGGGTGCCGTCGCAGTAGCCCGAGAAAAGGTCGTCCCAGGAAACGCCGCGCCACGTCCGCTCGATCGGCGAGAAGATTCCCTCGACGTAGACCGCCCCGTGCTTCTTCGCCTCAGCGGCATAGTCGACGACGACCTGGCGGAAGTCGTCCGTCGTCTGGAGCGCGTTCGTGGTGAGGATCCAGACCTCGATGAAGTGGTCGAAGTTCCGGTAGCGATACAGATCGCGGATCCCCTCCGGCGTGTCGGCCGGAAGCGCGAAGTCGTTCCGACGGGCAATCTCGAGGAGGGTTTCCGGCCGCACCGTGGCCTCGAGATGCACGTGCAGCTCGATCTTAGGGAAGGGGTGGGCCGCGTTTTTCCCGGTATCCTCCACAGTCGCGGAGCGTACAGAGTCGCCC
>Ga0111539_10001924_pt1 | contig 27666 bp, 30 predicted proteins | sample RhiMethybrSRZTD1_FD_79667 | JGI IMG/M metagenome (GOLD analysis project Ga0111539, IMG submission 79667) | Populus rhizosphere microbial communities from Tennessee, USA - Rhizosphere MetaG P. TD hybrid SRZTD1 (version 2) (version 2) | ecosystem: Host-associated > Plants > Roots > Rhizosphere >...
CCGGCGGCGTCGGGCCGGGATCGAGTACCCCATCTGGTCCACGGTGCACGGGCTGGCCGTGCTCACCGGGCAAGGGCCCCTCCGCGACGACCCGGACGCCGTACGCCGTCACATCGAGAAGGTCACCGGCGCCTTCATCGAAGCCGCCCTCACCTGAGACAGCTCTGGGCGGGAGTTCAGCGCTGGTACGTCGACGCTAAGTGGCTCCGGTGGATACGTGGTAGATGAGGTAGCTCACCTCGTCATCGGCAGTGTTGACGTTGTAGTCGACGTCGACGGCTCTCGGGTAGTCCTGGCCGTCGGGCCAGATCACCCTCACCTTGTCGGCCTTCTCGGTGCTGGCCAGGTCGATGAGGTCGTCGAGGGTGAGCCACCGGTACCTCCCGGAGACCTGCTCGCCGGCATGGTGGTCATAGCCGTTCTGCATGTACCTGGCATCGACAGGCTTGCCGGATTCCACGGTGATCTCGATCCGGGCGCCGGCGTCGAGGCACTCGCATGCCCAGCTCATGACGAAGGTGTAGTCGTCGTCCGGGCAGCTGGTCGGTCGCGTCGAGGACGGTTGCAGGCTCTTCATCGTGGGTTTCGTCGACGCCGCCTCGTTGGTTCCTCCTGGAACAGGTTCGCTGTTTCCGCATGCGGCGAGCAGTGCTCCACACGCCAGGAGCAGGACGAGTCTGGTTGCCATCTTCACGGCAATGGGACGCAGCAGCCCGTCCGCTGGCTCCTGAGTTCCGAGACTGACGTCCGTGATGCAACCAATCGGCCCACGGCTCGCGTTCCTAAGGGTGTGGGCGCTCGTCGGAGCGTGTCTCGGCCGAGACGTGGGAGGGATACATGGCGTACCCAGGTTTGGCATCGTCAGGAGCGAGCCGGATCAGGCGGAGTGGGATGGCGTCGGGGGCGAAGGGGATTGTCGCGGTCCTCGGTGTGGGTGTGCTCGTCGCCGGGAGTGGGGCCGCCGTGGGAGCTCCGGCGGCCGAGACGACGTTGGTCAGCGTGCATTCCGACGGCACCCAGGGTGACAACGTCAGTTCGTCCGCTTCGCTCTCTGCGCACGGCCGGTATGTCGCCTTCATCTCGGCCGCCTCGACCCTGGTGACAGGCGATACGAACGGCACGCTCGATGTGTTCGTGCACGACAACGAGACGGGGACGACCACTCGGGTGAATCTCGGCCGCAATGGGCGGCAGGCCAATGGCACGAGCTACGAATCCTCGATCTCCGCGAACGGTCGCTACGTCGCCTTCGACTCGAGCGCCTCGAACCTGGTGCGTGGTGACACGAATCGCGCCTTCGATGTGTTCGTGCACGACCGCCAGACCGGGACGACCACTCGGGTGAATGTGCGCTCGAACGGCCACCAGGCCAACCGCCAGAGTTACACGCCATCGATCTCGGCCGACGGCCGGTATGTCGCGTTCGATTCGAAGGCCTCGAACCTGGTCCGCGGTGATACGAATGGCGCGGCGGATGTGTTCGTGCGTGATCGTCAGACCGGGAAGACCACCCGGGTGAGTCTGCGTTCCGACGGCCACCAGGCCAACCGCGACAACTCGGCTCCCTCGATCTCCGCCGACGGCCGGTACGTTGCGTTCTACTCCAAGGCCTCGAACCTGGTTCGCGGTGATACCAACGACAAGTGGGATGCGTTCGTGCACGACCGCCGGACCGGGAAGACCCGACGGGTGAGCGTGAGCTCGAACGGGATCCAGGGCAACGGCCAGACCTGGTCGGCGGAGATCTCCGACAACGGCCGCTACGTTGCCTATTGCTCCAGAGCGTCGAACCTGGTCCGTGGAGACACGAACGGCAAGTCCGATGCGTTCGTGCACGACCGCCGGACCGGGAAGACCCAACGCGTGAGCGTGCGCTCCAACGAGAGTCAGGCAAACCGCGGCGCCGCCTTCCCGTCGATCTCCGGAGGCGGTCGCTACGTCGCGTTCTTCTCCGGGTCCGCCCTGGTCCGCGGGGACACCAACGGCAAGTTCGACGTGTACGTTCGTGACCGCCGGACTGGGACGACTCGCCAGGTGAGCGTGAGTTCGGACGGGACCAAAGGCAACCGCGTCAGTGGCTGGCCTTTCATTTCGCGCGACGGCAAGTACGTCGCCTTCCAGTCGAACGCGTCGAACCTGGTTCCTCACGACACGAACAGAATGTACGACCTGTTCGTTCGCGGCCCGCTCCGCTAGCCGGCGGGCCGGTGGCCGCACCGGGTTCGGTGATGCAATCATTCGGGTCCCGCCCACCTTGCGAGTCAGCGCATGGGCGCCTTGTCGAGCGTGACTTGGGCCGGGACGTGGAGGGGATCGATGGGGTACGCAGGCTGGGCATCGACGAGGGACCGCAGGATTCGGAGGGATGGTGCGACGTCGGGGACGAAGGCGGTCGTCGCGATCCTCACCCTCGGGCTGCTGCTCGCCGCGAGTGGGATCGCTGACGGTGCCCCAGCGGCCAAGACCACGCTGGTGAGCAAGGGCTTCGACGGGAGTGCGGCCAACGACGCCAGCTTCTTACCCTCGGTCTCGGCGGGCGGCCGGTACATCTCCTTCACCTCGGTCGCCTCGAACCTGGTGCCCGACGACGCGAACGGCAAGCTCGATGTGTTCCTGTCCGACCGCCAGACCGGCACGATCAGTCGGGTCAGCGTGAGCTCGAGCGGAAGCCAGGCCAACGGCCCCAGCTCCATCTCCTCGATCTCAGCCGACGGTCGGTACGTCGCCTACAACTCGGACGCGACAAACCTGGTGCGAGGTGACACGAACGAGACCAAGGACATTTTCGTGTACCACCGCCGGACCGGGACGACGACTCGGGTGAGCGTGCGCTCGAGCGGAAGGCAGGCCAATCGCAGGAGCGGTTGGCCCGCGATCTCAGCAGATGGTCGGTATGTGGCGTTCACGTCGCTTGCGAACAACTTGGTCCGCGGTGACACGAACCATGCGTCCGACGTGTTCGTCTACGACCGTCGGACCGGGACGATCAGCCGGGTGAGCGTGCCTTCGCGCGGGGGCCAGGCCAATGGCTATAGCGGGGTTCCCTCGATCTCCGCCGATGGCCGGTACGTCGCCTACGACTCGGACGCCTCGAACCTGGTCCGTGGAGACACGAACGACAAGGTGGATGCGTTCGTGCACGATCGACAGACGGGGAGGACGACTCGGGTGAGCGTGCGCTCCAATGGGGATCAGGCCACCGGCAAGGCCTTGTCCGCTTCGATCTCCGCGAACGGCCGGTACGTCGCCTTCTACTCGAAGTCGGCGAATCTGGTCCGCAACGACACCAACCAGAAGTTCGATGTGTTCGTGCACGACCGTCGTACCGGGCGGACCCAACGGGTGAGCGTGAGCACCAACGAGCGCCAGGCCAGCCGCAGAAGCCGCGACCCGTCGATCTCGGGGGACGGGCGGTACGTCGCCTTCTTCTCCCTCGACCCGAACCTGGTCCCCGGCGACACCAACCGCGGGTGGGATGTGTTCGTGCGTGACCGCCAGATCGGGACGACTCGCCGCGTGAGTGTCAGCTCCAACGGCGACCCGGTTAACGGTGTCAGTCAGTGGCCTTCGATCTCCGCCAACGGCAAGTACGTCGCGTTCGATTCCTACGCCTCGAATCTCGTCGCCGACGACACGAACGACTTCGATGACCTCTTCGTCCGAGGCCCGCTCCACTAGCCGATGCAACCAATCGGGTCCCGGGTTACGTTCTCAGGAGTGACACGGAGGAGGTCGCCATAGTGGGCGCGCGTTCAAGCCGACGGCGGCATCGGGCGCGCGACGACCAGCAGTACGCCGACTTTGTTGACGCCACTCAGCATCGACTACGACGTACTGCGTACCTCATGACCGGGGACTGGCAGTTGGCCGCGGACGCGACACAAGAGGCGCTGCTGCGGATGTACGTGGCGTGGCCACGGCTCGACCGATCCAGTAGCGGGCTGCATACGTACGCGCGGCGTGCCTTGATCTCGGCGACGATCGACCAGCTTCGCCGGCCATGGCGGCGTGAGCGGCCGGAGGAACTCGACGTCGACATCCCCGACCGCACCCGGCTCGAGGAAGAGGTGAGCGATCGGGCGTTGCTCCGAGCCGCGCTCCGCCGCCTGCCACCCCGGCAGCGAGCCTGTGTGGTGCTGCGGTACTTCGAGCAGTTCTCGGTCAACGAGACCGCTGAGGCGATGAGCTGCGATCCCGGCACGGTCAAGAGTCAGACCGCGCGCGGACTTGCCACCCTGCGCGACATCTTCGAGGAGTACGGGCGCGCCGACGCGGCGGCGTTGATGGGGGAGGAGGCCCCCCGATGACTCAGCTGACCGACCTGCTCTACGAGGCCACCGACGGCGACCCGAATCGCGCACTCGATCCGGCCGAGCTGGTGCGCGAGGGCCACCGCCGGGTCAACCGCCGCCGTGGACTTGTCGCGGTCGGCAGCGTGGCGGCGGCCGTCCTCGTGATCGTGGGCGGTGCTGGCTGGCTGTCCGGGATGAGCAACGACAGCGAGCCGCCGCCCGGGAACGGCCAACCTCCGGTGGCAGGCGGTGACAGCCACACCAAGCAGGTGGAGGTGTCGCGGGCCGAGGTGGAGCGCCGCTGCACGACGGTCTGGCGCAATTTCTACGGCCCCAACCTCGGGCCGGTCGAGCTGGCCAAGGACGACTCGGGCCCGTGGTTCGAGGGCGACGAGGTCAAGGTCGCCAACTGGCAAGAGCTCGCGAACTGGGACGTTGACTATGGCGGCTTCACCGCGCCGCTCCACGGAGACGGCTGCGTCATTCCGCAGGCTGGTCTTGAGGACACCGCTGGCACTGTTGGGCTTCCACTGCCGACAGCAGACGACGAATCCGGCGTCCGCGAGGCGTGTGGCCGGTGGCTCGGCTGGGATTTCTCCGACTGGCGGGTCCTCACCGCCGACAGCAGTGACACCAGACTGGCGGCCGTCCTCGGCTCGTCCGATGGATTTGTGACGAACTGCCAACTGGACGAGGGGTTCGTCGCTCCGAACGGACGCCTGGACATCGACGGCATCAGCGCTGACCCGTACCGCGCGTATGTCCCACGCGTGGAAATCACCCCTGATTCGATGCATCCGAATAGCGGCAACGCGACCGACGACTATGAGCTTCTGCCGTACTTCTGCCGTCGAGATCCTCCCGGACAATGGGTGGCCGACTGCCTCGGCACGGGTTGGGTGTACGGACCGGAGCCCGCTTCGCGGATCGTGATCACCGATGTGACCGGCGCCGAGCATAAGATTCCGGTGGTCGACCGATGGTTCGCCTTTGCCGGAACGGTGGTCAACCACGCCGATACGGTGAGTTCGTACGGACATCTGCACTTCACCGTGTACTCGGCCGATGGTGCCGTCCTAGCGGAGTACGACGAGTCAGATATGCCGCTCCGCACCTGACGTCCGCTACTCGCCCAAGGCTGCACGCCTACAGCGCAGTCGCTCTATGCATCGCCAATCGTTAAAGCTCCGCCGGACGCACACTGGGGAACGGCGATGGTGCCGGTGACGACCAGCGTGTGCTCCCGGGCCCATCCGCTGCCGTCAGCCCCGTTCTCGAGGAAGACCCAGTCGTCGATCGTCCCATCTTCGTTCCTCGCACAATGGACGTCGATCGGCTCTCCCGGGAAGCCGGTGGCATTGAGCGCGCACGTCGAGTGAGGTCCCGACCTAATCGGCGTACCGCCGTTCTGGAAAGCTATCCCGCCGCCGATGTATTCATTCGGGTGATTGGGATGGCTACAGTCTGCGCTGGCTGGGCTGGTGGGGATCACCAGCAGACCACCGAGAGCGAGGGCCAGTGCAGCCGTGCGGGCGAGCAATCGAGATCGCATGTGAGTCCCCTCCCGTCAGTAGTACCCGGTCCGGCCGCCGGCATTGTTCTCGCCGAACAAGGGGTACTTTCATCGGCATTTTGTCATAGGACATCGAACATCGTACGAAAGTGACAGGGCCGACGCTCGAACGCCTAGGAGCGCAGCTCATCAGTTTCGCGGGCACTCATACCGGCGACAGCTCGTGCTGATCGACGCGCAACTCGCAGAGGTCGGCAAGGCTCGCGTACCACGGCACGAGGTATGAGAATTGGACGTGTTGTCTCGCGGACGCCACGCGGCAACACCGGGGTGACGCGGCGAAGCGCGCCGACCAGGGAGGCGGGAGCCATGCCATGAACACCAAGCGGGTCGGGCTGATCGCCGGCGTGGCGGCACTGGTCGTGGTCGTCGCCTTCATCGTCGTCGTGGCTCTGGTCGATGGATTCGACTCGGACGACAACGGGTCCAGCGTGTCGAACACGATCCAGCAGATCTACCAACGAGAGGGACAGTCGGTCTACTTCGTCCAGTCCAGCGGCCCGGAGGGTGTGGGTACGGGAACCGCCTGGCTGTTCGACAACGACGGGCACCTGGTCACCAACGAACATGTCATCTCCGGTGGCACTGACATTGCCGTACGGGTGGGGGAGAACCAACTCGTCCCGGTCAAGCTGGTCGGCGAGGACCAGTCGACCGATCTCGCGGTGCTGAAGGCCGATCCGGACGCCCTCACTGGCGGCGATCCGTTGGAGCTGGGCGACTCGTCGGAGGTGTTCGTGGGCCAGCAGGTGGTGGCGATCGGGAATCCGTTCGGGCTTGAGGGCACCGTGACCACCGGGATCATCTCGGCCAAGGCGCGCGTGCTGGAGGCACCGAACGGCTACCCGATCTCGAACGCGATCCAGACTGACGCGGCCATCAACCCCGGAAACTCCGGCGGCCCGCTCGTCGATCTGGATGGCCGGGTGATCGGAGTGAACACCCAGATCGCCACCGGTGGTGTCGGCCAGTCGGCCGGGCTCGGCTTCGCCGTCCCAGTCGACACCGTCAAGCAGATCGCCGATGAGCTGATCGAGCATGGCTTCGTCGATCGCGCCTATCTCGGCGCGAGCACGGTCGCGCTGAACCACGAGCTTGCCGATCATCTGGGGCTGTCCATCGACTCCGGCGCGCTGGTGCTCGAAGTCGCGCCTGGGGGACCGGCCGCCCTCGCCGGCCTACGTGGCAGCTCGGCGACCGCGGGAGCGCTGGTGGCCGGTGGCGACGTGATCACCGAGATCGACGGTGAGCAGATCGCCGGACCGAACGACATCGCCGAGGTGATCGGCGCCAAGCGGTCTGGCGACACGAGCAGCGTCACCTATGTACGCGATGGAAGCGAGCACACGGTGCAGGTCACGCTCGGCGCCCAACCGCGCGGCTAGCCGACCGAGTGCCTGCGTGACCCTCGGCAACAGGGCGACCGCTGATCAGCGGTCGGTGCCCAGGGTCAGGCTGTCTCCGACCGAGATCGTCCCGCGCTCGACCACGTCGGCGTAGACGCCGAAGTTCGAGCCGGGGCCGAAGACGGAGTCCTGCCGGCCGCGGTAGCCGATGATCAGGCGGAGCGTCTGGAGGTCCACCGACCCGGAGTCGGGATTGCGCGTGGTGGCTGCGCAGCGCTGCACCGGGCCGCCAACTCGCAACAGCACATCGCCGACCCGCAGGAGCTTCCCGTCCCAGGAGTCCTCGACATGCGGATCGCTGCTCGCGAACTCGATCAGCATGCGGAAGCGACGCGAGTCGACCTCGGGCACTCCCGCATGGCGCGCCAGCTCCGCCACCGAGCCGGTCCCGAGCAGGGTCACAGGCTGCACGTCGTAGGCGGACTCGTGGGCGTGGAACAGCTGGACCTGCCTGCCCACGATGTCGGAGAAGAAGCTGCTCCACACCGGGTCCGCGACGACATCGGACTTGACTGTGCGAAGCCCCCACAGATCGGTGTCGACAGCCGTGGCCGGCTCGATGATCCCGCTGACCATGACCTGATCTCCGCGGGTCACCTCGAGCCGGCGAGTCTCGCTGTCGTACGCCGCCTTGAGGCCGTACAGACCGGGGTTGCGCGTACAGCTCTGGAGTTTCCCCTGGTCGTCGAGGAGATAGAACATCCGGTCGCCGACCGCCCCCTGGGACGTCAGCTCGATCGACTCCGGATGGTGGAGCAAGAGTCCTTTGACCGGGGTCACTGACAGGCGAGTGATCGTGAAGTCGGACGGCACCTGCCCAGCCTAGGCATCCCTACGCGGGCGACTCGCTGCCGTGCGGCACGCCGTACGGGTCGTAGTCGACACTGTCCAGCGGGACGACCTGGCTGCCGAGCGGGATCAGCGCCAGCGGAATCATCTTGAAACACGCGATGCCGAACGGGATCCCGATGATCGTGATGCAGAGGAGTACCCCCGCGACCAGGTGCGCGATCGCCAGCTCCCAGCCGACCACGATGATCCAGATGATGTTGCCGATGACCGACCAGAAGCCTGCGTCTGGTTTGCGTACCACCGTGCGGCCGAACGGCCAGACGACGTAGCCCGCGATCCGGAACGCGGCGATGCCGAACGGGATGGTGATGATCAGGATGCAGGCGATCACGCCGGCCAGGGCGTAGCCGATCGCGAGCCACCAGCCCGCCAGCACGAACCAGATGATGTTGCCGATCGTCCGCATACGTCGATTGTGGGTGCGGATGGCCCACCCGGGCATCGTCCCTGTCGGGTGAATGTCCGGCCCGACGCGCGAGGTTTGCGAGGGTGCTGACCCAGGTAGGGACCGGTGCGGACTCGGTGAGGACTTCTGGCCCGAGACCGGCACGGATCCGAGGTCTAGCGTCCACAGCGATCGTGCACAGCGCGAGAGCATTACTGGTTCGCGCCGCTGCTGATGTAGCGACGCGCGAGAGAAGTTTTCAGGTGATTTCCATGCTTGCTGTCAAGGAACCCAAGCGGCTGTCAGTGTTGGCGCTGGCCGCGATGCTTCTCGGGGTCTTCCTGTTGCCGATATCGTCCGCTGCCGCTTCGCAGAGCTCCGGCAGCCACACCCCTGGCCTCCAGCGCATCCTGGTGCTGAGCACCCACCCGTCGGACAACACGCCGACGGTGCTCGCGTTCGGGCCGATCCACGCCAAGGGGTTCGACAAGACGATCAACAACCACAAGGACGTCTTCGTCTTTCCCAAGGGCAAGCTCGTGATCAAGCACCACGCGACTGCTCGTCACCACTTCAGTGATGCGACGACCTGCCTGTTCAAACAGCGCGAGCGGGGCCACTACCGCATCGTTCGTGGCACCGGTGCATACGCGGGTGCACGCGGGCACGGGCACTACCACGTTTCGGTGACCGCGATCGGATGCAGCCAGCACCACCCGCCGAGCACCTTCATCCTCCAGATCAAGGCGCGAGGTCCGATCAGTCTGTAGCTGATCGCCGCCGTCACTGCAGCACACGGTTGATGGCGTCGACGACCACGTCCGGGCGGTCTGTAGGCACTTCGTGGCCGCTGCCTTCGGCGAAGATCTGCTCTCCGCCCCGGACCTGGTCGGCAAGATCGGCCTGTTGCTGCGCCCGTAGTCTGTCGAACAGCTTGGGATCCCACCCAGGTGGCCATCCGTCGCTGATCGTGCCTGTCACCACGACCAGCGGCACCTGGGGCAGTGGCCCGGCTTGTCGTGCTTGGTCGAAGCTGGTGTAGACGTCGATCCCTTCCGGATTCGACCGCATGTCGGCTCGGTCGGCGGCGATCTGGGCGCGGGTGAGGTGCCGCTCGAACTGGCGTGCCTCGGCCGGATGGTTGGACTCGACCAGGACGAGACCGCTGACGTCGTGGGGATGCTCGGCGGCGTACAGCTGGGTGACGATGCCGCCGAAGGAGTGGCCGACGAGGACGTACGGCGGCTGGGCGTCGATCGGGTCGAGGAGCGCGTCGAGATCGTCGATCACGTCTTGAGCCGTACGAGGTGTCGGCGCCGGGTCGCTCCGGCCGAGATTGGCGCGGTCGTAGGAGCACGCACGGACGTCTGGAGGCAGGCTCGAGACGACCTTGTCCCAGGTGAGGCTGTCCCCGGTCAGGCCGGCCTCCAGCAGGAGCGTGGGACCGCCCTCGTTGTCACCGACGCACTTGACGAACAGCGATCGCCCGCCGATGTCGACCAGCTCACCGTCGGCAAGGGTGTCGGTCGGGGCAGCCGAGGCCGCCGACGGCTCTGAGTCGGCGACGGCCAGGCCTTGCTGAGCCTCGTCACCGTCGTCGCCGCCGCAGGCAGCGAGAGGCATCGCGAGGAGAACGACCGTGCCTCCGCGTGCGAGCCACTTCATAGACCTGTCCCTCCGGCCCCGGGCTCGCTTAGCATGCGTACGCCACCGTGGCCGCCGCTAGAGCCGAAAGCCCTGACACAAGCCGCTGATTTGGGGCTACGTGATGCGTCCGGCGCTCCGATCGCGGTGGTCGGCATCGGCGTCGCGCCGGTCGGCGACCTGATCGCGGCTGTTCTGGTCGTAGTCCCGCAGGTCCGCGGCCCGCTGGCGCTTATCGGCCCGCCGGTCCCGCTCGTCGGCCGCCGCCTCGCGCTGGTCGGCCAGCCGGTCACGCTCGTCGGCGACGCGCTCACGCTGGTCGGCCGCGCGCTCCCGGTCGTCTGGGTCCTGCTCGCCACCCGCCCGCTCGACCAGCCGCTTCTGGGCGGCACGCTTGCGTTCGGATGCCGACTGCGACCGATGGCTGGCCTCGACGGCTCGGGCGGCATCGCCGACCGCTCGCTCGGCGTCAGCCTGACGGCGGTGATCGGCGGCGATCACCCGCTGCTCGGCCGCCCGTCGCTGGTCTCGGGCGATCTGTTGTTTAGGCGTTCTCGGCTGCTCGGGATCTTCAGCCATACGTCGGGCACTCCTCGCCCGCGGTTTGTGCGGTAAGGCCCACGATAGGCGCTGGATGCCGCTACGTCTCCTCGCCGCCGGGTGACCTTTGCTGATCGGACGCATTCCCAGTGGCTGTGGTCTTGGGTTGGCGGGTGGGGATGTTGCGGGTGAGGAAGAGCGCGATCAGCGCGAGGGCGGCCAGAACGGCGAGGGAGAGCTTGAGGGCGTCGATGCGGGCCTGCTCGTTCTCGTCGATGATGGCGGTTGCGGTCTGCTCGTCGACGCCGGCGTCGGACAGTGCGGAGTCGAGTTGGTCGTCGGAGATGAACGGCACACCGCCGCCGAGCTCGACGGTGGCCTGCGACGAGATGCTCTCGTTGACGTCGGGGTTGTCCTCGATTCCGGTCAGGAACGACGTGGTCAGCCCGGAGATCAGTACGGCGCCGGCGAGAGCGGTTCCGATCGCGGAGCCAAGGAAGGTGACGGTGTTCTGGAGGCCGCCCACTTCGGCGCTCTGCTCGTCGGGAACGGCGGAAACCGTGACGCTGCCAAGCTGTGACGCCAGGCCGCCGAGACCGAGCCCGGCGAGGAGGAGCGGGACGGTCACGACCTCGGCACCGACTCCGACGTCCAGGGCCGCCATCAGGCTCACGATCCCGACGAACAGGCATACGAAGCTGAGCCGTACCACTCGTTGCGGAGAGGCATTGGGAAATGCCTTGGGCACGCCGGCGGCGGCGAGCAGGAGGGTCAGGGACAGCGGAACGATCCGGACGCCGGTCTCGATCGCGGACAGGCCGAGGGCGACGGAGAGGTACAGCGGCACCGCGAAGAACACGCCGGACATCAGCAGGTACTGGAAGAAGAACGACGTCAGCCCGCCGCGAAGCATCCGGTTGTCGAGTATCGCCGGATTGATCAGCACCGACTTGTTGTGCTGAGCCCGATGCTGCTCCCAACTCAGGAAGGCCAGCAACACCGCGCCGCCGGCCATGACCAGCCAGAACACCGGCGAGAGGCCGAACCACGAGGGCGCCGACGGCTTCGGCGTGACGAACCCCCACTCCCCGCCCTGCAGGATCCCGTACACGATGAGCCCGAGACCGAGGGCGGACAGGAACGTTCCGGTCAGGTCCATCCGGACGCCGGTCTCCGGTGGAACGTCGGCCACCCGCCTGGCCAGCAGCAAGATGGCGAAGACGATCAGCACCTCACCGGCGAACACCCACCGCCAGGAGGCGAACGTCGTCGCCAGCCCTCCGATCAGCGGCCCGACCGCCACCGCAGTGGCGCCGGCAGCGGCGACCAGCCCGTAGGCCCGTGGACGATCGGCCCGGCCGAAGTTCGACGCCACCAGCGCCACAATCGCCGGCATGATGAGCGAGGCACCGATGCCCTCCAGCAGCGACCAGCCGATCAGCAACACCGTCAGGTTCGGCGCGATCGAGGTCGTGAACGAACCCGCGCCATAGATCAGACACCCCAGGGCGAAGGCGCGCTTGCGCCCGATGATCGCGCCCACCTTCCCGCCGGTGATCATCAGGCACGCCATGACGAGCATGTACAGCGTGATCGCGGTCTGGATGCCGGTGACGGTGGTGCCGAGATCGTCGGCCACCGTGGCGATCGACACGTTCATCACCGAACTGTCGAGCGCCATCAGGAACTGGCCGGACGAGAGCGTGAGCAGGATGAGTCCGGACCCGGCCGCCGCGGCGACCGACGCCGGGCTCGACTCGTTCACGCTCATAGGCTCATGTCTCCTCACCAACGGTGATATCCAATGCGAGGCACCTCGCGACTCACCTTGCGAGGGTGATGCCGGGTGCGGTCGGCGAGCCGGAGAATCGTGGCAGAAGCCCGCGTAGATCGCCATGGATCACGCCCGAATAGTGAGGAATATGCCATGGATTTCTGGGACGCCGTCGGCGCGATCTTTTGGTTCGTGCTGCTGGTTGCATGGTTCTGGTTGGTCATCTCGATCCTGACCGACCTGTTCCGTGACCACACCCTCTCGGGTTGGGCCAAGGGCCTGTGGTGCCTGTTCGTGATCCTCCTGCCGTGGTTGGGCGTGCTCGTCTACCTGATCGCGCGAGGTGGCGGGATGCACGAGCGAGCGCTTGCGTACGCCCAGCAGACCGATCGGGATTTCCGCCAGTACGTCCAGGACGTCGCGCCGTCTGCCAGCGTGGCCGATGAGCTCGCCAAGCTGGCTGACCTGCGCGATCGCGGTGTGATCTCGGCTGCCGACTTCGAGACTGCCAAGTCCAATCTCCTTGGTCACTCCTCGACCGGGGTGGCGAGCCCCTCTTAGGTCATCGGCGACCCCGCGGGACCGGCGGCCGGATACCGGCGCTCCGTCGGCCCGCGGGGTCGGCTCGAAAGTGTTGTCCTCGCTGATCGGTGCGCGCAGACTGGGTGAAGAAGCCATCCGCCGTGTGTGCGCCAGAGCACCATCCAACCCGGGCTGATCAGCATGACTCAGAATCAAATGCCGGACTTGGTTCCGGTCCTTTCTCGAGGCAAGCACCGCAATCCCCGCAAGGGTGCCTGCTTCATGGAGTTTGCGTCGTACCTCGCAGGGGAGCCGTGGTCCGACCATCCCGACTGCACCCATCCTCTGCTCGCCGTCGTGGCGAGGGAGGTCAACGACCACATCAGCGACGACGCCCGCCGCGAGATCGCACCGTTGGCGACCGAGGTGATCGGTCTCAATCGGCCTGATCCGACCGTCGACCCCCTCCTCGCTCGCGAGGTGGCGCTGGCTGCGCTGCCGATCGCGTCTGCAGAGCGCCAGCGCGTGGCGGCCGTGGGGCTGTTCCACTGCGAGCAGGTGCTCAACGAGCTGGAGGGACGCCCGGCCGACCACATGTCGGATCGCGTCCAGTCCGCTCTGGACGGCGTCCCGGACGCACGTGACTGGGCGCGTGACTTCTGCGGCGCAGGCTTCGGCCGGCCCAAGAAGTTCAGCACCCGCAGTGCGCCGAACATCGTCCACTCGGCCGTCGTGGGCATCGCAGAGGCGGCCGTGCGCGATCCGGACCGACGGCTGGTGGAGCTACTCCGGCAGTCGATCTCGAACTGCGAGACCTGGATGCAGCGCACCAGCACCGTCGCCGACGAGCAGGCGCCTCAGACCCGGCGACTCGCCAGCTCAGGACACCGGCGGGGCCGATCCCGCCGCTGACACCGCCGTGGGCGAGTCGCGTCGAACCGTCGGTTCCGATCGGGTCGATCGCCGTGTTGGCGGGAGCAATCTCGGGTACACCGAGGCCATGACATCGGTACACCCTGAGGTCGAGTACAAGTTCGAGCCGGCCCGCGGAAGTGACGTGCCCGAGCTCGTCGGGATCGACGACGTGGCGACCGTCGAAGGCCCGTCCGCGGAGGTTCTGGATGCGACCTACTTCGACACGTCAGATCTGGCCCTGGCAGCGGCTGGGGTCACGCTGCGGCGGCGGACGGGAGGTGGCGACGCGGGCTGGCACCTCAAGATTCCCGCTCCGAGCGGTAGCCGCGACGAGCTTCGGGTCGCCTTGGCCGGTGAGGCGAACGAGGTGCCGAGGGAGCTGCGCGAGGCGGTGCAGCTGTACGCACGGGGCCGGGACCTGATTCCCGTGGCGCAGATCCAGACCCATCGCCGTGTCTATCGACTGTGTGACTCCGACGCCCGGGCGTTGCTGGAGCTTGCTGACGACGGCGTGACGGCGCGTACGCCTCCGTCCGACGGCCCCGAGTCGATGACGGCCTGGCGAGAGTGGGAGGTCGAGCTCGTCGCGGGTCAGACGCACCATCTCGAGTCGGCAGCCCACGTACTCGAGCAAGCCGGAGCGCAGCCTGCCAACCAGCGATCGAAGCTGGCCCGTGCGCTCGGCGACCGCCTCCCGGATCCGGCTGGCGACGTCGAGAATCCGATCGGACGCAAGAGTCCGGCCGCTTACGTCGTGCGCGCCCGTCTGCAGGAGCAGGTCGCCGAGCTCAAGTACCGCGATCCGCTGGTCCGCCAAAATGTCCCGGATGCGGTTCACACGATGCGGGTCGCGATGCGCCGGCTGCGCAGTGCGTTGGCGACCTTCCGGCCGCTGCTCGACCGCGAGCAGACCGAGCCGCTGCGCGAGGAGCTGAAGTGGATCGCCGGCGTGCTGGGGGCGGCCCGAGACGCCGAGGTGATGCATCAACGGCTCTCCGATCTGGTCGCCGAGCAACCCGTCGAGCTCGTCATCGGCCCGGTCAGGCAGCGCATCGACCGCGAGCTTCGCTCCGCCTACCGGACCGCCCATGAGCGCTCGGTGGAGGCGATGCAGTCCGAGCGCTACTTCGCACTGGTGGACCGACTCGATGCGCTGGTCGCCGATCCGCCCTGGACTTCGATGGCATCCCAGACCGTCGAGAGTGTGCTGCCGGCGCGAGTCGTGAGGGACTACCGGCGGCTGCGTCGACGGGTGGCCGCTGCCGATCACACGACGGACACCGCGACCCGCAACGAGCGCCTGCATGAGGTACGCAAGGCGGCCAAACGGGCCCGCTACGCCGCCGAGACGATGGCGCCGGTCTACGGCCGACCGGCCAAGCGGTTCGCCAAGGCAGCCAAGCGGGTGCAGTCGATCCTCGGAGACCAGCATGACGCTGTCGTAGCGCAGTCCGAGCTGCGCGAGATCGGCGTTCGGACCTATCTCGACGGTGAGAACCCCTACACGTACGGGCTGCTGCAAGGAGTCGAACAGGCCAACGCGGCTGCGCTGGACGCCAAGTACCGACGCGCTTGGAAGCGTGCCTCGCGCAAGAGCCTGCGCCGGTGGCTCTCCTGACCCCACCGTCCTCCCTGTGTTCCCTAGGACCTGAAGCAACCTGTGAGTCGCTCGCAACCTGATCGGCGCACGGGCGTCTTGAGGATCGTGGCCGGACGGACTGGCCGCACATGGTCCTGGGAGGACGCAATGGATCAATCAACGAAGGACTCGACCCGTGGGGGGCTGCGTCCACGGCGGCTCGCCTTTGTCGCGGCGGTCGCCGCCGGACTCGTCGCCGCGGCGAGCGCCGGTGCGGTCGCACTGACAGCGCATGCCGCTCACGCCGAGTCGGCCGGCGACCCGGCTGCGAGGACGATCCTCACCGGCACCAAGTGCGCGGGCGAGGTCAGGCTGATCAAGGCCGCGCTAGACGACGACTGGCAGTCAGAGGACGTGGACGGGGACGGCCGACTCGACCGGGTCGCGGTGGCGACCGACCATTCGGCCGGCCGGGCCTGCCGGGCGTTCGTCGGCGCCCGAACGGCGGCCGGGACGACGTACGCGACCGCCCTCGATCGCACCGCGGTGCCGCCGCGCGGCGTGGCAGCCGAGGTGATCGGCGTGCCCGACCTCGGCATGGACGGCCGGGCAGAGATCGTGGTCGACACGCATCGGTTGGCCGACTCGGCGCTGTCGCAGCTGTTCACGCTGGCCAACGCCGGTCTGGTCAGGGTCCATGCGCCAGCGTTCGAGGACGGCACGCTCGTCGTCGAGGGTGGCGGCGTGACCTATCCCCGCAGTGCCGGCTGCACCGGTCACGGCGCACTCGTGTTGTCGATGGCGCTGCTGCACGGCGACACGTACGAGGTCGCACGGCATGTCTATCCGGTCGTCAACCCGGCGAACGGCGGGCCGCTGCGATTGGGCGACCCACGGATCACCAGTGTCGACGTGCCGACCGGCCAGCTCACCGACCGGTTCTGGGAGTTCGTCAGCCCGCACTTCCAACGCTGTGGAGGCGAGCTCGGCGCCTGACGGTAGCCGCCGACCGACCCGATCGGAGTGGCCGCCCACCGCATTGTGCGGTGGGCGGCCACTTTTCTCTTCCGCGGACGCAACCCCGGGCCGACCCAGGCGTCTGGACCGGTGACGACGGAGGAGCCGTCGCCGACATAAGGAGCCGAGATGGCCGTGTCCGCCTCGCTGGCGCGAGACGATGGCCCGGTGCGTGCCATCGAGCAGGTGACGATTGCGAACTTGTACGCAGCTCACCGGCTGCGTCTGGTACGCCTCGCCATCATGCTCGTGGACGACCAGGAGACCGCAGAGGACGTCGTCCAAGAGGTGTTCGCCAAGCTGCACCGCGGCTGGCGGCTGCGCGACCAGGACCGGGCGCTCGCGTACCTGCAGCGCGCCGTGGTCAACGCCTCGCGCTCGGTGCTGCGTCGTCGGCGGACCGCCCGGCTCCACGTCCCCCGACACGAGCCGCCGGCCGGCGGCCCGGAGTCCTCGGCGATTCTGGCCGAGGAGCATCGCGAGGTGCTCGCCGCACTTCAGAAGCTGGCCGTCCGACAGCGCGAGGTCCTGGTCCTGCGCTACTGGTCCAACCTCACCGAGGCGCAGATCGCCGAGACGCTCGGAATCTCAACCGGCACGGTCAAGTCGACCGCGAGCCGGGCCCTCGACGCACTCGAGCGAATCCTGGAGGTCCAGCGATGAGCCGACCGACGACCGAGATCGAAGACCGGCTGCGCCAGGCGTTGGCCGCCCGCGCCGAGCAGGTGACGCCGGCCTCCCTGCGTCCGGCCGACCCGCCGAAGGTGAAGCGGCCGAGGCGATTCAGCTGGGGACTTCCGCTCCTGGCCGCGGCCGCCGCCGTGCTGGCGGTCCTGGGTGTGATGTCGCTCGTCGACATCGGTGGTCAGGAGTCCGCGCCTCCGGCCGGCAAGCCGACCATGCACACCAGCGGCAACTGCGACCGTGAGGAAGCGCTGATGACCCGCGCGTTGCTGGGCCCGAGTGAGTTCACGGCCGATGTCAATGGCGACGGCGCACCCGACCAGGTCGCGACCGTCACCGACCCCAAGGCAGCCCCAGCCTGCCGGGCCTTTGTCGGAGTACGCACCAACGGGGAGCTCTACTCGACCGCTCTCGACCCCTCGGCCGTCCCGCCGCCCGACATGAGAGCGCAAGTGATGAGCGCCCCGGACCTCGGTCTGGACGGCCGAGCCGACCTCGTCGTCAACACCCACTCCATGGCCGACAGCTCCCTGTCCCAGATCTTCACCTGGACCGAGGACGGTCTGGTGCGGGTGCTTTCGCCCGCATCCGAGGACGGGAACCTCACCGTCGATGGCGGCGGGGTCACCTCGCCAGTCGCGGCCGGCTGCACCGCCAACGGCTCGCTGATCACCTCGATTGCGGACGCGGTCGATCAAGGCAAGTCGTTTGAAGTCACCCGACAGGTGTATCCCGTGACCGGTGACCCGTTGGAGTTCGGAGACCCGACGATCTCCACCGACCGCGTGCCGGCCGATCGACTGGCGCAGCGGTTCCCCGAGTTCGACCCAACGAGTGGGTTCTTGCCCTGCAGTTGATCGTCATGGCTGGATGCGACGGCGCATCACCCAGCGCCACTTGGCGATCCGTCGGTCGCGCTCGAAGCCGAACTCCTCGAACAGGTTCTCGGGCCCGGTGTGGAGATAGGCACCGCGCTGGGGCTCGCGACCCTCGACCTGCTCGGGATAGGCCTCGACCAGCCCGCCGCCGGCTTCCTTGATCGCCGCCAATGCGCCGGTCAGGGCGGCCCGAGCGACTCCCTCGCGGCGGTTGGCCTTGCCGGTGAAGATGCAGCCGATCCGCCAGTCGGGGAGGTCGGTGAGCTCCTTGTGGTAGGCCTTCAGGTTCTTGACGTTCGGGATCTCCGCGGGCGCGCCGTACTGGCACCAGCCCACACACTCGTCGCCGTCGTAGACCAGGATCTGGTGCACTGTTCCCTTGCGTAAGTGCTCCTGCTTGGCCTTGCGGTTCCCGGCAGGTGTGTGACCCTGGCCGACCCCCTCGGGATGAAAGCCCATGCACCAGCACCCGCCCCAGATGCCGTTGTTCGCCTCCACGAGCCTCGCGAAGTCGTCCCAGGTGTCAGCACCCAGGTGACGGGTCGTGTAGGTGGTCTCCATCGTCGGTTCGGACATGCCCCTTCTCCTCCTCGCGAGACGACGACCCGATCCTGCAACTCCCCACCGACAGGCTCGGCGAAGCTGCTCTGTGGTGCGGTCCTAGGGCTGTAGCCACTTTCCGAGATCGGCGTCGATGAGCAGCTCACGGGCTTCGGACTCCCGATCGTCCGGGACCACGATCCTGGTCTGAATGGCGCTGATGGAGCCCTCGACAAGGCTCATGTTGCGGTCAGCGAGGTGGTACGGAATGTCGGCGTCGCCGAGCAGGCCCTCGATGATCGCGATCAGGTTAGGGTCGTTCGTCCGGACCAGTTCTGCGGACATGCATCCATCTTGGCAGCACGACTGCACCCGATGCGGCGTCGGCCAGCTGAATCAAATCGCGCTGCGGTAGTCCACTAGCTCGATGTGGATGCTGACCACACCCGCCGGCTGGGGACGACACGAGTCCGTCTTGACGCTGACGCGGTGGCTTCGAGGGTCTCGTACTCGGGCGTCGGGCTGTTGCCGGTCCGGAGCTGGTCCAGGCCGGCCTGAGCCGCGGGGACGGCTCGAGGGTGGCCGGAGGTGATGGCGGACTCCAGCAGGGTTTTGGCCTCGCTGCGCTCGCCTCGGTCGCTCAAGAGATCGGCGAGCGCGACCTGGGCAACTGGCGACCAGCGCTCGTCGCCGGCGCCGATGGCGGCCCGGTAGGCATGCTCGGCCGCGTCGGTGCGGTCCTGCTGGGCGAAGCGCTCACCGAGCAGGCCGGCGACGCGGGGGAGTTCCTCGGGGTCGCTGGTCGCGAGCGCGGTCTCCAGCGGCGGCTGGCGCCAGCGACGTCGAGCGAGTACGTCGGATGCGACGGCCAGGATCGCGAGTGCACCGAGGACTGCGGCCGCGAGGAGCACCCATTGCAGTGTCCGGTCCGAGTTGTCGGTCATCTGCTGGGCCGGTGCCATCGTGGCTCCATCCCACCTGGCGCCCAGTTTGGTCGGACATGGGACCCTGTTCGCGTTCGACGGGACGACGCAGGTAGCCGCTGTCGCCCGGCCGGTCGTGCCGAGCCCGAGGCCCACGATAGCGGTCGCAAGCATGGCGAGTCGGATGGACAGTTGACCCGTGCGGTTCATGATGACCCCCTTGGTGTGGTCGTTGCATGACCCACCGTCGTTCGCGGCGACGCCCGGCCGGAATTCGACGTTCGGAGCGCGTCGATCGGCGTACGCGATAGAGCGCATGTCCTTCGCGCGACATGAGTCTTAACCTGGGGATAGAGAGCTTGAGCGGGGTGAGGAGCTGTGAAGAGCCGTTGGGTGATGACCGACGAAGACGTCCGGAACCTGCTCGCCGTTGTCGAGGGATGCGAAGCCGACGACGACCGCGACTTCTTCTACGCCGATGTGCTCGCCGGACTGCGTGCGCTCATCCCATGCACCGAGATCGGGTTCGAGCTCATGGAGCTTGGATCACCGGGCGAGGCGTCGGCCGTCCCGGAGCTCAAGCGGTTGAGGGCGTTGGAGGTGTACGAGGGCATCGGGGTGGAGCGGGAGGACGAGTTCGGTCCGGATGATGACGACGAGATCGGACAGATGTGGTGGCAGGAGTTCTGGGCAGACGGCGGTTGTGCCGGCCCGCTGCTGACCGGCGATTACGCAACGATCCTGCGCTGCAACTTCGCCGAGCGGGCGAGCATCAACACTCCATTCGACGCGATGGTCGCCGCCGAGGGCTACCGGCACCTGTTGGAGGTTCCGATCACGCCCTACGGCGGCGCCGAGCGGCGGCTGCTGCTGTGGCGCCACGACGGTCCTGACTTCACCGAGCGCGAGGAGCTGATGGTTCGGCTGATCCGGCCGCACCTGGCCGAGCTGCACGCGTGTCGCGACCGGGAGCTGCGCGGCGTACCGAACCTGACCCCTCGGCAATGGCAGATCCTGCGCGAGGTGGCGACCGGCGCGACCAACACCCAGGTCGCCCGCACGCTCGGCCTCTCGGAGGCGACGGTGCGTAAGCATATGGAGAACATCTTCTTGCGGCTCCAGGTGCTGAGCCGTACCGAGGCGCTCGCTCAGGTGCACCCATTCCTCGACGCCGCCCGACCGCTTCCGGTCCCGCTTCGCGTCGCTGCTGCATCGTAGGGGCATGGAGAAAGCGACAGAGTCAGCTGTCATCGTCCCCATCCCAGCGGTCGAGCCCGTGGTGGCGGAGCATCGACGTCGGCTGGACCCAGGTGCGGCATGGGGCGTGCCGGCCCACGTCACGGTGCTCTATCCGTTCGTTCCGCCGAGCGAGCACGGGCCCGAGATGCTCGCTCGGCTGGCCGAGGTGGTGGGATCGGTCCCGACCTTCAGTTGCTCCTTCACCGGCCCGGCTTGGTTCAACGAGCATGTCGTCTGGCTTCGACCAGAGCCGGATGCGTCCTTTCGAGCACTGACCGATGCGGTCTGGAAGGCGTTCCCCGACTACCCGCCTTTCGGTGGCGTGCACGACGACGTCGTCCCTCACGTCACGATCGGCCAGGTCGGCACAGGGTCGCTGGATCAGTTACGTACGGCAGACGCAGCGGTCCGCCCGTACCTCCCGATCGAGTATCAGGTCAGCGAGGCGGTGCTGATGATCGGCAGCGATGCACCGAACTCCTGGACGGTCGTCCAGCACCTTCCGCTGGGAAGCCTGTGGGCATGAGTCTGGGTGAGCAGCAAGGCGTCACCGTGCGGCCCGCGACGCTTGACGATGTGGCCGAGATGAGCCGGGTCTTCGTCGACACATTTCACGCCGCCCATCGAGGCCAGATTCCCGAGGCGCTGGTCCTGGAGCGCACCTACGAGACGTCTGCGGCTGGATGGAGGCGGACGTTGGAGGAGCACGCGGCGTCCGACCGGCCGAGGGAGTGCGTCTTGGTCGCTGTGGACAGGGCCGGCGGGATCGTCGGACTGGCGATGGGTGGACCGGCGAGACCGTGGCCCGCAGACGACTCGATCCAGGCTCGACGGCCGACTGGGGAGTGCTATCTGCTGTACGTGGATGTGGCCAAGCAGCATGGCGGGGTTGGTCGCGCGCTGCTCACCGGAGTCGCGACTTTTCTCGGCTCACAAGGTCTGCGTCGAATGCTGGTGGCTGTGCTCGCGGTCAACGAACCGGCTCGAATGTTCTACGAGAGCGTCGGGGGAGTGTTGCTCGGTGAACGGGACTTCTACGACTCCGGCGTGCGGCTCGACGAGGTGGTCTACGTCTGGGAGGACGTGACCTGCCTACTGTCCTGCTAGTTTCCCCGCATGGACCGCCGTGTTCTCGTACGCCAGCCGAGCAGCCGCCTCGCCGAGGGGCTGGTCACACATATCGAGCGGACGCCTGTCGACCTGGACCTGGCGGTGCGGCAGTGGAAGTCGTACGTCGACGCCTGGCATACGGAGGGTTGGCAGGTCATCGATGTCGCGCCGGCCGACGACTGTCCCGACGTGGCCTTCGTGGAGGACACCGTCCTCATGTACCGCGACCTGGCGGTCATCTCGCGCCCGGGAGCCCAGGAGCGCCGGCCGGAGACAGCCGGCACCGAGGAGACGCTGCGAGCGCTGGGATATCGAATCGAGCGGATCGACTCGCCCGGCACCCTCGACGGCGGCGACGTGCTCAAGCACGACAACCAGGTCTGGGTGAGGATCGGCGGACGCACCAACCAGTACGGCGTCGACCAACTGCGAGCTCACCTGAGCCCACTCGGCGCCGAGGTGATCGACGTACCGGTGACCAAGGTGCTGCATCTCAAGTCGGCGGTCACGGCCTTGCCGGACGGCACCGTCGTCGGCTATCCGCCCCTGGTCGACGATCCGTCGGTCTGGCCGTCGTTCCTCCCCGTCCCGGAGGAGAGCGGCGCGCATGTCGTCGTCCTGGATCCGGGATCCGTGCTGATGGCGGCCAGCGCGCCGAAGAGCCGCGACCTGTTCGAAGCCCGCGGCCTCCGCACCGTCGTGGTCGACATCTCCGAGTACGAGAAGCTCGAGGGCTGCGTCACCTGTCTGTCGGTACGCCTGCGCCACTCGCCCGCCTAGCGCTGGCGCCAGCGTCCTACGCGAAGCGCTTGATGAAGTCGAGCGTCGTCTGGGCGACCTCGCGCCAGCCGTGGTCGATCGTGAGAGAGTGACCCCGGTTCGGCACCTTCACGATCTCGGTCACGCCGGTGTTGCGCTTCTGCCGCTTGTAGGAGGCGTTGGCGATCGCCCACGGCACCGTGTGGTCCTCCTCGCCGTCGATGATCAACAGCGGACCGCGATCGGGGTTCGTCGTATCCACCTTCGCCTCGGTCCGCGGGTTGAGGTTCGCGTTGCCCATCTGGGCGAGCGCGATGCCGGAGCCGGCGACGTGGAACGTGTCGTAGAGCTCCTTCGACTCCGTTGCGTCCAGCGCGTTCGTCCAGCCGTACCTGAACTGGTCGTATGACAACGTGATCGCGCGCCCCCGCGTGCGCGGGTCGGCCAGGAACGGACCGGCGCTCTTGAGCACCGAAAGCGGCAACGGCAAAACGCCGCGGAAGACGCCCGGATCGATCGCCACCGTGACCGCCGCGAGGCCCTGGCCCGCCAGCATCTGCGCCAGCAAGCCCCCGGTCGAATGCCCGACGAGCGCCGGCTTCTTGTCCAGGGCCTTGATGATCTCGGTGGTGTGATCGGCGATCTGCTTCAGGGTCTTCTTGGCGAGGACCTCGGGATTGGCGCGGGCTTCCTCGACCGTTGCTGGATCGTCCGGCCAGTCCGGCGTCAGTGCCGCGTAGCCGGCCTGCTCGAAGAAGTCCACCCAGTTCGCCCAGCTGCTGGGCAGCACCCAGAGGCCGTGGATGAAGACCACCGGAGTATTACCAGAGGCGTTGGCCGCTTCGATCTCTCGGTTCTCGCGCTCGGAAATTGAGGGCATGCCAAACTCCGTTCGTCGCCCCGTCCCCTCCAGTCAGTCAGTCCGGCGTCGGGCTGCCCAGGGTCCTAGGTCCCTGGGTCACAAATCGTATTCGGCCGTCGTGCGACCCTCGGCGACCGCGTCCTTCAGCGCGTTGTAGTCCTGCTCGTTGACGTCGGCATAGGCGTCGGCGAACTCGGCGATCGCGTTGTCGAACTTCTCCGAGGATCCGAGGTAGGCGGCGATCGCGATCCGGTCGCCGGTGCGCGCATGGGCGCGGGCGAGGGTCCAGGCGCAGAGCGTGGAGTACGTCTCCATGCCGGCGGGAACCATCTTGTCGATGGGTGCGGAGAACTTCCAGTCGCGGAGTTGGCGTAGGTAGTAGTCGCGGCTGACGTCATCGACGCCGGCGACACGTTCCCAGCCGAGGAAGATGTCGGTGGCGGCTTGGAGGAGGTGCTGGCCGACCACGACCCGTCGGCCTTGGTTGGCGTAGCGGCTGCGGCCGGCGTATTCGGCCAGGACCGACTGCTGGGCCTCTTTGGCCTGGAGGAACAGGTATTGGTCTCCGTCGTCGGCCTCGAGCAACAGGACCCAGGCGCGGGTACCGACGCTTCCCACACCGACCACCTTGCGCGCGGCGTGGACGAGCCGGAACTCGCGTAGCAGGTGCTGCCGATTCGGCAGCAGGCTCTGTCCGTACTTGTTGACGAGAGTTCCGATCTCCTCGTAGACCTCGTCGGCCTTGACGTGGGTGAACAGTTCCTCCACCGGCACGATCAACGGGGGGTCGCTGATGATCCGCCGTTGGCCGTCAACGACCTCGGTCAGCTTGCCAACCGCCTGCGTGCTGTCGCGTTTGCGGGCCTTGGCCATGAGCTGCTCGGTCGCCTTCACGCGCTTCTTCTTCATCTGGTCCTTGAACTGCTCGAGCGCCTCCTCGACGTCGATCCGCGCGTACCAGACGTCGAGGGTGGTCATGGCGGCGAACGAGCTCATCGTCTCCCGATAGGTTCGGGCGGCCCTGAGGACGATCCGGCGTCGCTCCTTGCGCTTGAACCCCCGGTCGCGGGCGGCGACCTCGAAGCTCGCGGCCAGTCGCTTCACGTCCCACTCGAACGGGCCGGGCAGCGTCTCGTCGAAGTCGTTGAGGTCGAAGACCAGCCGCCGCTCGGGCGAGGCGAAGGCCCCGAAGTTCGCCAGATGGGCGTCACCGCACAGCTGCACGCGAAGCCCGGACGTTGGGGTACGAGCGAGATCGGCCGCCATCGGCAGGGCTGCCCCGCGGTAGAACGTGAACGGCGAGACGAGCATCCGGCCGTGTCGCACCGGCGCCAGCTCGGGAACCCGGGACTCGTCCTGCCCGAGGAGGAGTCCGACCGGATCGCGGTCGGACGCCAGACTGTCCAGTTCGGCATGGCTGCTCAGTGGGGCGTTCTCCCGGGCCTGTTTGCCGGTTGCGGCGCGCTCGGCGCGGTTTCCGTTGGTGTTTGGCGCCAGCCGGTCACTGCCGGCCTGGCTGGGTTGCTCCCGTGTCGTGGTGGTCATGGTCAAAGTCCTCTCGGTTCCGAGCGTCGAGCGGGCTATGACCAGTGTGGTCGGTGCAGTCCAATGGGAGCAGGGTCGGACGGCACTGCTTCATGAGAGATTGATGGCTTCCCGGAGCTTGTCGGGCAGCAGGTCGTAGAGGTCGAGCGTGACGGCGAGGTTGCAGAGCATGCCGGTCGCCATGAAGTCGCGCGCCCGCTTCGGTCCCACGCCGCCGAGCTTCTGCACCAGCTCGAACAGCTCCTGGTAGCGCTTGGAGACGACGGCCTTCACCTCCGGGTCGCCGGCTGCCGCGTAGGCCTGCAGCTGGAACTGCAGGACGTCCCGGTCCTCGAGGAGCTCGGCGTAGGCCAGGCCCATCGCCTTGAGCTTCTTGTCCTTAGGAGCGCCCTTGGCAGCCTGCCGGAAGGTCTCCTCGACTCGGTCGAAGCAACGCTCGATCGTGGCGAGATAGAGGCCCTTTTTCGTGCCGAACAGGCTGAAAGCGTACGGCTGGGTGACGCCGACGGCGTCGGTCACCGTACGCACCGCGGTGCCGTGCAGCCCCGACTGGGCGAATGCCGTCATCGCCGCCTCGACAAGGGCTTCGCGCCTGGCGTCCGAACTCTGCCGTGTACTCATGCTTGACATCTTAGTGAGCGATCGCTAACTTAGCAACTAAGTGAGCAGTCACTAATAATTTCGGAAGTATCTGAGCAGTCACTCATAACGAGGAGCACGAGATGTCTACAGCTGTGACACAGCCGCTGTCCGGGGCCCGCCGCTGGGTCACGGTTGCCGCGGTCTCGGTGGCCCTGTTCATGGTCACGCTCGACAACCTGATCGTGATCGTGGGACTGGAGTCGATCCGGGAATCACTAGGAGCGAGCCTGGAGTCGCTCGAGTGGGCAGTGAACGCCTACACCCTGGCCTTCGCGGTCGCGCTCATCCCAGCCGCTGCGCTGGGGGACCGGTTCGGAAGGCGACGCTTCTTCATCGGCGGGCTCGCCTTGTTCACCGGCGCCTCGGCCGCCGCGGCGCTGGCGCCATCGATCGAGATGCTGATCTTCGCCCGTACCCTCCAGGGCATCGGCGCGGCCGTGATCGCCCCGTTGACCCTGACCCTGATCGCCGACGCCGTACCTCGGGACAAGCGCGGCCTGGCGCTCGGTGTCTGGTCCGCGATCAGCGGCATCGGTGTGGCGCTCGGCCCGCTCGTGGGCGGCGCGGTCATCGAGGCGGCCAGCTGGCAGTGGATCTTCTGGATCAACGTGCCGGTCGGCGTCGTCCTGATCCCGATCGCGGCCGGCCTGGTCCGCGAGAGCTACGGATCGCGGGGCAAGGTCGACGTCGTCGGCTTCGCCATGGTCACCCTCGGCCTGCTCGGCGTCGTGTTCGGCCTGGTGCGCGCCAACGCGGACGGCTGGACCAGCCCGGTGATCGTCGGGTCGCTGTCCGGCGGCGCGGTCCTGCTGGCCACCTTCCTGCTGTGGGAGCGGCGGACCACCAACCCGATGGTGCCGCTGACCCTGTTCCGCAGCCGCGGCTTCTCGGTGACGAACGCGGTCGGGTTCTTCATGACCTTCGGAACCTTCGGGTCGGTCTTCCTGCTCAGTCAGCAACTGCAGGTCCTGTTCGGCTACGGACCGCTGGACGCTGGCCTCCGGATGCTGGTGTGGACCGGCGCAACCTTGGTGGTGGCACCACTGGCCGGCCCGCTCGCTGAGCGCTTCGGACCCCGGTGGTTCATGTCGTCCGGGCTGGCCCTGCAGGCGACCGCCCTGGTGTGGATCGCGCTGGTCTCCGAGGTCGGGATGAGCTGGACCGAGTTGCTGATCCCGTTCGTGCTCGCTGGTGCCGGAATGGCCCTGGTCTTCGCGCCGGCGGCGAGCGCCGTGCTCGCGTCGGTGGGACCGCGCCAGACCGGCCAGGCGTCCGGCGTGAACAACGCGATTCGTGAGGTCGGCGGCGTGTTCGGTGTCGCGGTGCTCTCGTCGGTGTTCGCCCACAGCGGTGGCTTCACCTCACCGCAGGCACTGCTGGACGGCACCGTCCCTGCCGTGCTGGTCGGCGCCTCCATCACGTTCATCGGCGCGATCGTCGCGACGTTCTACCGGCCGGCGCCGGTGCCCGCCGCTTCGACCGAGACCGCCGAGCAGGCCGAGGTCGCCCTGGCCGCATAGCCACTGCGACCACGCCAACGAAACTGATCCGCCGACCGTTCGCATGAACGGTCGGCGGATCAGTTTTCGATGTCTAAGGTCGCGGCCCGCTGTCCTGGATCAGGTCTTGAACCGGAGTTCGGCGGTGCGCAGCAGGCCTTCGCCGAGGTCGAGTTGGAGGGTGCGGCAGGTGCCGGCGTAGGTCTTCGGCGATTTCCAGTTGAGCTGGTAGTCCCCGTCACCCAGGTTCTGTAGCCCGGAGGCGCCCGCCGCGACCTCTTCGATGGCGTCCTCGGTGGCGCCGCCGTCGCAGGTGTGGCCGGCCGAGGTGATCCGGACCGAGGCCAGGTCGAGGACCGGGTCACCGGCGTGGTCGGTGAGCCGCCACTTCAGCGGAATCGCGGTGCCGGCCTTGGCGACGTTGACCACGCCGTTGTCGACCGGTGCCTGGAATCCGGTGAAGCCGTAGTGGACCTGATAACCGCA
>Ga0111539_10001926_pt1 | contig 27651 bp, 26 predicted proteins | sample RhiMethybrSRZTD1_FD_79667 | JGI IMG/M metagenome (GOLD analysis project Ga0111539, IMG submission 79667) | Populus rhizosphere microbial communities from Tennessee, USA - Rhizosphere MetaG P. TD hybrid SRZTD1 (version 2) (version 2) | ecosystem: Host-associated > Plants > Roots > Rhizosphere >...
GCCACCATCCCGAACACCACCTCGAGCGAGATCCGCATCCGGCCGCAGGGCACGGACAACACCGTCGACCAGTTCAACCTGAACCTCAACTGGGAGGCGATGCGGGACTTCAACGTGAGAGGCGGCCTCGACTACAAGAAGTTCGACATGGAGACGTTCGAGTTCCGCCGCGTGAACCAGAACGACACCATCTTCGCGCCGCCCGCCGGCACCACGCTCGCGAGCCTCTCGGGGATGATCTCGGGCATCGGGCGCGGCTTCGGCATGCCCTCGGGCACGCCCTCGACCTGGATCGCGCCCAACCTGTCGGCGATTGCATCGGCCTACAACATCTACTGCAACTGCATCGCGTCGGGACCGGCGGGCGGCCCGGGCGACTTCACGCTCTCCTCCATCACCAACGGCAACGCGCGCGGCAACAACTTCTCGGTCTCGGAGAAGGACACGGGCGGCTTCCTCATGGCCGACTTCCGCACCGCGGCGTGGGGCCTGCCGATGCGCGGCAACTTCGGCGTGCGCTACGTCGAGACCAAGACGAACTCGGTCGGCTACCAGGCCACCGGCGGCGGCACGCAGGTCACGGTCGACAACAAGTACGACGACTGGCTGCCGTCGGCCAACCTCGTGATCGACGTGCAGAAGGACGTGCTGGTGCGCCTGGCCGCGGCCAAGGTGATGTCCCGCCCGATCCTCGCCAACCTCGCCCCAGGCGGCTCGATCACCACGACGGGCAACCTCGCGATCACCGTCGGCAACCCGTTCCTCGAGCCCTTCCGCGCCAAGACCTTCGATGCCGGCCTCGAGTGGTACTTCGGCAAGGGCGGGTTCATCGGCGTGGGCTACTTCTACAAGGACATCGACACCTACATCCAGCAGCTGCGCCAGAGCATGCCGTACAGCCAGACGGGGCTGCCGCTGTCGCTGCTGCCGTCCAACTTCACGGGCGAAGAGGTGTTCGCGGTCACCACGCCGATCAACACCAAGGGCGGCCCGCTGAAGGGCTGGGAGGTCAACTACCAGCAGCCGTTCACCTTCCTGCCGGGCTGGGGGCGCAACTTCGGCACGCTGCTCAACTACACCAGCGTGAAGTCGACGATCGAATACCTGGTCTCGCCCACGGCGACGGCGACGATCACCGACGACCTCATCGGGCTGTCGCCCAAGTCGTGGAACGCGACGCTCTACTACGACGACGGCCGGTTCCACGCCCGGGTGTCGGCCGCGCATCGCAGCAGCTACCTCACGCGCGTCCCCGGCCAGAACAACAACGACGTCGAGGGCACGAGCGAGTCGACCAACGTGGACGCCTCCATCTCGTACAAGGTCACGCCCAACTTCGAGATCGTGCTGGAAGGCGTGAACCTCACCAACGAGCCGGTGGACCAGTTCATCAGCCGCGCGCGCAACAGCGTCGTGTCGAACACCTACACCGGTCGTGAGTACCTGATCGGGATCCGCGCGAAGTTTTGAAGGGGGCCTCGCGGCCCGCAACACTCCCAGTGCGGGCCGCTCTTTTCTTCGCAGTCTGCCTGACCGTCTCGGCCGCTCACGCGGCCGAGCGTCCGCGGGTGATCCTGGTCGGCGACTCGACCATGGCCGCGGGCTCGGGCTACGGCGACTCGCTTTGCGGGCTCTTCCTGTGGCAGGTCGATTGCCTGAACCTCGCGCGCGGCGGGCGGAGCACGAAAAGCTATCGCACCGACGGGACGTGGGATCGCGTGATGGCGCTGCTGCGCGATCGCTCCACCGCGCGCACGACCTACGTGTTGGTCCAGTTCGGCCACAACGACCAGCCGAGCCGTCCCGAGCGCGCCACCGATCTCGCGACCGAGTTCCCCGCGAACCTCGAGCGCTACGTCGACGAGATCCGCGCCGAGGACGCGAGGCCGGTGCTCCTCACGCCCCTCGCACGCCGCCAGTTCGATGCCGCCGGCAAGTTCAGGAACGACCTCGAGCCCTGGGCCGAGGCCGCGCGACGCGTCGCAAAGCGCAAGGACGTGCCGCTGCTCGACCTCAATGCCGACAGCGCCGCAGCGGTCGAGCGCATGGGCCCGAAGGAGGCGGACACGCTCGCGCGCCCACCTGGCTACGGCTTCGATCACACGCACGTGGGTCCGAAGGGCGCCGGATACTTCGCGCGCATGGTCGCTGCCGAGATCTCGCGGTCCGTTCCCGCGCTGGCCGCGCATTTCGTCGTGGGCGCCGTGGAGCCCGCAGGCCGCGTCGCTCGCCCGCAGCTCGAGCCCTCCGAAGCCGGGCGCTACGCGTTCAAGGAGGTGCTGGGCGGTTGGGATCCGCAGGCCTACGCCCTCACCTCGAAACTGCCGGCGACACCCGACCTCGTGGTCGACGCGAACGCGCCGCCCGACGCGCGCGAGGCGTTGCGCACCGTCCAGTCGGCGATCGACGCGGCCGTCGCGCTCGCCGCCAAAGGCCACAAGGACCGGGTGCAGATCCTGGTGAAGGCGGGCGTGTACGAGGAACGCGTCGACGTCCCCGCCGCAGCGCCGCCGATCACGCTCTACGCCGATCATGCCGACCCACGCACGGTGCGTATCCGCTGGACCCTGGACGCGGCACGCGCGGGAAGCACGCCAGCCTCGTACGCCACGCGCATCCGCGCCCGCGGCTTCCAGGCGCGCAACGTGACCTTCGAGAACGGCTACAACAAGGACGTGGGCGACCTGCACAACCACAGCCAGGCGGTGGCCGTGATGCTGGACGACGCCGACGAGGCGTTCTTCGACAACGTGCGCTTCATCGGCTTCCAGGACACGCTCTACCTCGCGGCGACCTCGGCCGAGAGGCCCGCACGCGCCTACTTCCTGCGCTCGTACATCGAGGGCGACATGGACTTCATCTTCGGCGAGGCGACGGCGTACTTCCGCGACACCGAGATCCGCACGCTCGGCGATCGCGCGGTCTCGTACGCGCTCGCGCCCAGCACGCATGTAAAGTCGCCCTACGGCTTCGTGTTCGACGCCTGCCGCTTTACCCACGACGGCACGCCGAACGCGCGCGCCGGCGCCTTCAAGCTCGCACGCCAGTGGAACCGCGGGCCCGAGTTCGTCGGCAAGGTCGCGATCCTCAACTCCTCCATCGGCGCGCACATCGACCCGGTGAGGCCCTGGGCGGACTGGAGCATCGGCACGCCGCGCTACCGGCCGGTGAACTACGATTACCTGCACGAGTACAACAACACGACCGATCCCCGGTGATCCGCCACCTCGTCCTGGCTTTCTCGTTCGCGTGCCTTGCCGACCCGGCGCTCGCGCAGCTGCCGCTCGCCTTCCCGGGCGCCGTCGGCTGGGCGGCGACGACGCCGGGCGGGCGGGGCGGGAGGATCATCCGCGTGACCAACCTCGATGGCGACGGCCCGGGGTCGTTCAAGGCGGCGGTCGAGGCGAAGGGGCCGCGCATCGTGGTCTTCGAGGTCGGCGGCGTGATCGACTTGGGCCGCAAGGAGCTCGACATCCACGAGCCATTCCTCACCATCGCCGGCCAGACCGCGCCTTCGCCCGGCATCACCATCATCCGCGGCGGCATCAACGTGCGCGCCAACGACGTCGTGATCCGCCACATCCGGGTGAGGACCGGCGCCGACGGCCAGGCGAAGAGGAGCGGCTGGGAGGCCGACGCGATGAATACCGCGTCCGCCCACCGCGTCATCGTGGACCACTGCACCTTCACCTGGGCGATCGACGAGAACATGTCGGCCGCCGGACCGCGATTCACCGGCCGCACGGTGGAGGACTGGCGCAACGGCACGTCGCGCGACGTGACCTTCTCGTACAACCTCGCCGCCGAGGGGCTCGCGGACTCGAGCCACCCCAAGGGTGAGCACTCCAAGGGCTCGCTGGTGCACGACAACGTCACCAACGTCCTCTTCTACCGCAACGTCTGGGCGAGCAACGTGGAGAGGAGCCCGCTCTTCAAGGGCGGCGTGCACGGGGCGATCGTGAACAACGTGATCTTCAATCCCGGCACGAAGGCGGTGCACTACAACCTCATGGCGCTCGAGTGGCTCGACCGGCCATACGAGGTGGGCAAGATGAGCGTGGTCGGCAACGTCATGCGCGGCGGTCCCAACACGGAAGCAGGGCTGCCGTTCATGATGCTGGGCGGCGACGGCGACTTGGAGTACTACGGCAAGGACAACGTGGCGGTCGACAAGCACGGCAACCCGCTGCCGATGTTCGGCCGGTACGGCCACACGAAAGCGAAGCTGATCGAGGTGGCACATCCGCCCTCCTGGCCCCCGGGACTCGAAGTCCTTCCCGCGATCGAGGTCGAGACGCATGTGATGGCGCGCGTGGGCGCACGCCCCTGGGACCGCGACGACGACGACAACCGCGTGCTCTTCTTCATTCCCGAGGGACGCGGCCAGATCATCAACGACGAGAAGGACGTGAGCGCGTATCCCGCCCCCAGGGCCACCCGCGCACCCTTCGTCCAGGCCGACTGGGACCTGGACACGATGGAGCCGAGGTCCGGGCGCTACCCGGGGCAAGGCGCGCCGCGCACCTTGCGCACAAACTAGCCCGCTTCCTCGGTGAAGGGCTCCACGGGTCATGTCCGGGAAGGAGTATCGTGACTTGGCCCAGCCACGCCAGGCTCGACAACACCCGCAGGAGGCCCTCATGTCCGCAGGTAAGTCCTTCCGCCTCGTCGCCTCGCTGTTCGCTTGCGCCGTCCTTTCGACTCCCGCCCACGCCGTGTTCCGCGCCTATCTCGCGAGCGACGGGCTCGACACCAACCCCTGCACCCTCGTCGCGCCGTGCCGCCTGCTGCCGGCGGCGCTTGCCACCGTCGATGACGGCGGCGAGATCTGGATGCTCGACTCCGCCAACTACAACACCGCCACCGTGAACATCGGCAAGTCGGTGTCGATCCTCGCGGTTCCCGGCGCCATAGGCAGCATCCTCGGCACCAGCGGACCGGCGGTGAGCATCACGGCTGCCGGCCTCCAAGTCGCGCTTCGCAACCTGGTGATCATTGCGCAGGCCGGCGGGTCGGCCACCCACGGCATCTCGATGACGGGAGCCTCGAACCTCAGCGTCGAGCATTGCCTCATCGCCAACATGCCCAGCCACGGGATCAGCATCGTCGGAACCGGGAAGCTGAAAGTCGCCCATTCGATCCTGCGCTACAACGGGGACTACGCCGTCTACGCGCAGAACGGTCCCAGGGTTGAAGTCACCTCGTCGCAGGTGCTGGCCGGCTTGGGGGGCGCCGGCGGGATCAATGCCTACGCCACCGGGAACAGCACGACGGTCGTGACCGTCAGCGACTCGGTGTTTTCGGGCAATTCGCCCGGCGGGCATGCGATCTATGGCTTCGCCACCATCTCCACCGGCATCATCCGCATCGCGGTGACCCGCTCGACCCTCGAGGGGTTCACCTACGGGCTGCGCTGCGAGACGACCGATGTGGGCAGCGCCGAGCTTTCCGTGAGCGCCAGCACCATCACCAACAACTCGCTGGGCTGGCGCGTGAATGGCATCGACGCCGTGATCTATACGCTGGGCAACAACCACTTCACCAATAACTTCTCGAACAACGGCTCCATGACCGCCACGCCCCTCATGTAGGGCGCCGGATCCTGGCGGCCCCGGATCGCGGGCCGCCATCCCGGCCGGCGCTGGGGTCGCTTACAACTGAAAGACGCGTTGTGAACGCGCTCACACGTGTTTTCCGGGGGCGTGCGTAGCATTTGCCTCGATCGACGGCATTTGCCGCGACAAGGAAAACAACGAAATGAGCGCACGCAAGATCGCGATCGCCTGCCTGGCCGCCCTGTCCCTCGCTGCGCATGCGGCCTCGCCCGAACCTCCCAAGGTCGCGACGACCGCCCCGAGCGCGCCGAAATCCCAGCTCGGAACCAACCCCTTCCGCATCGGCAACAGCGGGCCTTCGAGCGGCGCCAACTCGGCGACGATGCTCGAGCTCCTCGCCGGCGCCCGGCTCTATTTCGACGCGGTGAACGCCGAGGGCGGCATCAAGGGCCGCAAGGTCCAGTTGATCCAGATGGACGACAACTTCGAGGTGCCGCGCACGGTGCGCAACGTGGAGAAGCTGATCGGCGAGGAACGCGTGGACGCGCTGCTGCTGGTGCGCGGGACGCCGCACAACGAGGCGATCCTGCCCCTCATCGACCGCGCCGGCGTGCCGCTGATCGCCCCGTCCACCGGCGCGATGGTGCTGCACAAGCCGGTGAAGCCCCTGGTCTTCAACGTGCGCACGGCGTACCGGGCCGAGGCGCACAAGCTGGCCGCCGTCCTGGCCTCGGTCGGCCGGCAGCGCATCGCGCTGATCCACGTGGCCGACTCGTTCGGCGAGGACGTGGCCCAGGGCTTCCTCGCCGGCCTTTCCGAACGCAAGCTCACGGCCGTGGCGGTGAGCAAGTTCGACCGCAAGCTCGTGGACGTGGACCGCGCGGCGGCCGAGGTCAAGAGCGCCAAGCCGGACACGATCGTGATCGTGGGCGCGGGCCAGGCCGTGGTCGCGGGCATCCAGGCGCTTCGCACCCAGGGCGTCAACGTGCCGGTGGCGACACTCTCGAACAATGCCTCGAGCGGGTTCGTGAAGGCGCTCGGCGCCAATGCCGCCGGGGTGATGGTCACGCAGGTGTTCCCCAGCGAGCAGCGCGCCGACATCCCGCTCACCAGCGAGGCATCGCGGCTTGCGCGCAAGGCCAATACCGCGCTCACGCCGGCCATGATCGAGGGCTTCGCGGCCGCCAAGGTGACCGTCGAGGCGCTGCGGCGTTGCGCGGGCGCCTGCTCGCGCGCCGACCTGGTGCGCAGCCTCGACACCCTGGACATCGACCTGGGCGGGATGAAGCTCGCGTACTCGCCCACGCACCACACGGGACTGGACTTCACCGACCTGTCGATCATCGACCGCGGCGGCGCCTTCCGCCGCTGACGACGCGAGACCCCTAGCCGGGCGGCCCGGGACGCCGCTGCGACACGAAGTTCTCCCACTGCGCGATGATCTCCACCACCTGCGTGTCGGAGAGCTCGCCATTTTCCTGCGCCAGCATGAGGGCGAGGACGTTGTGGTATCGGCGAAGGCTCGGGAGCATGTGCGGCGTCACTTCGCTGCGATAGAGGTGCCAGCCGTCGCCGGACTCGTGCGCGAAGCCCGCGATCTCGCCCTCGTCCTGGGACGAGAGCAGTAGTCCGCCGGGCCCCAGCTTCGAGTAGGTCTCGACGAGGTCCTTCACGCTCTTTCCGCTCGAGGCACCATCCTGGACGAAGAGGAACCCCTGCCCGATGTCCTCGTTGTAGTAGGCGACACGCGCGTCCCACGCCACGTTGTTCACCTCGCGTTCGGTGGTCGCGCTGATCTCGAAATCGTCCCGCGTGCGCTGCCGCTCGCACAGGATCCTCAGCAATCGGTGGTCTCCGAGTCCCCTCACCGACGCCGACACGACTTCCTTGCTGGCCACCAGCTCGAAGAGCTTCGCGTAGAAGGCCTCGGTATGGGCCGGCTCGTTGGGTGAATGGCGGCGGCTGGCGGCGATGGCCCGCTCGCGCGGGAGATCGTCGAACGGGTGCGCGCCGGCGGCGACCAGCGCGCGCTCGTGGCCAACGAGGCCGCGGCCGGCATCGGTGCCAAGGGCTTGCAGATGCTCGAATAGATGCCGGATGAACCCGCGGACCTCGTCGCCCTCGCAGGCTTCGCTCCAGGCCTCGGAAGCCTCGCCCGGCTCCGCGCGGACCTCGCGGGCGAAGGCATCGAACGGGATGCGATGGTCCGGCCACGGCCGGCCCGCGCTTCGCGCCGTCGTTCGTGCCAGGTCGAGCCGGGCTGCGAGGGGCGGCGGAAGGTGCAGCGGGACGACCTCGAGGTATTCCCAGACGTCGCCGGGGCGTTCCAGCAGCGCAAGCTCGTACAGCCGATGGGCGAATTCTGCATCGGCCAGCAGCCGCTCGAGCGGCGCGGCATCGAGCTGCACGGCCAGGGGCTGGGGAGAGTCCCGCAGGTCGATGTCGAAGGTGCGATGGGTGAAGCTCACGGCGACACACTACGCCTTCGGCCAGTCGGCATCCTCGACTTAGGCGGCCTGGATCGCCTCGAGGATCGTCTCGCCCCCCGTTCCGCGCCTGCTGGCCGCAGCGCTCGCGGCCGTGGCGGGCGGCGGGGCGCCATCTTCATCAAGGGCGACAACCAGTCGGGCTGGCCAGGGGGCGCCAACGTCGGCGCCTTGAGCGCGGCGGTACCATTCTGAGGTGAGGGAACGATCTCGCTCATACCGGGGACGTCCCGAGTGGAGTAGGATCGCGGTCCTCGGCCGGGCGCGCACCCCGGCCCCTTCGACAACCAAAAAAGGGGTCTCCATGCGCTCGCACGTCGTTCGCGGCCTCCTCGCCGGGCTGCTGCTCTTCTCCGTCGCACCCGCTACCGCGCAGCTTTTTCGCGCTTACCTCGCTCTCGACGGGCTCGACACGAATCCCTGCACCCTGCAGCAGCCATGCCGCCTGCTCCCCGCCGCGATCAACGCCGTGGCCAGCGGTGGCGAGATCTGGATGCTCGACTCGGCGAACTACAACGCCGGCCCGGTGGCGATCACCAAGTCCGTGACCATCCTCGCGGTGCCGGGCGCCCTGGGCAGCGTCGTCGCTCTGGGCGGGGCGGCCGTGGTCATCGCGACCCCGGGCGTGAACGTCGCGCTGCGCAACGTCCACATCCGCCCGTTTCCCGGCAACGAGGCCCAGCTGGGCATCCACATGTCCGACGGGGCGCGCCTGATGCTCGATGGCTGCGTGGTCGAGGGCTTCGAAGGCGGCGGCGGGCACGGCCTCGTCGTCCTTGCGCCCGCGCACGTCGCGATCATCGGCGGCGTGTTCCGCGGCAACTACACGGCCGCCACCTTCGACCATGGCGCTACGGCGCGGATCTCGCGGTCCCACTTCACGGAGGGAACCTACGGGATCTCCGCGGGCGCCGAAGTCACCGGAACGACCCGGATATTCGTCACGCACACCCACGTCTCGCACTTCGGCTACGGGATCTACACCGAGACGACGACCGCCACGGGGGTCACGCGGGTGTATGTGAGCGATGCGGTGGTCGAATCGAACGTCTACGGGATCAGGGGCAACGCGGGCGTTGGCGAGACCTCGCGGGTATTCGTCGCCAACAGCCTGGTCGCCGCGAACACAACGGGCATCCAGTCCAACGGAAGCGGCAGCCGCATCGTCGTGAGCGGCAGCACGATCCTGGACAACGGCACTGCGCTCGTTCAGAGCGTTTCGGCGGTGCTCGAGTCCGCGGGCAACAACATCCTGCGCGACAACGTCAGCAACAGCTCCGGGACCGTCACCACGGTTCCGGGAACACTCTAGGAGGATAAAGCCATGCGCCAGAGAACCGCGCGCCTCGTCCTCGCGGCGAGCGTCTTGCTGCTTGCCGCCGTCCCTGCCTACCCGCAGGTTTTCCGGGCCTACCTCGCCTCCGACGGCCTCGACGCCAATCCCTGCACCCTGCCGCAGCCGTGCCGCCTGCTGCCCGCCGCCATCGCGGCCGTGGCGGCGGGGGGCGAGATCTGGATGCTCGACTCGGCCAACTACAACAGCGCGACGGTCAACATCACCAAGTCCGTCACGATCCTCGCCGTGCCGGGCGCCCTCGGAAGCGTGATCAGCACGGGCGGCACGCCGGCCGTCCAGGTCTCCACCGCCGGCGTGATCCTCTCCCTGCGCAACCTCGTGTTCGCGCACATCGCGGGCGGCACCAGCTCGTACGGAGTCGCCTTCAGCCAGGGCAGCGAGCTGCGCGTCTCCGACTGCGAGTTCGCCGGACTTTTCGACGGCTCGATCAACGTCACCGCGCCCGGGGCGAAGGTCTCCGTCGATCGGACCACGTTCCGGGCCTTCGACGGGGCTGCGTCCCTCTGGGTCCAGGGCGCGAACACGAGGCTGACGGTTTCACGCAGCACTTTCATCAGCGGGTCCCTGGGAGTCGTCGTCGTCAACGGCTCGAGGGCCAGCGTGAGCGACAGTGTGTTCAGCGACGTGGGTACCGCATTGCAGGCTTACAGCGGATCGGGTATCAGCCGACTGGCCGTGACGCGCTCGACCATCAGCGGCGGCACGGCCGGGGTCCAGGCCTGGACGACGTCAGGGGGCACGGCGGAGATCGTGGCCACGGATAACACGATCAGTCACGTGACGAGCCAGGTGGTGGGTGTCGGTGGCGCGATCACCACCTACCAGGACTTGGGCTCGGCTTCCGTGGTTGCGGACGGCAACACGCTGCTGGGGAACACGAACGCGTTCGCGTTCGAGAACTCCGGAACGATCCATACGCGTGGGAACAATACGTTGAAAGGCAACACCGTCGACGTCCTCGACGGTTCGCTGACGACGCTCAGCGGGACCTGATCGAGCGATACCGGCTTCCGATACGTCAACGAAACGAAAGGAGTTCCCTATGCACACCCATGCCCTGCGCCATTTCTTCGCCGCAACCCTGCTCCTGCTCGCAACATCGACTGCCTCGGCCCAGCTCTTCCGGGCTTACCTGTCGATCGACGGCGTCGACACCAATCCCTGCACCCTGCCGCAGCCGTGCCGGCTGCTGCCCGCGGCGCTTGCGGCCGTGGCGAGTGGCGGGGAGATCTGGATGCTCGACTCGGCGAACTACAACGCCGGGCCGGTGAACATCGACAAGTCGGTGACGATCCTCGCGGTTCCCGGCACGCTCGGCAGCGTGGTGGCGCTGGGCGGCAACGCGATCGAGATTTCCGGCGCGAGCGTCAACGTGACCCTGCGCAACCTGAACATCGTTCCCTTCCCCGGCAATGCGGGCGCGATCGGCATCCTCCAGTACGGCATGTCTTCCAGGCTCCTGCTGCAGAACTGCAACGTGAGCGGCTTCACGAGCGGCTCCGGCGTGCGGGTGGTGGGGACGGATCGCTCGGCCGTCGTGGTCGACAGCGTCTTCCACGACATCTTCACGGCCGTGATCTACCTGGATGGAGCCTTCGGCACCGTCTCCGGCTCGCACTTCAGCAACGCCGAGTACGCGGTCCACGTCCTGTCGATGTCGGCGAGCCACTCCAGGGCAGGCGTAAGCCGCAGCACGGCAACGCGCAGCACGCACGGCTTCATCGCGGAGGCCTACCTCACCGCCTCGGCGCGCGCCGACATCTCGGTCATCGACTCCGCGCTGGACCACATGGGCTACGCCGGCGTGTGGGCCCACTCCGAGCTCGGCGCCATCGCCCTCGCGTCCGTCTCCGGAACCCAGATCTCGCACAGCAACATCGCAGTCTCGGCGTCCAACTCGGGCGCTCGCGTCTACGCGAGCGGCAACCAGGTGACGCAGAACCTCATCGGCTTCTACAACCAGAATGCCGCGCTCTTCAACTCCGGCGGCAACAACAGCGTGATAGACAACGACAACAACATCCTGGGAACGATCACTCCCGTCTCCGGCAGCTGAGCGCACGCCACTGCGCCGATCCAGGCGGCCTGGATCGCCTACTGCGCGGCCAAGACCGTGAGGGTGCCGTTGAACACGTCCGAGCCGTTGAACTTGAAGACGTTGTTCTGTCGCGTATAGACGATCGGCGTATTGACCCCGAATTCCACGCCCTTCGCGTTGTCGGTGATCACGTTGTCGCTGAGCACCGTATGCGTCGTGGCCGAGATGGCGCTCGTGACCGACACGCCCGCGGTGGTGTTCTGGGAAAGAGTGCTACCCCTCACGGTGGCATGCAGCACCCCCGCGGGTGAGGTCGTCGCGACGAGCAGGCCATAGCTGTTCCCCGTGAGCGCCGAGTGCTCGATGGCGATGCGCGATGGCGTGGTGTTCGACGTGACGTAGGCGCCGTAGGTGTTTCCCGAGACCACCGAGCGGGTGATCGAGATCGTGGAACCCTCCTCGCCATTGACCGCGTAGGTGAGCCCCTTGAGGAGCAACCCGTCCAGCGTGACATTCGCGAGGGTTGCGGAGATTCCCACGAAGTTGTCGCGCAGCACGGTGTTCCTCACGGTGGTGTTACTGCCGGCCGCGTCGACCCGGATGCCGCGGTTGCCCATGCCGGAGATCTCGCAGTCGGCCACGTGCAGCGCCGCCCCGTTGAAGAAGTGAACCCCGTGAACGCTGGAGCCGAGGCCCACCAGCACGAGGTTGCGCAGCGAGACCACGACGCTGGCCCCGTCGATGCGCAGCCCGCTTGCGCCCCCCGTAGCCACCACGCTGCCCACCGCCCCGGGGATAGCGAGGATCGTGACGGATTTGCTCACCGTGACCTGCGCGGTGTTGAAGTTGGCCGAGTCGAGTAACCAGATCTCGCCGCCGTCGTCGACCGCCGCGAGCGCCGCTGGCAACAGCCGGCACGGCTGCGGCAGCGTGCAGGGATTGGCGTCGCTGCCGTCGGAGGCGAGATAGGCCCGGAACAGGCCAACGGCCTGAGCCTGGAAGGGAACGAGCATCGTGAGGAACAATGCACCAGCGAGCGCGGCAAGTTTGGGGGCGGTCATGGAGATCCTCCTTGGGAGTGCCACGTGGGAGCTGCAATTGTAGGGCACCACGAGGGGCGGGGGCATGAGTCGAAGCCGGCCAGAGACTACTCGATTTCCGGGTCAGTCCGCCTCCTCGATCCAGGCGGCCTGGATCGCCTCGAGGATCTTCTCGCCCGAGCGCTTCGGGTCGTCGTCGAAACCGTCGAGCGCCAGCACCAGGGCGTGCAGGTCGACGAAGTTGATGCGCTCCGGATTCACGTCGGGGTGCTTGTCCGCGAGCGCGATGGCGATGTCGCGCGAGTCGATCCACTTCATTTCTTGACCTCCGAGACCTGGTTGAGCGTGTACTTCGGGATCTCGACCGTCACGTCGGCATCCTTCATGCGCGCCTGGCACGACAGGCGGGAGGTGAGCTCCAGGCCCCACGCCTTGTCGAGCAGGTCGTCCTCCTTCTCGGTCGCGGGGTCGAGCGATTCGGAGCCCGCGCGCACGATCACATGACATGTGGTGCAGGCGCAGCTCTTCTCGCAGGCGTGCTCGATCTCGATGCCGTTGGAAAGCAGGATGTCGCAGATGGACACGCCCGGCGTAGCCTCGATCTCGCGGCCTTCGGGGCAGAGAGTCTCGTGCGGAAGGACCCTGAGCCTGCTCACTTCGCCATCTCGTCGATACGCCGCCCCGAGAGTGCGCTCGAGATGGCGCGGTCCATGCGCCGCGCCGCGAACGCGTCGCTCTCGCGGTTGAGCGCCTCGATGCCCGCCTTGATCGCGCGGTGGTCGGTGCCGGCGCGCAGGCCGAGCAGCTTCTGCATCGCGCCCTCCAGCGCCTTGCGCTCGGCGCCATCGAGCAGGTCGCCATCCCTGGCGAGTGCCGCGCCGATGGCGCCCAGGAGCGAGTCGGCCTCGACGCGCTGCTCGGCGAGTGCGCGCGCGTCGCGATCCTCCGCGGCGTGCGAGAAGCCCTCCTGCAGCATGCGCGCGACCTCGTCGTCGGTGAGGCCGTAGGAGGGCTTGACCACGATCGAAGCCTCCACGCCCGTGCCCTTCTCGCGAGCGGAAACCGAGAGCAGGCCGTCGGCGTCGACCTGGAACGTGACCTGGATGCGCGCCGCTCCGGCGACCATCGGCGGGATGCCGCGCAACTCGAAGCGCGCGAGCGAGCGGCAGTCGGAGACGAGCTCGCGCTCGCCCTGGACGACGTGGATCACCATCGCGGACTGGCCGTCCTTGAAGGTGGTGAACTCCTGCGCGCGCGCCACCGGGATGGTCGAGTTGCGCGGCACGACGCGCTCGACCAGGCCGCCCATCGTCTCGAGGCCAAGCGAGAGCGGGATCACGTCGAGCAGCAGCCAGTCGTCGCCGGAGCGCTTGTTGCCGGCGAGCACGTCGGCCTGGATCGCCGCGCCGAGGGCCACGACCTGGTCGGGGTCGAGGTCCTTGAGCGGCACCTTCCCGAAGTAGGCCTCGACCGCGCGCTGCAGGTGGGGCATGCGCGTGGCCCCGCCCACCAGCACCACGCCATCGATATCCGCGGGTTCCAGCTTCGCGTCGCGCAGCGCCCGGCGCGTGGGCCCCAGCGTCTTCTGCACCAGCGCGGCGGTGAGATGCTCGAACTCGGCGCGCGTGAGCCGCAGGTGCAGCTTCTGGCCGTACGACAACGTCACGCTCACGTCTGCCGACTCCACCGACGACAGGCGTTCCTTCACGTCGCGCGCCGCGGCAAGCAGCCGCCGCGTATCGCCACCCTTGGCATCCGCCACCTTGTGGCCCACGCGCCAGTGGGTCGCGATCGCCTGGTCGAAGTCGTCGCCGCCGAGCGCCGAATCGCCGTTGGTCGACAGCACCTCGAAGACGCCGCGCGTGAGCTTGAGGATCGAGATGTCGAAAGTGCCGCCACCCAGGTCGAAGATCGCGAAGGTGCCCTCGGAGGCATGGTCGAGGCCGTAGGCGATCGCGGCGGCGGTCGGCTCGTTCAGCAGCCGCAGCACGTTCAGGCCCGCGAGGCGCGCGGCATCCTTGGTGGCCTGGCGCTGCGACTCGTCGAAGTACGCCGGCACGGTCACGACGGCACCGAAGAGCTCGTCGCCCAGTGCCTGCTCGGCGCGGTCGCGCAAGGTGCGCAGGATGTCGGCCGAGACCTGCACCGGGGAGCGCACGCCGGCGGCGGTCTCGATCGCGACCATGCCCGGCCCGTCCACGAAGTGATAGGGCAGCGCGCCGTACCTGGCCACGTCGGCCACGCCACGGCCCATGAAGCGTTTCACCGACACGATCGTGTTCGAGGGATCGTCGGCCTGCGCGGCGCGGGCCTCGTATCCGACTTCCGCGCGGCCGTCCTGGTAGTAGCGCACGATCGAGGGCAGCAGCGGCCGGCCCTCGGCATCGGCGATCACCTCGGTCACGCCGCTGCGCACCGTGCCGACGAGGGAGTGCGTCGTTCCCAGGTCGATGCCCACCGCGAGGCGCCGCTGGTGCGGCTCGGGCGAGTCCCCGGGCTCGGAGATCTGCAGCAGCGCCATGTCAGCCCGTCACGCGGGCGCTCGCGGCGCGGCGGTAGAGGTCGTCGCCGCGATGCTGCCACTCGCGCCAGCAGGAGTAGGCGAGCTTGATGTCGTGCTCGTCCTCGCGCCTCACCGCGAGCGCGTGGATCGCGGGCCAGTCGAGCGAGTCGTCGCCCTTCAGGCCCCAGCCATGCGGGGGCGGAGCGCCGGCGCCGATGTAGGCGGCGACCACGGCGGCCCAGAAGTCGGCGAGCGCCGCGCTCGAGTCGCTCGCGTAAGGCCCGAGCAGGCGGAAAGCGTGAGTGCCCGTGACGCAGTGAAGGAGCGTGAAGTCGCCGGAGGCCGCATACGCGTGCAGCAGTGCGCGCGCGATGCCGTCGAGGGCAAGCTGGTTGGCGTCGAGGCTGCGGACATGCACCGCGAAATCGGCCGCGCGCGCCGCCGCCATGGCGCGGTCGGTGATGCCCCTGCCGGGCGGGCGCTGGCCGGCATGAGCAGGGTCGCGCGCGATGCGGTCGAGCACCTCGTCGGGCGAAAGCGTCCCTGCAGGCTCTGGCGCCGCAGGCAACGGGTGGTAGGACGCGGCCCAGTAGGCGAGCGCGTGCGACATCTCGCCCTGCGCGCCCGACTCGACCGCGAACGCGGTCCGGATCGCCCCGTGGAAACCGCCCGCCGCGATGGCGGGCAGCATCCGGTCGACCCAGCGGCGCAGCACGGGCTCGAGGCCATCCTGGGCGATCGCGGCGTCGAAGTAGACGACCCATTCGGGGAAGGCGCGTGGCGAACCCAGGTGGGCGGCCTCGTCGCCGGGCTGGATGACGACGACGGCGCCTTGCAGCGGCTCGAGTTGCGGCAGGTAATGCGCCTCGAAACTCTGCAGGTCGGCCTCGCTCGCGCCCATGGCATCGAGCGCCACGATCGCCATCGGGTGGTGGCTCGCGAGGCCGTTGCGGTAGATCGCGCCATAGCGATGCGCCGCCTCGATGCGCCGGCGCGCGCCCTCCCTCACGGTCATTGCAGCGCCTCGTCGATCTCGTCGTCCAGCTTCTCGAGGAAGCGCAGCTTCCTCACCAGCGAGCAGCCGGCGTCGTAGTTGGCATCGGCGTCGATCGCGCGCTCGAGCATGCGCAGCATGTCGGCGCGGCTGGCGGAAAGCTCGCCCCGCAGCGACTGGAGCCGGGAAGTGTCGTGCGCGCCCGCAGCCTCGGCCACGGCTTCGCGCCACTCCATCTGCTGCATGAGGAAGTCGGGCGGCATCGAGGTGTTGGTCTCCTCGCCGGTGTCGAAGCCCTTGAGCGAGAGCAGGTAGCGGGCGCGCCCGACCGGGTCCCTCAGGGTGCGGTAGGCCTCGTTGGCGCGCGTGGCCCACTGCATCGCGACCCTTCGCTCGGCCTCGGTCGCCGCAGCGAAACGGTCAGGATGGACCTGCGACTGCAACGCGCGATAGCCGGACTCGAGGCGGGCTGGGTCGACGGAATAGGCGAGCGGCAGTCCCAGCAGCTCGAAATGGTTGCGCTGAAAATCCAAAACGCCGCGGTCCGACCCTATACGTTGAACGACTCTCCGCAACCGCAACGGTCCTTCTCGTTGGGGTTGTTGAACTTGAACCCCTCGTTCAGGCCCTCGCGCACGAAGTCCAGCTCCGTGCCGTCGAGGTAGGCGAGGCTCTTGGGATCGATCAGCACGCGCACGCCGTTGCTCTCGAAGGCGTTGTCCTCCGGGAGGATCTCGTCGGCGAACTCGAGCTTGTAGGCGAGGCCCGAGCAGCCCGTGGTCCTCACGCCCAGGCGCAGGCCCACGCCCTTGCCGCGCTTGGCGATGTAGCGCTGCACGTGCTGCGCGGCGCGATCGGTCAGGGTGACGGCCATGGTTACTCCGCCGCCTTCGGCTCGGTCTCGGCGCCGTACTTCTTGCGGTAGTCGGCGACGGCGGCCTTGATCGCGTCCTCGGCGAGGATCGAGCAGTGGATCTTCACCGGCGGGAGTGCCAGCTCCTCGGCGATCTGCGTGTTCCTGATGGTCGCGGCCTGGTCCACCGTCTTGCCCTTGACCCATTCGGTCACCAGCGACGACGAGGCGATGGCGCTGCCGCAGCCGTAGGTCTTGAACTTCGCGTCCTCGATGATGCCGTCCTTGTTCACCTTGATCTGCAGCTTCATCACGTCGCCGCAGGCCGGGGCGCCCACCATGCCCGTGGCCACACCCGACTCGTCCTTGCCGAACGAGCCGACGTTGCGGGGATTCTCGTAGTGGTCGATGACTTTTTCGCTGTATGCCATGTGATTCTCCTAGTGAGCTGCCCACTGGACGGTGTTCAGGTCGATCCCGTCCTTGTACATCTCCCAAAGCGGGCTCATCTCGCGCAGCTTGCCGATGCGCTCCTTGATGAGCTTGACCGCGAAATCGATGTCTTCCTGCGTGGTGAAGCGCCCGAGCGTGAAGCGGATCGAGCTGTGCGCGAGCTCGTCGTTTCGGCCCAGGGCGCGCAGCACGTACGACGGCTCGAGCGAGGCCGAGGTGCACGCCGAGCCCGACGACACCGCCAGCTCCTTCATGCCCATGATGAGCGACTCGCCCTCGACGTAGTTGAAGCTCACGTTGAGGTTGTGCGGCACGCGGTGCTCGAGGTCGCCGTTCACGTAGATCTCTTCCATGTCCTTGAAGCCCGCCAGCAGGCGATCGCGCAGCATGCGAATGCGCTCGCGCTCGGCGTCCATCTCGACGCGCGCGATGCGGAACGCCTCGCCCATGCCGACGATCTGGTGCGTGGGCAGCGTCCCGGAACGGAAGCCCTTCTCGTGCCCGCCGCCGTGCATCTGCGCTTCGAGGCGCACGCGCGGCTTGCGGCGAATGTAGAGCGCGCCGATTCCCTTGGGCCCATAGGTCTTGTGGGCGGAGAAGCTCATCAGGTCCACCTTGAGCGTGGCCAGGTCGATGGGCGCCTTGCCCGTCGACTGCGCCGCGTCCACGTGGAAGATGATGCCCTTCGCCCGGCAGATCTCGCCCAGCCCGGCAATCGGCTGGATCACGCCGATCTCGTTGTTCACGTGCATGATCGACACGACGATGGTGTCGGGGCGCAACGCCGCCTTGAAGGCCTCGAGGTCGATGAGGCCGTCGGGCTTCGGATCGAGGTAGGTCACCTCGAAGCCCTGGCGCTCGAGCTCGCGCATGGTGTCGAGCACGGCCTTGTGCTCGGTCTTCATCGTGACGAGGTGCTTGCCCTTCGTCTTGTAGAAGTACGCCGCGCCCTTGATCGCGAGGTTGTCGGACTCGGTGGCACCCGAGGTCCAGACGATCTCCTTCGGGTCGCAGTTCACCAGCTTCGCCACCTCGGCGCGCGCGTTCTCCACCGCCTCCTCCGCTTCCCAGCCGTACGCGTGGCTGCGAGAGGCCGGGTTGCCGAAATTCTCGGTGAGCCACGGGATCATCTTCTCGGCCACGCGCGGATCCACCGGCGTGGTCGCCGAGTAGTCGAGATAGATCGGATGCTTGCGGGCGTTCATGTCGTGCCCCTCAGGCGGTTGCCGCTTCGGGATCACGCGCCTTTCCAGTGGCGCGCGGCATCGCGACCGGCTTGGTGCGCTGGCGCTCGACCAGGTGCGAGAGCTTCACGCCCTCGAGGAACCCGTACACCGTCGTGTTGAGCTCCTCCCAGAGGTCGTGGGTCATGCAACGGTGGTTATCGTGGCAATTCTCACGCCCGCCACATTGCGTTGAATCAATCGGCTCCTCGACCGCGCGGACGATGTCGGCCACGGACACTTCCGAAGCGTCACGCGCCAGGTTGTAGCCGCCACCCGGGCCGCGAACGCTCTCGACGATGTTGCGGCGGCGCAGCTTGCCGAAGAGCTGCTCCAGGTACGAGAGCGAGATCTTCTGGCGCGTGCTGATCCCGGCGAGCGACACCGGCCCGCGATCGGCGTGCAGCGCCAGGTCGAGCATCGCGGTGACGGCAAAACGGCCTTTGGTGGTGAGCCTCATTGGGATCCTCGCTGGGCTGCAAACCCGAGTGATTTCCTCAAGTATATACCCCAAACCCGACTAAATCGATCAAGAATAGCCGGGATATGGCAAATCATTGATCCAGAACGATTTTCCTAGTGCCTTCCGGAGGCGATCCGCTGCGGGCTGTTGCTTGTCTCGAGCTCCTCGAGACGGCGCAGGATCTCGGCCAGGCGCCCGTCGATGTCCTCGGTGCGGGTGCCCAGCGTGGCGAGCACCTTGTTCAGCGGATCGTCCAGGTCTGCGCTCACTGCGTACGCGTCGAAAGCCATGCGCGCCGCCTCGCCTTGCTGGTGCTCGACCACACGAGCCGGGATTCCGACGACCGTGGCGCCCGCGGGAACGGCCTTCACCACGACCGAATTCGAGCCCACCTTGGCGCCATCGCCCACGATGAAGGGGCCGAGGATCTTCGCACCCGCACCCACCACGACGCCCTTGCCCAGCGTGGGATGGCGCTTGCCCTGGTTCCAGGAAACCCCGCCCAGCGTGACGCCGTGATAGAGGGTGCAGTCGTCGCCGATCTCCGCGGTCTCGCCGATCACGACACCCATGCCGTGGTCGATGAACACGCGCCGGCCGATGGTGGCGCCGGGATGGATCTCGATGCCGGTCACGAAGCGCACGAAGTGCGAGCCCAGGCGCGCCAGCCAGCGCAGCCCGAGGTGCCACATGCAATGGTTGATCCGGTGCAGTTGCAGCGCGTGGAAGCCCGGATAGCAGGTGATGACCTCGAAGACCGACCGCGCCGCGGGGTCGCGCGCGAACACGCAGTGGATGTCTTCGCGAATTCGGCTGAACATGCGGCGCAGTCTCGCATTCCCGAGTAAAATTATCAACTATTCAGCCGCCGCATCCTCCCCATTCGTGAAGCGCATCGCCGGAAAGTACCTCGAGTTCCTGCGCCAGCCCGACGTCGCCCGGCTGCTCGCGGTGGCTTTCTTCTCGCGCATGCCGATCGGCATGGTGGGCTTCGCGATGGTGATGTTCCTGCGCGAGCACCTCGGCACCTTCACGCTCGCCGGCGCCGCGGTGGGCATCAACTTCGTCGCCATGGCCTGCGCCGCCCCGATCCAGGGCCGCCTCATCGACCGCCACGGCCCCGACCTGCTGCTGCGCGTGACCGGCGTCGTCTCGCCGCTCGCGTTGCTGGGCGTGCTCGCGGCGGCGCTGCTCCACGCGCCGTTCTGGGTCGTCGCGAGCTTCACGGTCATCGCCGGGATCTTCGCCGCGCCGATCACGACGCTCACGCGCACGCTCTGGCGCCATCGCTTCGAGCGCGAGGAAGATCGCCGCACCGCCTTCGCGCTGGACGCCGTGACGATCGAGTTCAACTTCGCGCTGGGCCCCGCGATCGTGGCCGGGATCCTCGCGATCTTCGGCGCCACGGCCGCCTTCGCCTTCGCCATCGCGGTGGTGGCCGCCGCGGTGATCGTGTTCATGAGCTCGGGGATCCTGCGCCTGTTCAAGCGCGTGGCCGCCACGGAGCGTCACCTGCTGGGCCCGTTGACGGATGCGCGCCTCTGCCTCGTCTTCGTCGCGATGTTCGGAATCACCACCAGCTTCGGCGTGCTGGAAGTCGGCTACCCCGCCTTCGCCACCACGATCGCGATGCCGGCGCTGGCGGGCGTGCTGCTCGCGGTCAACTCGCTCGGCAGCGCCACGGGCGGGGCACTCTACGGCGGCATGCACTTCAAGTGGCCGCTGGAGCGCCAGTTCGCCGCCTGCATGCTGCTCATGTCGGTGCCGTTCTACCTGCACGCCGAGTTCCTCCAGCCGCTCGCCTTCGGCGTGCTGGCGTTCTTCGCCGGGGCGCTCATCGCCCCCACGCTCACCGCGCACGCCGTGCTGGTGTCGCGCTACGCGCCGCCCAAGTACGCCACCGAGGCTTTCACCTGGTCCTCGACCTTCATCGTGAGCGGCCTGGGCTTCGGCATGGCGATGGGCGGGGCCATCGCCGAGACGGCGGGCCTCGCCACGATGTTCGCCTCGGCCGCGGGCCTGGTCATGGCGATGGGGCTGCTCACGTGGGTGGCCCTCGCGCCGACGCCCGCGGGGCGCGAGCTGCCGGCGAACGACTAACGGCGCATCCGCTCCTCGAACGCCGCGAGCAGGCCGCGGATCAGCTTCACTTCCTCGCGTTCGAGTCCCGAGCGCGCGAACAGTCGCCGCATGCGCTCCATGAAACGCCCGGGACGCGCGGGATCGAGGAAGCCCGACGCGACCGCGCTCGCCTCCAGGTGGGTGAAGAGTCCGGCGATGTCTTCGCCCGTCGCCGCCGTGCCGGCACCGCCTGCGGGCGTCGCATGCGCCACCGAAGTGGTGGCGAGCTCGTAGCAGGCCACCTGAACGGCCGCCGCCAGGTTGAGCGAGCCATAGGCGGGATTGGAAGGAATCGAGACGAAGCGCTGGCAGAGGGCCAGCTCGGCGTTCGAGAGGCCCGAGGTCTCATTGCCGAAAACCAGTGCGAGCGTGCCGCTGGCGGCGGCGGCGGTGAGCTCAGGCGCAGCCTCACGCAGCGCCATCGGGGGATGCGATAGCTCGCGGCCGCGCGCGCTGAACCCGGCGGCGAGCGTGCAGTCGGCAAGCGCCGCCTCGAGCGTGTCGAACACGCGCGCGTTCGCGAGCACGTCCGTAGCGCCCGCCGCCATCGCGGTGGCGTCGGCGTCGGGGAAGTGACGCGGCGCCACGAGCACGAGGTCCGCGAATCCCATCGTCTTCACCGCGCGCGCGGCTGCCCCGATATTGCCCGGATGGCTCGGATGCGAGAGGACGATACGGAGCGCCATAGTAAAATTGATTATGCATCCCATGCTCAACACGGCCGTCAAGGCCGCCCGCAAGGCCGGGACGATCATCACCCGCGCCGCGTTCGACGTCGACAAGCTCACCATTCGCGCCAAGCGCCAGCACGATTTCGTCTCCGAAGTCGACCACGCGGCCGAGGACGCGATCATCTCCGTCCTCAGGGACGCCTATCCCGACCACGGCTTCCTCGCCGAGGAGAGCGGCTACAAGGACAAGCAGCGCGACTACATCTGGGTCATCGACCCGCTCGACGGCACCACCAACTTCCTCCATGGCTTCCCGCAGTACTGCGTGTCGATCGGGCTGATGCACAAGGGCAAGCCCACGCAGGCCGTGGTGTTCGATCCCAACCGCAACGAGCTCTTCACCGCCAGCAAGGGCGCCGGCGCCTTCCTCAACGACCGCCGCATCCGCGTGAGCAAGGTCGACAAGATGGACGGCGCGCTCATCGGCACGGGCTTCCCGTTCAAGGTGATCGAGAACGTGGACGACTACCTGCGCATGCTGAAGAACGTGATGAAGACGACCTCGGGCGTTCGCCGCCCCGGCGCCGCGGCCCTCGACCTCGCCTACGTCGCCTGCGGGCGCATCGACGGCTTCTGGGAGATCGGCCTCTCGCCGTGGGACATGTGCGCGGGCGCGCTCCTCATCCGCGAGGCCGGCGGCCTCGTGGGCGACATGGAGGGCAACGAGGGTTTCATGGACAAGGGCGAGATCGTCGCGGCCAACGCGAAGCTCTTCGCCGCGCTGCTCAAGACGCTTCACGACAGGACATGAACGGCTCGGGCCTCGCCCGTCTCGTTCTCTCCCTCGCCCTGGGAGCGGCAGCCACCGGGCACGCGCAACCCGACGCCCGCGTGGTCGAGCGCGCGAAAGCCGAAGCGACCGTCACGCTCTACACGTCGATGCAGCTCGTCGACTCGCGTCCGCTCACCGAAGCGTTCGAGAAGAAGCACGGCATCCGCGTGCAGCTGTGGCGCGCGAGCGGCGAGAAGGTCGCGCAGCGCGTGCTGGTGGAAGCGCGCGGCGGCCGCCTCGAGGTCGACGTCATCGAGACCGACGGCGCGCAGATGGAGATCCTGCACCGCGAACGGCAGCTGGGAACGCTGCGAAGCCCCTCCGTGCGCGACATCCCCGCCGCGATCGTTCCCGCGCATGGCGAATACGTGCCCACGCGCCTGAGCCTCTACGTGGTCGCGTACAACACCAAGCTCGTGGCACCCCAGGACGTGCCGCAATCGTATGCCGACCTGCTCCAGCCCAAATGGGCGGGCCGCGTGGCGCTCGAGGCCGCCGACGTCGCGTGGTTCGCCGCGGTCGCGAGGGCGATGGGCGAGGCCGATGGGCTCGCCTACTTCCGCAAGCTCGCCGCGCAGAAGCCCAGGATCCGCAGCGGCCACACGCTGATGGCGGAGCTGGTCGCCGCCGGCGAGATCGACCTCGCCCTCGATGCGCATGTGCAGGGCGTGGCGCGCCTGAAGGCCAAGGGCGCGCCGATCGAATGGAAGGCGCTCGGCCCGGCCTTCGGGCAACCCAGCAGCGTGGGCGTCCACAAGCAGGCGCCGCATCCCAACGCCGCGCAGCTGCTCGCCGACTTCATCCTCTCGCGCGAGGGCCAGGAAATCATCAAGTCGCGCAATCGCGTGCCCTCGAGCCAGGCCGTCGACAGCCCGCTCAACAAGTTTCCCTACCAGCTCATCGACCCGGCGCTGATGCTCGACGAGTGGGACAAGTGGAGCCGGCTCTGGTCGGAGCTCTTCCTCGGCGGCAAGCCCGTGGACCGCGGCGACTAGGGCACGTGGCCATACACCGCATAGTGGTCGTGGGCGGTGGCGCGGGCGGCCTCGAGCTCGCCACGCAGCTGGGCGACCGCTACGGCAGGGGCACCCGGGCGCACGTGACGCTCGTGGATCGCAGCCGCACGCACCTCTGGAAGCCGCTGCTGCACGAGGTCGCCGCCGGCAGCATGGACATCCACGCGCACCAGCTCGACTACCTCGCCCAGGCGCGCTGGCACAAGTTCACGTTCGTCCTGGGCGCGCTCGCGGGGCTCGAGCGCCAGGCGAAGCACATCCTGGTGGCGCCCGTGGTCGACGACGAGGGCGTGGAGATCCTGCCCGCGCGCCGCATCCCCTACGACACGCTGGTGATCGCGATCGGCAGCGAGTCGAACGACTTCGGCACGCCGGGCGTGCGCGAGCACGCCTTCACCATCGACAACGCCTGGCAGGCGCACCTCTTCCACCGCCGCCTGGTGAACACCTGCTTCAGGGCCAACTTCGCCGCCGACGGTCGCGTGATCGACATCGCCATCGTGGGCGCGGGCGCCACCGGCGTGGAGCTCGCGGCCGAGCTGCACAACACCATTCGCGTGCTTGCTGCCTACGGCCTGCAGGCCTTCGATCCGGCGCGCCAGATCCGCCTGACCATCCTCGAGGCCGGCCCGCGCATCCTGCCGGGGCTGCCCGAGCACATCGTCAAGGGCGCGATGGAAACGCTGGAGAGCCTGGGCGTCCACGTGCTGGTGGGCGATCCCGTCGTCGAGGTGGGACCCGCGAAGGTGAAGACGAAGGGCGGTCGCGAGGTCGCAGCCGATTTCACCGTCTGGGCCGCGGGCATCAAGTGCCCGGATGTGCTGCGCGAGATCGACGGGCTCGAGACCAACCGCGCCAACCAGCTGGTCGTGCTGCCCACGCTGCAGACGACGCGCGATGCGGACGTCTTCGCCATCGGCGACTGCGCCGCGGTTCCCTGGCGCGAGGGAAAGAACGTCCCGCCGCGCGCGCAGTCGGCGCACCAGATGTCGAGCCACCTTGTGAAGGCAGTCCGCCGCCGCCTCGCCGGCCAGGCGCCCACCGACTACCGCTACCGCGACTTCGGCTCCCTGGTCTCGCTCGGCAACTACGAGACCGTGGGCACGCTCATGGGATTCCTCGGCGGCGGAAGCGGAAGCCTGCGCGTGGAAGGGATGCTGGCGAAGCTCTTCTACCTCTCGCTCTACCGCCTGCACATCTGGGCGCTGCACGGCTTCTGGCGCATGGCGCTCGACACCCTCGCCCGCTGGATCCGCACGCAGACTGATCCCAAGGTGAAGCTGCACTGACATGACGAGCCTGCGCTCGCGCCTCTTCTCCTCGCCGCTCGAGGGCCACGAACGCGCCTTCGCCGCATTCCCGCCATACTGGCGCGACAACCCGCGCGGCAACGTCGTGGGCGGCCTGCTCGCCGCCATCGTGACGCTGCCGCTCTCGATGGGCCTGGGTGCGCTCGCATTCGCGCCCTTCGGGCCGGAGTACGCGAGCCGCGGCGTGCTGGCCGGGCTCTATGGCGCGGCCTTCCTTGGCCTCGTGGCAATCGTGATGGGCGCGCGCGGCGTCGCCATCTACGCCCCGCGCAGCCTCGTCTCCTTCATGGTCGCGTCGGTGTCGGCGGACCTGTTCCTCGAGGCGGGCTGGCTCAAGGGCGCGCATCCGGACCAGGTCATGGCCGCGATCTTCCTGCTGCTGTCGATGGCGGGCGCCTTCCAGCTCGCCTTCGGCCTCGCGAGCCTGTCCAAGGTGGTGAAGTTCATCCCCACGCCGGTCATGGCGGGATTCCAGAACGCCGCCTCGACCATCATCATGCTTTCCCAGGTGCCGGTGCTGCTGGGGCTCGCCGCGCGCCCGAAGCTCGCCGAATGGCCGGAGGCGCTCGCGTCGGCCAAGCCCCTGGGCGTCGTGGTGGCGCTCGCCACGCTCGCGATCGTCTTCCACGCCGCGCGCATCACCCGCCGCGTGCCGCCGCTGGTGCTCGCCCTCGCGGGCGGCACTGTCTTCTACTACCTCCTCGTGGCCGCGGGTTGGAGCGACCTGCTCGGGCCCCCGCTCGGCCGGCTGCCGATCTCGATGCCCGACGGGCAGGACCTCGCCAACATCCTCGCCCTGTCCACCGTTCCCGGCTTCGCCGAGGCGCTGCCGGCGATGGTGGTGGGCGCGGCGAGCATCGCCCTCGTGGCCTCGCTCGACGTGCTGATCAGCGCCAAGATCGTGGAGAACCTCTCGCGCCGCCGCGGCAACGGCACGCAGGAGCTGATCTCGATCGGCGGCGCCAACCTCATCGCCCCGCTGCTGGGCGGCGTGGCCGGCTCGATCAGCCTGGCGAGCAGCACGACCGCCATCAAGGGCGGCGCGCGCAACTCGCTGGCACTCCTGGCGCACGGGTTGCTCTTCCTCGTGCTCGTGCCGCTGTTCGCCGCGGCCATCGGCTACATCCCCCGGGTCGTGATCGGCGCGCTGGTGTTCTACGCCGGCACGCAGCTCTTCGACCGCTGGACACTGGAGCTCGTGCGCCGCATCGGCGCGCGCAAGACCGTTCACTGGCGCGGCATCGTGGTCGACCTGTGCGTGATCGCGCTGGTGGCCGGCGTGGCGCTCGCGGGCGAGATCGTGGGCGCCGTGGTGATCGGGGTCACCGTGGCCGTGATCGTCTTCACCCTCCGGATGAGCCGTGGGATCATCCGCCGCGAGCAGTACGGTGACGCCGTCCAGTCGCGGCGCACGCGCGAGGCCGGGGACTCCGCGATCCTCGCCGCCAACGGCCGCGCGATCCTCGCGCTCGAGCTCGAGGGCCCGATCTTCTTCGCCTCGGCCGAGACGCTGCACAATCGCGTGGACGCGGCGCTCTCCGAGGGCGTGCGCTACATCGTCCTCGACGTGGCGCGCGTCACCGAGCTCGACAGCACCGGGGCGAGGATCCTGGTGCAGGCGGACGAGCGGCTGCGGGCGGCCGGAAGCCGGCTGGCGATTTGCGGAGGCGACGCGCGTCCCGAGCTCGCGGCGCTGATCACCGACCGCGGTGTCGCCGAGGCGATCACCCGCGAGCGCATGTTCCCCGACGTCGATCGCGCCCTCGAGTGGTGCGAGGATCACCTGCTCGCCACGCACCGCGCCGCGGCCGGCGACCGGAGCGAGGAGCCGGTCGAGCGCCTGGACATCGCGCGCGACGTGGAGCCCGCCGACCTCGGCGCGCTGCAGGCCGCGCTCGCGCGCCGCGAATACAGCGCCGGGCAGACCGTCTTTCGCCGCGGCGAGGAAGGCGATGCGCTCTACGTGATCGCCCGCGGCTCGGCCACCGCGTGGCTGGAGGACACGCGCCTCATGACCTTCTCGCAGGGCACGTTCTTCGGCGAGATGGCGCTGCTCGACCGCGAGCGGCGCTCGGCCACGATCACCGCCGACGGACCGCTCACCTGCTACGTGCTCGAGCGCGCGGCCTTCGACCGCCTGAGCGCGGAGCACCCCCGCGTGGGCCTGGCCATCCTCGCGAGCCTGGGCCGGGAGTTGAGCCGGCGCATGCGCCGCAGCAACCGCACCCTGCTGGACCTCAGCTGAAGTCTCCCGGGCCCGGGCACTTGCTTCACTTCCCGCGGTCTATAGTCCGCAGCCCCAGCCGAATTCCAACTACGGGAGCCCCAATGAGTCACGACCCCCCTGATTTCTCCAAAGTGAAGGGCGGCGGCAGTTCCACGTCGCCCGCGAGCAACGATTCCCCCGATTTTTCCAATGTGCAGGGCGGCGGCAGCTCGACCGCCACGAAGATCTACGAGGTCAAGTCCGGCGACTCGCTGTCCAAGATCGCCAAGCGCGAGTACGGCGACGCGAACGCCTGGCCGCGCATCTTCGAGGCCAACAAGGACCTCGTCAAGGACCCGAACAAGATCTTCCCCGGACAGAAGTTGAAGATCCCGCCAAAGTGACGAACCCACGGAGCCCAACATGAACAACTTCACGCGCTACCTCACGATCGCCCTCGTCGCCGCGGGCCTCGCCGCCTGCGGCAAGAAGGAGGAGGCCCCCAAGCCCGCTCCGGCGCCCGCACCCGC
>Ga0111539_10001928_pt1 | contig 27646 bp, 30 predicted proteins | sample RhiMethybrSRZTD1_FD_79667 | JGI IMG/M metagenome (GOLD analysis project Ga0111539, IMG submission 79667) | Populus rhizosphere microbial communities from Tennessee, USA - Rhizosphere MetaG P. TD hybrid SRZTD1 (version 2) (version 2) | ecosystem: Host-associated > Plants > Roots > Rhizosphere >...
ACCACGAGCACGGGGACCTCGCGGCGCGCGAGCAGTTGATCGAGCAGTACATGTCGCTCGTCCGCTCGCTCGCGCGGCGGTACTCGTACCGCGGGGAGCAGCTGGACGACCTCGTCCAGATCGGCGCGATCGGGCTGATCAAGGCGATCGACCGCTTCGACCTCGAGCGCGGCGTCGAGCTGACGACCTACGCGACGCCGAACATCATCGGCGAGATCAAGCGGCACTTCCGCGACAAGGGATGGTCGGTGCGCGTGCCGCGCGGCCTCCAGGAGCTCAACGTGCAGCTCTCGCGGCTCGTCGAGCAGCTGACGGTGCAGCTCGAGCGCTCGCCGACGATCGCCGAGCTCGCGAAGGCATCGGACTCGACGGAGGAAGAGGTGCTCGAGGCGCTCGAGAGCGGGCGCGCGTACTCGACGCTCTCGCTGTCGACCGGCGGCGGGGACGGCGACGACGAGCTCGATCCGCTCGAGTCGATCGGCGAGGAGGAGCACGAGTACGAGGTCTCGGAGGACCGCGCCGTGCTCGAGCCCGGGTTCCGCGCGCTCGACGAGCGCGAGCGGCGCATCCTGCACCTGCGGTTCTTCGAAGGGCTGACGCAGTCGCAGATCGCGCAGCAGGTCGGGATCTCGCAGATGCACGTCTCGCGGCTGATCAGGCGGTCGCTCGAGAAGATCCGCGCCGAGATCGTCGAGGAAGAGCCGGCGGAGCCCCGCCGGGCCGCGCAGGGCTGAGCGCCCCGACCTCACGGCTCTCCCCGCCCCTTGGGGTGGGGAAGTGGGCCTTCCACCCGCCTCCCGCGGTCGAGCCTACCCCCGAATCCGTGCCGTGTCCGTCACGCGGCCGTGCCGATTCTGTGACGACTCGTTCACAGACGCGACGGGCGCCGCCTCGACCGCGACGCTACGACGACGCGGCCATGTAGCCGCGGTGCACCGCCTCGACGTTGTTCCCGTCCGGATCGAGAAGGTACGCCGCGTAGATCCCGGGCGCGAAGTCCTCGTAGCGCAGCCCCGGCGGCCCGTTGTCGCGGAACCCCGCCTCGACGCCGGCGCGGTGGAACTCGTCCACGGCCCCGCGTGACGGCGCTACGAACGACAGGTGCAGGTTGGTCGTGACAGGTCGGTCCGGGCGCACCGCGAGATGGGCGAACATCACCCACTCGTCGGTCTCGGCGACGACCGGAATGCCGAGCGGCGCGGTCACCGTTCGGTAGAAGCGCACGCTCTCCGGCCAGTCCGAGCACCCGATCTGGACGTGGTCGAACACGTTTCGGAAGAAGTCGAACGACATCGGCCCTCCGTACACTAGGCCCATGGAGACGACCGCCGATCTCAGGGAAGGGTTCCTTTCCTTCTTCGAATCGAAGGATCACAGGCGGCACCCGTCGGGCTCCGTCATCCCGCCGCCCGACGACACCTCCACGCTCTTCACCGTCGCCGGAATGCAGCCGCTGAAGCGGTACTTCCTCGGCCTCGAAGCGCCGCCCGGGCCGCGTCTCGCGACCGCGCAGAAGGTGATGCGCGCGGGCGGCAAGCACAACGACCTCGACGACGTCGGCCGCACCGCGCGCCACGCATCGTTCTTCGAGATGCTCGGCAACTTCTCGTTCGGCGACTACTTCAAGGACGAGGCGATCGACTTCGCGTGGGAGTTCGTCACCGAGCACCTGCGCTTCCCAGTCGACCCGCTCTGGGCGTCCGTCTTCGCAGGCGATCCCGAGCTCGGCCTCGGCGAAGACGAGGTCGCGATCGCCGGCTGGGAGCGCGTCGGGATCCCGCGCGAGCGGATCGTCGGCTTCCCGCGCGCCGAGAACTTCTGGCAGGCGGCCGACACCGGTCCGTGCGGCCCGTGCTCCGAGATCCACTACGACCGAGGCGAGCAGTACGGGTGCGGACTGCCCACGTGCGGCCCGAACTGCGACAACTGCGACCGATTCATCGAGTTCTGGAACCTTGTCTTCATGGAGTACGACCTCGGCGTCGACGGCTCCCTCACGCCGCTGCCGAAGCAGAACGTCGACACCGGCCTCGGCCTCGAGCGCGGCGCGATGCTCCTCCAGGGCGTCGAGTCGATCTTCGACACCGACGGCTACCAGCAGATCATGGAGTGGGTCGCGGAGAGCAGCGGCTCGCGCTACGGCGAGACCGAGCTCGCGACGAAGGCGCACCGCGTGATCGCCGACCACGGCCGCGCGATGACCTTCCTCGTCGCCGACGGGATCGTCCCGTCGAACGAGGGCCGCGGGTATGTGCTGCGCCGCGTGATCCGGCGCGCCGTCCAGCACGGCCGGCGCATCGGGCTCGACGAGGTCTGGCCGGTGACGCGCATCGTCACCGAGCAGATGCGGGACTGGTATCCCGAGCTGCAGGATCACGCCGAGGAGGTCGAGCGCATCGTCCGCGCCGAGGAAGAGCGCTTCTCCGAGACGCTCGAGCGGGGACTGAAGCTGTTCGAGGACGTCGCGAAGGGCGACGGCATCTCCGGCGAGGACGCGTTCAAGCTCCACGACACGTACGGCTTCCCGCTCGAGCTGACGACGGAGCTCGCCGAGGAGCGCGGCCTCGCGGTCGACGACGACGAGTTCAGGCGCCTGATGGAAGAGCAGCGCGCCCGCTCCCGCGCCGCGAGCAGCGTCGAGCGCGAAGTCCCGTTGCTCGAGGGGCCGAAGAGCGAGTTCGTCGGCTACGAGCAGCTCGACGTGCTGACCGCGATCGTCGCGTACGCCGACCGGGGCGACGGCACGTTCGACGCGAAGCTCGAGAGGTCGCCCTTCTACCCCGAAGGCGGCGGCCAGGTGTCCGACGTCGGCTACGTCGAGAACGAGGAGACCGGCGCGCGGGCCGAGCTCGTGAGGGCGACGCGCCTCGGCGACGACCAGGTGCTCACGTTCCGCGGCGAGGGGTTCGGCCGAGCCACCCGTGTGCGGGCCGCCGTGCCGTGGTCCGTCCGCTATCCGACCATGGCGAACCACACCGGCACGCATCTACTTCACAAGGCGCTGCACGAGGTGCTCGGCGAGCACGCGAAGCAGGCCGGATCGGCGGTCCGTCCCGACAAGCTCCGCTTCGACTTCACGCACGGCCAGGCGCTGACCGCCGAGGAGCGGGAGGAGGTCGAGCGCAGGGTGAACGAGAAGGTGTTCGAGAACCTCCCGGTCCGGCCGTACATCACGCCGATCGACGAGGCGCGACGGCTCGGGGCGATGATGCTCTTCGGCGAGAAGTACGGCAGCGAGGTTCGCGTCGTCGAGATCGACGACTACTCGCGCGAGCTCTGCGGCGGCACGCACGTCCGCTCGACCGCGGAGGTCGGCCCGTTCGTGATCCTCACCGAGGGCTCGGTGGGATCGGGCGTCCGCCGTATCGAGGCCGTCACCGCCGGCGAGGCGTGGGCGCTCCTTCGCGCGCGTGCCGAGGAGGCCGACGAGATCCGCCTCGAGCTCGAGCGGACCCGCAAGGAGGCGAAGAAGCCGAAGGAGAAGAGCGCAGGCGCCGAGGTCGTCGACGAGCGCCGCACCGAGGCTGGGGACGTCCACGTGATCGTCGTCGAGGCGAAGGGCGCCTCGGCGGACGAGCTCCTCGAGCTCTCCGACCGGCTCAAGCAGCAGCACCGGCCCGCAGCGGTCGTCCTCGGCGCGCGGGAGGACGGGAACGCGCACCTGATCCTCAACTTCGACACCTCGCTCGAGGCACGCGGACTCGACGCCGGCGCCGTCGTGAAGCAGGCCGCGCCGTTGATCGGCGGGGGCGGGGGAGGCAGGCCGACGATGGCGCGCGCGGGCGGGAAGCAACCGGAGCGGCTCGGCGAGGCCCTCGCCGAGGCCGAGCGCCTGATCGTCTCCGCCCTCAGTTGAAGGTGCTCGCACTCGACTACGGCGCGGCGCGCACCGGTGTGGCCGTCTCCGATCCGACCGGGATGCTCGCCCGGCCGCTCACCGTCGTCGAACGCGCCGCGACCGAAGCCGGGCTCGCCAGGCTCGCAGAGCTCGTCCGCGACGAAGGGGCCGAGCTCGTCGTGGTCGGGCTCCCGCTGACCCTCCGCGGCGAGCACGGTGCACAGGCGCAGGAGACGGAGCGGTTCGTCGATTCGCTCCGTGCGGTACTGGACGTTCCGGTGGAAGTCTTCGACGAGCGGTTCACGACGGCCCTCGCGGGCGGCGGCGGCAGGGCGCCCGAGGACGCAAGGGCCGCAGCGCACCTCCTCTCCTCCTACCTGACGTGGGCGAGCAGGTAATCCCGCCGGTCGAGGGCCGGCCGCGGCCGAGCCGGCGGCAGGTGCTGACGCGCCGCATCCTCGCCATCGGGGCGCTGCTCGCCGCGCTCTCCGCCGTCGCGTGGCTCGGCGCGCAGGCGCTCGGCTCTTCGAGCGAGTCCGCGCCTCCGCCGCCGACGGCTGCGCCGCCGCCGCCGAAGCCGCTGAAGATCATCTTCCCGGAGGGCTTCACGATCGACCAGATGGCCGAGCGGATCACGGCCGTGAACCAGATCGCGCGAGAGAAGCGGGACGTGAAGCCGAAGCTCCGCGAGGCCGAGTACCGGCGGCTGACCCGCCGCTCCAAGCTGCCGGGGCAGCTCGCGGGCGACAAGAAGCCGCGCTCGCTCGAGGGCTTCCTCTTCCCGGCGACGTACGAGTTCCTGCCGAAGACGACGACGAAGCAGCTCGTGAACAAGCAGCTCGTCGCGTTCAACCGCGCATGGGACCAGCTCGACCTGAAGTACGCGAGGTCGAAGAACCTCACGCCGTACGACGTCCTGATCATCGCGTCGATGGTCGAGAAGGAGACGCTCGCACCTGACGAGCGCCCGAAGGTCGCGGCGGTGATCTACAACCGGCTGAAGGCGGGCATGACGCTCGGGATCGACGCGACCCTGCGCTACGGGCTCGACATCCCTCCGACGGAGTCGATCCGCCAGTCGCAGCTCGACTCCGACAACCCGTACAACACGCGCAAGCTCACCGGGCTGCCGCCGACGCCCATCGCGAACCCCGGTCTCGCCTCGATGCAGGCCGCCGCCCACCCCGCGAAGGTCGACTACCTCTTCTTCGTGCGGAAGCCCGACAAGGTGCACCACTTCTTCACAGCGGACGAGGACGAGTTCCTCCGCTACCTCGCCGAGCACGGCTACGGCGGATGATCTCGGCGACGACTCGCATCGTCGCGCTGATCGGACATCCCGTCTCCCACTCGCTCTCGCCGCGAATGCAGAACGCGGCGTTTGCCGCGCTCGCGCTCGACTGGGCGTACATCGCGCTCGACGTCCCGCCCGACCGCCTCGCGGAGGCGGTGCGCGGGCTCGCGGCGTCCGGCTTCGCCGGTGCGAACGTGACGTCGCCGCACAAGCTCGCCGTGGCCGAGCTCGTCGGCGCCGACATCCCGTCCGTGAACACGCTCGTCTTTCGCGACGGGACGATCGAGTCGCACTCGACGGATGCCGCGATCCTCGACGGGCTCCAGCCGAAGTCGCCGGTCGTCCTCGGGTCGGGCGGTGCCGCGTTCGCGTTTCTCGACGCGCTTCCGACCGCGCGTGGATTCGCGCGAAGCGGCGAGTGGCCGCCGGACGTCCGCGACGCCGACCTCGTCGTCAACGCCACGACGGCGCGTGACGACGTGCTCGTCGAGCTCGCGCCGGGCCAGACGCTCGTTGAGCTCCCGTACCCCGACACGGCGACCGCGCGGGCGGCACGCGAGGCCGGCGCGCGCGTCCTCGACGGGCTCGACGTCCTCGTTGCTCAGGGTGCGCGCTCGTTCGAGCTCTGGACCGGACTGCCGGCGCCCGTCGACGTGATGCACTCCGCGGTTCGGGTGCTTGCGCCACCCGAGCCGTTCCACTAGAACCAGATCGACCCCGTTACGGGGAAGGGGAGACATGGCAGGGACGGTCCGAGCCTGCGGCCGGATACTCGTCGTCGACGACGACGCAGGCGTGCGCCTGGTCGTTCGCGATGCGCTCTCCGCGGCCGGATTCGACGTGACGGTGGTCGCCGACGGCGAGCACGCGCTCGCCGCGTTCGGCGCGAGCCGGCCCGACGTCGTCGTCCTCGATGTGAACCTGCCGCGGCTCTCGGGCTACGAGCTCTGCCGACGCTTCAAGGAGGCGGACCCGACCGCGCGGGTGCTCTTCCTCTCCGGCGCACGCACCGAGTGGTTCGACCGCGTCGCTGGACTCCTGCTCGGCGGCGACGACTACGCGGTCAAGCCGTTCGACCCGGACGAGCTCGTCGCGCGCGTCCGCGCGCTGCTGGCGCAGCCGCCGCCTCCGGTCCCCGAGCGCATGGCGACGCTGACGAGGCGGGAGCTGCAGGTGCTGCGGCTGCTCGCGGCCGGCCGGAACCAGCGCGAGATCGCCGAGGAGCTCGTGATCAGCCCGCGGACGGTCGGCACGCACATCGAGCACATCCTCGAGAAGCTCGGCGTGCGCAGCCGCGCGCAGGCGATCGCGCTCGCCTACCGCGAGGAGCTCGTCTCCTCGCGGTAGGCGAAGCGTTTCCCGCTACTTCGGAGGAGGCGGGAGCAAGCAGGTCACGGTCGTCGAGTTGCCCGACTGATCCGTGGCCGTGAACACCAGCTCCGTCGGCCCCTTGATCTGCCAGTCGATGTCGCCCGGACCGGGCTTGATCGACGGCGAGCTCCCGGGAGCCTGCGTGTACTTCACCTTCGTCCCGCTCGGGAACGGCCCGAACGTGAACACGGTGATGCCGACGCTCGAGACGATGTCGACTCCGAGCAGCTGGTAGAAGCCGTCGGGGTTCTGCCCGCTTTTCCCTGCGGCTGGTCCCGACTTCGGGATGTTGCCGCCGGACGGGTTGTTCGTCTCGACGCAACTCGCTGCAGGAGGCGTCGTGTCGACCCACAGCTTGCGTGCTGTGTCGCACACGTTCATCCCCGCTCCGTTCACGAAGCACCCGCGGATGATGTCGGTGCCGAGACCGGCGAACGCGACCAGGGGCGAGTACGTGAACGTCGTCGTCCCTGCTGCGTTCGTCGTGCCCGAGCCCGTCTTGCCCGCGTTCGGTCCGAGCGTGATCAGGAACGAGACGGGAATCCCCGCCACGGGGTCGCCGAAGTCGTCGGTGACTTTGGCCGTCACGGTGTGCGACGCGCCGGTCGTGAGCTCGTTCGTGTCCGGGTCCGGCGTCAGGTCGATGTGCGCGGCGCAACCGCGGACATTGACCGACGGATTGCCGAACGTGACGGTGTGCCCCTCGGTGTCGGTGTAGGCGACCGAGTCGTTCACCTGCTCGACGCCGCCCGGCAGGGCCGGGTTGTGCGTCGCGGTGAACGTCAGTGTCACGGTCTCGGTACCGAGCTCCGGAATTGTCCAGGTGAGAACGTTCCCCGCCTGCACCACCGTTCCCTTACTGGCCGTGGGAGCCGTGACCGTGAAGTGCGAGTCGACCGTGTCGACGATGCTCACATTCGTCGCTGCGGGGACCACGATGGCAGCGCCGATGGCCTCGAAGATCTCCTCGAGGTCTGCGGCGCTCGGCGCGATGAAGACGTGGTCGGCGTCCGGATCCGACGCCCAGCCGTTGAGCTGCGCCTGGTTCACGGAGCCGAGGCCGATCGCGAAGATCTCCGTCCCGGCCGTCCTCGCCGCGGCCGCCTCGGCCTGACCGTCCCCGCCGACCGTCGTGATCCCGTCGGTGAAGATGATCATCTGCTTCGAGTTCGTGGGCTCAGACCCGGCGAGCGTCGACTGCGCGAGGCTGATCGCGGCCGAGTGGTTCGTCAGCCCAGAGGCGACGAGCGCGTTGATCGCGGTCTTCAGCGTGTTTGCGTTCGTCGTCAGCGGCACCGCGAGCGTCGCCGCGTCGCTGAAGCTGACGATTCCGACGCGGCTTCCGTTCGCGATGCTCCCGTCGAGTACGCCATCTGTCGCCTCGTCGATGATGTCCACGAACCCATTGGCTGCCGTCTTGAGGCTCGGCAGCGCGGCCGCCATGCTCGACGACCGGTCGAGGACGAGCATGATGTCCTCGGGGTCGCCGGCGAGGCCTGTCTCCGCGTCCAGCGTCAGCGTCACCTGTGTGGCGCCGTTGCACTGGATGTTGCTCGGGCTGACGGTCTTCGTTCCTGTGACCGTCCCGCCCTGGGCGAGCGCTGTCCCCGCAAACGTCGCGGCTGTTGCGCACGCGACGAGCAGGGCGACGCACGCCCTCCGTGTTGTGAGTGTCATTCCCGCTACCTCCGTTCGACGTGCCGCAGCCGACCGGGGTGGGCCTGACCCCGCCGTTGACTCTATGGCGGCGCGGACGCGCTGGACATCGGGTGTTTGCCGTATCCGCGGACTACGCTGCGCCGGTGGAGCTCCGCCTCGCAACCGCCGGTGAGTCGCACGGTCCGGCGCTCGTCGCGATCGTGTCCGGACTGCCGGCGGGTCTCGTGCTCGGCCGCGACGCGATCGACGACGATCGCCGGCGGCGCCAGGAGGGCTACGGCCGGAGCCCGCGCCAGAAGATCGAGCAGGACCGGGTCGAAGTGCTCGCCGGGCTCCGCCACGGGAGGACCCTCGGCACGCCGCTCGCGCTCGTCGTGCGCAACCGCGACCACGCGAACTGGGAGTGGGGGATGGCGCCGTGGCCGCCGGAGGGCGAGCCGAGCGGCAAGGGGTCGAAGCCCGTCACGCTCCCCCGGCCCGGCCATGCGGACTACGCGGGCGCGCTGAAGTACGGGCTCGACGACGCCCGCGACGCGCTCGAGCGGGCGAGCGCGCGCCACACCGCGGTGCACGTCGCCGCCGGCGCGGTGGCGAAAGCGCTGCTCGCGACGATCGGCATCGAGGTGCGCGGCTCCGTCGTCGACGAGGAGAGCCTGCGCGCGCGCATCGACGAGGCGCGCGCCGAGCGCGACACCGTCGGCGGCGTCGTCGAGGTGCGTGCGGTCGGGGTGCCGCCGGGCCTCGGTTCGTACGCGACGAAGGACGATCGGCTCGACGCCCGGCTCGCAGCTGCGCTGATGGGGATCCAGGCCGTGAAGGGCGTCGAGATCGGGGAAGGCTTTGCGCTCGCCGCGATGCGCGGAAGCGAGGCGCACGACGAGCTGCTGCCCGGCTTCGGCCGAGAGACGAACCGCGCGGGCGGCATCGAGGCCGGCGTGTCGAACGGCGAAGACGTCGTCGTCCGCGCGGCGATGAAGCCGCTGCCGACGCTGATGCGCCCATTGCGCTCGGTCGACCTCGCCTCGGGGGAGGCCGGCGAGGCGCTCGTCGAGCGGAGCGACGTCGCCGCGGTCGAGGCGCTCGCGGTCGTCGCGGAGGCCGCGGTCGCGTTCGAGCTCGCCCGCGCCGCCCGCGAGAAGTTCGGCGGCGACGCGGTCGACGACTTCGTCGCTGCGCACCGCGCGTACGTCGAGCGGATCCCGTGGGACCCGCGCTAGACAAGCACGTCGCGCTCGTGGGCTTCATGGGCGCGGGCAAGTCGACCCTCGGCGCAGACCTCGCGGCGCGGCTCGGACGTCCGTTCGTCGACGTCGACCGCGAGCTCGAGGCGTTGACGGGGATGGGCATCCCCGAGCTCTTCCGCGAAGGCGAGGCGTTCTTCCGGACGAAGGAGGCGCGGCTCACGGTCGAGCGCCTGCGGCAGCGTCCCCCGGCCGTGCTCGCGCTCGGCGGAGGCGCCCTCGGATCGGCGCAGGTCCGCGACGCACTCCGCGAGCACGCGCTCGCGCTGCACGTCGACGTGGACGTCGAGGACGCCTGGCGCCGCGTGCGCGGCTCGGACCGGCCGCTCGCGCAGGACGAGCTCGACTTCCGCGTGCTCTTCCAGAAGCGCACGCCGGTCTACGAGGAGGCGGCCGACGCGCGGGTTCGGGACGTCGAGGCCGCCGTGCTGGCGGCGGCCGCCGTGCACGTCGAGGCCGGCGCACTGGCGCGGCTCGACGAGCTCGCGCCGGCCGGCGCAGCCGCGCTCGTGAGCGACGCCCGCGTGGCCGGCATCCACGGCGCCGACGCGCAGGTCGCGCTCGGGGGCCGATCGCTCTCCGTGCACGAGCTTCCGGAGGGCGAGCAGGCGAAGACGATCGACGCGGTCACGCGGCTCTGGCAGCGGCTGCGCCTCGAGCGCGGCGGCGTGGTCGTCGCGCTCGGCGGTGGCTGCACGACGGACCCAGCGGGGTTCGTCGCGGCGACGTACCTCCGCGGGGTGCCGTGGGTGGCGGTGCCGACGACGCTCGTCGGCCAGGTCGACGCCGCGATCGGCGGCAAGACCGCGATCGACCTTCCCGCGGGAAAGAACCTCGTCGGCGCGTTCCACTGGCCCGCGCGCACCGTCGTGGACCCGGCGCTTCTGACGACGCTGCCGGAGCAGGAGCGCCGCGAAGGGCTGGCGGAGGTGGTGAAGACCGGCCTGCTCGCGGGCGAGCCGCTGTGGGAGTTGCCCGAGCCCGAGCTCGTCCGGCGGACCGCGGCGTTCAAGAGTGCGGTCTGCCTGCGCGACCCGCACGACCGCGGCGAGCGCAACGTGCTTAACCTCGGGCACACGTTCGCGCACGCCCTCGAGGCCGCCGCGGGCTACGACGGCGTGACGCACGGCAGCGCCGTCGCGCTCGGCCTGCTCGCGGCGCTCCGGCTGTCGGGCCAGGACACGAGGCCGGTCGAGGAGGTGCTGGCGCCGAAGCCCGTCCGCGTCGACCGCGAGCGCGCGTGGGAGGCCCTGCGCCGCGACAAGAAGCGCGCGGAGGGCCGCGTCCGTCTCGTGCTGCTCGAGGCGCCGGGCAAGCCGGTCTTCGGCGTCGAACGGCCGGAGGCGGAAGTGCGTGCGGCGCTCGACGAGCTGATCGCAGACTAGATTCCCCTGACGTGCAGATCGCCATCCTCAACGGAGTCAACCTCGACGTGCTCGAACGCCGCGACCCGAAGCTCTACGGCGGCCTCTCGCTCAACGACCTCGAGACGCAGATCTACAAGTGGGCGAAGGAGCTCGACTGCACCGCCCGCTGCCGCCAGACGAACAACGAGGGCGAGTACGTCGCGTGGTGCCACGACGCGCTGGACTGGGCGAGCGGCGTGATCGTCAACCCCGGCGCATGGACGCACTACAGCTACGCGATCCGCGACGCGCTCGATCTGATCGCCGTTCCGATCGTCGAGGTGCACCTCTCGAACCTCGACGAGCGCGAGGAGTGGCGGCGGCACTCCGTGATCGCCGAGCTCGCGGCGAAGCGGATCCTGGGCAAGGGGCCCGCCGGATACCGTGAGGCGCTCACCTACCTCGTGGAGGGCACGTGAACCGCATCGAACGCCTGCGCGAGCTCCTCGAGGAGCCGCTGCTCGTCACCACGCCCGTCAACGTCCGCTACCTGACCGGGTTCGAGAGCTCGAACGCCGCGCTCCTCGTCGAGCCAGAGCGCACGCTGCTCTTCTCCGACTTCCGCTACGCCGAGGACGGTCGGAAGGTCGAGGGCGTCGAGTTCCTCGAGGTCGAGCGCGCGATCCTGCGCGGCATCGCCCGGCACGTCGACGGACGCATCGGCTTCGAGGCGCCGCACATGACCTACGCGAACTGGGACTTCCTGAAGAACTCGGGGCTCGACCTGGTGCCGCGGAGCGGCCTCGTCGAGCGGCTGCGCGTCGTGAAGTCCGACGAGGAGCTCGAGCTGATCCAGCGCGCCGCGGCGATCGCGAACGAGGCGTACGAGCGTCTCGCGCAGGAGACGTTCGTGGGCCGGACAGAGCGCGACGTCGCGTACACGTTCGACCGCTTCCTGCACGAGGCCGGCGCCGACGGTCCGTCGTTCCCGACGACGGTCGCTTCGGGCGTGAACGGCGCCACGCCGCACGCGCACACGAGCGAGAAGGTCATCGAGCGCGGCGAGACGGTCGTCGTCGACGCCGGCGCGGTCGTCGGCGGCTACGCGTCGGACTGCACGCGCACGTTCGCGACCGGCCGGCTCCCCGACGAGCTGAAGCGCGCGTACGACGTCGTGCTGGAGGCGCAGATCGAGGGGCTCGATGCGGTCGAGCCCGGGACGACCGGCCGGGACGCCGACGCGGCCGCACGCGCGGTGATCGAGCGCAACGGGCTCGGCGAGCGCTTCGGGCACGGGCTCGGTCACGGCGTCGGCCTGCTCGTCCACGAGGCGCCGACGCTCCGCCCCGAGTCCGAGGACACACTGGCCGAGAACCACGTCGTCACGGTCGAACCGGGCGTCTACATTCCGGGTCTCGGCGGCATCCGGATCGAGGACCTCGTCGTCGTGCGGGAAGGCGAGCCGCTCGTCCTCACGTCGTTCACGAAGGAACTCGTCACCGTCGACTAACCTGCCCGCGATGGCGGACGTCGTCTCCACGAACCAGTTTCGGAACGGGATGCACATCGAGCTCGACGGCTCGACGTGGCGCATCGTCGAGTTCCAGCACGTGAAGCCCGGCAAGGGTGGCGCGTTCGTGCGGACGAAGGTGAAGTCGCTCGACTCGGGCGCGGTCGTCGATCGGACGTTCCGGGCGGGCGAGAAGTTCCCGCGCGTCCACACCGAGGTGAAGCAGGTGCAGTACCTCTACGACGCGGGCGAGGACGTCGTCTTCATGGACGAGGAAAGCTACGAGCAGATCCACCTGCCGCGCGACTCGGTCGCCGACGCGCTCGACTTCATCGCGCCGTCGAGCTCGGTTCAGATGCTGGCCGTCGACGGCAAGCCTGCCGGCGTGCAGATGCCGGCGTCGGTCGAGCTCTCGGTGACGGAGACCGAACCGGGCGTGAAGGGGGACACGGTCTCGAACGTGACGAAGCCCGCGACGCTCGAGACGGGCGCCGTCGTGCAGGTCCCGCTCTTCGTGAACACGGGCGACAAGATCAAGGTCGACCCGCGGGAACGCCGCTACATCTCCCGGGCATAGCCGGCGAGGTCTTCACGAGCTTCGAGGACGCCTGGGAGGCGTTCCTTCGGCGCGACGAGCCGCTCGAGTCGTTCTGGAGCGGGCTGCCCGACGAGACGGACGCGTTCGTCGACGCGTGGGTGATCGTCCCGCCGCCCGAGCTGAAGCGTGCGGTCCTGCGCGTCCAGGCCGCGCTCGAGGACTCGCCGGGGCTGCGGATCGTCCCGCACCACTTCCTCCACGTCTCTCTGCCCCACGTGCACGAGCTCGAGGAGCCGTTCGAGGTCTCCGTGGCCCGCGTGAACTGCTTTCCCGCCGCGGTGGTCGCGGAGGTCGGGTCGGAGACCCTTGACGCGCTCGACGCGCCGAAGACGTTCCTCCCGCACCTGTCGCTCGCGTACGTCGAGCGTCCGGTCGAGGCGGGTCCGGTTCGCACGATCGTCGCGCCGCTCCGCGACACCGCATTCGGTTCGTTCCTCGTCGACGAGGTCGTCCGCGTGCGAGTGCCCGCGGCGAAGGCGACAATCCTCGAGCCGTGGACGGTGGCCGAGCGGCTGTCGTTGCGGCGATAAGGTCCCGGGCGTGGCGAAGCTCGTCGACACCACGATTCGACTGCTCGGCCAGGAGCCGCTCGCAGGGCGCGTTCCCAATGCCGAGATGCTGCGGCTGGCCGAGATCCTCGACCGCGCCGGGTTCGCGTACCTCGAGGTGTCCGGCGGCGGCGTGTTCGACAGCGCCGTGCGCCGCGGTGTCGAGAGCCCCTGGGAGCGCATCCGCTCGATCCAGGCGCGCGTCAAGACGCCGCTCGGCCTCGCGCTCCGCGGCCGCTTCCTCGTCGGCTCGCGGCCGGTGGGCGGCGAGTTCGCCCGCCGCTTCGTCGCGTCCGCGGCGGAGAACGGGATCGACGTCTTCCGCCTGCACGACCCGTTGAACGACGTCTCGAACCTGCGCGAGGCGGCCGAGGCGATCGCCGAGGCCGAGCGCGAGTTCGAGGCCGGACTCGTCTACAGCCCCGGGCCCGCGGGCGAGGTCGACACGCTCGTCGAGCAGGCGCGCAAGCTGCCGGAGCTCGGCGCCGCGCGCGTCGTCGTCCACGACCCGACCGGCTCGCTCGGGCCGCACGGAGCTGCGGAGCTCGTCGCGCGCATCGGCGAGGCGAGCGGCCTGCCCGTCGGCGTGTATGCGCAGGGCGCGGGCGGCAATGCGATGTCCGCCGCGCTCGAGGCGATCCGCTCGGGCGCCGATCTCGCGGCGTGCGCCGTCTATCCCGTCGCGCTCGCGGTCTACCGGGTCTCCGGCGAGTCGCTCGCGCAGGCGCTCGCCGGTCTCGGGTTCGACACCGGCGTCGACGTCGCCGCGCTGTGGGAGGCCTCCGAGATCGTCGACCAGCACATCGGCGACGAGCCGGTAACGCCGCTCGCGCCGCGCGTCGCCGTGCGCGCCGCCGAGCACGGCCTGCCGGCCGGCCTGGTCGCGGGCATCGACGCGAGCCTGCGCCTCCAGAACAGCGGCGACCGTCTCGACGAGGTGCTCGAGGAGCTCTCGCGGATCCGTGCGGAGGTCGGCTCCCCGCCGCTCGCGGCGCCGATCGGGCAGATTCTCGGCTCGCAGGCGCTCATCCACGTGCTCTCGGCGCAGCGCTACCTGCCGGTCGTCGACGAGCTGCGCGAGCTCGTCTCCGGCACGTACGGCACGCCGCCCGGCCCGATCGACCCGGCGGTGAAGCGCGCCGTCGAGCTCGTGACCGAGGACGTCCCCGAGGAGGAGCCGATCACGCTCGAGGACGTCCGCGACCAGACGCAGGGCCTCGCGTCGAGCGAGGAGGAGCTGCTGCTCGTCGGGCTGTTCGGCGAGGAGGCGGAGTCGCTCCTGCGGTCGATCCGCGGCCGCGCCGGCGGCGACGACTCGCTCGAGTCCCGCGGGATCGAGCAGTCGCGCGCCGAGCGGATCCGCGAGATCGTTCGCGTCGTCCAGGAGTCGGGCGTCGCCGAGGTGACGATCGAGGAGAGCGGGATGCGCGTCTCGGTCCGCCGCCAGCCGGACGCCGGCGCCGCTCCGCCGCCCGCGCCGGCGCCGACGGGAACGGAGGAGCCGCTGCTCGAGCCGGCGAGCGCGCCGCCGGTCACGAACGGCTACGTCCGGGTCGAGGCGCCGATGGTCGGCACCTTCTACCGAGCGTCTCAGCCGGGCGCGCCGCCGTTCGTCGAGGAGGGCGACGCCGTCGCCGCCGGGCAGACGCTCTGCATCCTCGAGGCGATGAAGCTGATGAACGAGATCAAGGCGGAGCTCGAGGGCGTCGTCCGGAAGATCCACGTCCAGAACGCGCAGCCGGTCGAGTTCGGCCAGCTCCTCTTCGAGCTCGAGCCGCTCCCCGGCCGACCTCTTGTTTAAGCGCGTCCTCGTCGCCAACCGCGGTGAGGTCGCCGTGCGCGTGATCCGCGCGCTGCACGAGCTCGGCGTCGAGGCCGTGGCGGTCTACTCGACCGCCGACGCCGAGTCGATGCACGTCCGGCTCGCCGACCAGGCGGTCTGCATCGGCCCGCCGGCCGCCCGCGAGAGCTACCTGAAGATCCCGAACGTCGTCGCCGCCGCCGAGACGACGGGCTGCGAGGCCGTCCACCCGGGCTGGGGCTTCCTCTCCGAGAACCCCGCCTTCGTGACGGCGTGCGAGGAGAACGACCTCGTCTTCGTCGGCCCCGACGCGGAGGTGATGGCGCGGATGGGGGACAAGACGCGGGCGAAGGCGGAGCTCCACGCGGCCGGCGTCCCGCTCGTCCCGGGCACCGAGGGCTCGACGACACTCGACGAGGCACGTGACGTCGCGGAGGAGATCGGCTACCCGATCCTGCTCAAGGCGAGCTCCGGCGGCGGCGGCAAGGGGATGCGCCTCGTGGCCTCCGCCGAGGAGATCGAGGACGCGTACGGGAGCGCCGCCGCCGAGGCACAGGCCGCGTTCGGCGACGGGAGCCTCTACGTCGAGAAGGCGGTCAAGCCCGCGCGGCACGTCGAGATCCAGGTGCTCTGCGACACGCATGGGAACGTGCTCACGCTCGGCGAGCGCGAGTGCTCGATCCAGCGCCGGCACCAGAAGCTCGTCGAGGAGTCGCCCTCGCCGGCGCTCGACCCCGACACGCGCGAGGCGATGGAGGAGGCGACCGAGCGGGCGTGCCGGGCGATCGGCTACCGCAACGCGGGCACCTTCGAGTTCCTGCTCGGGCCGGACCGCAGCTTCTACTTCATCGAGCTGAACTGCCGCCTGCAGGTCGAGCACCCGGTGACCGAGCTCGTGTCGGGGATCGACATCGTCCGCGAGCAGCTGCGGATCGCCGCCGGCGAGCCGTTGACCGTCACCGGGCGCGGCCCCCGCGGCGGCCACGCGATCGAGGTTCGGATCAACGCCGAGGATCCGGCGCGCGGCTTCCTGCCGGCACCGGGCCGGATCGAGCGCTTCCGGCCGCCGCTCGGCCCCTTCGACCGGGTCGACACGTGCATCGAAGACGGGACGGTCGTGTCGCCGTTCTACGACTCGCTGATCGCGAAGGTGATCGTTTGGGACGCCGATCGGCCCTCGGCGATCGCGCGAGCCCTGCGCGCGCTCGGCGAGCTGGAAGTGCGCGGCGTTCCGACGACGCGCGAGGCCGCGATCGACATCCTGCGCAGCGAGGAGTTCCAGCGCGGGGACTACTCGACGACCTTCCTCGAGGAGGCGGGCTCGAGGCTGCCCGCGCTCAACGCGTGAAGGCGTACGAGATCACGCGTCCGGCGGGAACGATTCGCGTCTCGCCGTCAGCGCTGACGCAGGTCGTCGTGCAGGCGGCGGAGGCGGCGGACGGCGCGCGCGTGCCGCGTCCGCGGCGCGGCCTCGAGCTGACGATCGCCGACGGCCACGCCCGCGTCGAGCTCGAGCTGGCGGCGCGCTACGGAACGGTCGTCCCGAACGTCGCACGCGAAGTGCAGGAGCGCGTCGCCGGCGCCCTGGAGGGAATGTGCGGCCTCGTCGTGGACGCGGTGGACGTGTCCGTCGAAGAGCTCGACCGATGACGACCGGGCGCCGCGCCGCGCGCCGGACGGCGCTCTTCCTGCTCTACCAGTGGGACGTCACCAAGCAGCCGCTCACCTCGCTCTACGAGGGCGAGGTCGACGCGTACGCGCGATCGCTCGCCGAGGCGGTCGTCACGGACGCGGACGAGCTCGACCGCCGCATCACCGACGCGGCCGAGGGCTGGACCGCGGACCGCCTCGGAGCGGTCGAGCGCAACGTCCTCCGCATCGCGATCCACGAGCTCGACGACGACGACGTCCCGGGGCCGGTGGCGATCGACGAGGCGGTCGGGCTCGCGAAGCGCTACGCGAGCGACGAGGCCGGCCGGCTCGTCAACGGGATCCTCGGGCGGATCCAGCGCGAGCGCGCAGCCTGACATGGCTACGCTCTGCCGGTGAGCGCGGAAGAGAGCCTGCAGCGGGCGGAGACACTGCTCGACCGCCTCGAGGAGGCCCGTACCCGGCTCGAGTCGACGGAGGATCCCGAGGCGGCGCTCGCGATCCTCGGTGAGCTCTCCGAGATCGCCCGCGAGGTCGAGGCCGAGATACAGCGCGCGAAGCGCGAGGCCGAGGCGGACGCCGATGCGGAGCGCTGACGAGCTTCGCGCGCTCGTCGATGACGCGCTCCTCGAGCTGACGCCGAGCGGGCCGGCCGGGCTCCTCGAGGCGTTCCGCTATTCGATCGACGGCGGCGGCAAGCGCGTGCGTCCGGTGCTGACCCTCGCGGTCGGCGAGGCGCTCGGCGAGGAGCCCCAGCGGCTGTTGCCCGCCGCGTGTGCCGTCGAGCTCGTGCACTCGTTCTCGCTCGTGCACGACGACCTGCCGGCGCTCGACGACGACGACACGCGGCGAGGGCGGCCGAGCACCTGGGCGCAGTTCGGGGAGGACGTGGCGGTCCTCACCGGGGACGCGCTCCTCGTCGAGGCGTTCCGACTCGCGCTCGGCTACGGCACGCCCGCGGTCGCGCGCGTCCTCGCCGACGCGACGCTCGGGATGATCGGCGGGCAGTACCTGGACGTGACAGGGTCGGCCGAGGACCTCGCCTCGCTCAACCGGCTGAAGACGGGACGCCTCTTCGAGGCCGCCGTGCTCGTGGCGCTCGCGGTTCGCGGCTCGGAGCCGCAGACCTGGCCCCGCTTCGCCCAGGAGGTCGGCGCGCTCTTCCAGCTCGTCGACGACCTGCTCGACGGCGACGGGTTCGTCGCGGCCCACGGCGCGGAGGACACGCGCCGCCGCGCCGACGAGGCGGCCGAGCGGGCGCTCGCCGCCCTCGCGGAGCTCGACTGCGACACGACCGTCCTCCGCGGCCTCGTCGAGGGCCTCGCCTCGCGCACGACCTGACGCCTGTCCGTCCGGCGCGGCCCTCACCATCGGACCATGATCGCGATCGACCAGGCGCTCCTGATCGAGCTCGACACGCACCCGAGTGCGACCCCCGAAGACCTGGAGCACGCGCTTCGCGGCGAGGCACCGCTCGCCGCGATCGCGCGCTGGCTGGGGGCACACGAGGGCTGGCTGGTCGTGCGCGAGGCGGCGGGCCGCTGGCGACTGTCCGCGCAGGGCGAGGGCTTCCTCGCCGCGCTGGACTAGCCCGCCAAAGAGACCCAGCCGCGCCACTACGCTTCTCCGCGTGAAGAAGCGCCTCGACGTGCTCCTCGTCGAGCGCGGCCTCGCCGAGTCCCGCTCCCAGGCGCAGGCGCTCGTGATGGCCGGGCTCGTCCAGGGCTTCGACAAGCCGGGGACGCAGGTCGACGAGGACGCGGAGCTCGAGCTGGAGCGGCCGCCGCGGTTCGTGTCGCGCGGCGGGGAGAAGCTCGCGCACGCGCTGGACGTCCTGGGACTCGACGTGCGCGGCCGCGACGCGCTCGACGTCGGCGCCTCGACCGGCGGCTTCACCGACGTGCTCCTGCAGGGCGGCGCGAACCGCGTGATCGCCCTCGACGTCGGCTACGGGCAGCTGCACCCCCGGCTCAGGGACGACGAGCGCGTGACCGTGCTCGAGCGGACGAACGTGCGCGAGATCCGCGAGCTGCCTTTCGCCCCCGATCTCGTGGTCGCCGACGTGTCGTTCATCTCGGTGCGAACAGCGCTACCGCCGGCGCTCGCGCTCGCGCGTCCCGACTGGGAGGCAGTCGTCCTCGTGAAGCCGCAGTTCGAGGCCGGACGCGAGGACGTCGGGCGCGGCGGCGTCGTGCGCGACCCCGAGGTCCACCGCCGCGTCCTCCGGGAGGTCGCCGACGCGGGGCTCGACTGGGGGGCGGAGACGCTCGCGGTCGTAGACTCGGGCCTGCCCGGACCGAAGGGAAACCGTGAGTTCTTCCTCCATCTCGCCCGGCGCGAGCAGCCCGAGCGCCCCCCCGACCTCGAACGCTGGATCGCCGATGCCGTCGGTTAGGAAGGTCGCGGTGCTCACGCACGGCAAGCCGGAGACGATCGGCGACGCCGTGCAGCGCTTCGAGCGCGCGGCGCGGGCCGCCGGCGCCGAGGTCGTCGACGACGGCGACGCCGACCTCCTCGTCGTGCTCGGCGGCGACGGCACGATGCTGCGGGCGCTCAAGCACAGCCTCGACACGGGCGCTCCGGTGCTCGGCGTCAACTTCGGCCGGGTCGGGTTTCTCACGGCGCTCGACGACGCCGAGCTCGAACCGGGGCTGGCGCGCGTGTTCGCCGGCGAGTACACGGTCGTCGAGCTGCCGACGCTCGAGATCGAGCTCGGCGGCCGTCTGCACACCGCGGTGAACGACTGCGTCGCGACGAGCTCGACGATCGGCCGCATGGTGCTGCTCGGCTGGTCGGTCGGCGGCGAGGATCTCGGGACCCTCTCGTGCGACGGCGTGATCGTCTCGACGCCCTCGGGCTCGACCGCCTACAACCTCTCGAACGGCGGGCCGGTGCTCGTGTGGGGGCTCGACGCGATGGTGGTGACGTTCATCGCGCCGCACTCGCTGAACGCGCGCCCGCTCGTCGTGCCGCGCTCGTCCGACGTCGTCGTCGAGAACAAGACGATCGACGTGCCGCTGACGGTGCTCGCCGACGGTCACGAGATCGGGAAGCTCGGCTTCGGCGAGCGCGTCATGATCCGGCTCGGGGAGAAGCGCTCGCGGCTCGCGACCGTTCCCGAGTCGACGTTCTTCACCCGCTACCGCGACACCTTTGCTTCGTAGGCTGCGAATCGAGAACCTCGTGCTCATCCGCGAGGCGGAGCTCGAGCTCGCCGACGGGCTGAACGCGATCACCGGCGAGACCGGCGCGGGGAAGACGATCCTCAGCCAGGCGGTCGGGCTGCTGCTCGGCGCGAAGGGCGACGCTGCCGCCGTCGGCCCGGACGCCGCTGAGGCGTACGTCGAGGCCGAGCTCGAGCTGCCGGACGGGCTGCTCGACGAGGAGGGCTTCGAGACGCTCGCCGAGCTCCGGCCCGAGGACGAGGACGGCCTCGTGCTCTCGCGCCGGATCTTCGGCGACGGCCGCACCCGCGCGTACGCCTGGGGGCGGAGCGTCGCGCGCGAGGACGTCGCCGCGGTCGCCGAGCGCCTGATCGCGATGTCCGGCCAGTTCGAGCAGCGCCGCCTCGCGCGACCGAGCTACCAGCTCGACGTGCTCGACTCGTTCGTCGGCGAGGAGCAGCTGCGGCGCCGCGCAGAGTTGCGTCGGGCGTGGCGCGAACTGCTTGCCGCGCGCCGCCGACACGAGGAGCTCGCTGCCGACTCCGCGCAGGCAGAGGCGCGAGTCGAGGAGCTGCGAGCGCTCGCCGCCGACACCGAGGGCTTGGAGCCGCGCACGGAGGACGACCTGCGGCTCGAGCGCGAGCGCCTTCGCCACGTGACCGAGCTCGCGGAGGGCGTCGGCACCGCGGTCGACGCGCTCGCGCCCGACGAGGGCGACGGCGCCGGCGGGCTCGTCGCGCGGGCCGAGCGGGCCATCGCCCCGGTCGAGCAGCTCGCGCCGGAGCTCCAGACGGCGGCCGCCGAGCTGCGCGACGTCGAGGTCCGACTACGCGAGACCGCGCTCGAGCTTCGGTCGTTCCTGGCGTCGCTCGAGGCACAGCCCGACCGGCTCGAGCAGGTCGAGGCCGAGCTCGACCGGATCGCCGACAAGAAGCGGCGTTTCCGCTGCGCAACGTTCGAGGAGCTGCTCGCGCGCGCCGCGGAGGCGCGCGCGGAGCTGGAGGCGCTGGCCGACGGCGTCGACCCCGTCACGGCCGCCTCGGAGGCGCAGGCTGCCGCCGAAGCGAAGGTTCGCGCGCTGACCGACGAGCTGTCGCAGGCCCGGCGGGCGGCAGCTGCGCCCTTCGCGCAGGCGGTAGCCGCGGAGCTCGAGAGCGTCGGCTTCGGCGAGGGCGAGTTTGCGGCGGAGCTCGGAGAGCGCGACGTCGGCGTGACGGGCGGCGACGACGTGCGATTCCTCATCCGCCCGAATCCCGGCCTGCCCTTCGCTCCCGCCGCGGAGACGGCGTCGGGCGGCGAGCTCTCGCGCATCGCACTTGCGATCGCGGCCGTCGCGGGCGGCGAGACGATGGTCTTCTAGGAGATCGACGCCGGCATCGGAGGGAGCACCGCGCACGCTGTCGGCGAGACGTTGCGCCGCCTCGCAGAGCGCGCACAGGTGCTCACGATCACGCACCTGCCGCAGATCGCGAGCCTCGCCGACCGGCACTTCCGGGTCGAGAAGGTCCCCGGCGACCCGACGCACACGCGCATCGAGCTCCTCGACGATGGCGATCGCCGCGAGGAGCTGCAGCGGATGCTCGGCGGCGAGGAGTTCCTGGAGGCGGTGCGATGAACCCGATCGAGTTCACCGGGACCGCAAAGCTCGACAAGCGCACGAAGGACCTCGTGCGGCGGCTCGACGCGCGCGACATCGCGATCATCCACCACGCAGACCTCGACCGCGTCTCAGCCGAGGAGCTCGTCGCGAGCGGTGTGCGCGTCGTCGTCAACTGCGCGGAGTCGCAGACGGGGCGCTTCCCGAACCCCGGCCCGCTGACCCTCGTGCGCGGAGGCGTGAAGCTCGTCGACGCGCCCGGCGCCGAGCTCTTCGACCAGGTGTCGGACGGCGACCGGCTCACCGTCCGCGGCGGCAGCGTCTTCCGCAACGGCACCTGTCTCGCGTCGGGGCGTGTGCTGCAGGTGATGGAGCTCGACAACGCGCTCGTCGCGCAGAAGGCGCGCGTGACGGAAGCGCTCGAGGCGTTCGCGGAGAACACGATGCGCTACCTGCGCGACGAGGGCCGGCTGCTCTCCGAGGGCGTCGACTTCCCGATGCTCACGACGCGCATGCGCGACCGGCACGCGCTCGTCGTTGCCCGCGGCCCCGGCATGAAGCGCGACCTCCGGATGGTCCTGCCGTACATCCGCGACTTCAAGCCGGTGCTGGTCGCGGTGGACGGCGGCGCCGACGCGCTCCTCGAGGCGGGGCTGAAGCCGGACCTCATCGTCGGCGACATGGACTCGGTCTCCGACCGCGCGCTCCAGAGCGGCGCCGAGATCCTCGTGCACGCGTACCGCGACGGGATCGCACCGGGCGCCGCGCGGTGTGACAAGCTCGGCGTTCGCTACCAGGTCGTCTCGATGCCGGGGATCAGCGAGGACATCGCGATGCTCCTCGCATACGAGAAGGGCGCCGAGCTGATCGTCGCCGTCGGCACGCACTTCAACCTGATCGAGTTCCTCGAGCGCGACCGCGCCGGCATGTCGTCGACGTTCGTGACCCGGCTGAAGGTGGGGGAGATCCTCGTCGACGCGAAAGGCGTGTCGCGGCTCTTCTCGCGGCGCGTCGGCCTCTGGCCGTTCGTGCTCTTCGCCGTCGCGGGCCTGATGGCCGTCGTGGTCGCGATCCTCGTCTCGCCGACGCTCCGCCACCTGATCGAGCTGATCGGGATCAGGCTCCGCGACCTCGTCTCCTGATGCCGACCGTGCGGGCGTCGCGTGAGCTGCTCGCGCCGATCGAGGACGTCTGGGAGTTCGTCGCCGAGCCGCACAACCTGCCGAACTGGTGGCCGCGCGTGGGTGGCGTCCACCCTGACCGCCGCGGGCTCGCGCCCGGCGCCCGGTGGCAGGTGACGGGCGAGAACAGGCCGTCGTTCCTGCGGCGTCCCGAGGCCGTCGGGTACCTGATGGTGCTCGCGGTCGAGCCGAGGCAGCGGATCGCGTTCCAGCTGACGGGCGACCGCCTCGAGGTCGAGCTGACCCTGGAGCCGGCCGCGCAGCGGCGCACGAAAGCCTCGATCCGGGTCGAGGGGCCCTGGCTCGTGGGCCTCTCGCGGGCGCTTCCCCGTCAGGCACTCCACCGGCTCTACTCCCTCGTGCAGACGGGCGCGGCCTAGACTCGGAGCCGGTGTTCGACCTCCGGTACCACGTCGCGTCGCTCGCGGCGGTCTTCATCGCGCTCGTCCTCGGAATCCTCGTCGGCGTCGGGATCTCGGGCCGCGGCCTGATCAAGGAGAGCGAGCGCGCGGTCCTGCAGAACCAGATCGACGACCTCCGCAACCAGCGTGACGCCGCGCAGCGCCAGGTGGCCGAACAGAACGCGCTGCAGGAGTACGAGCGCGAGACGTATCCGGTCGTCATGCGGAACCGCCTCGCGGACCGGCGTGTCGGCGTCGTCTACGTCGGGTCGGCCGAGGGGGACGTGGCGGCGGGCGTCCGCGAGACGCTCTCGCGGGCCGGCGCACCGGCGCCGCGCGTGCGGGCGCTGAAGGTGCCGATCGTCACCGGCGACCTGCTCCGTGCGGTCTCGGGCAGCCCCGACGCGCCGAAGACGGTCGAGGACCTCGGCCGCGCGCTCGCCGCCGAGCTCGTGAACGAAGGCCCGACGCCGCTCTGGGATGCCGTCGGCCCGTCGCTCGTCGAGGAGCGCGAGGGCTCCGGCTTCTCCGGGCTCGACGGCGTCGTCGTCGCGAGGACGGCCGACCCGCAGGGCGGACAGACCGCGCGCTTCCTCTCGGGGTTCTACTCCGGCCTCGCCGCCGCCGGGATTCCGGTCGTCGGGGTCGAGACGATCGACGACGAGCCGTCCGCCGTCCCTGTGTACCGCCGGCACGGGTTCTCGACCGTCGACAACGTCGAGACGCCGATGGGCCGCGTCGCGCTCGCCGTGCTCCTCCAGGGCAACGAGAGCCCGGGGGCGTACGGGGTGAAGGACGGGGTCGACGCGGTGATGCCGAACGTCGAGCCGGTCACGACGCCTCAGGGGTGAGGGACCCGCTGACGATCCTCGTCGCCGCGCGCGACGAGGAGGACACGATCGCGGAGACGGTGCGCGGCCTGAGGGCGCACTTCCCGATGGCCGAGGTGCTCGTCGCCGACGACGGCTCGCGCGACCGGACTGCCGAGCTCGCGGAGGAGGCGGGCGCGACGGTGCTGCGCCTCCACCGGCGGGGGAAGGGGCAGGCGTTGTCGGCCGCCGAGCGTGCGGCGCCGCCGGGACGCCTGCTGCTCTGCGACGCCGACCTGCGCGGCGATCTCCGCCCGCTGCTCGCCGGCGACGCAGATCTGAACGTCGCCGTCTTCCGGCGCCGCGTCGGCGGCGGGTTCGGGCTCGCGAAAGGCGCGGCGCAGCGGCTGATCCGGCTCCTGTCCGGATACGAGGCGTCCGAGCCGCTCTCAGGCCAGCGCGCGCTGTCCTCGCGCGCGCGCCGGGCGGTCTTCCCCCTCGCGCCCGGGTTCGGCGCCGAGACCAGGATGACGATCGACGCCGCCCGCTCCGGGCTCGACGTGCGCGAGGTCGAACTGGAGCTCGAGCACCGCGCGACGGGCCGCGACGCGCCCGGGTTCGTCCACCGTGGGCGCCAGCTGCTCGACCTCCTGCTCGGCTCCGGCCCGCTCGCGGTCAACTTCCGCGGGACGAGGCTGCCGCTCGTCGGCTGGCTGGTCGGGGTGCGCGGCGACCCCGCGGTCGCGGCCGTCGCGGCGATCGGGCTTGCCGACGACCTCTGGAGCGGGCCGGAGCGCGGCTTCCGCGCGCACCTTCGCGCCGGGAACACGACGGGCATCCTGAAGCTCGTGGGCATCCCGCTCGTCGGGCTGCTCGCCACACGGAAGCTCTCGGGCGCGCTGCTCGTCGGGCTCTCCGCGAACGCGCTCAACCAACTCGACACGCGGCCCGGCCGGGCGCTGAAGGCGTACCTCCTCGCAGCGGTGCCGCTTCGCGCGCCGGTCGGGATGGCCGTCCTCCTACTGCCCTACGATCTTCGCGAGATGGGGATGCTCGGGGACGCGGGGTCGAATGCGCTGGGAGCGATGCTAGGCTTGAGTTCCGTGAGTCGTTTCACGGGACGAGGCCGTTGGGTTGCGATCGGCGCCCTTGCCGGCCTCACCGTCCTCGGCGAGCGGCGTTCCCTCGGATCGTTGATCGAATCGACGCGCGGTCTGCGCGAGCTCGACGCGTTCGGAAGGCAGTCCTGAGTTGAGCGCGCGCCCGACGAAGTACGTCTTCGTGACGGGCGGGGTCGTCTCCGGGCTCGGGAAGGGCATCGTCGCCGCATCGCTCGGCCGGCTCCTCAAGGCGCGCGGGCTGACCGTGCAGGCGCAGAAGTTCGACCCGTACCTCAACGTCGATCCCGGCACGATGTCGCCCTTCCAGCACGGCGAGGTCTTCGTGACCGAGGACGGCGCCGAGACCGACCTCGACATCGGCCACTACGAGCGCTTCGTCGACGAGAACCTCTCGCGCAACTCGTCGCACACCGCCGGCGGGATCTGGGACACCGTCCTCCGCAAGGAGCGGAAGGGCGAGTTCCTCGGCGCGACCGTGCAGGTGATTCCGCACATCACGAACGAGATCAAGGCCCGGATCAAGCGGATCACCGAGAGCGAGCCGGTGGACGTGATGATCTCGGAGATCGGCGGGACTGTCGGGGACATCGAGTCGCTCCCGTTCCTCGAGGCGATCCGCCAGTTCCGGCGCGAGGTCGGGCCGGAGAACGTCTGCTACGTCCACGTGACGCTCGTGCCGTTCATCGACGCCGCGGGCGAGCTGAAGACGAAGCCCACGCAGCACTCCGTCAACGAGCTGCGTCGCATCGGTATCCACCCCGACGTCATCGTCTGCCGCTCGCGCGAGGAGATCTCCGAGGACATCCGCGACAAGATCGCGCTCTTCGGCGACGTCGACCCGCGCGCGGTGATCCCGAACCCCGACGTGCCCGACGTCTACCTCGTCCCGCAGGCGCTCCAGCGCGAGGGCCTCGACCAGCTCGTCGCCGAGCGGCTCGGGATCGACGCACCGCGTGCCGAGCTCGGCGAGTGGCTCGAGCTCGAGGAGCGGATCGGCGCGCTCGACGGCACCACGACGATCGCGCTCGTCGGCAAGTACGTCAAGCTGCACGACGCGTACCTCTCGGTGCACGAGGCGCTCAAGCATGCCGGCGTGCACCACGGCGCTCGCGTGAACGTCCGCTGGGTCGACGCGGAGAACATGTCGTACGAGGAAGCGGTCGCGTCGCTCGAGGAGGTCGACGGCGTGCTCGTCCCGGGCGGCTTCGGGTCACGAGGCTGGGAGGGGAAGATCCTCGCCTGCCGCGTCGCGCGCGAGCAGGGCATCCCGTACCTCGGCATCTGTCTCGGAATGCACGTCGCGGTCAGCGAGTTCTCCCGGCACGTGCTCGGCCTCGACGGCGCGAACTCGACCGAGATGGATCCCGAGACCCCCCATCCGGTGATCGACCTGCTCCCCGAGCAGAAGCAGGTCGAGGACCTCGGGGGCACGATGCGTCTCGGCGCGCAGGCGGTCGAGCTGGTCGAGGGGACTCGCGCGCGGGACGCGTACGGCGAGCCGGTCGTCCACGAGCGGCACCGCCATCGCTACGAGGTGAACAACCAGTATCGGCCACGCCTCGTCGAGGGCGGGCTCGTCGTCTCGGGGACGTTCCAGGAAGGACGGCTCGTCGAGATCGTGGAGCTCCCCGACCATCCGTGGTTCGTCGCGAGCCAGTTCCACCCGGAGTTCAAGTCGCGGCCCACGCGGCCGGCGCCGCTCTTCCGCGACTTCGTCGGCGCCGCCCTCGAGCGGTCGCGCGATCGTGTGGGCCTCGGCGCGGCCGTCGCCCGCTAGATCGGCCAGCAGACCGAGACGTACAGCGGCATGCCTGCGATGCGGGTCTCGCTCGCGCGGTACGCGAGCCCCAGCTCCTTGCCGTCCTTGCGGGTCGCCACGGTGGTGCCCGCTCGCTCGCGATGGAGCATCATCAGCTCGAACTCGCCGGGCGCCTCGGGCGTGCGGATGACGTCCGTCACGCGCAGTCCGAGCAGCTCGGCGCGCGTGTACCCGAGGAGCGTCGCCGCGTACTGGTTCACCGCGACGTAGCGCATCTGCTCGTCGGCGACGAAGATCGCCACGGGGCCGGAGTCCACGGCCTCGCCGAGTAGACTCGCCTGGATCAGCGGCTCCGCCGCGGTAAGAGTGTGCTCTCCAGAGGCCATGACGGCGGATTTGAACGTACCAGCAGACGAGCGGCCTTCCAAGGCCGTGAGCCTGTTCCTCGAGCTCGCCGCGATCCCGTCTCCGCCGGGCGAGGAGCGCGCCGTCGCCGACCGCGTCCTCCGCGAGCTCCACGGCTTCGGGCTCGCCGTCGACGAGGACGACACCGGCCCGGCCGTCGGGTCGCAGATCGGGAACCTCTACTGCAGCCTCGCGCCGACCAACGGCGGCGGCACGCCGCTCTTCTTCTGCGCCCACCTCGACACGGTCCCGCCGCAGGGGACGATCGACCCGGTGGTCGCGGAGGGCGTCGTGCGAAACGCCGCGGGCACCATCCTCGGCGCCGACAACAAGGCGGCGGTCGTTGCGATGGT
>Ga0111539_10001929_pt1 | contig 27644 bp, 21 predicted proteins | sample RhiMethybrSRZTD1_FD_79667 | JGI IMG/M metagenome (GOLD analysis project Ga0111539, IMG submission 79667) | Populus rhizosphere microbial communities from Tennessee, USA - Rhizosphere MetaG P. TD hybrid SRZTD1 (version 2) (version 2) | ecosystem: Host-associated > Plants > Roots > Rhizosphere >...
CATGCCAGGATGGATCACTCTCTGGCAAGGCTGGCAACTTTTACAAAACTTGGTCGAGGGCGTTCTGATCGCCCGTAAATTGACCAATTCTGGCTAAAGACAAGGTTGAAACCCACGGCTAAATTCAAGGCGCCGCGATGCGGCGGAGGAATATGTGAAGTCAAGATGGAAAGCAGACTTCACATATTTCCCAAGCGCTGAAAACAAAGCTCGATTTGGCGATTACTTTTCAAAATCAAAAATGGCCAAAGTCGAGCTTATATGTCAACTTCTTTCAGCCGTCGTTCAAACTCAAAAGTAAAGAACGGGAAGGGGCCAAAGTGCGCAAGCGCTACGAGTCGCCAGAGACACCGTTTCGGCGATTGTTGCAAAGGGACGACATTACTATCGCTGCCGGCATCCTATCCACGAGGCGTTCAGAGTTATCCGGTCCTCTACCTGACCGATGCACAGTGGAATTTCGAGCATACGCGGGCCACAGCCGCCTTTCTCGCGCGGAACGTGATCATTCCCGAAATGATCATTGTGGGCGTCACGAATCCCGACCGAACGCACGACCTCTACGCGACTCGAGCCGATTTCAAACATAATGGTCGTACTATACCGTTCCCAAATAGCGGCAATGCGAATCGGTTCCTTGAGTTTTTCGAGAAGGATCTGATCCCCTGGACAGAAACCACCTACCGCACGGCGCCGCTTCGGATTCTCGCAGGCCATTCGGCGGGCGGCAACTTTGCGCTCCATGCGATGAGAGTGAAGCCGGCCCTTTTCCAGGCAGTCATGGCGGCAAGCCCATGGCTCGCCTGGGACGACCACAAGGAACTCAAGGAACTCGTACCGTTCCTCGCGAGCGACAAGGTACTGGCTCGGACTTTCTTCTTCACATACGCCGACGAAGGACCAGAGATGAAAGCGGATATTGATGCCCTTACCAGCGCGCTCCGCTCACGAAAAGATACTTCCTTGCGTTGGGATTCAGCCACCTACCCCAACGAGAGCCATGATTCGATGGTCATCAAGAGCTATTATGACGCTTTACGGATGATCTTCGCTGGATGGAGCTACCCGCGCGATCCGCAGACCAATTTCCTCAAGGGATCGCTCGACGATGTGAAGGCCCACTATCGGAGGTTAGGCGAGCGACTGGGTTTTGCGCTGCTCCCGCCGGAGGCCATAGTAAATGAACTTGGGTACCAGCGCCTCCGAATGAACAATCTCGATGCGGCTCTCGCCGCGTTCCAATTTAACACCGAACTGAATCCGCAGTCCGCTTTAACACCGAACTGAATCCGCAGTCCGCAAACGTCTGGGATAGCCTCGGCGAGGCGCTCGAGCGCGCCGGGAAGAAGGAGGAGGCGCTCACAAGCTACCGCAGGGCGGTTTCAGTCGCTGAGGCCAAAGGTGACCCGAATCTTGAAGGCTTTCGGAAACAAGTCGCCCGCCTGAATGAGATATTGAGATCTGGCAAGCAGTAAGAATTCATGCGCAAGGTAAGCTTTCGGCGAGTTGTCTTGACCTGCTTATAATAAAAATCCAGACCTCTCGCCGAAAGCTCACTATCAACAAGATAGAAAGGACTTCGCATGACGTCCCGCCCGATCTATAGCTTGAGGCGTCAGTGGCGGCGCTGATCCTTGACCGCAGATGCTGAGCGAATCGGTTGTTTGGCGCAAATCTCCCCCGGTTTTTTTCGGTTGGTATTAAGCTGGAGACTGCCCCCAATGCGGCGCAAACTGTTGAGTTTGCGCCGCATTGGCGTATTTCTCGGTCTTCTTCGACTAGTTTCCGTGAAATACTTTTTCGATTTTTACATTAGTTATCGGCAGGGAGATTGAGCAGAGACAGAGCGCCCGGTCCCAAAGCTATCCGGCGCTTACTTTGACTGAAGACATATGTAACGAAGACTAACTTCTCAAAGGGCAGCGTTTCTTACCGCTTGTCGAACTTGGCCCTTTCTATCGGATCGGCCTGCGGACGCTCGGATGGTCTTTTTTAGACAAGCTGAGCGCCTGCAGGGCGCTACTGATCGAATGATTCTCGCTCAATTTGGCCTGCGCGCCTCCGCCGTGCGGCAGCGGCGCGATGTCGTCGCGTTTACGCCTTTGGCGCAGCAGTTTGTAAATGAGTAAGCCGGATGGTTATTGAAACCCATTCTGGCTACTCATTCAATTGAAAGTCTCTGTAATGCGGCTTCTTTCTTACTTCTTCGGAAATCATTGAGGAAAGCCGCCTGCCGAGCGTTCGCGACACTGCTTACCCACGTCTGAAAAGCCCTTTTTCTGAAAAGGAACTGACGCATGGGCAATCGGCCGCGGTCTTCGGGCTGGCCTATTTATTGGGAATCAAGCTGACGCCGCGCATTCGCAAATGGAAACATCTGAACTTTTATCCCCCTTCCAGAGAGACTTATTACGAACATCTTGACGCTTTGTTCAGCGAGACGGTCAACTGGGATTTGATTGTCGAATATCTTGATGACATGCTCAGAGTCGCCGTCTCTATCAAAGCGGGGAAATTAATGCCTTCAACGATCCTGCGGAAGCTCGGTTCCTACAGCCGGCAGAACCGGCTCTACCTGGCCTTCCGCGAGCTCGGTCGGGTCGTTCGCACAGAATTCCTGCTCGACTACATCAGCGACCTGGAATTGCGGCACACCATTCAGGGCGCGATCAACAAGAGTGAAGGCTTCAATAAATTCGCGCAGTGGGTTTCTTTCGGAGGGCATGGAATTCTGGCCGAGAACAATCGCGACGACCAGCGGAATCCGATCAAATACAACCACTTGGTGGCCAATTGGCTGATTTTTACAACGTATTTGCCATGTCCCAGGCGCTGCACAAGCTGAAGCGGAAGGCGTTCATCTGAGCGCCGAAGTGGTGAGCCGCTTGAATCCGTATCTAACCAGCCACGTCAACAGGTTCGGTGTTTATCATCTCGAACTTGATCGCCATCCGCCGGCGATTGACTACAAATTGCCGATTCTCTCTGTCTAAATCGAGCGTGGCGGATTTCGGGCGAATCCTTGCATGGGCCAATGAAATGATCGAACATGGCAGTAATTAATCCCTTCAGATCCAGGAGCCGTCATGCGTGATAGGGGGAGAGGTGGCGCTAATTTTTGGGGTTCCGTTAAAAAAATTTTCAAACGCGCGCGTGAGGAAGGCGCATTGGCGTCGCTGCGTTCCTTGACCCGGGGCGCGCTCCATCAGCGGCTGTCCAGCCGCGACTGGCGCGATACTCGCCAGATTATACAGGATTTCAATCGTTCCATCACTCTGATCGCCGACATCGACGCGCTCATAACCTCAATTGTCGATCGCATTAAAGAGCTGTTCGGCACAGACCGGGTAATCTTGTTGCACACTTATCCCGATAGCGACGTGTTTTCGTTGGCGTATAGCCTGGGCTATGATCCCAAAGCTTTGGCGAGCGTGCATCTGACCCAACGAGACCGCCTCGCCAAGTGGCTGCTCACGAATGAAACGGCGCTGATCGTGGAACAAGACCAGGGAGTTATGAGCTATCTCAGCGCGACTGAGCGCGAAATGCTGGAGAGGCTCGATGTGCGCGTGTGTGTGCCAATGTTGGCGTTGAACCGATTGACCGGCATGATGCTGCTTTCTTCGACTCGAAACGGGTGGAGCTTGCACGAAGAGGACCTCAACCTTTTGCTGATGCTCCTTACCCAAGCCAGCATCGCCTTTGAGAGCGCCTATTTATCCCGGTTTCAGCGCGACCGCATGCGAAGGCTTTATCACGCGGAAAGGCTTGCGACCGTAGGACAACTTGCGGCCTCGGTCGCGCATGAAATCCGCAATCCGATGACTGCAATCCGCTCCACCGTACAGTACCTGCTGCGCGATTTCGATGAAAACAGCCCGAAACGCGAACTGGCCCATGGAGTAATCGCAGAAGTCGACCGGATTGACCGCATCGTCGATGGCCTCCTAAGCCTGACGCGCCGTACCGAATTTACTCCCAACAGGATTTCTCTCATACAATTGATCGAGCAGTCGCTGTTACTCGTACGAACGCAGGCGCAAGAGCAGGCGATCGAGATTTTATGGAATGAACCGCGGCAGGAAGTTTACGTTATGGCGGACGTGGCGCAACTCAAGCAACTGGCGCTCAATCTGGTGATGAACGCGATGCAAGCGATGCCGAATGGAGGGAGTCTGCAAATCGATTTGAATGTAAAATCACAGCCCCTTGGGGCGCCGGGAGAGAAGGATTGGGCTTTAATAGCGATTACCGACACTGGGTGCGGCATCCCCGCCGAAATCCTGGATAGGGTTTTCGACCCCTTTTTCACTACCAAGCCAGGCGGCACCGGCCTGGGGCTTTCAACCTGCTATGCGATCGCCCGACAACACGGCGGCGATATAGAGATCAGCAGTCAGGAAAACGAAGGCGCCACAGTTAATGTGCGACTTCCGCTGGCCAGATAGCAGCCTGTAAGCTCTGCGCGGAGAGGATATGCTAAGAATACTTATTGTTGATGACGAGCCGCAGATAAGACGAATTCTTTCGGTCTTGCTCTCGGATAATGGCTTCGAGGTCGCGGAGGCGGAATCCGGAGAGCAAGCGCTGGCCGTCGCCGAAAAGTTTCGGCCCGACATCGCGTTGCTGGACATAAACATGCACGGCATGGACGGCCTCGCCACACTGCGCGCTTTGCTTAAAATCCATAGCAAGCTCGACTGCATCATGATGACCGCTTACGGCACGATTCGCTCCGCCGTCGAGGCGATGAAATCCGGCGCTTATGATTATCTCGCCAAGCCGTTCGATAATGACGAACTGCTGCTGGTCGTCAACCGGGCGCTCGAAATGCGCAATCTGTCGCGTGAAGTGGAGGAGCTTCGCAATGAATTGTCGAGCCGCTATGGATTCAATGAAATAATCGGAATCAGTCCGAGACTGCAAGTCATCTTCCACACCATGGCGAAAGTCGCTGCGGTCGACGCCACTGTGTTGATCGAGGGAGAGTCCGGGACAGGCAAGGAATTGGTCGCCCGCGCAATCCATCGCCACAGCAACCGCTCAAACAAACCATTTGTGGCCGTCAATTGCGGGGCCATACCGCAATCACTTTTCGAGGCCGAGATCTTTGGTCATGAGCGAGGCGCCTTCACAGACGCTCGAGAGGCCCGCGCGGGACGCTTCGAGCAGGCGCAAGGCGGAACCCTCTTTCTGGACGAAGTAGGCGAGCTGCCGCTTGAAGCTCAGGTGAAATTATTACGCGTTCTGCAAGACCGCGAGGTGACAAGGGTCGGCGGCCGGTCGCCGATCAAAATAGATGTGCGCATTATCGCCGCCACCAACGTAAACCTCCAAACTGCGGTCGAGTCCGGCAAGTTTCGGGAGGACCTCTACTGGAGGTTGAATGTCGTCAAGCTCATGATGCCGAGCCTGCGCGATCGGCGTGAGGATATTCCCCTCATCATCGATCATATGTTCGAGCGATTCAATCGCGAACTCGGATTAAGGGTGAATGCGATAACGCCCGAAGCGCGACGGCTCCTTGAACTGTACGATTGGCCCGGAAACGTGCGTGAGCTTGAAAACGTGGTTTGCAGCGCAATCATCATGTGCGAAAACAGCGTGGTCGGGGCGCAGGACTTGCCCCCGCGCCTGCGCGGCGGGATCGCCGCAGCCTACTCGGAGACGGACGGGCTAACGGCTACCGGAACTCACGACATCAGTAACATGACCCTTGCCGATGTCGTTAAAGATGTGACGGAGAGGCTGGAGAAGACCATCATTTCTTCGCGGCTCGCCAAGATGGCCGGTAATCGCACAGCCACGGCTGAATCGCTGGGGATAAGTCGCAAGACGCTGTTCAACAAAATGCGTCAGTACGGATTCTTGGATGAAAATACAGAGGACCGGGACTGATCCGAGCTTGATATTTCAGCCAGACTTTTCAAGTCATGAGGCTCAACCTGCTTCGAGATCGCCTTGGCCATAGCGTAGGCGTCGAGCGGCGAGAGTAACATGATAATCAGCCAGATCGGAATCGAAAGCAGCGTAGAAATCAGCCGTTGGGAAAGACGGTTATGCAATGGCGCGATGTGATGGGAAATGTCTGTAACAACGGCTGCGACCAGCCGGCCTGAGGCGCGGTGATATATAGATTGCGACAGCGAGGATGTGGCGTACGACGATGAAGAAGCGGCGCCGGCGCTTTGTGTGGCGCCCGACGCGTCGAGTCTCGCGCCACAACGGCGACAGAATATATCGTATTCACGCGGCTCCGCCTTACAAGCTCCGCACAGCCTCAGACCTCTGGTTTCAATTTGGGATAGATCATAGTTCATACTGCCCTCCTCTATTACTCTGATCCTTCACCATGTTTGCGAGTTTTTTTATTAAATGGAGTGCAATCCCAATGCCAAAGCTCTTTCGGCCCCGGTCTCACAATCATCGGCGTTATAGCGCGTCATCCACCCCCATGTCGCTCCTGAAGACCTCACCGGTTGTGTAATGGCTGACTCACCGTGTGTAAAGGTCTTCCCACTTCAAACCGCCCCGTTGATGGCATTCAAGTGTTTTTACAACAGTAACGGCGGATGCTCTCTTGGAATGCTTTTTGCTGTACCAATAGCCGAGCGTCGGTGGCAGGCCGCCGGATCGTAGTCGAAAGCGAAACCAAATCAGGTCGCAAAGAAAGCTTAAGACAGTCGCATATGGAAGTAACCAGCATGGCAATGATCGCAGCGGAGAATCTGACGATGCGGTTTGATAATGAGTCGCTCGCCCTCGATGCAATCAATTTCAATGTTAAGAAGGGTGAGGTGTATTGCCTGCTCGGCGCAAACGGAGCGGGTAAGACAACGGTGATAGACCTGTTCCTTAACTTCATCAAGCCCACCTCCGGGCGGGCGCTGATCAATGGCATTGACGTGGCGGAGAAACCGCTCGAAGCGAAGAAATATGTCTCATATGTCTCAGAGGACGTTATGCTTTACGGCCACTTTACCGCCAGGCAGAACCTGGACTTTTTCGTCAAGCTCAGCGGGGCCCGAGGGTTGACGAAGAATGATTATTACGCGGTTTTACGCGAGGTGGGTCTGCAGGAGAGCGCCTTCGAAAAGAAGATGCGGTTCTTCTCGAAGGGCATGCAGCAGAAGGTCAGTATCGCGATAGCCATAATAAGAGACACGCCTGCGATATTACTCGACGAACCGACTTCCGGGCTTGATCCGAAGGCGAGCGAAGAACTGATGGAAACACTCGACCGGTTGCGCCGCCAAGGCAAAGCGATTCTGATCTCGACGCACGACATATTCCGCGTCAGAGAGATCGCCGACCGGGTCGGCATAATGAAAGAAGGTCGGAAAGTTTTGGAGCGCACGCGAGAGGAACTCGAACACGAGGATCTGCAGGCGCTTTACCTTGATTATATGCGCAACGTTTACAGAACTGGGAGGTAACGGCAATGGAGACGAGAACACACGCCAGATTTGGGATGGACGCTGAGATGGGTCGCGGCCTAAACGGAACCACCTTTCCCGCCCACAGGCTATGGCGCCCGCAGTCGGTTTCGTCCCGTGAGTTTCCTCCTTACACTACCTTGTTTCTTCAAGGCAATCCGCCGCGAGAGGTGTTCCATATCGAGCGAGGCCTGGTCAAACTCATGCGCCTGAGCGCGGGCGGCCAGGAATTGGCTGTCGGCCTGCAATCACAGGGCTGCTTGCTGGGGGCCGCTTCGGCGATTGTTAAGGAACCGTACCCGTTTACCGCCATCACGATTACGAGTTGCGCTTTGAGCCGTATTCCGGCTGACCTCTTTCTTCAGCTTGCCAGGACCGATGAGCAATTCTGCTGGTACCTCCACGAGGTTCACAGCCGTGAGGTTCACCAGCAGGCGAGCCAACTGGCCGCGCTCAAATACCTGTCGGCCAGACAGCGTTTCGAGAGATTGTTACTGCAATTTCTTTCATCAATCCCCCCTCATGAGAAGCAAACCTCAATGAAGGTACGCTTGCCGCTGAAACATTGGGAGATCGCCCAGTTGATTGGCGTCAGACCCGAGCACCTGAGCCGCATATTACAGCAGGTAAAACGAGAAGGTGTGTTGCGCGAGGAAGATGGCTGTATGATCGTTTCAGATGTTCGCAAGCTCAGTAACCATGATAGTTGCGATTGAGCCGCGCGCCGTTGGCGGAGTCATTAACGCGACATCCAGTTGAGTAACCCACTAACATAAAAGGAGAGTCACATGAATAGCTCACTATTGGTGCGTAAAGCGAACAACGGAGTGGCGACGTTGCTGATGATTGTTGGCGCCATGTTACTACTCGTTAATGTTTTACTCGTACAACAGAATAAGAAACTCAAGGTTCTAGCCAGCAGGCCCGATCGCGCCCTGGAAGCCAGACCCGGGACAGCGCTTCCGCCGCTGGAAGGGATTGACAGCGACGGTAACAGGAGGACCGTTAACTACGGTCAAGATTCGCGAAAAACTGTTCTGCTCGTTTTCTCGCCCCGGTGCAGCGCCTGCGAAGAGAATATGCCAACCTGGGATGCGATCATAAATGGGCTGGACCCGCGGGCATTTCAGATCGCCGCGGTCTCGCTGCAACCCGAGGGCGTCAAAGAATTTGCGAGCCGGCGTGGAATCAGTCGGATTCCCATTCTCACTAAAATCGCCCCCCAATACAGAGTTGCATACAACCTGGCGCTGACGCCCCAGATCATCCTCATCGACTCCGGCGGTAAGGTCGAGAAGGTCTGGACCGGGACGCTGCGGGGAGAGGATCAACAGGATGTCGAACGGGCGCTTAATGTCCGGCTGCCATAAGCCGACAAAGTCTTGGAGGCGAGAAATCACTACCGCCTCGGAGTTGATGATAATTCGAGAAACCCATAACCATAACCATAACCATTAAGGAGAGATCATGAAAAAGAATATTTGGAGATCGCTGCAGATCACCTGGTTGGTTTTAGCGGCGCTGACGGCTTACAATTCGATGTGGGCATTCAAAAACGACGCCAGTTACTGTTCCGGCCTGTATTGTGAGACTCATAATGATTGTGGGATGCCTTGCTTTTGCAACGGCCTGGATAAGACCTGTTATAATGTAGAACAGTCTACGACCTGAAAGTAAGTCACGAGTCATCCAGGTTCGAGGCGATTTCCCGGCGTTGCGATAATGACAGACGGTCTGAATAATCTCTCAAAGATGCTTTACCTGCGGCAATCAGCAATGGCGTGGGGCGCGCCTCGAACCTGGCTCATCGCCAAGAAAGAGATCATGGCGAACATCAGGAATTTCAAGATACCTGTCGCGCTTGTAGCCATGACCCTGCTGTTTCTCCTTTCAACCCGCCTACTGGCCATCGATTACGGACATAGATTGGACAACTGGTCCGTTAACCAGGCCAGTCAGCGCGACTCGGTCATAGGCAGCAATGTCAAGTATGATCTCTCCGACGGAGACTTTTTTCACAGAGCGGGCATCGGGCGCAACCCTCCCATCCAACGCCCCCAGCCGTTTTCCGCTCTCATCAAAGGGATGGACGGCGAGATGGATCGCACAGTCAGCGTGAGCCAGCGAATAGTTTTCGGAGCGAGGCAGGACGAGCCGGCCACAAGCGCCCTTTTTGACACCCCTGACACTTCTTTCGTCATAAAACTGCTGGTCTCGCTATTCGCGTTAATGTTTTCGCTCGACACAGTGGCTCGCGAAAAAGAGGTTGGAACGCTCAGGGCGATGCTGGCCCAGCCAATTCGCCGCCGGGACCTGATTCTTTACAAATCGCTCGGGGCCTCGATCAGCTTGCTGGCGCCCTTCGCCATAGCCTACGCCAGCGAAATCATTTACCTGCGACTCGCGCACGGATTGCTAAACAGCCGGGAGGATCTGATCCGCGCGTTGCTCATTTTCAGCCTGGGGGCGCTCTACGGGATCGTCTTTGTGCATATCGGGATCTTCATTTCAGCAATCACGTCCCGGACCAAAACCGCAGTCACGACGGCTTTGCTCACTTGGGCGACGATCGTGTTGTTGCTACCCAACGCGACTGTGCTGATGGCCAAACTGCTCACTCCGACCCCGTCCTACAATCAACTCAACGCGCGCCTGTACGAGGCGCGACGGCAGATTCTTCAGGAGGGGGGCGAAACCAAACCGACAACCAGGCCGGCGCCTGAACAGCCGGTCTCCGGCCGGGCGTTGCTTCGCCTCTTTGAGGTCGAACGCCAGTTGACGGACAATTACCTTGCGAGCAAAAAGGACCAGAACTCTCGGGCAAAACTCTTCGCCGCCTTATCGCCCGCCGGCGCTCTGACTTTCGGGTTGAGTGATCTCGCCGGCACGGGGGTCGGCGCGTATAACTCGTATTTGGAATTATTCCGCTCCGGCCGAGACGCGCTGCTCGACGCGCTCAAGCGGAGATTGGATCTGCCCTCTCAGACAGGAGACAAATTAGTGCAAGAAGCTCGCGAAATGATCGCCACCAGGCAACGGCGCGCGGAACCGCTCGGAGCCAGCCTCCGTTCGTCTATTATTCCTATCACCTCTCTATTCGCCTGGGCGGCGATCTTCGGGCTAGCGGCTCACTGGCGGTTCAAGCGATATGATGTGAGATAGATTATGTTCCGAACCATCCTTCGCCGAGAGCTTCAAGAAACCCTCTCCAGTTCTACCCTCATATTCGCCGTGGTCGTGCTGACGATTCTGGTTCTGCTAAGCGCCTACATCCAGGCGCGCTACTACCGGCGAATGGTTGAGGATTACACCCTGCGGCAAAATATTCATCAGGTTGAAAACAGCGGCCGGGCTATCGTGCTCATCCGCCCTCTCCCGCCACTGCTGCCGTTTTTCAACGGGGTATACGACAGCCTCCCGGACGAGTTCAGGTTGCAGAGCGATTCGGTCATTACGAACCCGCTGAGCGGAGACCTAACCCCGCTGGACTGGCTTTTCCCGAAGATCGACCTGAGTTTCATCATCGGCGTCCTGATGACGCTGCTGACAATTCTGCTGGCGCACGACACCATTGTCGTGGATAGAGAGCACGGCACGCTCAAGCTCATCCTATCCGGTCCCGTTCAGAGGCGCGTGGTTCTAGCCGCCAAGCTGACAGGCGTTATCCTGCTCATGACCATCATCCTCGTCTATGTAGTCCTGCTATACACGACCGTGGTAAAGGTCTTCAGCGGAGGAACAGTTGACCTGTCCGTCGCCAACTTGAGCGCGCTCGCCGTATCCTCGCTGGTGGCGCTCTTAGTGTTTGTGGCGATCGCCGCTCTCGGCGTCGCTATCTCCGCGTCGTCCAGGCGCTCGTTTGTCTCTCTCTCTCTCTGCGCTTCCATTTGGATGGTAGCCGTCCTGGTATGGCCGAGCCTCGGGCCGTACATAGCTTCTTCATTCAAGACGGTTTCCACCCTGGAGGCGGCGCAGCGCGACATAGCGCTGAAAGAAAGGGAGCTAATCCAGGCGGAACTCGCCGAGCAGAGAAAAACCGCCGCCGATCTGAAAGCGCAAAATGTCGGAGTCGAATCCGCCTGGAGACAATACCTAGAACTCAGGCGTAGATGGATGGAAAGAAGGAATGTAGAGATTGGGCGCCTGGTCGAGGAACGGAAGAGGCAGATCCGCGATCAACATTTTTTCGCCAGGCTCATCCTGGCGTTCTCGCCTTACGTGGCGTTCAAAGAGGCGCTGGGCAGCCTCTGCGGCACAGGGCTGGAAAGTTATGACGAGTTCCATGCGGCGGTCGAACGGTACGGACAACAGGAGTTCCTTCCCGCGAGCTTCGATTTGCTCTCGCGCCAAAAGCCCTGGCTGAACGCGGCCAAACCGGACGACCGCGTCCTATTGCGTCCTTTGCAAGCGCCGTCGCCGACCTTTTCCGAACGGCTGGCCGCCGCCGCCTGGCCGCTCGGCGTTCTGATCGCCGAAATAATTATTTTGTTGACGGTGGGCGTTATCGGCTTCGAGCGTTACGACGTGCGGCGATCTCACGCGAGTCCGGGCAAAGTTAGTCTGAGATCATGACTCGGAAAGTTAGTAGAAAGGCGGCGAGAAGATGACAACCGTCATCGAGCCGACGGCGCAGTTCTAAAACCGGTACTTGATTGAAAACTGCGCGCCGCGTGGCGATTGAACGGCTGATTGAAATTGGCCAAAGGCCCCCGATGAGAGGTTATTCGCGCCGGCGCGGAAAGAGAGCGGGGTGGCGTCGTTGGTGATGTTAAAGAAGTCCACGTTGGCTTCAAGCGTATGATTTTCCTTAAAGCGGAACTCCTTGCCGAAACGCAGATTCAATCTGGGGACAGCTCCCGTTTGGGGCTGTCCTTCGCCGCGCGGCCCGGCCAGGCGACGCGCGGTGAAAAGCGGATTAGGCGTCACACGGCCATTAGGTAAGGTGAGCGTCCTAGGCCCGTGCGCGCCGACTTCCGGATCATTCGCAGCCAAATCTTTGACGATCGGCCCGCTGTATTCGCCGGAGTGCAGGGAGAAAATCGTCGCCAGCGTAAACCGGAACGGCAGGTAGTAGCTCCCGTTAATTCGCAATATGTGCGGTCTTGCGACCTTGTCATTCTCGAACCACTCGCTAGGATTCAAATAACCGGAGATGTCATCGTACTTGAAATCGCCTTTCTCGACTTGCCGCTGGTAGGTGTAGCTGCAGAAGGTTTGTAGGCGGGCGCCGATGTTGCGAATCAAACTGAATTCCAGCGACTGGTATCGCCGGAACGAGTTGGTCAGGTTGGTGGTGAGAAGGATCGCGTCGAAAGCTGGGTTCCTGTACCCGCGAAACAGGCCGTTTTCGTAAATGATATTGCTGTCGAGCGTCCCGATGATCTCCTGATACTTGCGATTGACGTAGGCGAAGTCGAAGACGAATTGGCCCGGGAGGCGCCGTGTATATCCGAGGTGGAATTCATCCGCGTGTGACGCGCGAAGGTCAGGGTCGACCAGCCGAGTGGGAACTTGCGGCGCGCCCGTCAAACCGACCGCCGGAGTGACGCGCGCAGTTTCAAAGACGCCGTCGAGGTCGTTGTCCCACTCGTCGCGGATCTCCGGCGCGCGGGCGCCGAAGTTGGGGGCGGCCTGGTTGAATATGATGTCGTGAATGCGCCCCCAGGAGACGCGCACGATGTCGCGGCCATTTTTCGTCAAGCTGTAAGACGCCCCCACTCGCGGATCCACCGACCATGAATTGAGGCGCTCGATCTCAAAAGCGTCGCGGCTGGTTTGCCTGTCGAACCGCGCGCCGAGGTTTAACGTCAGCCGTTGATGCGGAGACCACTTATCCTGAAAGTAAAAGCCTAGCAGCGTAGTCGCTCCGGCGGTCGCGCGGAATCGAGTGGGAGCTCGGAACTGCCGATGGAAAGTGACATGCTTGACCTCTCCGCCTACGACTCTCCTTAGCTCGTCGTTGAAGACATGGCCGTCGCCTGGATAGAGCGTATCGCTCTCGATCCTCGCGCGCGGCTTCCACTGTATTCCGGTTTGGAAGATGTGTTGTCCCCTCCACCCCTCTTTGATGTATGAAAGATCGCCGGTCAGCTCGTGATGATCGCGCGCGCCCTTCGAGCCGCTGGCCGCGCCGGCGCGGTTGCCATACTGCAAGATCAAGGTCTGTCCGGCGAGGTTGCCGGCGCTGATCGTCGTGGCGGCGTAACGGTTGACCGCCGGCTCATCGCCGCCGTTCAGATCGACATCGCTGCTAATGGCGCGGTAACCATATTGCATGTTGAGCAGCAGACGTGGCGTAAGAGTTGAAACCCAGGCGATTTGATAAGCCGGCCCGCCGCTGTGAATATTGATGGCCGTCTCCTGCGTCCCCAGATCGGGCGAATCCGAATTCAGTATCACTCCCCCGTCGTTCAGATAATTGAAGGTCAGTATGTTGCTGTTTGCGAAGCTGTGTGTGATTTTGCCGAGGAAACGATGATTGCGTTCCTGCAGGTCATAGTTCGGACGCTCGAATCCGTTCTCGGTAAAGGCCTGCAACGCTGCGCGCGCGCGCGGTATCCCTTGATTGAAAAATACGCGACGATAGGAGGCGAAAAACCAGGTCTTGTCTTTGATCAGGGGGCCGCCGAGCGCGAGATCGGGTTGATGAAGCTCCTGGTCGAGCGGAGCGCCTCCCGGCACATTGTTCCCGTTAAAGCTACGCGGCTGGGAAAAGAATGAGGCTGATCCATGAGCCTTGTTACCGCCTGACTTGGTGATGATGTTGATGTAGCCGCCCTGCCCGAGGGATGTGGAAGCGTCGGGGCCTGAGGTTTTGATCTGCGCGTCCTGGATCGCCTCGGCGCTGAATTGTGTGGTCCAACCCTGATTGGTAAACGCGTTGCCGATCTCGAAGCCATCCAGTTTGTAGATATTGGAGCGCTCGGACGCGCCATGAATCTGTGGATCGAAATTGACTCCGTCCGGCCCGTTGCGCCCGATCGTTACGGCGCCGGGAACGAGAAACCAGACGCTTTCCCAATTTTGCCGCGAGCTGAGTGGGAGCCGGTTGATGAATTCGCCGCTGACATTAAATTTCTGCTCCGGATTACCAACGTCAATAATAGGGATGTTCTCGCCTCCGCCTCGCGCCGCGACATCAACCGTTTGATCTACTCTCTTCAATGCCAGTCTCACGTCTAACATGAGAGTCGAACCGGCGCGCAGAACGATCCCCGGCTGCGTGAAGTTGTGAAAGCCCGGCTGTGTGACTTCCAGCAGATAAACGCCCGGCGGCAGCCCGAGAAATATATAGTTCCCCACCCCATTCGAAACAGAAGTCCTCCGCCCTGGCAACTCCGAGCCGGTCAGCGTCAGCGTGGCGCCGGCCACAAGGGCGCCTTGCGGGTCCACCACCTGGCCTTTAATCGCGCTGGTGTATTGCGCATTGGCCGGCATGGCGACCAACATCCAGAAAACCATCAGCAACCATTGCCTGTTCGACATGGCGAGGCCTCCAAGAGCCGCAAAAAGCCGGGAAAAATTATCAGACGATGACCAAAAAGTGGGTTTGGCGCGCGCGGCCCGCCTAACGGCCAACCGATCTAAGTCCTTCGGATTTTTATAGAAATACTTGATCTAAGTCAATGAAGGTCCAGCCGTATCCAGCTATAAAGCGTGCGTTAGTTATCGAATGATCCTTTGTGGACACACTACAAGGTAATTGAAGTCTGTGCAAATTAAAGCTGAATGTAATCAACTACTTGAAATGGCGGCGCCCCAAAGACTCCGTCGTTTTATGCACAGTCTTCAGGTAATTCCCAGGTTTAGCTGTTTAGCCTGAAGTTTCGGAGGTATTCGAGATGAACTGTGCGGCAGTGTTTGATACTCCTTATTGGTACGCAATTCATACGCATCCGAAGCAGGAGAGTCGCGCCGATGGGAATTTAAAGGCATGGCGCGTGGAAACATTTTTCCCCAAGACGAGAGGCCACCGTTTCAATGAATTCACGGGCGAACCGTCTTCGTTCATTAAGCCTCTGTTTCCCGGATATCTCTTCGCCCGGTTCGCGATAAACAGTTTGCTTCATAAAGTTCGTTTCACCAGAGGCGTACATAGCGTCGTGTGTATAGGCTGCGATCCCGCGCCGGTCGATGACAGGGTGATCGAAATCATCGCCGCCCAAGTCGATGACGCGGGTTTTGTGAAAGTCGGCGTCGATCTGGAGCCCGGCGTCAAGGTGTTGATTCAAGCGGGCCCGTTCAGAGGTCTCACGGGAATTTTCGAGCGAGAGGCGAGCGCCGCCGACCGAATCAAAATATTGTTGGACTGCGTAGGTTTTCAAGCTCACGTGGAAGTCGATAGGAAGCATGTCAAAGCGTTAACGCAAGGCGCATAGCTTATTCGGCTCAACCAAAGTCGCTTTACAAAACGCTCGCGGGGCCAATGAAATCAGGCGTCCCGGCGACAGTCGCGTAAAGCTTTCATGGTTAACCCCGATGAGTGACTGAATGCGCCGGCGTAAGCGCGCTCAGATTCGCGCTCGGAGCTTTACCGGTTAAAGAAGCCGGCCGGGGGGAAATGTGTCGCTTGCGCGCTCACCCTCTCAGCCATTCGTTGGCCGGGGACAATCAAAAAAGATAGGCGGCCCCCGCAATGGCGGTAGCTTATCCGGGAGCCAATGGCGGAGGGAAATTCCAAACGCAATGGCGGTAGCCTGTCTGCGTTTGAGCCCGCGTTTGAGCCCGCGTTTGAGCCCGCGTTTGAGCCCGCATTTGAGAATGCCAGTTTCACAAACGAAGCGCCTGGGTACGAAGTGGAGGTAAAATCATGATTCGAGTTAACACGCCCGGCGTGGCGGCGGCCGCCGCCGCGCCATATGTCCAATCGTCTCTCAGGGGTGAGCTGGCCGCGCGCTCGTTGGCGCTGTTGTTGATCATCGGGCTTGTTTTGTCCGCGCTGAATGGGCTGCGTCCTCCTGACGCGGCGCCGGCCGTCGCGCTCGCGACGGAGTTCTCTTCGGAGCGCGCCATGTCGCATGTAAAGGCAGTCGCGGGAGAACCCCGCCCGATCGGCTCGCCGGCTCACGATCGGGCCAGAGACTACATAATCGGCGTCCTTGAGCGGCTCGGTTTAAATCCGCAGATCCAGAAAACGATGGCTTTGAACCAGGACCGCAGCCCTCTGCTGCAGGTGGCGGGAGTCGAAAACATCATCGCGGAGATAAGCGGTACCGACAGCCATAAGGGGATCCTCTTCGTCAGCCACTATGACACCGTTCCAAACAGCCCGGGGGCGAACGACGACGGCGTCGGCGTCGCCGCCATGCTGGAAATGGCGCGCGCCCTGGCGTCGGGGCCGCGGCTCAAACACGGCGTGATTCTGCTGTTCACCGACGGCGAGGAGATGGGACTGCTGGGAGCGCGGGCGTTTCTTGACGAACACCCTATAGCAAAGAACGTGGGCGCCGTGATCAACCTCGAAGCGCGTGGCGCCGGCGGGCCGGCGGTAATGTTCGAGACAGGCAAAGGCAATCGCCGGCTCATCCGGGAATTCGCCAGCGCCGCCCCGAAGCCGGTGGCGCACTCCTTTTCTTATGAGATCTACAAGCTGCTGCCCAACGATACGGATTTCTCCGTCTTCAAGAAGGCGGGATTCGCCGGATTGAACTTTGCTCACATCGAGGGGCCTCTTTATTACCACAACGACATCGACCGGGCGGAGCATGTCAATGGGGGCGTCCTTCAGCATCATGGGGCGACCGCGCTCGCGCTCGCGCGCCGGCTGGCCGACGGCGACCCGCAGGCGTCCGAGGAAGGGGATGCGGTGTACTTCGATATTCTGGGCCTTTACCTGGTCAATTACCCTCAAACCGCCGCCATCCCGCTGGCGGCTTTGGCGAGCTTTCTGTTGGCCGCGGTTCTGGCAGTCGGAATCAGAAGAAAGCGAATCGGCGTCAAGGGACTGCTCTACGGGTTTGCGGGCGTCCTGGCATGCATGGTGATTTCGGCGGGCGGCGCGAGCCTGGTCTGGCAAATAGCGCGCATGCTACGCAAAGAGTATCGGGATTTCCCTCAAGGCGAAATTTATGGCGCCTGGTTTTATCTGCTGGGCTTCATCGCCCTCACCGTCGCCTTATCGCTGGGGATCTACAACCTGCTGCGGCGAAAAGTCACGGCCGGCGGCGTTCTGGCCGGGGCTTTGCTGGCGCTCGCCTCGCTGGCCGTGGTTACAAGTATCTTTTTACCAGGCGCGAGCTACCTCTTCACCTGGCCTTCACTGTTCGTGGCCGCCGCGCTTCATCTCACACTGTCTCAGGCGGAGGGCGATTCGGCGCCGGTCAGACGCTTTCTTGCGCTGGCGCTCGCGGCGGTTCCCGGCCTGCTGTTATTCATTCCGCCGGCCTACCTGGTCATGGCGGCTGTCCCGCCGGCCTTGGCCGGCGCCGCTTGCGCGTTGATCGCGCTGCTGACTGTCATCATTGTCCCGCCCTTGGACATCCTGGGGATTCCAGGCCAGCGGAAGATGCCGTGGCTTTTGGCGGGGCTGAGCGCCGCGTCGATTCTGGTCGGCGGCCTCACCGCCGGATATGATCAGGATCATCCGAAACCGAATAACATCTTCTACGCGCTCAGCGCCGATTCAGGCAAAGCCGTCTGGGCAAGCTACAATCTCGCGCCCGATCAGTGGACCTCTCAGATCCTCCGCGCGCCGGAGCGCGGGTCGCTCAGTGATTACATCCCCACCTCCTATCAAGGCTTTCTGAAAAGCGCGGCGCCGGCGTTGCCACTCGATGCGCCGGCCATTGACCTTGTCGATCAACGCCAAACCGAGGAGGGCAGGGTGTTGCAGTTTCAGATCAGGGCGATAAGACAGGCCCCGATGATGATCATCCAAGGGAACTCCAAATCGGAGTGGACTCGGTTATCTATCGGCGACAAGCGAATCAGTCGAAGGATCGGAAACAGGTGGGTGATCAACTACTACGCCGCCGGCGGCGAGGCCATCCCAGTCACAGTCGTAACACGCTCGACAGACGCCGTTACGATCAAGGCGACGGGCGTCTCTTACGAATTGCCCCGGAGCGAAGAAGTAACTCTCAGCCCGCGGCCGCGATCAATGATGCCGGCAGGCCCGTACGCCGACGCGACGCTGGTGACCAAGACGTTTACTTTCTAACCCAGGTCTGATTCTCACGAAGGCTTACTCCAAGTCGTATTGGCTTTTCAACGCGACGATCTATCAAGCAGGCGCTTGACGTTCGGCGTCAGGCGCGAGTGTTAACCATTGCGCCCGCCGCGCCATAAAAGCGGCGTGCCCCGACAAACCGGTAAAAGGAGATGTTATGAACAGAGAAGAGCGTGAAGACAACACCGTATACAAAGTAGTGCTTAACCAAGAAGAACAGTACTCGATCTGGCCGGCTGACCGCGCCAACCCGCTCGGTTGGGTCGACGCCGGAGTTACCGGGCTGAAAGCCGAATGCCTCTCTTATATCAAAGAGGTATGGACTGACATGAGGCCGCTCAGCCTGAGGAAGAAGATGGAGCAGGCGCAGCAGGCCGCGCAATAGGCCTGGGCCGCCGTTTTGTCGGACTTGAATAGTCGGGAGGAAGAAATGGCAAAAATGGGAAGATATTGCAAAGCCTATCCGCTGCCCCGCTTTCGCGCTTTCAGCGGGTGGAACGAGAACGCTCAAAACGCCAGGGCGGAAAAGCTGCTGGTCGAAGGAAAAGAGATCGAGGCGCCGCGCAAGCTAACCGATGACTCTCATCTGTACCTGCAGGAGAATTACACGGTCACAGACGGCATATTTATCGAAGAAAACATAATCTTCAATAACGTGTCCGACGAATGGATTGACTTCTGCAAGAACCAATTGCGGTTCGAAACCCCCGTTTACGAACCGTTAAACATTCCACAAGCGGCGAAATCTAAAGCCGAAGGGCAATGACGCCAGGGGTCAGCTCATCATCTCACATGAAGCGCTGGTTGGACCTGATAGTCCGGCGTTAGATCCCCTAAAACCACACGCCGTCTTCACCGCCGCAGACGCCGCGGAACGCCAAGGGAAGACGGAGAGTTATCCGGAAAGCCCTTTTCTTACTCATCTTCTCCGCGAACTCTCTGCGTTCCGCGGCGCCTGCGGCATTTCATTTTTAACTCTATCCCTTTCACTTGAAAGCAGGAGGACTTTATGAAACCGACAATTGTTTCACGCATTTTTTTTGCGGCTCTGCTAGTTGTGTGCGCGTCAGTGGCCGGGTCGCAAGTGTACGCGCAGTCGGGAGGCGAAAACTCCGTTTGGCGCGTGATCGGAGAGGTGCAACTGGTCGACAGAACGGCCAATAAGATCAGTGTGAAGACTGACGCGGGCGAGATCGTTGCTGTGACGTTAGACTCGAGGACCATTTATCTCAAGGTGCCGCCAGGGCAGATAAACCTGGATAAAGCGAGCAAGGTGTCGCTTTCCGATGTGGCGCCCAACGACCGCGTTTTGGCGCGGGGCAGGATCGCCGAGGATAAAACGCCGCTGGCTAACCAAGTCATTGTAATGAGCAAGGCGGACATTCAGCAGGCGCGCGCGCAGGAACAGGCCAAGTGGCGACAGCGAGGCGTTATCGGCGTCATCACCGCCATCTCATCCGGCGGCAAGCTGGAGGCGACGGCGCAGGTCCGCGACCAGGGAGGGACGAAGACGATGACTCTGGCTTTCACCGGGAACACGCGGTTCCGCCGTTACGCCCCGGACTCGGTCGATTTCGAGAACACAAAGCCAGGCGCGTTCGCTGACCTCAAGGTGGGCGACCAGGTCCGGGCGTTGGGGGATAAGACTCCGGATGGATCACGGGCGGTCATTGAAGAGATCGTCTCCGGCTCGTTCTTGACGGTCTCCGGCAGTGTGATAGAGGCGAACGCCGAGACCGGAGAAATCAAGATCGCACAGCTTTCAAACCGCCGGCCGCTCACCATCTCTATAAGCAAAAACTCGAAAGTGCGCCGTGTCAGCCAGCAGATGGTCGCGCTTCTGGTTGAGAAGAGCCTCGCCGCAGCAACCGTTCAGCAGCCGCAGGCTCAGCCGAAGCCGGCGACCTCGCCCCGCGGCCCGGACCTTCAAGAATTGTTCGAGCAGGCGCCACAGATCCCGATCACCAATGTCAAGCCGGGCGAAATCATCATCGTTTCGAGCTCCAAAGGAGACGATCCTTCCAAGATAGTCGCCATCGCCATGCTGACCGGGGTGGACCCGGTGTTCAATCAATTGCAAGCGCGAGCCACAGCGAGCGCAAGGACGGCCTCGAACCCTAACACAGGTCTGCCTCCGGGCGTGCTCGATCTGGTGATCAGCTTGCCCTGACTTCCGCTCAACGTCCGTTGAGCGCCAGGGAACCATAGCCAAGAAAAGGAGATCAGTATGTATAGGAAGTATATTGCGGCGATCATGATTGCGCTGATATCACTGGCTCTATGCGTGACCGCATTCTCCGCGCAGCAGGCGCAAGGCTCGATACGCGGTCAAATCAGCGATGAGTTAGGCGGCGTCATAATCAATGTCGAGGTTACGCTGACAGGCCCAAACGGCGAGAGGCGGACCTCCCGCACCGACAAGTCGGGCGTGTACGTTTTCAACGCCGTCGCGGCGGGCAAATACACGCTGCTGGTGAAAGCGAACGGATTCGCCCCTTACCAGCAGTCACTGGAAGTCGCGGCGAATTCGCGCGAGATTTTCGATATCAAACTGAGCGTGGCGCTCAAAGTGGAGAAAGAAATAAATGTCACTGACTCAGCGCCCTTCAGCACCGACCCAGACAACAACGCCTCCGCCATCGTGCTCCGGGGCAAGGAGCTTGAATCCCTGCCCGACGACCCCGACGAGCTGGCGGAGGCTCTCCAATCGTTAGCCGGGCCATCCGCCGGGCCGAGCGGCGGACAGATATACGTCGACGGCTTCACGCTGGAGGGGCGGGTACCGCCGAAGAATTCGATCAAGGAAGTCCGTATTAACCAGAACCCGTTCACCGCCGAGTTTGACCGTCTGGGGTTCGGCCGCATCCTCATCACCACCAGGCCGGGGACGAGCCAGTATCACGGCACGGCCATGTTCCACTTTAACGACGAGGCTTTAAACTCGCGCAATGCGTTTGCGCCCGAGCGGGCGCCGTTCCAGCTCCGCTACTATACATTCGATGTGAGCGGACCGCTGGTCAGCAAACGCAGCTCTTTCTTCTTCAACTTTCAGCGGCGCGAAATCGACGACAACGCGGTGATCAGCGCGATCGCTCTGAATCCGAACCTCGACATATCGACGCTGAGGGAGACCGTCCTCGCCCCCAGGCGAGAGATTTTCTCCAGCGTGCGCGCCGATTATCAGATCAACCAGAACAATTCGCTGCTGGGCCAATACGTCTATACGCCGGCCAACGTCAAGAACGCGGGCGTGGGCGATTTTTCGTTGCGCTCGCGGGCGCTCGACAGGGAAGACGCCTCTCACGCCATCAGGCTCACCAACACCTCAATCCTGAGCGCGACGACCGCCAACGAAACCCGCTTCCAATACGCGTTCTTGCGCAGGAACCAGCGGGGGGACGCCTCTCAACCCGCAATCACGGTGATGGACGCTTTCACAGGCGGCGGCGCGAGTTATTCCCGCGCGGCCTTCGACATCGACGCCTTGGAGATTCACAACTACACGACGCGGGCGATCCGCTCCCATACGTTGCGTTTCGGCGGACGCTTTCGCAACGCGACTTATCGCGATTTCACACCGGCGAATTTCGCCGGGACCTACACCTTCGCTGGCGGATTCGCCCCCCAACTTGACGGCGCCAACAACGTCATTTTCGACTCGAATAACGAGCCGATCAGCGTTCCGATCAGCAGCATCGAGCGATATCGCCGCACCCTGCTTTTCCAACGCCAGGGTCTCAGTCCGGCTGAGATTCGCGCGCTCGGCGGCGGGGCTACCCAGTTCTCAATCGCCGGCGGCGACCCCGAGATTAAGGTGACCCAGCGTGATGCGGGCGTTTTCCTCCAGGACGATTGGCGGGTGCGCGACAAATTCACCTTCAGCGCCGGGTTGCGTTACGAGAACCAGAACAATATCAGCAGCAATCTGAACTTCGCGCCACGCTTAGGCTTCGCGTGGGCGCCGGGCAAAGCCGGCGGCAAGCAGGTGATACGCGGCGGAATCGGCGTCTTCTACGATCGCATACCGGTTCAACTGACGATGGCGACGCGGCGATTCAACGGCGTCAACCAGCGACAGTTCATCGTCTCCGACACGGAGGTCCTCAGGTTGTTCCCGCAGGCGCCCTCGGTCGACACACTCGCTCAATTCGCCCTGCCGCAGACTATACGGAATCTGGACGCCGACATGCGGCCGTCTTATTTCACCCAGACTTCGCTGAGCTTCGAGCGACAACTGCCGGGCAACACGATCTTCACGGCGACATATGTTTATAGCCGCGCCCTCCACATCCTGCGCGCCCGCAACATCAACTCCCCATTGCCGGACACGTTCAATCCGGATGAGCCTCATAGCGGTGTCAAGCCGTTGCCGGGTCAGCCTGACATTTTCTCCTACGAGACGAGCGGAGTCTTCAAACAACACCAGGCCATCTTCAGCGCGACTGGCCGCTTCACCAAGAATTTTTCGTATTATGCGAGCTACGCTTTGAACAAAGCCAACAGCGATACGGACGGCGCGGGCACCTTCCCGGCCGACACCTACAACATGAGCAACGAATTTGGACGGTCGTCGCTCGATATTCGCCACCGGATAAACGTCGGAACGACGTTTACGACCTTCTACGGAGTCGAGCTAAGCCCGGCGGTTATCTGGCGATCAGGAATCCCTTTTAACATAACCACTGGACGCGATTTCAACGGAGATACGCTTTTTACCGAGCGTCCGGCTTTCGCAACCGACCTCAATGAACCCGGGGTGGTGATGACCCGTTTCGGCGCGTTCGATCCGACTCCATCGCCGGGGCAAATCCTGATCCCACGGAATTTCGGCGAGGGGCCGAGTTTCTATGCCGCCAACCTGAGCCTGACAAAAACGTTCAGCTTCGGAGGCGAATCCGCCGCCGGTAAGGCGCAATCCAAGGATAAGCCGTACAAACTCACTTTCTCCATCCGCGTTTACAATCTGTTCAACACGAACAACCAGGGAGCCCCAATAGGCAATATCACCTCACCTCTTTTCGGGGTCTCCAACACCACGTCCTCCGAGGGCGGCACTAACAGCGCGACAAGCAACCGCCGAATCTGGCTGCATGCCAATTTCAGATTCTAGATCGATTTGCGAATCGATCTACGAGAAACACAAAGGGTCAAAGGGTCAAAGGGTCAAAGGGTCAAGCATAGATTGAGAAGTGAACTCAAAGCCGTTTTTGAACCTTTGTCCTCTTGCCCCTTTGTGTCGAATTCCGAGATCGCAATCGCGATGAGTCTGATATAAGCCTGGCGAGGACGCCCTCGTCCTTCCCCTGACAACTCGGTCGAAATCCGATCAATGAAACCTATTTTCCGCTGCTCCTTTCGAGGAGTATGGGGGGAACCGCGTGCAAAGCGTAACTGTTGAACAACTCACAATGGTCGATATGCTGCGGAGCAGAGCCGCGACCAATCCGCTCGATATCGCCTACATATACCTTGTGGATGGAGAGAGGCGGGAAGAGAGTTTAACGTATGGCGAGCTTGACCTGCGCGCGCGGACGATCGGCGCCGCGCTGCAGGCGAACCATGCCGTGGATCAACCGGTCCTGCTGTTGTTTCCCCACGGCCTCGATTATATCTGCGGGTTTGTGGGATGCCTCAATGCCGGGGCCATTGCGGTTCCGTCCTACCCACCCCGGTTCAACAGAACGTTGTCCAGGTTACAAGCCATCATAACGGATTCGGAGGCGCGAGTTATTCTCACCATGTCAGCCATTCGCGACAAAGCCAGGTTGTTCTTCGAGCAGGCGCCCGCTCTTCGAGAGATCAAGTGGATCGCCGTCGACGAACTGGACGAAGAGCTTGCGGCGCAGTGGAGCATGCCGGAGATCGATGGCGACTCACTGGCTTTTTTGCAATATACCTCAGGCTCGACTTCCGCCCCCAGGGGCGTGATGGTCAGTCACGGAAACCTGATAGAGAATCAGCGCTGTATCCAGCGCGCGTTTGACCAGAAAGAGGAATCGGTCATCGTAAGCTGGCTGCCCTTATATCACGACATGGGGTTGATCGGTGGCGTGCTCCAGCCGCTCTATCTCGGCGCTCGCTGCATCCTCCTGTCGCCGGCTTCCTTTCTGCAAAAGCCGATCAGATGGTTGCAAGCCATCTCCCGCTACGGGGCGACCACCAGCGGTGGCCCGGATTTCGCTTACGACCTGTGCGTGCGCAGGACCACGCCGGAGCAGCGCGAGGCGCTCAATCTCTCGACCTGGTCGGTGGCTTTCAACGGCGCCGAGCCGATCCGCGAACGAACTCTCACGAGCTTCGCGCAGGCGTTTAAGGTTGCGGGCTTTCGACCGGAAGCCATGCACCCATGCTACGGCTTGGCGGAAGCCACGTTACTGGTGTCGGCCAAGACGCCGGGCAGGCCGCTCCGCATCAAAGAATTCGATGCGAGCGGCCTGGAATCGCATCAAGCCGCCGATTCCCAGCTTGACGCGGGGCGGATCGAAGGCTCGATCAATGGCCTTGCCAAACGTCTTGCCAAACGTCTTGTCGCATGCGGCGTAAGTCTCCCGCGGCACAACATAGCTATCGTCAACCCCGAGACGTTCAACCATCGCGCGCCCGGCGCCGTCGGTGAAATCTGGGTTTCGGGGCCGAGCGTGGCTCAGGGATATTGGAAGAGGCCGACTGAGACGATGGATACGTTCGGGGCCTGCATCTCGGAAACGGGCGAGGGGCCGTTCCTTCGCACCGGCGACCTGGGCTTTATCAAGGACGGAGAGCTTTTTGTCACGGGGCGACTCAAAGATCTGATTGTCATCCGCGGCGTAAATTATTATCCGCAGGACATAGAAATGGCCGTCGAACAGAGCCATTCCGCATTGCGGCCGGGTCAAGGCGCGGCCTTTTCGGTTGAAAGCGAAAGCGAAGAACGGCTGGTGATCGTTCATGAAGTCGAGGCGGGCAGGGGCCGGGATTACAATTCGATCATCGAAGAGATTCGCCAGGCGATCTCCGACACGTTCGAGATTCGAGTTGACGCCGTGGGGCTGATCAAGGCGGGGAGCATCCCAAAAACTTCGAGCGGAAAGATACAACGCCATCTCTGTCGAAAAGCTTTTCTCGACGGCGGTCTTGAAGTGATCGCCGAGTTACGATTCCCGAGTTCGTCCCCGGTTCCGCCGGACGAATCCCGCAAACCTGCGTTGAAGTCCATATTGCGATCCGTCGAAGGGATTGAAGCCTGGTTGGCGATGAAGGTGGCGTCGACGCTGGGACTCGACCCCCTGGAGATCGACGTCGACCAGCCGCTCGCCCGATACGGCCTCGATTCTTTGACCACACTCGAACTCACACACTTCGTAGAATCCAACCTGGGGGTACGTATCACATTAGCCGACCTGTTGGCCCCCCCGAGCATCGCCCAACTGGCAGTCTTGATACAGGCCCAAGCCGGCGCGAACTCCCGCCACGCAGAGGCCGCTCCGGTCGAACAGTCGCCGATCGGGGGGCCCCTCCCGCCTCTCTCATACGGGCAGCGGGCTTTATGGTTTCTTCATCAGGTGGCGCCCGAAAGCGCCGCATACAACATCGCAAACGCGGTCAGGGTCAAATCCGAAGTCGACGTCTCCTGCCTCCGTCGCGCGCTCCAGGCGCTGGTCGCCAGGCATTCCGCGTTGAGGACGACTTTCGTCACGGTCGAAGGGCAGCCACGCCAGAGGGTGCGCGAGCAGGCGGAACTATTCTTTATTTGTGAGGACGCGTCCGGCTGGAGCGAGGCGGAATTGAACGAGCGGCTCGCGAATGAGGCCCTCCGCCCGTTCGATCTCGCGAGCGGGCCACTGATGCGCGCCTTTTTGTTCTCGAGGTCGGAGCGGGAGCACGCGCTATTGCTCGCGATACACCACATAGTGGCCGACTTCTGGTCTCTTGCGATACTGATCCATGAACTGGGACTTTTCTACAAGGCCGAAATATCCGACGCCACGCCACAGATCGAGCCTCTCGACTTACAGTACGCGGAATACGCGAGCCGGCAAGCGGAGATGCTCGCCGGTGATCAAGGCCGGCGGTTGTTGGAGTACTGGCGCAATCAGCTTGCGGGCTATCTTCCGCCACTCGCCCTGCCCACGGATAATCCGAGGCCCGCGATTCAGAGCTACAGAGGCTCGGTGGAGTTATTCAAACTCGACTCGCGCCTGGCGGACAAGATCAAAGCCTTCAGTCAATCGAACGGCGTCACTTTGTACGTGACGCTGCTGGCGGCTTTTCAAATTCTGCTTCATCGCTACACCAATCAGGAACACATAATCGTCGGATCGCCGATGGCCGGAAGGATCGGCGCCGACGTGGCCGGGCTGGTGGGCTATTTTGTCAACCCCGTCGCGCTCAAGGCGGACTTTTCCGATGAGTCGAAGGTCAAGGACTTCCTCTTTCAGACGCGCGCGACCGTATCCGGCGCCTTCGCTCACCAGGAATACCCTTTCGCGCTGCTGGTGGAACGGCTTCGGGCTGAGTGGGACCCGAGCCGCTCGCCGATATTTCAAGTGATGTTCGCGCTCCAGAAATCCCATCTCCTCAACGAACAATGGCTGACCGCTTACGCCCTGGGGGAAGCCGGCGTCGAGATCGAGCTTCAAGAGCTTTCTTTGGAATCAATGGCGCTTCAACAGCAAGTGGCGCAGTTCGATTTAACGATGATGGCGGCGGAATCCGAAGACGCCGTGTCGCTCTCTATTCAATACAACGTCGATCTCTTCAAGCCGGAAACCATCAGGAGAATGGCGGCGCATTACGAGCGATTGCTGGAAGAGATGATCCTATACCCCGAACGTCGTGTCTCTGACCTGGAGTATTTGACCAGGGCCGAGAGACAACTGCTGATAGAGGGCTGGAACCAAACGGCGATCCCGTATGAGACGGACAAGACGATCCAAGAACTGGTGAGCGAGCAGGCGGCGAGAAAGCCGCATGAAGTGGCCGTCATCTGCGGGCAGGAGCGACTGACTTATCGGGAGCTCGAAGAGCGGAGCAATCAACTCGCCAGATACCTGATCAATCAG
>Ga0111539_10001930_pt1 | contig 27630 bp, 30 predicted proteins | sample RhiMethybrSRZTD1_FD_79667 | JGI IMG/M metagenome (GOLD analysis project Ga0111539, IMG submission 79667) | Populus rhizosphere microbial communities from Tennessee, USA - Rhizosphere MetaG P. TD hybrid SRZTD1 (version 2) (version 2) | ecosystem: Host-associated > Plants > Roots > Rhizosphere >...
AGAGCTCACGAGCTCGCGGTAGGCAACACCGTCGTGGTCGCCAGCGTGGACTCGACCTTCAACGGCACCTTCACGCTGACTGCTGTGACGGACACGACGCTGAGCTACGCCAAGGTCGCCTCCAACGTGACCTCCACGGCCGCCACCGGCACCGTGACGCGCCCGTCGCGCTCGATCAAGCTGAACCTGCAGTGCTGGGACGAGAACGGCACTCTGCTCGGCCTCACGCAGCAGACCGCCGGCGGCTCTGACACGGCGGACGTCTCGCTGGAGCTCGCGGCAGGCAACTGGCTGACCGTCGAGATGGAGGGCGCCTACGTCCGGACCGGTACCTCGAAGGTCACGCTTCGAGTGACGTGCAACGAGGCCTGGTCCATCGGCGACGAGATCTACCTGGACACCGCGATCGTGGAGCCGTCCAAGAAGATCGACGAGTGGTTCGACGGCAACATGCCCGACGACGATCTGTTCGAGTACGACTGGGAGGGTGACCCGCACTGGTCGAAGAGCTTGCAGCGCGGGCAGAACATTCGCGGCTGGACTGCCGTGGACGGCAGGCAGTACCAGAACCAGGGCGGTTACCTTCGCGAGTACGCGCTGCAGCTGGTGCCGTACCGCACGCCCGCGTCCACGGACAGACCTCGGATCGAGGGTCACGCGCTGGACGCGCGTCCCGGGCGCAAGCATCGCCTGTCGGCGTACGTCAATACCAACCGGTCCTTCAGCATCCGCGTCGGCTACTCGGTCGACGGCGGCGTCACCTACACGTACGGTGGCGCAGCATCGCCGACCGTGAACACGTGGACGCGGCTCGACTTCGGCTTCACGATCGCGTCCACCGTGGACCCGGAGGACGTCTACGTCTCGGTCGCCACGAACGCGGCTCCGGCCGACGCGGACGTCGTCCTGATCGACTCGGTGATGCTCGAGCCCGCCGAGCTGCTTCGGAACTACTTCGACGGCGAGTCCGGTGACAGGTTCGCGTGGGAGGAGGATCCGGACGAGTCCGAGTCCGTCAAGCTCGCTCCCAAGGCGAACGGCTGGCACGGTTACGGCACGTCGTACCCGGACGTCCAGCAGGTGCTCGCCACCGCGTCGCAGGGCAGCTACGTCGTGCGCTCCACGGCCAACGAGGCCGGGACGCTCGGCGTCACGTTCGCGCAGGACGGCATCGACGACGATCTGGACTACAGCTTCGGCATCGACCTCAAGCCGTCCACCACCCTGAACGGCTTCGTCGGAATCGTGTGGATGGACGAGGAGGGAACCGTCATCTCCACCTCAACGTCGTCCACGACGTCGCTGACCAGCGCGTCATTCACGCGCAAGACCATTACCGACTCGCCGCCCGTCGGCGCCTCGGCAGCCGCGCCTATCGCGGTGGTCAACAGCGCGGCGGCCGAGGGATACCTCGACGCTGACGGCGCGGTGTTCGGCTTCGGCGCCTCGACCGACTACAAGGACGGCAACAGCGGCTCGGGCTGGACGTGGACGGGCGTCACGAACTTCTCGGAGTCCGAGCAGATCGGAACGGGCGTTGACTACTGGAACGCCACGAACGGTACCCTTTCGCGGAACAGCTCGTGGTCGGGGAACCGCACGTACAACGCCACGTACACGAACAACAACGCCGCGTCGAACAGCTTCGTCTTCGCTCACAACCCGGCTAAGGGCGACGAGCGACGGTTCAAGCTCACCCCGAACTCACCCACCTCGGAGCTTACGTTCGCGGTCACCGCGAAGGCAGTCCAGTCCGGCAGGATCCAGGTTGGATTCAAGCTGAGCAAGTGGACCGGCGTCGGCTGGCAGGCCAGCACCGCCGTCGACCCGTTCGGCAGCCAGGAAGCGTACACGGCGGCTGAGGAGCGCAGGGTCAGCTACACGTTCGATACCGCGACGTACAACCTCGGCGACGCCACCCACTTTCGGCCGGTCATCATGATCTTCGACGAGACCGGCGGCGTCGTGGACCTCGGCGACGTGTGGCGGTTCGACAACGCGATCTGCTCGAGGGATGACAACACGACCTACCAGGACGGCACCTTCGAGTACGTTATCTGGACCGGTGACGAGGACGCCAGCAAGTCCAAGCGGATCGGTCCTGCCCGCCGGATCTACGTCGAGCGAACTCAGGCGATCGACATGACGTCCGTCGGCTGGGGTCAGGCGGCCGAGTTCGTGGTTCAGTTCAACGCGCCCACCGTCTTCTGGGAGGACACGGTAACGAAGACCCAAGTGCTCGCGATCCCGCGCAAGGGCGGGACGCTCGTCTTCGACAAGTTCGACGGCATGACGGCACCGATCAACGACGCCGTCATCAAGGTCAACGGCCCGATCAACGACTTCAAGCTCACGGACCTCGGTACCGGTGCCTGGGTTCGCGTCAACATCAAGCTGAAGGATGACCAGACGATCGTCATCGACAACGACGAATGGTCCGTCAAGACCGCTCAGGGGAAGGGACGATTCCAGAACATGTCCAACAGCGGCCACCCGTTCCTGCTGCCGATCTCGTGCCGGGCGACCGAGACGTCGCCGCGCATGATGATCGAGGCAGACAGCATCGGCGCGACTGCTAAGATCACGGTCATCGGCCGTAGGAAGTACGTGATCGCGTGAGCTACAACTACGAGCTGCGGATCGTCACGCCGCAGGGGAAGCTCGGGGTACCGCTGCCAGATGCTGCCAATGTCTCGTTCCTGGACGACGACGTGGACGTCGGCGCTCTGTCCTTCGACTACCCGATCGGCGGGCGGTACTACGACCGACTCGAGCTGCGGCAGGAGGTCGCGCTCCTCATCGACGGTGACCCGATTCCAAACGGGAACTTTTTCCTGGAGGAGTACAGCGGCAACACCGCCAGCGAGGACGGCGTGCCGGTCCGCACCTGGTCCGGGTCGTCGCTGATCGCGCGTCTCGACGAGGCTCTGGTGCTGCCGGACCGCGACGAGCATACCCGCGAGGACGTCTTCACGGAGGCGGAGCGCGAGGAGCTTCAGGAGAAGCGGCATGAGTGGTACGAGCAGGCGAAGCGCAAGGCGATCAAGGAAGCGAAGGAGAAGGCACGCGAGCACAACGAGAACGTGCGGGACCGCCGGAAGGGCGGCAAGGACGGCGCCGCCCATCCTCGGGCTCACGTCGACAAGGACGTCAACCGCTGGGGCAAGAAGGCGATTCGCTGGGCGAACAACCAGATCTCGAACCCGTCCCAGAACTGGTATCATCTGTGCCAGTCCTTCGTGCGTCAGTCCTTCGGGCTGCCCGGCATCTACGGCACCGCTCGCGAGGCGTGGTTCGCCGGAACCAAGCGCACGAACACGCCGATCAACAAGATCCCTGCCGGCGTGCCCGTGTACTGGGCTCCGAACCACGTGGCTCTGTCGATCGGTGGCGGAGACTGCATCTCGACCGACGTTCTGCGCGCCGGCGACGCGGACGTCGTGCCCATCGCGTCGCTGCATAACGGCGTCCACTGGAGCCTGACGTTCAGGGGCTGGAGCACCGAGGTGTCCGGTCGCAAGATCTACCCGTGATCCTGTCCAGCTAGCTGAAGAGAGGAGGTGAACCATGCCCGCACCACCTGCTGAGATGCTCGACGAGAAGGGTCGCGCGGAGGACTTCGCCGGTCCCCACCAGCGAGTCCGGGACGAGACCGAGCAGCACGGCAAGAAGCCGAAGAAGAAGAAGGACGATCGCAACAAGATCTACGGCTGGCGACACTACTACGTCAAGCCGAAGATGAAGGACTTCGAGCCGGGATCCTCGCTGGCGCGACGCATGGACAACGCGCCTCCTCCGCCGCCTCGCCGGTTCAAGAACGCGACGCCCGGCTTCATCATGCTCCGGCTGCTTCGGGAAGCCCACGCTCGCGGCGCCCTCAAGGAGATTCGAGCCGACTTCAGCGCGGATCGTGACTCGGCAGGCAAGAAGTGGTCCAAGAAGCCGAAGGACACGATCGACCACAAGTTCAAGCGCGGCGTCACGATGCTTCAGGCGGCTCGCTGGCTCGAGCAGCATGACTTCGCGGAAGTCCGGATGCAGGGTCGCAAGCTGCAGATGTTCCGTCCGGACCATGGCAAGACGCGCAACCAGATCATGCTGGCGCGCGGCCGGAACATCGTCGACGCGCCCAAGACCGGATCCAGCAAGGACATCGCAACCGCGGCGTACGTGGTCTCGGAGTCCGGCGTTCACGGCTGGGTCAGCAACCGGGCGGCCAAGAAGAAGTGGGGCCGCATCGAGATCACCCACGACGTCCAGAACGTGCGCAAGTGGGAGGTCGCGGAGAACCGCGGCGAGAAGCGGCTGAAGAAGCTCGACGAGCCGAAGCACTCGCATCAGTACAGCGTCGTCCCTGACAAGGGTGCTAACCCGTACAAGCAGTACGAGGTCGGCGACTACATCTACGTGCTCGAGAGCGGCGTGCCGATCCGAAGACGGGTCCGCCAGATCTCGATCACGTGGGACAACGACGGCCTGGCGATAATCGCCCTGACGCTGTCCAAGAAGATCGAGTCCAAGGCGGTCAGGGACCACCGCCGCGTTCGCACGCTGATGGGCAAGACGGACTCCGACTCGAGCTTCGACGACACGCCGGAGGGCAAGATCTCGGACGAGATCGCGCCCGAGGCACCGTCGGGTCCGAGCGTCCAGTCCCGCGCCGGCATGGTGGAGCTCGCCTGGGACGGCAAGGACGTCTCCGGCTCGGAGCCGATCTTCGATCAGGACTACGTCGAGCTTCACGTCGGCTCCGAGCCGGACTTCGAGCCGGACGACCTGACGCTAGTTAACACGTTCACGTCCGCGGGTTCCACCGCCGTCACGATGCCGGACTACGAGACACCGTACTACGCGAAGATGGTGGCGGTCGACGAGGGCGGTGACCGGTCGTCGCCGTCCGACGAAGTGCCCTTCGTGATGCAGCAGGTCAACACGGGCGACATCGCTCCCGGTGCCATTGGCTCGGACGAGCTGGACCCGGAGCTGGAGGTCGGCAGTGACGGCGCGCCGCCGGCAGCATCACCGACGCCGCTCGTCACGCCTGGCAACAGCGTCATCTACGTACGCTGGGCAGGCATCGTCAACAACGACGCCGTTCGCTACGAGGTGCACGTCTCGGCTACGTCGGGGTTCACGCCGGACGCGACGACGCTGCTCGTGGACACGACGGCGAACCTGATCTCGGCCCGGCACCTCCCAGACGGCACGCCGTTCAACTACTTCGTCCCGGACCCGACGACCGGGGACCCGACCGACGAGATTCAGAAGTACTTCTTCAGGGTCATCGCGTACGACGTGGACGGTCCGGCCGACCCGAGCATCGAGGTCGAGGGCTGGATGGACCAGACCGCGGCCACAGACATCGCGGTCGGGACGCTCGTCGGCGAGCTGCTCGCTGGCGAGCTGGTGCTGGGCTCCAAGATCGCTACGCCGTCCCTGACCGGCGCGCGCGTCGTGCTCGAGCCGGAAGGTCTCTCGGCGTACGACTCCGCGGAGCAGATCACCGCGCAGATCACGACCGACGGCATCACGCCTCACAACATTCGAGGTGAGCTCCAGGCCGAAGCGCTGACGGTCCTCAACCAGATGTCCATCCGAGGCACCATCAACACGATGGAGTCGGGATCCGTTCTTACGCTAGTGGGCACGGCGCAGAACCCCGTCGCGCAGCCGACGGCGACGATGAACACGTGGGCCTCGGTCGAGCTCAACGAGGACATGTTTCCGGACAAGAAGCGCGGGCTGTACCACGTCAACGGCGTGTTCACCGTCACGAACAAGGCGCTCACGAGCAACGTCGCCACGCTGACGATCGGAACTCACTCGCTGTCCACGGGGCAGAACGTCACGGTCGCAGGAGTCGACGCGACGTTCAACGGCACGTACGCGCTGACGGGCACGACCAGCACGACGATCAGCTACGCCAAGACTGCCAGCAACGTGACGTCCGTCGCGTCGGGCGGCACGGTCACCAGTCAGTACCATGATCACTACTTCTTCGCCGTGACGCAAGGCTGGTCCGGCAATACGCCGCTCGGGTCTACGATCAACGAGCACGACTCAGCGGGCGTACGCATCGCCAGCTATCCGATCCTCGACGCGACCAGCGATCCGGTCGATGCTGAAGGTGGCATCACCAAGCTCGGCTCCAAGTGGTACGCGCTGACGTACTACAAGCCTGACAACGAGTGGTGGGTCTACGAGTACTCGGGCGCGCTCAGCGCCGTCAGCAACTCGCCGACCGACTCCTGGGAGTACACGTTCGAGCCGAACGGCGACAGGCCGACCATCGGCAACGACGGCACGAACCTCCTGATCTGCCGGGTCAACACGTCGAACCAGATCAAGATTCGCAAGCTGGTCCCGTCCACGGGCGCGGAAGCGACGTCCGTCGTGACGAGCAACTTCACCGTTCAGGGCGGCAGCTGCGACATGGCCGGCGTCATGAAGGGCGCGTTCGACATGGGTACCAGCCGGTACGTCATCTCGCCGCGCAGCTCGGGCATCTACAACGAGAACTGGTTCGTCTTGCAGGACGAGTCCGGTTCGGCCGGTAACCGGGTCTCGAGCGCGGAGTGGACCATCGCGAACAGCTCTGAGCTGTCCGGCGCCTGCTACAACAGCCTCACGACACGATTCGTCCACCTCACGGACCAGGACTCCCCGACCAAGGGCAAGCTCGTCACCTACACGAACAACTGGTGGACGACGAGCACGGACGGCACCTGGCACACGTCGTATACGTGGCGTGACTCGGACGCTGCCGGGAGCGGCGTCCACGAGACTTACCGCTCGCCGATTCGCAAGCTAACGGCAACGAAGCGCGCGCAGCTGACCGTCTCGTCCCCGAACATCCCTGACCTGGGCGGTGCCGACGACCCGGACAGCATGCGAGTCTACGTCGGGCACGGTACGAGCACGCCGACGGACGCGAACATGTTCCGAGCCTTCACGGGCACGACGGGCGTGATCACGGCGACGATGGACGCCGTCGCGTTCTCGGGCAGCAACCTGACGAACCGGGACAGCGGGTTCGACGCTACGTCACCGTCCATGATCAAGGACTCCGTCGGCCAGACGCTGCTCGCCAGCAACGGCGAGTACGGCACGTTCCACTCCGGTGACCTCAAGCCGACCGCGCGTCAGTCGCTGACCGGCGGCGGCGCGGTCGTGGACTTCGGCTGGATGAAGTGCGACGGATCGGCGTTCGATCAGACGACCACTGGCAACGGATCGCTCTACGCGGCGATCGGCTCAGCGTTCGGAACCGGTGGCGCTGGACAGAGTCTCGTCCCTGACCTCAGGGGACGTGTCGCCGTCGGCGCCGGCACGTTCGCTGCTCTAGCCTCCAACGAGGGGAAGACGGAGGCCAATCGAGGTCTCGGGCACACGCACGCCATCACGAGCGGCGGCGGTCACACTCACGGCATCAACGACACGAATCACGCGGGTCAGAGTAACTCCAGCGGCTGGAGCCAGACGGGCGGCGGATTGAACGTCGTCCAGAGCGTCAACGGCTCCCAGAACGGCTCGCACGCGCACGGCGGAGGGACCCAGTCAGGCGGCAGCCACGATCACGGCGCCGACACCGGCAGCGGTATCGGCGGCAGCAGCGTCATCGGGTACGTCGGCATCCACTGGATGATCAAGATCTAGGGGAGATTGATGGTCGAGTGGGCACTTCGCAAGGAGCAGCTTATGACCGTCGTCGGTCTAGGTCTGCTCATCTGGAACGCGGTGTGGGGTCCGCAGTCCGGTCTCATCTTCACCGTATGCCTGATCTTGGTCGGGGTTCCGCAGACCCTGAACGTGGACAAGGTCTGGCGGAAGGAGAAGGGCCTGGAGACGCCGCGCGACAAGGCAGAGGAAGACTCGCAATCGGGGCGGCATCGAAGTTCGGAGAGGTCCCTTGACGACGATCCTGAGTAAGCACAAGAGATACAACAGGGTAGCCTGGACGGCTATCTGCTGGCCGTGTACTACGACGTACGTGCTGATCATGCTCGTGATGAGCGTGGTCTGCGCCGTCTTCTGGAGGTAAGGAAATGAGCGGAGACGAGCTGCAGCCGCAGGATCCGCAGCACAGGGAGCCGGACCCTCTCGGCTGGTGGGCTCGGTTCCGTCGCAGCATCCACGATCGACGCAGGCGGCACGACGCCGACGACAAGCAGCATCCGGTCGACAGAGCGCGGAAGTGGGCGGCACTTCACCCGTTCACTGCCGCGATCCTCGTCGTAGGCATGCTGTACGTCCCCGCGATGGCTGGCGGTTACTATGCCATGAACTGCATCGCGGCGTACAACCGAGAGTACTCGGAGGCAGACCGGGCGCGCGCCGATGCCGCGGAGGCGGTGGACGTCAAGCGGCAGGAGCTGGACGACCTGAACCTCAAGATCTACACGCAGAGCGCGACGCAGGAGGACTACGAAGCCTACCGCGAAGGTCTGCGGGAGCTCGTGGACCTGGTGCACGATCAGCAGAGGACGAGGGAGGAGAACCCGCTGCCCGAGTTCCCCGAAGGACTGTGCGGACTTTCCGCCTCGTAGGGTATACAATCGCACTAGCAAGCGAGGTGGTGCACATGCGATCTCGACTCTTCGCGCTTCTCGTGGGTTCGCTCTTCTTCATGACAGGCATGATCGCGATCTCTGTGACTTCGGCGGCAGCCGACCCGACTCCCGGGTGCGCAGGGCACGGTGAATGGGACCAGATCGACGTCAACATGAAGCCGTCCCGGATCGAGGAGATCATCGGCAACGACGGCTGGTTCATCGACACGGCCAACCCGGACACGTTCGCCAGAGGCTACAACCTCTGCTGGACATCGAACTTCGGCAAGGTGTGGTTCGACGCGGTCTCCCGGTTCTCCTTCAAGAAGGACGTCATCGGCGACGGCCAGCGCGCCGTGCTCCTCGGCAGCACCGAGGAGGTCAGCCGAATCAGCCGGAGCTATGAGAGAGCGTCGCTGACGACGACGACAGCTCGCAGTCCTGGTAAGCCGGGCAGCTGGGACGACAGGTGCTGGGGCAGGGCGGTCACGATCCGCGGCTCCTTCAGCTCCGGTGGTGACCTGATCAACGGCACCAACGGCCGGGACGTGATCTTCGCGTACGCCGGCGGCGACGTCATCAACGGCTACGGCGGCGCCGATCGTATCTGCGGACGCTGGGGCAACGACACCATCGTAGGAGGCGGCGGCTTCGACCGCGTCAACGGCGGCGGTGACTTCGATCTCGTCTGCATCGGCGAGAACCAGCGCAAGTGCCCGTAGCTCCCTAGCGTCAGCCCTCAGCGTACCATATCACACTACCGCAGATGTGTAACCAGTGTTTACGCTGAGGGCTGATCCCTGATACGATCCCGCCAAGGGAAGGGAGCGACCCATGGCAGATGCACCCGAAGGCACGCCTGAAGCGAACGACCTCGTCGAACCCGACGCGGAAGAGTTCGAGCAGGACGAGCTAGTCTCCGATCTCGACGAGGTCACCGACCTCCCGGAGGCACCGAAGGACGTCGACACCCAGGATCCTGGGGACGACGAAGAGAAGCCCGCCAAGAAGACGACCAAGAAGGCGGCCAAGAAGACGGCCTCCTCGAAGAAGAGCGAGGAGGACGACTCATGACGCGGACCGGCAACGACGCGATCAAGTGGGCACGCGACCACATGCGGTGGCCGGAAGGCTACTGCCTTCAGTGGGTACGCACGTGCTTCGACGTCGGCTCGCACTTCGGCAGCGCGTCGGACGCCTGGGAAGGCGCCGACTACAAGCACCCGACGGAGCGCGGCTCCGCGGTGCCTCGCGCCACGCCGTGCTACTGGACCGGAGGGTCCCAGGGCTACGGGCACATCGCGCTCGGCGTCGGGAAGGGCTACTGCCTCTCGACCGACGCCGGCGGCGCGGGCAAGGTCGCCAAGGTCAAGATCGACCTGCTGACCGCTCGCTGGGGCCTCAACTTCCGGGGCTGGGCCGAGGACGTCAACGAGGTTCGCGTCAAGAACCCGCAGGCGGGTCAGCCCGCCGAAGGCTTCGACCGTGTCAGGATCTCGGCTGTTGGACCGGGGAAGAACAACAAGGACGTCCACGCCGTCAAGAAGGCTCTGCGCCAGAAGATGGGCAACGAGTACGACATGAACTTCGAGACGTTCGTCGAGTTCTGGGGCAACGGCACCACGAAGGCGTACCGGGACTGGCAGCGCCGTCTCGGCTTCAGCGGGAGGAGCGCCGACGGCGTTCCGGGCGAGTACTCGCTCCGGAAGCTCGGGCTGAAGGTCGTCGAGTAAGCCATGGCCACCGTCGAGGACGTCAACCCCGAGAGCTTCATCGACGTCTCGAACGACGAGCCGGAGCACGGCAGAGGAGCCTGGACCCGCGAGGGGATCGGCTTCGACTACCGGTACGTGCGGGCGCCGAAGGGCGAGAAGCTGCTCGGCTCGGAGTGCGAGACGAGTCTCGCGCACTGGGCAGTTGGTGCCGGCGTGCGAGCGATCCAGCGCAGACTCGCGGCACTGCGGCTCGGGCCTGAAGGCGGGTTCGGCGGCGAGTACAACGTCTACGGTCAAGCGACCATGGCATCGGTCAAGCGGTTCCAGGAGAAGAACGTAGACCCCGCGAACGGGCAGCCGCTGTGGATCGACGGCATCATCGGCCGCAGCGACTCCCGCGCTCTCTGGACGCCCCTGATCGATCAGGCCGAGGAGGAGGAGCAGATTCCCGATCGCCTCCTTCTCGGGCAGATCAACCACGAATCGCTGATGGACGCGGGAGCCGTCGGCTACTACATCTTCTACGCGGACCCGGACGACCCGGAGAACCTCGAGTATCGCGGCGTTGACCGCGGGCTGGCGATGATGAACAGCAAGGCTCTTCCCAACGAGGGCTGGCTGGACGTCTTCTCGCCGCGATACGCGATCAACTGGACCGCCAACCGCATGAAGAGTCAGTTCGATAGCTATCGAGAAGACTACCCGAAGCGCCGCGACTCCGTTCTCTGGGACGCCGCGGTCTGTGCTCACAACTCCCCGCTGTGGGGCGGTCAGTGGGCGAAGAACGGTGCGCCGCCTAACGAGCAAGCGGCGCGCTACGTCGCGGCGGTAAAGACCGCCGTCTACTGAGAAAGGACCGTAGATGAAGATCTTCGGTGGAGAGCCCGCGTGGCTCTTGGGCGGACTTCAAGCCCTCCTGGCGGCCCTGGTCGCTTGGGACGTGTTCGACCTCACGCAGGACCAGGCAGGAGTTCTCCTGACGGCCGCAGGCGCTCTGATCGGCCTCATCACCGCGTTCGCCACGCGTGACACGCTGGTGGCCGCCGGGGTCGGTCTCGTCAACGCCTTGGTGGCAGCAGTAGCTGCCTGGGGCTTCACGTTCAGCCAGGACCAGATTGCTGCCGTCGTCGGAATCGTGAGCGTCCTGCTCGCGGCGTGGCAGCGCAAGTCGACGGAGCCGCTGGCTTCGCCTACCCTGAAGAACGGCCCGGCAGCTGGTTCGCGGTATCCGGTCGCCGCCTAGTTCACCCGCCCCTTCGACTGACAGCGAGTCACCGTCTATCGCTCCCGCCTGACGGTGGCTCGCTGTCTTGATCTGCTGGATCGAAGCACCACGTCGCGCCGCGGCCGTCCCTGTGCAGTATCTCGTCGAACTCGTTGACGTCGTGCGTTCCGATCACCCGACACGGGTTCACGTACGTCGTGTCGTAGCAGCGCTCGCTCCACATCGGCGTGTCAGCCGGGCACCAGTCCGGATCAGGGTAACCGCGCCGGCACGGACGCCAGAGCTCAGCCATCGATGCGTCTAGTCATCGAAGCTCATTCCCATCTCTCGCTCCAAGCGCTGCGTCTCTAGAAGTGACGCGGCGTGCTGCACCGGATGATCGCAGTAGCAGTCGCTCGGGTGGTTCAGTCGCGCCCAGGTCTGCTTGGCGTTCCAGTTCATCTTCTCGGCCGCCTGCTCCGCGTCCTTCTCAGTGCGGTACCCGGCAGAGACGACGGTTCCGTCGTCGCCGACGACCCTGAGACCGTCAGCTCGATAGGTGCTCTCGATCACTCATCGCTCACAGGCGCTCCAGCACGTCGTGCTCGAGCATGTCGGACACGCGGCGAAGCTCGTCCGAGACGGAGTACGCCACGGTCGCGTCCTCGATCGTGCCGCCCTCTTGCTTCATGAAGGCCTGGGCGTCCGCGCCGTGCTTTCTGGCACGTGCCCTCAAGGTCGTCACGGCAAGCTCGAGCGCTTGCTCGGCCCGGACGGCGCGTTGCTTCATCCTGCGTCGTCCAGCCCTAGCGGAGCGCCAGGCGGCGCGGTACTTGTCGGTGAGATCAGTCAGTCCGACGGCGACCTCTGGACGGCTCAAGTCGTCGAACATCTCACGCAGTCTCCCTAGCATGAGTCTCCCTTGGTGCTTGGATCACGGCGATGAAGGGAACAACGGGGCTCGCCCTCCACCGCCGCTTGAATCCTACCGTATCACATCTACTCAGTGATGTAAACGGTCAGAGCGGCGGCAGCGTGACGACCTTCCGCGGGAACGGGCGTCGCTGCTTGAAGCGCGCGAGCTCCTCGATCTCCTCGACGGTGAACGGGCGGCCGGGACCTTCCTCCATGTACCGGCGCCCTTCCTCCTTCTCGTGCTCGCCGTCCTCGATCATCTCGACGATCTCGGACTCGTGCACCGGCCGCAGGTTCCAGGCGTCCAGACCGACGTGTATCTGGTAGCCGTGCCTGCGCTCCTTGCCGTGCGTGTGCCCGTGCATCAGCCAGCGACCCTCATCGCGGAGTCGGTACTGCGAGTACCGGATCTCCTCGGTGTGATCCGTGTCGTACGGGAAGTGACTAAGCAGCACCTCGCGCCCGTGGATCCGCCGACGGGCGAACGCCTGGACCGAGTCGAAGGACTCGAGGAATCGCTTCTGCTGCTTGTGCGCGTTGCGATGCATCGGGAAGCACGGGTCGTGGTTCCCGGTGACGAAGTGCTTGGTGCCGGGCAGCTTGCGAATCATCCGCAGTGCCCGGTCGACGTCTGACAGAGCCAGGTCGCCGAGAACCCAGACGTGGTCCTTCTTGCCGACTCGTGTGCTCCATTCCTCCGCGATGCGGAGGTCGTGCTCCTCGACGGTAGCGAAGCCTCGCAGCTCGGCTACCCGTGCGTGCCCGACGTGAAGGTCGGACGTGTACCAGATTGCTGTCATGATAGCACCACTATACCACATCTGTGAATTGCTGGCATCACCGATTCGCTCGAAAGTTCGTGATCCAGAGCAGACAGAACACGACGGAGCCGCCGATGATCGCGAACAGCTTGGCCCACAGGACCTCCATGGGTAGGAGAACTCCGATGACGATGACGAAGGCCCAGATGACTTCCGCAGCCACCCAGGCCCCGTCACGCTTGCGCTTTCCGGGCACTAGTCCTTCGCCAGTGCCGCGAGAGCGTTGATCGTGTCCTGCAACCGCTCGGCCTCGGCCTTGTACTCGTCCCGCTCGGCGTTGGCCTCCTCGACCTTGTCCCGCAGCTGCTGGATCTCGGTCTCGAGCGCGGCGATTCGCCGGCGCTCGGCCGGGGTCCAGAGAAGCAGCTTGACCTTGATCAGCAGCTCCTCAGCCGACGGCTCGGGCAGGTCGTTGGGACCCGGATCCGGCGCGTCCGGCAGCAGCGAGTCCTGGAGCGCCGAAATCGCGTTGACGTCGTGATCCAGATCCTCGAGCGTCCGCTTGACGGCGTCGGACAGCTCACCAGGCGGCTCCCAGTCGTCCTCAGGAGGCGGCGGGCTGCCGTCCTCGTCGAGCTCGTTGCGACCCCAGGTCCAGTCACCTTCGGGCTTGCTGGTAGCGGTGCTCTCGGCGCGCGCCTCCGTCGCGGCGTCAAGACGCTCCTCGCGACGTCGCTTGGACGCGAGCTGCTGCTTGTTGACGCAGATCTTGCAGCTGGACTGAAGACCGTCCGGGTTCGCTCGCTTGACGCCGAAGGCGTCTACGGGCTTGACCAGCTTGCACGCGAAGCACTGCTTGGTCTTCTCCGTGCCCTCCTGATCCTTCCCCGGGCTTCTGGCGCCCTCAGGAGCCTCTGCGGCGCGATCCTGTGGGTCGGGCTTCTCGGCACGGTCTGCGGCTCGCTGAAGAGCTTGGCCCACCGCCGTTCTGGCGGGCGTCTTGGGCACGCTCGTCTTCACGGTCTTCGGCTTGGGTGTCTTGACCTCGAGCTCGTCGAGAGGTAGGCCGTCGAGGAATCGTCGCATGTCGCTCCTCGCGTTCTGCAGACCGCGATTGCTCTGCGACAGCTCGGGCGGGATGGTCGTGTTTCGGCCACCTGGTCCTGCTAGGATGCAGTGACCGCTCTTGGCTACGCGCCCGACGACCCCGCGGTACTTCATCGCGTCGAGGATCATCTTGCGCGCGTCCTTGTTGAATCGTGCGTTCAGGTCGCTGCTTCGCAGCTTCCCGTATGGCTTGACTGTCATTCTTACACCGCCGATCCTGGCGTTACTCGGATCGAGACTCGAGGCTTCATGTAGGGCTCGAGGTCGATCTCGGGATGGTCTGCCGCGAACGCCTTGCGGTCGAAGTGCTTTGACAGCGTCTCAGTGACGCTGACGATCTTGGCTCCCGACGCCGTGACGGCGCCGCGGGCGTCTTCCCCGCCTAGCTCGTGAACCGTCTCCAGTATGTTGTCCCTGGAGGTGTCGCCGATCTCCGACCAGCGCTTGGCGTTCGCGCGTGCTTCCTTGTAGCGGCGAGTTTCCTTGACGAGCGCGTCGTCGCTGTCGTCGATGATGATCTCGCCGTCTACGACTTCCGTCATGCTACTCCTCTGGTGGTTCCGATGGGTCTTCGCTCATCAGGACGCGAATCCGGGCGGTGGCTCGGCGCGCGACCTTCTCGATCTTGTTGACGGCGCGGTCTGCCCGCAGAGGGTCGTCGCCCGAGACGTCCATCAGCGCCAGCACCGCCAGTTCGAGCGCCTCGGACATCACGATCGCGACAGACTCCAGCGGGAGATCGCCGTCCACCCACTCGGCGATCTCCAGGTCGTCGTAGCCTGGGTCGTCGATCGGTGGCTTGCCGGCGATGCCGTCCTCCAGCCAACCGCGAATCGTGCCGAGCGCCTGGCGGGCGCGATCTTCCGGATGCCGAACCATGCCAGCGATGTCCGACAGAGCTCCGAGCGCGTGGTCGAGCGACTGAGCGAACACGTTCACGACGACCGCGTCGTCCAGCGTGCTCTCGATCAGCGCGTCGATCAGCGCGAGCTTCTCGAGGGTAGGCGGACCCGCCACGAGCTCCTCTCGCGGGGGGAGCGAGCTTGCTACGTGTCCCATCGCTACTCTCCTTCTGTCAGATCCCGGAAGTTGAGTCCGGAGATCGTGCGTGCTTCGATGTCGTCTGACGGCTGAGCCGCGTTCGCGATCCGTCTGCGAATACCGCGCAGCTTCGTCAGCGTGAGAGCCGCGTCGTTGCTCGTGATGAGCCGGCTCTTCTGCGAGTCCTGGACGAGCGCGAACATGGCCTGCATGCTCTTGATCGACAGGCGGTACGCGTTCCACAGCTCGCCGTTGCTTGTCACCGTCGCCTGAATCTCGGATGCGATGACCATAGCGTTGCTGAGCCGCAGACGCAGCAGCGCTAGCTGATCCGGGGTCGCCGGCTCATGGTACGCGATCACTTGGCCCATCGGGTCTCCGTTCGGGTCAGGCACCTTCTCGGTGATGACCCGGGTCCGCTCCCCGGTCTCGGGATCCGAGAGGATGCCCTCACCAAACCAGCGCATCGCTGTCCCTCAGCTCTGCGAACGCGTTAATCGCCTGCATGACGTTCTGCCAGCGACGCTGAAGCTTGCGCAGATCGCCGAGCGTGATCGGCGAGACCGGTCGCTCGTCTCGCGGCAGCTGCGTGAGGTACGACACGACGTCGCCTGCGTCACATCTCGTCTGATTCATCAGGCGATGCCACTCGGAGTGCAGGCAGGGTGTCGCGAGACAGCCGTGCATGATGATCTGGGCGTCCGCGTAGCCGAACTCCGTGACGGCGCGGTCGTACGTCTTCTGAAAGTTCTCCTTGACGAGATCGACCGCGAGCCACGTTGCTGGATGCGTGTCGCTGACCGATGGGTGCTCAGCCATCAGTCGTCCTCGTCGGTAACGGCAGTTTGGTCGACGTTCTGCAGCGGCCACGGCAGCACGTCGTCGCCATGCCCGCCATGCTCCTCGCACTGGCAGGAGAAGACGACGCCTGCGTGCCTGCCCGTCGTGGTCGTCCACTCGACGGGGCACATCGCGTGGTCCCGCTCGCTGTGGAAGCCTGCAGCGCCGTTGATGCAGCGGCCGTGCTTCTCCACGGGTACGCGGGCGCGGTTCCGGAATGCCATGACTGCTCCTTTGGACGGAGGAATGCTAGTACTATCCTATCACACTTCGCGCGATTCGTACAGCCCCGGGTCACGCTGCCTCCCGGAACCCGGCGGCGATCTCCTCCGTGACTCGCGCCAGCAGCTGGCTCATGTCCTTCTCGACGCTGCCAGTGTTCACGACGATCTGGCGGGCGCCCTTCGGGCAGCACGGGAAGCCTCGATTGGTCTTGTGGCCGTACGGCGTGATCCAGATGACGATGCACCCGGAGTTCCGGAGCTTGCGAACCCACTTGGCAGCGGCTTCCATCTGCCCGGGCTGCCCGTACATGCCGTCCGAGATGACGATCAGGACGCGGTATCCGTTGCTGCGGTCGCTGAGGCGCAGCACGCCGTCCAGCGCCGCGACGCCTTCGTTGAACTTCTCGTGCCCGTCGGAGGCGTCCCTGACGTTCACGTGGTCGAAGCTCTCGGTCGGCTTGCGAATCGAGTCCACGCGCTGACCGAAGCCGACGGACGCGAAGGAGCCGGCCATTGCGTTGATCGCGAAGCCGAACACCCAGGACATCGTTGCGAGGAACTCGGTAGCCCACGACATGGAGCCGGAGACGTCGTCGGCGACGCCGACTGTGATCTTCGGGTTCTCGGTGTGGCGCCGGCGGTCGTGGCTCCACGGCTTGGCCTCGGACGCGAAGCCCATCGTGCGGGCTGCGTCCCGAGCCATCGCGGCACGAGCGTTCAGTCGACCGGGCGGGGCCTCGGACCGGATCTTCCGGTGCTGGATCGCGCGAAGGGAGATGCGACGCAGAAGCTCGATGAGCTCGCGCGCCAGGCGCTGCTCCTTGTCGGTCGGAGGGCGTCGGTGCTTGTTGCCGTACGGACCTTCGCTGTACCCGTGGCTACGATTCTCCCGCTTGTCCTCGTCCTCGACCTCGTCGGCGGGCGCCTCGCCGGTCGGCGTGCTCTCGGTCTTGCCGAACGCCTTCTCGGCCTCGGTCTGCGGGTCAGCGGTCTCGTCGGGAGCGTGCTGCTCGTTGGTGTCGCTCGACCACTTCTCGGCGCGCTCGGTGGTCTCGCTGACCGCCTCGCCCATCATCATGGGCAGCCCGGGCAGCGCGATGCCGTCCTCGTTGGGCGGGAACAGGTCGAGCCACTGACGCGCGAGGTCGGCGGCCTTGTCCTCCATCTGCTCGTTCTTGAGACGAGCGTACGCTCTCCAGATCTTGCGCATCTCGGCAACTCGGTCCGGGCCCAGAATGTCCTCGGCCAGACCGCGAAGCGCCTTGACCTCGCGCTTCATCAGGATGCCGTGGTCCGCGCGCCCGAGCACCAGGCAGCACTGGAACGAGACGGCCAGCGGGTTCAGGATGCCGGTGACGGCAAGCTCGTCGAGGTCCTTCTGCGTGGGCAGCAGCATCGAGGCGCTGTTTCGCATCATGCTGCGGAAGACGCGGTCGCGACTCGCCTGCTTGGACTCGACGCGAATCTCCTCGAGCTTCACCATCGTGTCGACGAGGAGCTTGCCCGGGTACTTGTCGCCCTTCTTCGTCTCCTTGAGCCCCTGGTACCAGTCCTCAGCGATGTGCAGGGACCAGATGCTGTGCCCGCCCTCGTGGATCAGGGCGCCGAACGTCTTGTTGATGACGTTCGCGTCCGGCGTGAACTGACCATTGGCGGCGGACCGAACCGCCTGCTCGCTGCTCTCGTCCAGCAGCTCGGTCATGCCCGGGATGCGGACGACGTTGAGATAGACGTCGACCGTCGTCGGCTGGAACCACGCGAGCGGCAGGTGGACGTAGTGGTCGCACGGCTGCGGGTCGGGGTTCCCTTCCTTATCACGCGTCAGGATCTTGCAGTCCTTGGCGTCGTGCGTGCACTCGGGAAGGAACTCGATCTTGCCCGCCAGCGGGTCGAAGCGCACGTGCTTGCACTCGTCGTCCTCGGCGAGGTGGTACCGCTTGTCGTGGATGATCTGGACGATCACGTCGTTGCGCGTCGTGATCGGGGTGCTCATCCGCGGCGCCTGCAGCGCCTTAGTGAACGCTGCGGCGACGGGCAGCCACTCGTCGGGCGTCTTCAGTCCCGGCGGCGCGTCTTCTGTCGCGGTCACGTGCTGCCTCCGGACGCTGCCTTGGCGGCTGCCGCCTTCTTGGACAGTTCGTCGATGTTGTCGATGTCGCCGTCGAGAGCGTTGAGCAGACCGCCGAGCTCGCCGTCTCCAGCGGTCGCGGGCTCCGGGAGGTCCTTCGGGTCGAGGGACATGACGTGGTCCTCGATACTGTCGAGCAGCCGGCTGCCCCACGACGCGACGTCGTTGGAGATCTTGCCGGTCTCGCGGAGGTACTTCAGGTTCGCCCACGTCATCGGACACATGACCGGTGCCGTGATCGGTGAGCCGTACCCCTGGTTCTCCAGGGTCTCGAGCTTCTCGCGCGTGCTGTCCGCAGCAGCGTCGTGGGTGCTGAAGGTCTCGCACTTCCAGCGCGTCCACGTCGCCGAGCCCTTGGCGCGTCGCCGGACGGCGACGACGGTCTCGCAGACGGCGATCTCGCAGGAGCGACCCTGCTTCGCGTGGTTCATCCGGAACAGCGTCAGGGTCTGGGCGCGGTTCGCCATAGCCCGCTTCGCGGGCTCATCCCAGAGCTCCTTCGGCAGGTCTTCGAGGGTGATCATTCGGTCTCCTTTGGACGGAGTGGTGACGTGACTATCGTATCACATCCCACGGACGATGTAAACTTAGTCGGTCTTGTCTGGACCGAGCAGCAGCTCGGTGACCTTGACGCCGAAGCTGGAGCTGAGCGCCTTCGCGTACTCCTCCTTGTCGGGACCTTCGGCGTCGGACACGAACGCGCACAGCGCGGCGTGCAGGCCGACGGCGTCGACGTTGTCCATGAAGTTGATGAGGTCACGCATCTGCGGCGACCGGATGATGGATCCGTCCTTCTCGCGGGTGCGCTCCAGGTTCCGCGAGACGACGATGATCTCGTTCTGCACGCCCATCTTGCGAGCAAGGTCGTAGTCGGTCTCGACCGTCATCTGGAGGGCGAACCGGCTGGTCAGCGCCTCGGACATGTTCGCGCCCGGGACGTTCGGGTTGCAGGCACCGACGACGATGAACCCGTCGGCTGCGTGCTGAATTCGCGGGGCATCGCAGTGCGTGCACCTGTAGGCCGGGTTGTCGGTCATGCTGATGAAGCCTCGACCGTCCATCGCGGGGTAGAGAACCGCCAGCTCGCGAGGGTCGATCAGCGCGATCTCGTCGACGAACAGCGGGATGCCGCGGATCATGGCCGAGGGCGCCGGACCGGCGACGTAGACGTACGTGCCGTCGGGCATCTGGACCCAGCCGCCGGTGAAGTCAGCGGCTAGCGTTTGGTTGTGGTCGGGCACCGTCTCGATCTCGCCGACCGCTGCCTCCATCAGCGCGGTCTTGCCCGTGCCGGGCGGTCCCTTCATCAGGATCGCGCGACGCTTGCTGAGCGCCCGCCGCACGAACGCGACGTCGGGAACCTCCTCGCCGATGATCCGCATCGTGCGGGTCCAGTACCACTCGCCGTTCGGGCGCTTGATCTTCTCGGCCACCTTCGGCCAGCTGACGGACTGACCCTTGGCGGGCTTGACGGGGATGGCAGGCCGCTGGCTGGTCTGGGTCTCGTGGTCCTTGAACGTCTGCCAGAGACGGTCGATGGACACGAGCTCCTCGCCGGTCTGCGGCGTGGCGACGTGGCAGCCCGGATCGATGCCGTAGATCTCGACGACGTGAACGTCTTCTCCCTGACTGTTCTTGCCGTCGTAGTCCAGCTGCACCGTGAACGGGGTAGGCTGCGAAACTGCGGGGGCTGGCATGAAGCTCCTTTGGACGGAGGGACAGATGTGCGATGGTTAGATCATATCACATACTGCGAGAGATGTAAACTCCTCGTCGGAGGAGGTCCACGGGGTCTGCTCGTGAAGCACGTGCCGCTGATGCTCCCAGGGACGCTCGTACTCGAGGACACGCTTGTACGTGCCGGTGACGTCGATCATGCGCTCCCGCGGGCCGAGCGTCCGTCCGCGAACGGTGCCCGGCGATCCCTCCACCGCTGCCTTCACCCACTGCCCGAGCCAGCGTCCCGCGTCGACGGGCACGCCCTTCCCCCACGTGCCGGACAGATGCGGGTAGTCGCGCGACGGCCATATCCGCCAGGTGTCCGGGAAGCCCTGCACGCGAGCGCACTCGCGCTGGGTCATGAGGCGCGGCTCCGACCAGTGGACCGAGTGGTGCGGCCCGCGACCGGTCAGCACGTTCGCCGGCAGGGCCGGGTCCCACATGATCGTCTGGTTGATCCCGAGGCTGAAGTCGGTCTCCAGATACCTGTCCAGCTTCCGCGACCAAGGCTCCGGGATCTCGCCGCCTTCGCGATGGATCACTCGCAGCACCTCGGTGGTGGACTGGCGCGGCTGCCAGCGCTTGTTGACCGAGCCGAGTGCCCGGATCAGCGCGACGTACGGGTCGTTGAGCTTGCTGCTGACGAAGTGACCGTCCACCCCGTCCACGGCGCGTCGGGGCACGGACCACCAGGTCGGAGGACGCTTGTACGGCTGGGCAGCGGCCGAGAGCTTCAGCCCCATGAGATCCCTGATCGCGTCGCCGAACTTCGCCACCCGGTGCGGCTGGGCAACCTCGGCGCCGAACGGGATCCGTGAGTAGACGACGAACACGCGGCGGCGCACCGAGCACCCGCCCATCGAGGCGTTCGACTGCATGACCCAGATCAGGTCGTACTCGTAGCCGGTGTCACGCAGCAGCTGCTCCCGCGCTGCCTGGTACCAGGCGCGCCCGGTCGAGTACGCCTGCTGGACGGACTCGATCGCGATGACCAGCGGCGGCTCCTTGAGGATTCCCGCGTAGTCGATGACCTCCTGGGTGCACGACATGATCTTGGCGTCCCCGCCGCGAAGGTGCTTGGACGTCAGAGTGCTCCAGGCCGAGCAGGGTGGGTTCGCCGAGATGACCGGCACGTCGTACCGCGGCCACTCCCGATAGTCCTTCGAGAATGAAGACGTCCACTCCCACCCAAGAACCTTGCGGTTCGCCTCCACGACGGGTGCACCCAGCGTCAGCGAGCCGGCGCGATGCATCAGCTTCATCCCGTTCTGGACGAACCCCAGCTCCATCGCGCCTCCGAGACCCTCGACGCTGGAGAACTCGATCGTCATGACCACACGCTCCCGTATCCGAGTGCTTTCAGGTACGCCGACGCGGCGCGCTTCGGGTGGTGTCCCATCGCGACTGCCTTGCGGTTGTGCTTGGTGAGATCGGACATGCGCTCGTCGATGCTCGGGTCAGACGCTGCTGCCTGGGAGCGCGCGAGCTGCTCGCCGAACGGCTTGTACGTCGTGTCGGGCGAGTCGATCGTCTCGTTCAGATAGCCAGAGCGACGAGAGCTGATCTTGTAGACGTGGGACTCAGGCGGGATCGGCGAGACGACCGGCACCGGGCGGTTCTCGTAGTGCCAGGACGACTGGAAGTCACCGGGCGCGATGACCATGCAGCCGGCGTCCATCGCCTCGATCGTGGCGTACTCGAGATGGCCGGGCGTGAGCTTGCCGGACGTGAAGTTGACGTAGCACTTGATCGCGCCCAGGACGCGCGGCAGATCGTCGCGCTCGTACTCGCCCGTGTACCAGATGATCGACTCGGTTCCGGGACGCACGGCTGTCCACTTGGACTTGCCGGACTCCCCGGCGCGGGTGACGTGCCAGCCCCACTCCTCGAGACGATTCGCGATCGCCGCGACGTGCGGTCCGCCACGATGCTCCACCGGGCGTCCGGTGATCACGGCCGTGAATCGCTGCGAGCTCTGTCGAGACAGCGCCTCGAGTCCGGCGGCGAACGCCAGCGGACCCTTCCTGACGTCCGTGCTGCCGACGAACCCGAAGTCGACTGGTCGCTGGGAGATCGGCGGAAGTCCGCGAAGCTCCTCGGAGGGGACGTACGGCAGCGTCGCGCGCTCGTAGCCGAAGTCGCCGTCGGGGAGATTCTCGGCCTGCTCCCAGAACGAGACGTAGCTCCGCGACCAGGTCGGGTTCTTCATCATCCGCTCGTGACGGTCCAGATCCTTCTTGGTCGTCGCGGTCGTGTGTCGTCCGACGGTCCAGACAGGCAGCTTCTTGCCGTCCAGCACGTGGTTCAGCAGCTTGCCGTTCTCGCTGCTAAGGTCGCTGAGGATCAGGGCGTCGTATTCTGCGACGCGCTGGTCGAAGTCGTCCTTGGTCGGGTGGACGACCTCGTCTACGAACGCCCGGGCGTGCTCGCTCCAGTCCGAGCCCTCCTTGCGACTCAGCCCGAGCACCGTGACGTCGACCTGGCTTCGCAGACCGTAGACGGTGTACTCGAGCGCGGTCTCCGGTCCTCCGAAGGAGCGCGGGCTCATGTGCAGTGCTGCGATCTTCATCTTGCTTCCTGTCCTTCTCCCCAGATCGAGTCGCCTTGCATCGTGATCACGAGGAGGTCGCGACTCAGCTCTCCCCACGCGGACCCGAAGATCCGCGGACCGTCACCTCGATCCCGTGCCAGCTGAACCTCCTCGGTCAGCGTCCAGACCTCCTCAGGAAGCATCAGAGCATCACGCCTGGACCGTGGGTCTCGCAGACCCAGCCTGCCTCGCCGACGAGCAGATTGTGGACCTGCTCGTACGCGGCGGTGTGGTCGAGCCAGCGACCGTCCACGTTCGGCATGTCCCTGGTCTCGTGGGCGATCCGCCGGATCCGGCGCCAGCCCTGCTCGATGGGATCGATCTTGATGTGCTCCTGCCGATGCTTCCAGCCCTCAGCGGCGCGCGCTTCCCGGCGCTCGTAGATCCGCTCGATGCACTTGTCGAACGGCGTGTCCAGGAACGCCCAGACGGTGTGCGTCCACGGGACCAGCTCGGTCGCCATGTCCTGCCACATGCCCGAGTTGCCAGACACGAGCACGTTCTCCCAGACGACGTGTCCCATCGGGGCGTAGTACCGAACGAGCTCGGCGACGACGTGGTACGGCATGATGCCGTCCAGCCCGGACTGGTAGCGGCCGAGCATGAACAGTCCGCCCTCAAGCTCGAACGCCAGCGGCTTGGTGTAGCGCTTCTTCTTGGCGCTCCGCGTGACCGGTCCGAAGTGCTGCTTGACGACGCGATGCTCGTCGATGAACCGGCGCGAGATCGTGGTCTTGCCCGAGCCGTGCGTGCCGCGGATGTTCACGTTCCAGCGACCGTCGGCGCGTGACCAGCGCTCCGTGTCGACGTGAGCCGTGCCCGACTCCTCGAGATCCGTTCCGGGCCAGTCGACCGTCGCGTACTCCTTGGGAGCCACGAAGTCCTCGTCAGGCTGATGCTTCGAAGCCCGCGTGCTCGTCACGTCGCTCATCACCGTAGTCCCAGGGCTGTCAGATAGGCGTCTGCCGCGATGACCGGATCATGCCACACGTCGAGAGCGCTGCGATTGTACTCGACGATCTTGCCGGTCACGTCGTCGCAGTCCGGGCCGCGGAACAGGTCCAGCGCGCGGCTCAGCACCTCGCCGGACGGAGCGTACGTCGTGGACGGCGCCTCCGGGCTGCGATCCAGGTTCAGGATCCGCTTGCCCTTTCGCGGTCGCCACGACCGGTCGGGGATCTCGGTGACGATCGGTCCTTGCCCGTCGCCGCCGTAGTGGTTGTCGGGCCAGTCCGTCGGACCGAACAGCATGCAGCCAGCGTCGAGTGCCTCCAGGGACGCGTACTCGAGCTTCTGGGACGAGTACTTGGCGACCGTCGAGTACATCACGCATTTCACACGGCCGAGGATCTTCGGCAGATCGCTCGGGTCGTAGGCTCCGGTGTGCCAGATGGTCGATCCCGCCTTGGTCGCCGTCCAGTTGGACTTGCGCTTCTCGGTCTCGCGATCCAGCTTCCAGCCCCAGCCCTCGAGAGCCTGGGCGATCTCGTAGATGTGAGGCCCTCCCATCATGTCGGCTGGCACGCCCGAGATGGCGGCCGTGAACGGGCGGGAGTCCAGCCGCGTCAGCGCCTCCATCGTGGCGGCGAACGCGTAGGTTCCCTTCTTGGGATCCGAGCGACCGATGCAGGCGAAGTCGACGGGACGCTGGCTGACCGGAGCGAGATCTGCGAGCAGCGGGTTGCGGACGTACGGCAGCGCTCCGGCGCGAACCCACTCGATGCCGTCGACGTTCTCAGCGGACGGCCAGAACGTGACGATGCGCTTGCTCCAGCGAGGAGCTGCCGTCATCATGCCGTACCGCTCGGTGACGACCTTGCTGACGTTGTTCCAGTGACGCGCCGTCGTCCATGGAGCGACTGCGAAGCTGCTCACGAGCGTCATGGCGAGCGGGTCGTCGGTCTTGAGCATCGGATCGTTGATGAACGTGCCGTTGTACTCGGACAGCAGACCGCCGATGTCGTCCTTCCAGGGGTTCACCTCGATCGTGGCGTGCTGCCGGGCACGCTCGGTCCAGTGCCTGGTTGAGCCGCTCTTCTTGGTCGGCACGACGAGATCCACGTGTTCGGCACGCTCTCGCAGCCCAGGCAGCGAGTGGATCAGCGCCGCCTCGGCGCCGTCCGCCCACTGCGGGGTCATGTGCACGGCCGCGATTCTCACACCGTGTCCCATCGCTTGATGTGGCTCGGATCCCAGGCAAGGACCCACTTCTCGAAGTACTGGTTCTCGAACGCGGTCGGGCGCGCTGCCTTGACGCGCCGGATCGCCTCGTCGGCCGGGATCCCCCAGGCGAGCATCGCGCCCATCGTGGCGACCAAGGCGGAGCGGTTCCGCCCGCCCATGCATGCTACCAGCACGCCGTTGTCCCGGTCAAGGTAGAACGCGACGAGTTTCGCGAGGTACTCGACCGTCCGCTGGTCGACCTGCTTGCTGCTGTCCACGAGCTCCTGGTGGAAGTACCGGATCCGGTCCTGCCGCGTCTTGTCCAGTAGCGGCTCACCCTTTCGGTGAAGGGAGAGCACGACCTGGCAGCCGGACGCGCGAAGCCGGTCGGCGAGATCCGGGACCTGCGGCAGCGTGCCGCGGATGAAGAGGTTCGGCCCGATCTCGGGCAGCTTGACCTTCCTGGTCAACTCGGGCTCCATTCTCCGGTGCGCTCCGGGAGAAACTCCCGCGGGTAGAGGGACTTTCGAGTGGACAGCATCATGCTGGTGATCCAGTCGCCGTGCTCCGGGAACTTCTCGCGCAGCGCGTCGATTTGCTTGAGCTCGCTGACGAGCGCCTTGCCCGGAAAGTAGTGATCCCAGGTGGACTGCCGCCAGTTGCACAGCAGCACCTCCACCTGGTACATCGTCTCGACGCTGGCGTAGACCTTCAGGGTGCCGAACATCTCGCGAGCGAGCTGCTCCACGACAGGAGCGCTCTCCCTGGACGCCTTGCCCGTGGTGCACGCGTTGATGACTTCGTCCTGACCAGGCACCATGTGCGAGATGGCCCACCGGACGTACTTGGACTGCCCGTCCACGGCGCGGACGTCGGGAACGGCAGCCGAGACGCCGTCGGCGCGCCTGGAGGCTTCCAGGAACTTCATGCCCGAGTACCGTCCGAGCCCCGGGATGTTCTTCCTCATGGATGTCCAGAGATCCTCGTAGTCAGCGTCCCGCTCGACGCCGTTCGTCCACTCGGCCGCGGCGAGCAGGTACCGCGCGAGGTTCGCGCCGTACCCGGTCTTGACGACGCGACGCCAGCGGTGGATCAGCGGCTGCATCCGGTCGTTATTCTGCTTGCACCAGAGCTCGACGCTCTCCGGGTTCGACAGCACGTCGTAGATCGACGGGAACTCTCGCCACAGCACGAGTCCGCCGGGCGCCGTGTACGGGCCGGCGTAGCACGCCGTCAGCCAGCTGCGCTGCTTCCAGTCCTCGTCGTCTGGGAAGAGCCCGCGAGCGATCGTGGCTGTCGTGGTCATGTGGTGGTCGGGTCCGCCCGAGTAGCGCTCGGTCTTGCAGAACGTGCAGAAGTCGTTCCAGTCGTGGACCGCGCCCTCGGGATCGTTGATGTTGCGCGACACCTTCTGCTTGCCCATCAGGGCTCCTCCATGAGTGAGTCGACCTTCTTGGCCAGCGATTCCTTGGACGGGCTGAACGTCTGGAGCTGCTCGTACTGCGACCTGGCGAGGGCTCGGCGGTCGCCGAGATCCATCATCTCGATGGTGCTGGCCAGGACCTCGTAGGCGTCGCCGATCTCCTTGGCGAAGATCTGCCACGCCGTCACGATGGGGATCCCGGCGCTGGACAGCTGGGCGAAACGCGGGCTCCACTGCTCGGTCGGCGAGATGTAGCCGGACGAGAGCAGCGAGAGAGCCGGGCTCCTGCTGACGCGGAGCTGTCTCCACTGGAACGGGCCGTACGAGCGAACCTTGGAGCTGTGCGGGTCCATGTCGGTCGCCCACCAGTCCTCGATCCCGATGGACGGCGACAGCTCCCGCAGAGCCTCCTCGAGCTTGGGCAGCCACTCGTCGCCGTACTTCTGCTTCGCCATGAGCGTCATCGGCATCGCCTCGGCCGCGTACGTGGTCAGGTCGATCGGCACGACGTTCGGACCGGCGGACGCCGAGACGCGAGCGGCGACCCGGAAGCCCTCGTCGAGCGTGAACGCGGGCACGATCATCCGAGGATACTGCTTCACGTCCACGTCCCGGAGAGCTTCGACGACGTCCAGAAGGTATCTGGTGACGTCGGGCTGCGACGCCAACGGCCACTCCTTGCAGTAGCCGAAGAAGGGCCGCGTGAGCTTGCCCTTCACGTTGAGCATGGTCCGGATGCCGCCGCCGATCTTGCCCGAGTCAACGTCGTCGAGGTAGAGCGTGCAGCGATCCCAGTATCGCCCGATAGTACCGAGGGCGCCGTACTTGTAGGCGGTCCCGAGACCGTGGAGAGGACCGAGGCCTACGAAGACCCAGTCCCACGACTCCCCGGTCTCGAGACCGCCGTCCGGCTCGTGATCCCCGCCGAGGTCCTCGCCCAGAGCATGACGCAGGCTGGGCCTGCCGACGGTCACGTCGTGACCGGCGTCGCGCAGCGCTGACCCGAGGAAGGACGCGATCGTGTCGCCTTCCTTGGTCTGGCTGGACGTCATTCCTGAAACAAGGACTCTCAACGGACGATCCTAGAAGGGAGGCGGCGGCGGAGCGTCGCCGGTCGGAGCCGGGGCGGGCTGAGGCGTCGGCGGCGGCGCCGGCGGTGCCTCAGGCTGCGGCGCGACGGGCGCGGCAGCGACGGGAGCGGTGTCGGGGACCGGCGGGACGACAGGCTGAGCCGGCGGCTCGGGCGTCTCG
>Ga0111539_10001933_pt1 | contig 27626 bp, 12 predicted proteins | sample RhiMethybrSRZTD1_FD_79667 | JGI IMG/M metagenome (GOLD analysis project Ga0111539, IMG submission 79667) | Populus rhizosphere microbial communities from Tennessee, USA - Rhizosphere MetaG P. TD hybrid SRZTD1 (version 2) (version 2) | ecosystem: Host-associated > Plants > Roots > Rhizosphere >...
ACGCCCGCACCGCGGGGATCGCGCTCGCGAGCAGGCTCACGACGACCGTGGGGACGATGATGGAGAGGAGGTCGAGCGTCTGGAACTGCACCGGGATCTTGTCGATGTAGTAGACGCTCGGCGGGAACACTTCGTAGCCCGTCAGCACTTTCACCCAGCGCTGGATCAAATTGACGATCGAGGCGAACCCCACTCCGTGCGCGACGCCGAGGATGGAGCCGGCCGTGCAGAGCGCGACGCCGATGCGAAAGAAGATGGAGGCGATCGAGCCTGGAGTAGCCCCGAGGGACTGGAGGACGCCCAGGTCGCGTGTCTTCTCGACGACGAGAAGCGTCAGGATGATGAACATCATGAGTCCCCCGAAGAGGATGATCACTCCCAGGATCACGCTCATGATGCCTTTCTCCACGCGCACGGCTCCGAGGAGCATCGCTTTCTCTTCACGCCAGGTCATGACGCGCACGAACGGCACTTTGACGGAGTCGAGCGCCGCGCGAATGGACGCCTGGAGCGCCGGCAGCGCGCTGTCTTCCTTGAACGCCGGCTGCACATCGATGCGGACGCCGGACGCCACTTCGGTGCCGTCGTCGAGGACGAGCCCCAAGAAGTCCCGGGCCGCCGAGCGCTCCATCAGGATCGTCATCGAGTCGAGCTCGTAGATCCCCGTCTTGAAGTAGCCTGTCACCAGGAAAGGCCGCTCCCCCGTGGGGGCCTGTGTGCGTGGCGAGTAGGCATTCAGATAAATGGTGGAGCCGGGAAAGAGGCCGCGGCGGGAGAAAGCTTCCTGACCGACGAGGACCGGCAGAGGAGGCGTATCGGGCAACTCGGGCTCGTTCGAGCGGAGGCGGCTGTCTTTCTGCAATCTCCAAAGGCGCGCCACCCAGTCCCGGGAAAAAAGCACGCGGGGGTCTCGGGAAAGCTGCGGGAAGATGTCGACGGCGCGCACGTACCGCTCGAGGTCCCCGACTTTCAGCTCCCTCTCGAGGTCGAGCACGCGCAGCAGGCGGTGCTCAACGTCGCTCGGGCCAAAAATACCCCTTTCGGAGCGGTAGAACACGACGGTCTCGACGTAGGGTGCGGTCGCATGCACGCCGGGCACTCGTTCGACCGCCTCCGACACGCGGTCCGGATCGCGGAGGCCAATGAAGTTCGAGCTCTCGACTTTGAGGTCCGAGCTCGTCCCTCGGATTCGGCTCTGCAGCTCGGAACGGAAGCCTTCGAGGACCGAGACGATGACGATGAGCAGCGACACGCTGGCAGCCACGACCACCAGCGCGGCAAACGTGATGATGCGCGAGAAGAGATACCTCCTCGCGATAAACCATCGAAACATCTGGGCCAGATTGTAACGGAGCTCGAGGAAAGCTGGCTGAAAATACGGTGGAGACGAGATTTCGGTTGCAGGCCCAACCCAGCGAACTACCATTACGTGCCTTCGTCCCCGAGGCGAGCTATGACCGCCGATGTGCCCGCAGCAGCAGCGGAAACGAAAGATATCCCAGCCCTCGAAGAGCTCTACCTGGAGCTCCCGTACATTCCCGAGTTTCTGCTCGACGACATCCACGTCTGGTTTACACCCACGCGGGATCGCGCAGACGCTGCGTACCTGGAGCTGGTAGGAGAAGCCTCCAGGATCTGGAGCGCCTACTACTCGAAGAAAGGCTGGGCTTTCGTCCACGGCGACGCCCGCTCCGCGGAAGGGCCGTTCCGCCTGGCCCCCGAAGGAGTCCATTTGACCGTCCTCGAGCCCGGCCGGATTTTCTCGCCGCGGCCTGTCCTTCGGCTATCGAAAGAGGGAACGGCAGTGCCGATCCTCAGCCTCGAGAAGCGCCGGCCGCTCAACGAGTGGAAGCCGAACTACATCCAGGCGCTGAATTTCATCCGCAAGTACGAATGGCCTCACTCCATTCCCCGATCGGTGCAGTACGCCGTGTGGGAGATCGAGGAGTGCGGCCAGGTCGCCGGAAGCGTCTCCTGGAAAAACGCCGAAAGAATCCTCCACGATCTCGATTCGAAAGAGGTACGGCTGACTCTCGCCGACCTTTTCTTCAATCGGCCCGAGGACTACCCCCTGGGCTCGGAGGTTTATTTGCGCGTGCTGGGGCGCTCCGGCCCGAACGGCCTCCGGGAGCTGCTCGAGCTGGCCAAGCACCCCATCACCCGCAAGCGGAAAGCGATCGCGAACAGCCTCGGAGACCTGCGAAACCCCGAGGGCATCGGAGCGCTCCTCGAGCTGCTCGAGGACGAAGACCCGGAGGTGCGCCGGGCGGCGCTGCGCGCGATTGGGAAAGTCGGCGTGCGGCCCGGGGATGACCCTCAGGGCAAAGTGTCCGCCTACCTCGAGTCGTCGGAAATCCCCTTCCGAGTTTGGTCCGCGCAGGCGCTGCGCAAAGGGGGCGACGCTTCCCACGAGAAGTTCCTGCTCGGGCTCGTGAAGGACGAGCCGCGCTTGCTCACCGACATGGGCGAGCTCGGCGACGTCCTGACGGACCTCGGGCTCGTCGAGTCCGTGCCGTATCTCATCCAGCGCCTGAAAAGCGATAAGCAGGAGTTCCGGGCGGACGCTGCCGAGGCGCTCTCGAAGCTCACACGGCTCGGGCTCGAGTACCAGTCGCTCGACAGCGAAGATCAGCGCCGGAGCGCGATCAAGACGTACCAGCGCTGGTGGGAGGAGTACAAGAAGGACCGGAGGGGCCCCGACCGCTGACGCCCGCCCCCGCCCCCGCGCACGCCGGCTCCGCGCTCAGGGCGCTTCCGCTCGCTGCGGGATGTTCTTTTCTGCGAGCAGAGCGAGGAAGGCCTGCCTCGCTCCGGGCGGCGAACAAGCCCCCACCGAATAGACGCGGCGGTGGAGCAGCTGCAGCAATCCTCGCAGCCCCTCGGAAAACCCGAGGCGGCGGAACTGAGCCCGCGAGCGGTCCAGCCACGCTTCGAGTGTCAACGTGTCGCAGGCAAACGCGTGCCACGCGTTGGAGCTGCGCGGAGACTGGCTGCCGCTGCCCAAACACCTCGCACGCCGCGCACCGGGAGGCAGCTCGTAGTTCATCGGGAGGACGAAATCCCGCTCAGAGAGCGAGCCTGCACGAGCTTCGACGGCAAAAGGTCCCGCGTCGTCGACCTCTTCGAGCACTTCGTCGACGGGAAGCATCTGCACCGACCCCGCTCGGCACAGCACCACGTTGAACGTGGGGTCCAGAATGAAGAAACTCCAGCCGGCCGCGCAGGGGAACGCGAGGACAGTCGTCACATGGGTGAACTGGGTATCCGCCTCACCGAAATCAACGGTGAAGGAGGTGTAGTCGAAAAGTTGTAGCACTTTGCTGAAGAAGACCGCCGCGCCAGCGCAATAAACTGCTCCGTGGTCCTTGCGAAAGATGTCGTAATAAAACTGCGCGGCGCTCAGGCTCTTGAGCGAGGCGTCGAGCTCGAAATATAGCGGCCCCGGGGCGAAGTCGATCGCGTTCGCGGCCCAGTCGAGCAGCACGTGGGCAGCGCTCAATCGATCCTGGACCAGGAGGCTGTGCAGCTCTGGCAACTCGGCAAGTATCTGGTCGCGAAGGTCGCCGTCGTCCCAGCAATCGTCGCATGGCTCGATTTGAAGGGATCGGAACTCATAGACGAATGGGAGATCCCCATAGATCAACGCCTCGACTTTGTCGCCGCCCGTGATCGGGATCTCCAAGGCGCCCCGAGGCGCCGACAGGTAGCTCTTCGGCCCGTCGCCGACCTGAAGGCGTACCGTCACCTCTCCGAGGAGCGGATCTCCGTCGAGCCGCAGTCGATGTGTCCGCTCCGGGTCAATACAAGTCGTTAGGGCGAGTCCCGCGGAGGGGCCGTCGCTCGAGATCGTCACGCGGCCTGGCTGGAAGTCGAGCTCGGGCAACTCGTAAGCGGCCGCCTCGCAGCTCGGCGGCAGGCGGAGAGCCGAGTGGGCGCCAGCGAGTTCGAACGTCAGTCTTTGAGTGATGGCCAGCCTGCGATACCACTTCGCCGCCCTATCGCCCCAGTATCGGTACGCGACGGCGCTCGTCACGGCAAACGTGGCAAGTAGAGTGACAGCAATCGCCGCTCTACGCATTCCTATCTTTGACTTCGATGGCACCTACGGTCCGTCCGCGTGACGATGCGCCTCTCTCTCGGGCAGGGCTGGCCGGCCCCCCGTGGTGGAGGCCGATAGACTCTATCGAGACGCAGCGCGCGACTCAACGGTCCGGCGGCCAATTCTGGGAGCGATAACTCGTGTAAACTGCGCGAGCTATACTCGGCCCTTTGCTTGCGCGGGAAAACCAGTAAATTACTGGTTTTCCAATTTCCGGCCCCTCGCCAGTTGGCACCTGCCACGGAGTCCCCATGCCCCAGCTTCTCGGCGAGACGCTCGTCACCGTCAAGGAACTCACCAAGACCTTCGCGGACCGCGAGATTCTCAAGAGCCTCACTTTCACGATCCACCGCGACGCCCGGATTGGCATCCTGGGACTGAACGGCGTGGGGAAGTCCACGTTCATGCGGATTCTTGCGGGCGAGGACAAAGAGTACTCGGGCGAGGTACGGCTCTCTCCCAACGTCCGCGTCGGCTACGTCTGCCAGGAGCCTCCGCTCGATACCAGCAAGACGGTCCGGGAGAACATCGAGGTGGGTCTGTCGCACGTCCACGAGGTGGTGGAGCTATACAACCGGGTCACGGAGCAGATGGGGACCGAGACGGACCCGGACAAGCTCGAGAAGCTCATGGACCGGATGACGCGGCTCCAGGAGCAGATCGACGCGATGGGCGGCTGGGAAGCGGACCGGATGGTCGAAGTGGCGATGGAAGCCCTCCGAGTGCCTCGCGGCGACCTCCCCATCACGAACCTGTCCGGCGGCGAGAAACGGCGCATCGCGCTCTGTCGCGAGCTGATCTCCCACCCCGACCTTCTCATCCTCGACGAGCCCACGAACCACCTCGATGCTTCGACGATCGAGTGGCTCGAGGCTTTCATTGATGAGTACCGGGGCACGGTCGTCATGGTGACTCACGACCGCTACTTCCTCGACAACGTCGCCAACTACATGGTCGAGATCGAGAACGGCCGCCTCAACATCTTCGAGGGCAACTACTCGGACTACCTCCGCCAGAAAGAGGAGATCCTCGAGGTGCGGCAGAAAGCGGAGGACCGGCGCCAGCGCTTCCTCAAGCGCGAGCTCGAATGGATGAACTCCACTCCGGCCGCCAGGACGTCGAAGTCGAAAGCGCGCATCAAGAATTACGAGCGGCTCATCGAGCAGGGCCCCGAGATGCTGCCGGGCACTGTCAACCTGATCATCCCGACGGGCCCACGCCTCGGCAGCAAAGTGCTGCAGATCAGCGGCCTGCGGAAGGCGTACGGCTCCCACGTCCTTTTCGACGACTTCAACCTGAACCTGGTCGCCGGAGAGTTCCTCGGCGTGGTCGGCCCCAACGGCGTTGGAAAGACGACTCTCCTCCGGATGATCCTCGGCCAGGAGAAGCCCGATGCAGGCACGGTCGAGCTGGGCCCGACGGTCAAAATGACCTACGTGGATCAGACCCGAGACGACCTGGACTCCTCGAAAACGGTGTACGAGGAGATTTCGGAGGGAAGAGACGTGATCCTGGTCGGCGACCGCGAGTACCACATTCGCGAGTACCTCTCCGGCTTCCAGTTCAAAGGGAGTCAGCAGCAGACTCTGGTCGGCAAGCTATCGGGTGGCGAGCGCAACCGCCTCCTCCTCGCGAAGACGCTGCGGCGCGGCGCCAACTTGATCCTCCTCGACGAGCCCACGAACGATCTCGACCTCCAGACGCTTCGCGTGCTCGAGGACGCGCTCGAGAACTTCGCCGGCTCCGCGATCATCGTCAGCCACGACCGCTTCTTCCTCGACCGTCTCGTCAACTCCATCCTCGTCTTCGAGGAGGACGGCGGCGTGAGGAAAATCGACGGAAACTTCGAGACCTATTTCGAGATCCGGAGGAAGGAGCTCGAGAAGCTGGGCACCGCCGAGACGAGAATGCGCAGGACCTCGTACCGAAAAATGGTCCGGAAGTAATCGCGGCGGCGCGCCGGCGCTCCATCGGCGCGCGTTTGCTTACAACTCCCCAACACGAGGGCAACGCGACACCACCTTCACCTCGGCGCTGCGGCCGCCGAGAGCCTCGAGCACGCTGTTGCCTCCAACGCCTCATGCAATGAGGCTATTCCCTGTACAGCCCTCGCAACATATAATGACGCGCGTCAAGGGTAGGTCACTGAGCGTCTCCGGGTCGATGCTGGGGTGCGGCGCGCGCAAGTTGCGGAGCTGATCCCCGGCCCGTTCGGGATCTCGATTGGGTGAGAAGCGATCCCGTGTGCGGGGCTCCGGCAGGGGTACAGGGCCTACAGTGGCGTGCAAAGTCGAAGGGTTGCCGCGCCTGAAATCGCGGGCGGCCTCAGGGGGTCGCAGCGCGTTTGCCTGGAGACCGTACGCATAAGGCGGCTCGGCGTTCGGCAAGGGATGGGTCGTGTTTCTTCGCGAGGTATCAACGTGAGAGGGTGCTCTATGTCTGAGCGAGCGTTTTGTCTTCGCAGATGGGCCGCGCTTGCGACTGTCCTGCTCGCGGCGGCTCCCCTGCTCGGCCAGTTCAATCCCAACGGCTTCATCCGCACGCGCGGGTGGAACTTCCTCGGCCCGATTCTCAATCCTTCGGGCGCGACGGGCGGCGGCGCTCAGAACATGCTCTGCAACTGGGTGGGTCCGCATCAAATCGGGCTCGAGGACCCGAAAGCCGGCACCGAGTGGCCCGATATCTCGTTCACCGGCGCGTGCGCTCCGGACGAGTCGCGCGCTCCCGGCTACGACATCGGCAACCTGAACGACGTGCCCATCTGGACCACGCTCCCCTACCTCGAGGCGGCTTTCGGCCTGCCGGCCGGCGCGCTCCCGAGCGGTGACCTCGTCGACTACGGGTCGGACGCTCCCGGACCGGCCGCGACGGGGCTGTGGGACTGGATCAACGGCAACGTGATCCCCGCCCTCCAGGCCGGGGGCGAGCCGGTCCACGCTCTGCCGACCAACAACGTGCTCGCCATCGCGACGACTTACGTCCAGAACAACGGCCCCGGGGTCGAGGTCGATGTCTGCACCGCCAGCGACGACTCCATCCAGGTCTGGTTCAACAACATCGTCGTGGCGAACGTCAGCGCCGCGCGAGGGTCGAGCCCGGACTGCCAGGAGCTCAACCGCGGTTTCCTGCCGAGCGGCATCACGAAAATCACGACGCTCGTGTGGGAAGGCGGCGGCGGCCACAACTTCCGCCTGGGCATCCGCCTGGCGGGAGCCGGCACGAATCTGAAAGATGGCAACGGCACGGTCGAATTCCTCGGCCCGGGCGGACCGGCGACCGAAGGGCAGGTCCAGTACGTGCTCGAGCGGTCGACGACCGCGAGCCAGTTCAACTGCCCGAACCTCCAGTTCGACGTGACGCTCGACGGCACCTCGCCCCCGGGGTTCCCGGGCGCGGATGGCGACCTCCTCACGGTGCACGAGAAGGTGAGCGCACCGGTTCCGAACGCGATCGAAATCAGCGGCGTGACCAACGGTGGCGTCGTCTCGAGCACGTTCCCCACGGAGACGCCAGTCGGCGACCTCTGCAACCGAACGGTCGTGGGAGCGCCTTGCGGCGCGGGCAGCGGCACCACGGCCGCGGCAGGCCCGGTGACTTGTCCCATCCCGGAGTACACGAGCACTGCCCAGACGGGCGGTGACATCTGGGATGGTGGTGACGTCTTCGAGTTTGCTTTCTGTCGCGTGAGCGGCGACTTCGACGTGGCGCTCGACATGACGAGCAAGGTGCACTCGCTGGGCTCGGCACCGAATGACGTCAACGGCCGCTGGGGCAAGTTCGGCATCATGGCCCGGAAGAGCCTGCAGACGGACGCGCGCTTCACCATGGTTCAGGATCACCTACCGGACCTGGAGGACAACTTCCGCGCCGCGGGCCGCACGGTGCAGTTCGGTGGCGGCGGGATGTACGAGGATGGCGCGTTCGCGGCGGCCGCCAACGGCGGGGCAGCCCTGACCGGCCACCCCAGGTACTTCCGCCTCACCCGGCGCGGCAACGTGGTCCAGTGCTGGGCCTCCGACGACGGGACCAAAGTGGACCCCTGCCTGGGCGGCAACCCGGCAACCGACGGCAACTGGAGCGCGGGCCACGCGGACGACTGGGGCGAAGCTCCGCCCGTCTTCCTCGGCTTCGCAAACAGCGAGCACAACTCCGGGCCAGCCTGCTCGGTGCAGACCATCAAGTTTCAGCTCATCAACGCGGCCGTCACACTCGCCGGGCCGCATGCCGACCCGATCAATAAAGTGATCACGTGGACGGACGTCCCCCGCTCCGCCGTCAATGCCGGTCTGGGGTACACCCTGAAGTACACGCGGAAAGGCACGGTCACCCTATCCGGCAATGTCGAGGATGAGACCTTGACGCAGGGGCCGTCGAGCTTCGCTTTCGACCCGGGGCAGTCAGGCCCGGTGGGCGAATGGCTGACGTCGCACGACATCGGCTCGGTTCCCACGGTCGGGTCGACAACGTACGACGCCGCGACCGGGACCTACATTTCCCGCGGCACCGGCGCGGACATCTGGGACGGCGGCGATGATTTCCACTACGCGTACAAGGAGGTCGCAGGCGACTTCCTGGCCGAGTGCCGAATCCGCAATGTGGATGACCCCGGCGCCGGGACCCAGTGGGGCCGATTCGGCCTCATGGCGCGCTGGACGTGCGACCGCAATTCGAAGTACTCCATGATCGTGGAGCTCGGCTCCGACAACGTGGACACGCCCCGGCATCAATTCCGGGTGTCGCACCTCAACAACGGAGGCACACGCGATCACTACCAGGTCGACGACGGCTTCTTCGCGAGCCGGAGGCCGGCCTGGATGCGCCTCGTCCGCCGCGGCAAGGCGATCTACAGCTTCCTCGCGGACTCCGACGAGGATGGAAACCCTGGCAAGTGGTGCGCCGTCGGCTCGGACAGCGCTCCGAACCTGCCCGATCGAGTGCTGCTGGGCTTCGCAGTGAGCGCCCACGGCTCCGCGGGCGTAAACTTGCTATCGATCACGTACGACCGTCTTCTCATCAAGTCTCTCGACGCGGAGTGCGCGGACCTCGAGCCGCTCAACTATGAACACGCCGCGACCAACGCGGCGGGCCTGGGCTCGACTCCCTACACGCCGCGCCTCGTCACGGCCCGGATTCCGACCAACACGGCGGACGCCATCGCGCAAGGAGGCAGCGGCCTGGGAGTCAAGAACCGCAATTGGGTCTGGCGGGACTTGACCGTCGGCTCCGAGGATCTGGCAGGGACGCTGCAGCTCCTCTGGAACAACGAGAACCGGAACTTCAATCCCGACGGCGCGGGCAACCCTGCCGTCACGCCGCTCCTGCGGTATCAGTTTCCGCAAGTCTCGCGGGTCTTCATCGCGTGGGACGCGCGGCTCGTGAAAGGCGGCGGCGACAATCCGAACGGCACCGTGAACAACGGGTGGTTCGACTTCAACAACGACGTCGGCACGTTCAACGCGCAGGGATGGCTGCGCATCGGCGGCTCGAGCGTCGTCGACCCCTCGGCCGACATCATCAAGACGAACGACTCCGCGGACGGCGGCGACGACAACTTCGCCCGCGGCGGAGTCTGGTGCAAGGACTTCGGACCGGGCGAGGTGCTCGAGACGTATCAGACCGGCTACGCGCCCGGCCGCAGCCCCTACGTCGTGTTCGTGCGCTGCGGGCAGAGCTGCGCGAAAGCGGCCGAGCTCGCCAACCTCGACTTCAGCAGCGCCGACCAGATGGGGATCGCGGTCCAGGGCGGTGGATTCGCCCCAGCGATCACCGGCGGGCGCCTGCGGGTCAGCGTCGAGAACATCGGCAGCCAGGCCAACGCCGTCTGGTACGGCGTCTCGGCGGACAGCGCCGCCGAGGGCTTTCCGGTCCTCGACGAGGGTTTCATTGCCGAGTTCGACGCCTTCATGACCCGGGCGAACATCGCGGATCCTGCCGACGGCATGGCGTTCGCCGTGGTCGCGACGGGCGTGACGGATGGGCTCGTGAGCGCGATCGCGCCCTTCCCGACGGGCCTCGACGTCCGGTCGCTGCGTGGCGACGGTGGTGGTGCGATCGCCTACGAAGGCGCGACGCTCCGCCAGCGGACGGAGTGCCACCCGAACTTCGCCATCGAGCTCGACAACTGGGTCGGCGGCGGCGAGCCGGGGAACGAGCCGGCGGACGGCGGCTCTCCCAATTTCGACGGCAACTATCACGTCGGCCTCGACGTCAACTCGAGCGTGTCCTCCACGCAGACGAACGTGGATTTCGGCGTGCCGACCACGGCGCTGCCGAACATTTTCGACTCGCGCGGCGTCCACGTGGAGCTCCAGTACCGCCCGGACGGGGCCATCGACGTGTGGGTCAGCGGCTTCGACCGCGGCGGCGTGGCCATTCCGCGCCTCAAGGTCCTCTCGAGCTTCATCCCGCCCCTGCCGTCGGGAGACGTCGTGGTCGGGTTCCTCGGGGCAACCGGCGGAGCGACGTGCACGACCGAGTTCGACAACTTCAAGCTCTCGGGCATGTGCTGCGAGTTCCAGGACTCGGTCGCGATTGCAGGCTCCGGTGAGGGCACGGTCGGCAGCCCGATCTCGCTCTCGGCGACGCTCGCGGGCGCCGACGACCACGGCGCGAACATCACCTACTCGTGGGAAGTGGTCTCTGGAGAGGGGACCATCGACGACGCCACGGCCCAAACCATCAACGTGACCCCCACGGCGTCGGTCGAGCTCGTGGTGCGCGTCACTGCCAACGACGGCCGCTGCGACGGGGCCTCGGCCGATCACCACATCACGGTGGCCGGTCAGGCCTGCGACCTGTCGCTGGCCTGCACCGTGAACCCTGATGAAATCTCGGTCCACGTGGTCGGCACCGTCACGGGGCCGAACTCGAGCTGCGACTGTGACGAAATCGTCGTCCGGCGCGACGGCGCCGAGATCTTCCGCGGCCCGCCGCCTGCTGGCGGAGCGGGCGACTTCCCGCTCCCCGAAGGCTGCACGAGCCCCACGGAAGTCGTCTACGAAGTGGCCTGCGTGGCATCGGGGGTCGAGGGCGCTGTCGGCACGTGCTCCGTAACCTGCCCGGCGGGAGGCGGCACGCAGTTCCCTGGTGACTGCAACCAGGACGGACGGCTCTCCCTCTCCGACGTCATCTGCATTCTCAACTACCTCTTCCTCGGCGAAGACCCCGTCGAGCTGCCTTGCGGCGACGGCAGCCGGTCCGACCCCGCCAACCTCGCGCTGCTCGACGCCAACGGCGATCTCGGCGCAGGGACGGGCGTGGTCGACATGGCCGACGCCATCTATTTGCTCAACCGTATCGCGTTCGGAGGTCCGGCGCACGTGCTCGGCGAGAGCTGCGTGCGCATCGTCGGCTGCCCCGACGTGAGCCCCTGTCCTTCCGGACAGTGACCCCCCGCGGGCCGTAGGGGACTCCTCCTGCGGCGCCCCGTCCGAATCCCGGCCATGACGCCCTTGCGCTTCGGCGTCGTGGCCGGGATTCTTGACGGCCGGGTCTCGACGCACAAGCCAGGGAGGTCGGTATGAGCAGGGTAGGGTCCCCCAGACGGAGTCGCCGCGGACGAGTCGGCTGCTTCCTCGTCTTGGCATCGGCCGGGGCCTTCGCGCAGGCTCCCCCCAAGCCTTCCTTTTCCGTCGACTTCGACGCTCCGACGCGCATCGAAGGCCGGCCGGGCGCAGGCATCGGCTTCTCCGCTGCGTCACGGCTTTTCACCGAGGGCCTCGAGGCGGGAGACCGCGGCGCGCAGGGCTGGGTGATGAGCGTCTCCGCGGAAGGCTGCAGGATCGTCGAAGCCACGACGCAGGGCACCGTCGCCGCGACCGTGGCCCAGGGCGGAGTCCGCGACAACGGCTTCGAGCTCACGGAGCTCACCATGGGTCCAGGCAACGAGGGAGCCATCAGCCTCGTGATTCTGAGCATCAACATGCCCGTCTCGCTCGACCCCGGCGACAGCCCACACACGCTCCTCCGCCTCTCCGTGGAAGGCGCCGTACCTCTGCCCGCCATCTGCTCCCCCTGCACTCTTCTTTTCATGGATGGCCTGCACGGATCGGGGCTGCCCCAGACGAACGAAGTAACGCATCGCGGCAAGGCGTACTTGCCCGCCAAGACACCGCACACGACGCAAGCCTGCCTCGAGGCCTGCCCGCCCGGCGCGGAATGCGGCGCGCAGCACCCCGGGGACTGCAATCAGGACAATCGGGTCGACATTTCGGACGCGATCTGCTTGCTGGGGGCCCTTTTCCTCGGCCGGCCGTCGGAATTCCCGTGCGGCGACGGCACGCGCGAGCACGCCGGAAATCTGACCCTCCTCAGCGGGAACGGCGACGCGCGCATCGACATCTCCGACGCCGTCTACTTGCTCAACTTTCTCTTCCTCGGGGGCCCGCCGCACGTTCAGGGAACCGAGTGCCTTCCGATCGTCGGCTGCGAGGCCGTCTGCCGCTGACGGCGAGCGGTCCGCAAAGCGGCTCAGTCGGCGTCGAGCCCGCGCTCCCGCGTGATGTTGCGCCCGCCCTCGCGCGTCAGCTGCCGGGTTCGCACATCGTAGACGTACCGCTCCAACACTTTGTGGCTCTGCGGCGAGAACGCGTAGGGTCGAGGATGGCGGACGATACCGAAGCGGACGCGAACGATCTCGCTCTCCTCGACTTCCCGGTCGATGAGCACCCAACGGGCGGCGTGGCGCGGCCGGAGCGAAGTGCCGGCGAGCAGCGCGGGGTCGCGGAAAAGACCCGCAATGAGCCGGCGAGCCCGCGCGTCGAGGCGGTGTTCCCGGAGCCAGGCGCGGAGGCCCATGCGCGAACGCTCACGCGCCCCGCGCCGCGGGCACGAGGATCCGAACGTACGTGCCTTCGCTCGGGCGCGACTCCACGCGGATGTCCCCTCCACGCGAACGCACGACGCCGTACGCGATGGCAAGGCCGACGCCGAGCGCGGTGTCTCGCGGCTTCGTGGAGAGGAATGGCTCGAAAAGCGTCGCGAGCTGCGCCGCGTCCATCCCGACGCCGGTGTCGCGCACGCTGATCTCCACGTACGCGCCGGCGGGAAGCCCCGCGGGATCGTCCTCGAGGCGGACGTTTTGGAGTCGAACGGTCACGACGCCGCTCGAGGGCAGAGCGTCGAGGGCGTTCCGCAGCACTTCGCGCAGCGCGTCCGCAAGGAGCGGCTCCTCGACGGCGGCTTTCCAGAGGCCGGGGTGGCCGCGGTAGTCGATTTTGATGCTCTCCAGCGCGTGGAACTCCTCGGCGAGCCGCTCGAGCTGCTCGCCGATCAGCCGCTCCACGAGAGTCCCGACCTCTGCGCTCCTCGACGGGCTGCCGCGGTCGCGTGCGTCTGCAAAAAGGCCGAGCTTCCGGATCGTCTCGCGCACCCTGCGCAGTCGCTCCGCACGCGCCGGGTCGACGGCGCCTGCGTCGTCGAGAGGCTGCGTCGCGCCCTCCGCATCCGACAAGTCCCGGACCATCCGGCCCGCGAGCCGCCGCAAGCTGTCGAGGCGCCTCGTGCGCTCGCCAAGCTGCGTCGCGACGACTTCGTCCGTGCGGTCCTCGAGGAGCACGACCGCGCCCTCGAGCTTGCCTCTCGGGCGCCGGAGCGGAAATCCGCGCGCCTCGACGACAAGCCCAGGTGCGCCGTCCCTGCCAGCGAGCGTTGCGCGAAGCGTGAACGGATGGCCCTGGAGGAGACCTCGCAGCGCCGCGCTCGCTTCCGCGCCCTGGAAGACCGGCAGGAGTTGAGCTGGCCCGCCGGTGAGGTCTTCGGAGCTCGCGCCGTCCACTCCCGCGGCGGCGGCCGTCGCGCCCGACCACTCCGACACTTTACCCGCCGCGTCGAGGATGAGGACGGTCCCAGCGAAGTCCCGAAAAGTCCTCGCGTGGCGCGAGCCGCGCCGGAGGCGCCGCACGCGGGACAGGACGAAAGCGGTGGCAGCGGCAGCGGCCACGCCCGCGAGGCCCGCGGCGATCGGAGCCCAACCCGACGCCAGCGGATCGCCCCAACCGCCGTGGCCGACCGCGAAGCGATGCACGAACTCTTCGCGATTCCGGTTCCCCGCGAGGTCCCGGACCTCGACCTCGAGCGAGTGATCGCCGTCCGCGAGCCCTTGCAGCTCGAGTGTGCGGCTCGGCGAGAACATCGACCAGGCGCCTCGGTCGACGCGGCTGCGGTAGAGCAGCGAATCGTGGGGAGTCTCGTTCCGATAGTCGCGCGCGTCCCACTGGAACTTGACGGCGGAGCCGCTCGCGAATCGGTCCGGCAACGACGAGTGGACGAAACGTGGTCTGCGGCGGTCGTCGAGACGCGCTTTGAACGCTCCCTGGCCGAACGTTCCGACGAGCAGACAGTCCGGCTCGCGTCGCGACGGCACGATCGGCCACACGCGAATGCTGCGGAACTCGAGCGAGGCGACGGGATAGCCATACCAGCATTCGCCGTCGAAGCGCGACAGGCCCCGGCCCGTCCCGAACCAGAGGCTCTGGCCCGCCACGGCGATCGACCAGACGTCGGGGCTGGTGAGGCCGTCGCTCTCCTGGTAGCTGCGGACGTCCGGTCCCTGGATCCGCGTCACGCCGCCGCCGGAGCTCGGATAGCAGACCCAGATGGATCCGTCGGGGCCTTCCTTGACCGCCCAAACCTGGATCGAGAGCAGGCCGTCCTTGTCCGTGTACAGCTTGTCGAGGAGGAAGTTATCGCCTTGCATGCCTCCGCGAAGCAGCCCTTCGTCGGTCGCCACCCAGAGGATGTCCTCGCGCGTGCGGGCGAGGTCGTTGGCAGGGCCTTGCGGCAGGAGCACCGGCTCCGGCTCGAACGAGGTGGAAAGAGCCGAACGGTAGACGACGTAGCCGCCTTGCCGCCGCTTTACGCCCGAGAGGAACCAGAGCTCGCCGACGCTGTCGGCGACGATGCGCCGGACGGGCTGGTCCCGAAGCCCCTCTTTCTCCTCCTTCACCCAGTGGTTTTCGTCCACGACGAAGTAGAAAGCGCCGTTGAACGACTCCGCGGACGAAATCCACAACCGTTGGAGGCCGTCCTCCCCGATGCCGGTGATTTTTTCGAGCGATGTGTCGAGGACGCGCTCCCACGTCTCCGGCTTGCGACCGTGCCGCAGGCGAGTGACGCCGCGCGTCATGCCCAGCCAGATTTCGCCCTCCTCCGTTTCGGCGATGGTGAGCACGTCCGGGAACGTCGTGCCCTCGCCCGTGGAGAGCGCTTCCCAGCTCCTGCTGCGCGAGTCGAACGCCACCACGCCGCCGGCGCCGTTCTGAAACCAGAGGATTCCCGAAGTGTCGAGCAGGCCTCCGTGCAGCGCCGTTTTCCCGATGCCGAGCGCCTGCACCGCCCGCCACTCTTTGCCGTCGGCCGACGCGAGGAGCCGGCCGTCCTCCGCGGTCGCCAGGAAAGCCGCATCGAGATCGGCGCAGATCTGCTCGACGAGCGGCCCTTCGAGCGAGCCCACCGTGAGCCACACCCCGGATTCGAGGCGAGCGAGTGTCTGCGCGGGGGCGTCCGAGCCTGACGCCGACGCGCTCGCTGCGACAAACAGGGCCCACAGGATCCCGGGTGGCCGCGCTCCGGTCATGTCCTCGACTTCCGGGTCGTGCGCCTGCGCGGGGCCGACGCGGAAGAACCTCACGCAGCGCTTCCCCAGGAGGGATGCGTCCAGGCTGCGTTCGTCGACTTCTTGCCACGACCTGCGGCCCAAGTCGCGGCGGAAGAGGCCGTCGCTCGTGGCGAGCCAGTGGTTCCGCGCCGCATCGATCTCGTACGCGAGCATTTTGCCCGCGGGCAGGCGCACCTCGTCGATCGGCTCGGCCGTCTCGCCCCGCACCTGGAGGTGCCGTTCGCGCAGCGCGTCGATGACGTACACCTCGCCCAGGTCGTTGTCGGCAGCGAAGAGGTCACCGCCCCGGTAGAACGGGGCGAGCGATGCGCCCCCTTGCACGCGCCAGACGACGTTCGCCGTGACCGCGAAAAGCGCGCTGGGGGACTCGACGAACCGTTTCACCGGGCCATCGTCGAAAGGCTTCTCGGTCTGGAGCGTCGTCCATTCCCACAGGTCGTAGCGCGAGAGGCCGCGCTCCGTCGCGGCGTAGATGAACTCGTGGCGGTCCTGGTAGAGCGCGGAAACGTTGCTCGACGTCAGCCCTTCGCGGCGGTCGAAAACTCTCCAGCGCCAGCTTTCCCCGAGCGCTTCGACGGGCCCCTGACCACGGATCAACGGGCTCCCGGCGACGACGGCGACGAGGACGGACGCAGCGAGTCGGACACGAAGCCCTTCGCAGAATCCCATGGGCTCCCATCCTACACCACGGCCCAAAGCGGCACGACTTGCGCGCGACTTCAGCCGTGGACGTCGAGCTGCGCTCTCGAGGCGGCGGCGGGCTCGGGAGCCCGCGCCGCACCGCGTGCGGCGTAAACCATCACCCCGACCAGCCCGCCAGCGAGCGTGAAGACCGTGCCCAGGAGGAAAAGAATGCCGAAATTGAGGCCGAGAGCCAAGTCGCCTCCACCCTCCTTCCGGCCGGCGGCGACCGACTCGCCGCACATGGCGCACTGGGCCCAGAGGGGCGACGTAGCCGCGTTGAAGATGAGCAGCAGGAGGAGGAGCTGGACGGCAGAACTAACTCGGCGCATTCGAGCAGCATACCGCGACGGTGGCCGCGAGGGAAGCCGCGGTTCATCACGCTCCATCGAACAAGAGCACGACTCCGGCGATGGCCAGGAACACGCCGGTGATCGCCCGAGGGGTCATGGGGAAGCCGAGGAAGACTCGCGCGAGCGGCAACACGAAAACGGGGCTCAGCGCAGTGAGCGTCGTGGCCACTGCGACGGGCGAGCGGTGGAACGCGACGAGACTCAGCCAGATGCCCAGGTATGTGCCGCACGTGGCGGCAGCGGCCAGGCGAAGAGGCAGCCCGGGGCGGCGCAAGCTCGCGCACCACGGCCCCAGCCGGCCACTCGCCGCTCCCCAGAGGATGCCGCAAGCGGCCGCCGTGGCGAGCCGGATGAAGGAAGCTTCGAGCGGCGCGAAGCGCGCCATGCCGAGTTTCGAAAGCACCGCGCCGAGCGCCTGACAGGCCGCCGCGAGGAACCCGAATGCGACGCCGGACGCTTGCGTGCCCGGGTAGTGCCCCGCGCCATCCCTGCGCAGGTTTTCGTCGCGGACGACCCAGATGATGCCCACGCACGTGATCGCAATCCCGAGCCAGGCATGCCGGGAAGGGCTCTCTTCGAGGACCGCCCAGCCGAGGACGGCCGCCATCGGAGGCGCCAGCGTGGCCAGGGTCAAAGAGCGCCTCGCGCCGAGGATCTGCAGGCTGCGGAAGTAGCAGGTGTCCCCCACCACGATCCCCAGAATGGCGCTCGCCGCGAGCCACGCGAGCTCGGTGCCGCCGCCGGCGACGGCAGCCAGAGGGCGATCGCCAGTCCCGAAAACTGCAAACAGCGCAAGCGTCAGCAGGAGCCAGACGGCCCCGACGATGTTTTTGAAGAGGTTGAGTGCGGTGGCCGGCGCCGGCGCACGGCTGAAAACGAGGCTCGAGATCGCCCAGGTCAGGGCAGCGCAGAGCCCCGCGATTTCTCCCGTGTAGCGCATCGTTGCGATCGAAAGCGCTACCTCTTCAAGTCGAACACGAGAGTTGGATCGAGGGGATATCGGCCGAAGCTCTCGCCGTAGATGGCCAGCCCGCCGGGCAAGGCCTCGTCCACCTCGAGCCGCAGCACGATCTCTTTCGCTTCCGCCGCCGCCTCCAGCGCCGCCCGCGGAATCGCGGCGGCGACGAGGTAGCCGTAGGAGCCCGCCTCGTGCAGATGCTTGTCGCGGGGCTGCGAGCGCCACGAGAGGATCCCGCGGTGGTCCGCCGGGTCGTCCTCGAGGTCCACCGAAGCGGCGGCTATGCCCGCGACTCGGATGCGCACGCGGCTGGGGAAGAGCACGGTGTCGGTCATCGGATACGAGTTGGGGTTGAGGCTCGGGTCGGACGTCCCTTTCCCGCGCATGAAATCCCCCTCCTGCTTCCCAGCGTGGCGCTTGTCCTTCGTGAAGAGCTGCTTGGCGCCTAGCTCTGCCCGGAAGCTCGCGCCGGCGACTTCCGACGCGGCCAAACCTGCTGGCCAGGGGATCCGGTACTCGAAGTAGCCGTGCTCCGCGCCGTTGACTTTCAGTCCGTCGAGGACTTTCCAGGAGCCGAGCGACCAGCGGGCGTCCTGGAATGAGCCGGGCGCGAAGCGGACGATGCGCGCTTTGGCGCCGTCCTCGTCGAGCACTTCATCCCTCGGAGACGGCCCCGCCGTCACATCGAACGTCGTGAAATTGCGGTGGAGCGGCGTTCCCCAGGCATCCTCGAGGACGAGGCGGAGCACGCACAGAGACCGGTAGCCAGGCATCGGCACTTCGAGCGAGTCGATCTCGCGAGACATCCAGGGCGTGAAAGGGATGCTGCGGCGCTGCTGCCAGGTCCGCTCGGTACGTCCGAGCGAATCCACGCGGGCGAGCTCCGCGCGCAGCGTGAGCCCCCCCGCAGGGGCAGTATCCGTGAGGAAAGAGGCCCAGAGCGGGACTTTGACCGTCTCGCCGGGCTTCACGGACGCGCAAAGCTCGCCGCCGGGCGCCACGTAGAACGGCGCGTGCAGATCGTTCAGCGACATGCCCGGGACGATGTCCCCGAGACCCGTCGTCTTGGGCGAGCGGTCGAAGCGGTAGTAGCCGTTCCACTCGTTGATGACGTCGTGGTGCTCGGTGTAGAGCCAGCCGCACACTTTGGGGTGCCGGCGAAGCTCGTTCATCATGATGTGGTAGTCCCAGCTCCAGTCGACGTCACCCGTCGAGCCCTCGTAGCCCCAGACGTTGCCGCACTCGCTGTTGAGCATGGGCTGCTCGCCCTGCGTGCGGCCTCCGATGTAGTTCCACTTTGAGCCCGCGAACGTGTCGGAGCTGATCTGATCGAGCTTCTCGCGCCACGCGTAGCCCGGGAGGTACGCGTGCCACGTGTTGAGGTCGGTGTCCACGTGGTCGTAGTTGCACGGCGAGTTGTCCTCCACGAGCCTCGTGGGGTCGAGCTGCTTGGCCAGACGGTACATCGAGCCAACCCAGTCCTGCGTGTCGGGAAGGTAACCCTTTCCTTTCGTGACGAGGCCCCAGGTCTCGTTGAAGACAACCCAGGAGAAGATCGCGGGGTGATTGAAGTCGCGGCGGATCATCCCGCGGAGCGCCGTCTCAGCCTCGCGGCGCATCTCCTCGTCCGGCTCGCCCCAGCTGTTCGGCACATCGGCCATCACGAGGAGCCCCAGCCGGTCCGCCCAGTAGAGCTTGCGCGGGACCTCCACTTTGACGTGGACGCGGATGGCGTTGAGACCGATCTGTTTCGACCGGAGGATTTCATCGCGCACGAACTCGTCGGACGGAAACGTGTAGAAGCCATCGGGGTGGTAGGCCTGATCCAGGGCCATCTGCAAGTAGAACGGCTTCCCGTTGAGCGCGACCCAGGGGTAGCTCGTCCCGGGCAGCCGCGTCACGCTCACTTTGCGCATGCCGAAGTACGTTTTCACTCGGTCCTCTCCCCCGGGACCCTCGAGCGCCACCTCGGCGTCGTAGAGGTAGGGATCGTCGGGAGACCAGAGCCGCGCCTTGGGCACGGGGAGCGCGATGGTGCCCGTGCGGGCGCCGGCCGGCAGGTTCAGCGTCGCGCTCGAGGCGCCGCCGTCACCGACTCGCACGGACAATCGCGCGCCGCCGGGAGCCGGCTCGGCCAGGGTCGCGCGCAGCTCGACCGCGCCCTTGTCCACGTCGGGCGACAGCTGGATCGAATCGATGTACGCCTCCGGCCGCGCCTCGAGGTACACCGTCTGCCAGAAGCCGCGGGCCGGACCGTAGCCCTGCTTCCCTTCGAGCTTGAAGGGATGCGCCGTGTCATCGACCCGCACGACCAGGAGCTGCTCCTCGCCGAACGCCACGTGCGGGGTCAGCTCGAGGTCGAACGGCGTGTAGCCGCCCCGGTGCTCTCCCACGCTCCGTCCGTCAAGCCACGCGGTGGTGTGCCAGTCCGCGGCGCCCACGCAGAGGAAGACGCGCTGCCCTCGCCACGCCGCGGGCACGCGGATCGTCCGGTAGTACCAGCCGACGTCGGCCTCGTTCGCGACGCCGGAGAGCGCTGAGCCCCACGGGAATGGCACGCGGATGGTCCGTGCGTCCGCGGCAAGCTGCGCCGGGACTGCTTTCGCGTCGCCTTGGAACCAGTTCTGCGTCAGGCCGGCGCCCTGGGCGTCGAAGTGGATTTTCCACGAGCCGTTCAGGTTGAGCCACGCGGCCCTCTCAAAGTCGGGGCGTGGATGCTCCGCGAGCGGGATCGATGCGGATTCCCCTGCCGCGTCAGCAGCGATGGACCGGCACCCTCCACCGAGCACGGCGGCTGCGGCGATGATCGTCGTGAAAGCGCGGCTGGAAAACGGCTGCATGGTCATCTCCCTTCGTTCGTGGTTGCTCGTGTCGGCGGGGTTGGTGCGTCCGGGTGCCCGGGGCAGACGGAAGGGCTTACGCAAGCCGCATCCGGTCGAGGACGTTCGCGGTGATTCGCTGCACTCTCGGGTCCGGCCCTTGCGGCGCCGCACCGTGCGCCGCGGGGTGCAGGTATCCCGGTGGAGCGGCGAGGCCGTCGGCCCACCAGCACGTCGCCGCGTTGAAGACGAAGTTTCCCGACGGACCGGGGTAGACGGTGGACGTGTACGTCCCGTCGCCCGCGGAGCAGTGCGTCGCGCCCCGGGCGACCACTTCGAGGCCCGGAATGGCCGCGGGGTCGCCGTGCCACTCCCAGCCCACGAGGCCCGGGATCGCATCGCCCTCCTGCATGCCGGAGCCTTCGAAGACCCAGTGGTCGGGCCGCGCGCAGACGTACGGCGCACCGCCCATGACGGTCCCCGTGCTGCGCGCCCCGATGAGCATGCTCTCGTCGGGAGCCTGGCGAGGCAGCGTCTTCATCGCCGTGAAGATGCGGTCGCCGGTCTCGTCGCGCGGGCCGAAGCGGTCGACACGCCGGAAAATCCTGTTCGGCCGGCCATCGCTCGACGGCAGGAGTTCGATGACGCCGCAGCACGTGTTCCCGGAGAAAAAAGCGGCGTTCAATCCGTCCGCGATGGCCGCGCGCAAGTTCTCGAACATGGAGAGCGAGTAATACTCGTCGTGTCCCACGGACAGAAACCCTTTCGCGCGCCGCAGCCCCGCGGGGTCCGCGTGCGTGTCGATGTTCGAGATGTAGCTCACGTCGTATCCGCGGGACTCCATCCAGTGAGCCAGGGGAAACTCCCAGAGGAGGAACTCGCCCGAGCCCGTCGAGAGGGGTTGGTCGAGGATCTGGCAATATTTGCCGTACGGCCGGTCGAAGCTGACGTCGACGCCTGCACCCCAGTACCAGGTGCTCTGGCCGTCGTCGTAGAGCGAGAACTGGCTGGGCCAGCGGTTGTAGGACTGCCACGTCGTGTCGGAGCACTGGAAAATGAAATCGCAGGCGCGGTCATCGCGGACGACGATCACCGCGTAGCTCTGCACGAGCTCGCGCTCCGCCGTCAGCTTGGCGACGTAGACGCCGCTCGGCCACTCCGCGGGCACCGCGAGCTTCACGCACGGCTCCCAGACGCACTCCCGAAGGCGGCGCGGGCCAGTAAGGGGCTCGTCCTGAACGCGGCCCGGAAACGAGCCGAGGCTCGCCACGTGCCTGCCGCCCAGGCCTCCGTAGTACCCCAACCGGTAGAAATCCACGCGGAAGCTGGACGCCGGATTCGTGCTGACGTGGAGCGTGACTTCTTCGCCGGGCCGCACGCTCGAGCGCGACCAGAACCCTTCGATCCACGGGCAGCGGTATTTCGAGGCCGCGTCGATGCGCGGGCGTTCGAGTAGCCACTCCCGCGTGCCCGGGCGCGCGTTCTCCTCGCGGATCAGGTCACTCCGGCGGGTGCTCAAGGCCGCGGCCGCGACGCCGCCCCCCGGCCGTGGCCCGGTGCAGCCGGCGGCCGCAGCGGGCAAGAGCGCCGCCACACCCAGCCTCGAGATCGCCTCCAGCGCTTCGCGTCGAGATAGCTCTTCCATTTCGGATACCTTGTGAACTGCGAGCGTACAGAAGCTGGAGGGCCCGGGTCAATGCGCCGCGGGCTCGAGCGGCGGCGTTTCGGCCTGCCGCGCGCAGCTCACTCCGCGCGCTCGAGCAGCCCCTCGAACTTCATCCGTGCCCTGCGGTGAGGCTCGATGACCGCCGCACGTTCTGCGTCCGTCTTCAGCTCCTTTGACGCCTCGAGGCGATGGATCCTCTCGTCGATCCACTGCAAGAAAAACTGGACGCTCTCCCGGCGGATTCTCGCCGGCTTCCCGGCGACCTCGACGTAGAACGGCGCGGTGCTGGCGAAGCGAAACGTCTCGGGCACGCGAGCGATGGCTCGCACGAGGAACCAGCCGCTCCGCGAAGTCGCAATCGGCAGGACGCGGATCCTGCCGCGATCGTCACGGTCAAGCTGCGACCCCGTGAGGGACTCGACGACGGCGCCGTCCTGCACCACCTCGACGCGTTCGAGCTCGTCCGCCGAATGCACGGAGACATCGAGGGCGATGCCCTCGGCGAGAGGCTCTTCCAAGGCCAGGACCGAGCCCGGAAAGCGTCCGTTCGCACGCACGTCCAAGAGCGGACCGTTCGTGACGAAGCAGCGCCCTGCCGCGAGGCCCTGCCACCAGCCTTCGTACGTGAGCGGCCCGTCGAGGTGAACGTACACGCGGTTGTAGCCCACCGGATTTGGCAGCACGCCCGAGGCCGACCCCGCCGACGGAGGGATGCGGAATCCGCAGTTGAGGACGTGGTAGTAGATCTCCTGGCTGTAGAAGCCGTTGCCCCGGGGCGCCGGCAGGCGGCCGGCGTCGCGCGGCCGGCCCCATGCTTCGTCCTCGTACATCTGCGCGCGGCACATGTGATTGTTCGCGAGACCGATCGAGCGCACTTTGCCAGTCGCGAGCCAGGCGGGCACGTCCCACCAGAAAGGCTTCTCGATATCGATCCACGCGCCGGTCTGCTCGAGCGCCTCCGCGATGTGTTGCACGGGCGAGGGCAGCTCGGGGCCGTCGCCGGCCAGCGATAGCGGCTTCGTGAGGTTGAAAAAGAGGAGCGCGCCGCCCTGACGCTCGTCCTCGCACGCGAGCGCGTGGTAGAACGCGCCGGACGCCGTGCGGGCGAGGAGCGGCTCGGGGAGAGGCTTCGCGGCCCATGGGTTCTGTCGGTTCCAGACGGTGATGATGGGCGCGACGTAGATGTCTTCGGCGGCGAGGAGCAGCGGCGCTTCCTCGATCGGCCGGTGCACGTGCACGTCGCCAGCCCACCAACCGTTCGCCGCCATGGGGAAAATCTCCTTGAGCTCGACGTCTCGGCGCGCGGTCTTCCCCGACGCGATTTCGAGCTGACCCGTAGCACGCGACCACTCCGGCCCCTTCTCCACGGAATAGCGGTAGGATCCCGGCGCGAGCTCGAGCCGCACGGCCCCGTCCGCGACGAAGTGATCCTGGAAAAAAGGCAGCCCGGGGGCTCGGACGGCTTTGCCATCGGGGCCTTGGAGGTGAATCCGGAAAGGCAGCCGCGTTTCCTTGCCGGGAGCCACACGCTGCACCACGGTCAGCTCCAGGACGCCTCGAGCGTCGTCCTCGGCAGCCGCGACCGCGAAGAGAGCGACCACCGCCACTCCAGCCTGAGGAAAGCTCCCTCGCATGGCTCAGCGCGGCGCGCAGACGCTCGGGCAACCCTCGACGCGCAGGCACTCGGCACCCACGAACGGCGGATCCCCGGCGCGGAAAAGGTACGTGAGAAGGTGGACCGCGTCCGCGAGGTCGACTTTCCCGTCGCCGGTCGAGTCGTGCAGCACGAGGTTGCCTCCCGATTCGAGGCTGCCATCGCAGGGCAGCGCCCCGGTGAAGCCACCGAAGAGCCTCGCGAGGAGGCGGATGGGGTCGGAGACGTTGCGGTGGCCGTCTTGGTTCCAGTCCCCGGCGAGCTGCCACCCACCGCTCGGCTGCCCGTCCTCCGCAACGCCCGGCGATCCGCCCTCCGCGAGGCTCTCGCGCCACCCGGTCGCGTCTTTCCACGCTTCGGGCGGGCCGCGCGGATCGATGGCGACGAGGGATCGGCCGGCGCCGTCCGTCGACGGATACCAGTCATCCACGTACCGGAGCTCGAGCAGCGTTTCGCCCCGCGGACCCTGGAGGAGGAGCGTGTCCTCGTCATTCGCGAGCTTGCCGTCGTACACGCCGGCGACGCGGGACGCGGCATCGGGGTACCGCGCCGCAAACGCTTCGCGGTCGCGCACGAGCACGAGAAGCTCCCCGGGCCCGAGCACCGGGATCGAAGAACCGTTGAAATCGAATTCGACCCCTTGGGTCAAGCGCACGCCGGCGAGAGTAGCCGGCTTCGAACCGACGTTCTGGAGCTCGATGAACTCGAAGTCTTCTGCGTCGTGGCTGCTGCCCTCCGAAGGCGGCGCGGGATGGTACATGAGCTCAGTGATGCGGAGCGGCAGCGCGCCGTCGACGACGAACGTCGCTTCGTTGAGAGCGCTCCATTCCGCTCCGTCGAGCGCCCGCGCCCTGACGAGGGTCGTATCTTCGATCGAAAGGCCCTCCTCCGCGCTGCCGGCAGCCTCGAGCTCCGGCAGAAGGAGGAAATCGTTGTCGGCGGCGCGGACGTTCAGGCCGTGGATGGCCAACACGTTGCGGCCCGCCCGCAGGGCGTCGAGGTGCGGCGAGAGATCGATCTCCTCGAAGACGACAGCCTGGGCGTCCGTGTGTGCGCGGCTCGCCGTGGAGCCTGCCGCCGGCGCTTCGGGGGCATTGCGCGACGCGACCCGCACGCCGTTGAGATAAGCCACGTACCCGTCGTCGAACTTCATCCGCAGGGTGAAGAACCTCGGCTGCGCGCCGGCGGGAGCGTCGAATGCAAATCGGGTGTAGATTGATGCGCTGACCCCGAGCATGCGGCTGCCCACGTCGGTTCGAATCTCGCCCTCGAGACCCGTCGCTCCCTCGAAGCCGATTCCCGTGGGACCCTCATCCCAGGAGGCGTCGTCGAAGTCCGCAGCGGTCCAGCGTAGCTCGAGGGAATCATCGGCCGGCACGAGGTAGCGCGCGGAGGCGCCGGCGGCGACCAGGCGCAAGGGCTGAGCCGCCTCGAATGCGTGGGCCGTGGGGGACGTCGCGCCGCCGGGCAGCCGCGGATCCGATCCGTCGGTCGTGAGGAGGACCGTGCCGCGCGCAGTGCGGACCGACAGTCTAAAACCCGGAGGGACGAGCCCGCCGTGCTGATGGAACACGGGCGCGTCGATCGCGGGGTAGAGCCTCGCCGCGCGGAACTGCTGCAGTACGTTCGCGGAGCGGACGGGAAAGTACGATCGCAAAAGGTTGTCCCGCTCCACGCGCCAGTGCTCGTCCCGCGTGTACGGCTTGGCGACGTGCTGGTCGCCCCAGCGGGCGGACTCGGGCACGATGGCGCGCTCGACGATGGCCGCGAGCCGGGCGAACAGGGCTGCAGGGACGTTGCGCTCCGGGTGCTGCGGGTCCCAGGTAGGGTTCGTCGGGTCGACGTACAGAGGGCCGCCGTTGAAAAACGCGGCGTGCACGCGGTCCCCGAAGAGCACGCGGAACTCCGGGTTGGTCCGTACCGCCGCATAGGGGAGCGAGACGCCGGCCGAGACCCCGGTCTGGTTCGCGTTGACGTCGGATTGAAGCCCGAGGCTCCACTCCGAATCCCACATGTAGAACTTGAACCCCGTCGAGTCCACGCGCCGGCGGGCCGACCACCAGTTCTTGTGCGGCCAGTCCGTGTTCCCGACGTAGAGGTTCGTGATCATGTAGTCCGCGAGGTTGCGAACGTCGAGGTAGTTCTCGAGGAGTGGGTCGTCCGAGCCGTCCGGCCGATTCCCCTGGACGGCCTGGTAGGCCGCCGGAGTCGCGAGCCCTTTCCGAGACTGCGCGAGGAGCGCGTTCCATGCCACGGCATCGCCGTGCGAGACCTGGTCGTTCGAGAGGGCGTCCCACTCGTCCTTGTCGCCGCCGAAATACGTCGCAGAAAACGCCGCGTCGGGCCGCTCGACGAGGTTGTAGAGGCCCCAGTAGACGCCGTTCAGATAGACGTGGAGGTGGCGCTCGTGCGATGCCGCGGCGCCCATCGCGAGCGACGCTTCGCGCCCGAACGAATCCCGGATGTAGAGCGGCTTCGCTCCGGCCGAATCCCACTGCCAGCCGTCATTTGAGTTTGCGCGCAGCGTCAGTGTGTCGAAGCTGTCTGCCGCGCCGGGCTCGGGGAAAAATCGGAAATTGAGCTTCGTCGGGCCATAGAGCGACTTGAAGACGAGGCGAAACGAGTGTTTCTTCGTCAGCCCATGACTGCGGAACGCGCCGCCCTGGATCCGGATCCCTGCGTTCACGTGGAACCCCTTCGATCCGTCGGGCTCGATGAGCTCGGCGGACGCCGGACGTTCCCACAAGACGCCGCGGCCGTCGGTGTGTGAGTAGATGCCGCTCGGGCCAAAAAGGTCGTCGACCGTCATCGCGATCGACAGCGTCGCGACCGATTTCAGGTCGTCGCGCACTGTCGCTGTGTACTTGCCTCCGTACTTGTCCGTCCCATTCTGGCCAATGACGTCCGGATCCATGCCGTAGTCCGCCGGAGTCGACGCCCACAACTGCGGGAAGCCCGCCGCGATGGTCGAAGCGACGTCCTGACGGACGACGTCGTCGAGGAAGAAGTAGGTGTGCGTATCAACGTTCGTCGGTTTGTATCCCGGCTTGAAAGCCGCGGCGCGAAGGACCGTCGTGGCAGCCACGTGGATCGGTCCCGTGTAGACCGTGCCGCTCGTCTCCGCCGGCGGGCTGCCGTCGGTCGTGTACCGAATTTCGGCGCCCGCGGTGGCTGACGACAGCTCGACGTCGATGGGAGCGTCGAAAAAGCCGCGGTCGGCGCTGAACTTCGTGTCGGCGATAACGAGCGGTGTCGGGGAGGAGGGCCCTTCGTTGGGGCCTCTCATCGTGGGATGGAGCAAGTACGCGAAGCTGCCCGTGCCGTCCGGAAGCCGGCCGTAAGACTGGTCCTCGTACTGCGGGGGCAAGGCGACCTCATCGGCGACCTGTCCGTCGGGCCGCGCGAGGACCACCGATTCCCCCTCCGTGTCGAGCCGGAAGCTTGCGTGCAGCACGGGGGAGACGGTCCCGAGCTCGGGGATGAGGCTGAGGTCGTCGTTGGTGGCGCTGCGGTTGAGGAGCGCGATGGCGACGACGTTCTCACCTTGGTGGAGCGAGGCGGCAAATGGGGTCAGGTCGAAACGGCGTGGAGACCTCGCCTCCGTGTTCAGCGTCGCGATGCTCGCGAAAGTCGGCTCCGCGTCCGGGGCGAAGTTCACGTTCAGCACACGGCTGCCGTTCAGGTAGAGGGCGAAGCCGTCGTCGAAGCGGGCCTGAAAAATGAGCGGCCCCGGGGCTTCCCGCTCCATCACGAATCGATGGCGGAGGAATACGGCGCCG
>Ga0111539_10001934_pt1 | contig 27625 bp, 19 predicted proteins | sample RhiMethybrSRZTD1_FD_79667 | JGI IMG/M metagenome (GOLD analysis project Ga0111539, IMG submission 79667) | Populus rhizosphere microbial communities from Tennessee, USA - Rhizosphere MetaG P. TD hybrid SRZTD1 (version 2) (version 2) | ecosystem: Host-associated > Plants > Roots > Rhizosphere >...
AGCTGGCGGTGCTCGACCCGCGCCTCTCGAACACGGCCAGCCGCGCGACCTACTGGCTGCCGACGCAGCCGGGCAGCGAGGCCGCGGTGCTGCTCGCGATGGCGAAGATCCTGCTCGACGAGGACCTCGTCGACCGGCGCTTCGTCGAGCGCTGGGTGAATTGGCGCGACTACCTGCGCCGCTCGACCTCCGCGACGGCCGCCGGCGCCGGGCCCGCGGCCGAGCCGCGCTTCGACGACTTCCTGGCCCGGCTCGCGGCCGACTACGCGGAGTTCACGCCCGAGTTCGCGGCCGCCGAGTCGGGCGTGCCGGCGAGCCAGATCGTGGCCGTCGCGCGGCGCATCGGCGCCGCGGGCTCGGCCTTCGCCTGCCACACCTGGCGCGCCGCGGGCAGCGGCAACCTCGGCGGCTGGGCCGTTGCGCGCGCGATGCAGCTGCTCACCGTGCTCACCGGCAGCCTGGGCACGCGCGGCGGCACCTCGCCCAGCGGCTGGAACAAATTCGTGCCCGACCTGCCGCTCAACCCGCCGGCGCAGAAGCTGTGGAACGAGCTGCACTTCCCGCGCGAGTGGCCGCTGTGCCACTACGAGATGAGCTTCGTCCTGCCGCACCTGCTGCGCGAGGGTCGCGGGCGCCTCGACACCTACTTCACGCGCGTCTTCAACCCGGTCTGGACCTACCCGGACGGCTTCGCCTGGATCGAGATGCTCACCGACGAGAGCAAGGTGGGCTGCCACGTCGCGCTCACACCGACCTGGAACGAGACGGCCTTCTTCGCCGACTACGTGCTGCCCATGGGCCACGGCAGCGAGCGCCACGACCTGAACAGCTACGAGACGCACGACGCGCTCTGGATCGCCTTCCGTCAGCCGGTGCTGCGCGAGGCGCTGCGCCGGCAGGGAAAGACGGTCGAGCGCACCTGGCAGGCCAACCCCGGCGAGGTCTGGGAGGAGGACGAGTTCTGGATCGACCTCTCCTGGCGCATCGACCCGGACGGCGCGCTGGGAGTGCGCAAGCACTTCGAGAGCCCGTCGCGACCGGGCCAGCCGCTCTCGGTCGACGAGTACTACGGCCACATCTTCGAGCGCGTGCCCGGCCTGCCGGAAGCGGCCGCGCAGGAGCGGCTCTCGCCGCTCGGGTACATGCGGCGCTACGGCGCGTTCGAGGTCCAGTCGAGCTGCCTGCTCCAGCACGAGGACGCGCTGGCGCCCGAGGCCGCCGCGCGCGGAGCCGCCGACGCGGAGGGCCGCTGGCTCACGCCGCAGGGCGCGGTGCTGGGCGTCGTGCAGGACGGCGTGCCGCGCAAGGGCTTCCCCACGCCCTCGGGCCGCCTCGAGCTCGACTCGGGCACGATGCGCGATTGGGGCTGGCCCGAGTACAGCCGGCCGGTCTACGTGCGCAGCCACGTGCACCCCAGCCGCCTCGACCGCGCGCGCGGCGAGTTCGTGCTGCTCCCGACCTTCCGCCTCCCGAACCTGATCCACTCGCGCTCGGGCAACGCCAAGTGGCTCGCGGAGATCAGCCATCGCAACCCGGTCTGGGTCAACCGCGAGGACGCGGCGCGGCTCGGGCTGGCCACCGACGACCTCGTGCGCGTCGAGACCGAGATCGGACACTTCGTCGACAAGGTCTGGGTCACCGAGGCGGTCAAGCCCGGCGTCGTGTGCTGCAGCCACCACATCGGCCGCTGGCGGCGCAGCCAGGACCCGCGCGCCAACCGCTGGGCGGTGAACACGGTGCGCCTCGCGCGCAACGGCAGCGTCTGGACGATGAGCACCGTGGCGGGCATCGAGCCGGGCGACAACGCCGACCCGGACACGCGCCGCATCTGGTGGCGCGACGGGGGCGTGCACCAGAACATCACGCACGCCGTGCACCCCGACCCGGTCTCCGGCATGCACTGCTGGCACCAGAAGGTGCGCGTCGTGAAGGCCGGCCCGGACGACCGCTACGGCGACGTGGCGGTCGACATGGCCAGGTCGCAGCAGGTCTTCCGCGAGTGGCGGGCGCTGACGCGCCCCGACGCCGGCCCGCCGAACCTGCGCCGGCCGCTCTGGTTCAACCGGCCGCTCCGACCCGCCGACGAGGCGTATCGCCGGACGGTGTGAGGCGGGAGGGGCGCGGTGGCCACGGGCCCCTTCCTCGGGCCGTCCGTCGTGGCCCCTCGGGCGGGGGCCCCATGCCCCGCGCTCCGCGACGCCTCACGCCGCCGCCGACGGACCTCGCGCCGAGTCGAGCTCACAACGACGAAGGCACGACCACGTGCATCCCGACCGCCAACGGAGGGCCAGCGGTCGACTGCATTCTTCTGGGCGAGGCGTCGTGATGCGTCGGGTGCCGAGGCGCAGGGCCGGACGTCGAGGGGGGCTCCGACCAAGGGGCCACGACGGACGGCCCGCGGGAGGAGCCCCCTCGACTCGGGCCCGACCCCTTACAGCACCCGATACAGCTCGAAGAGGAAGCCGACGTCGTGATTCAGCTCGACGTACTCGGAGAGGCGCGCGGCGGGTGAGATCGGACGCGGATCGATGACCTCGCCCAGCGCCTGCAGCGCGTAGGTGCGCACGTAGTCCGGCTGCTGCATGTCGTGGAAGACCGAGAGCAGCGGCGCGACGGTCGCGCTGTCGCCGACGAGACCCAGCCCGTGCAGCACCGACGCGCGGCGGACCGTGCCGCTCAGCTTCTGCGCGTCGACCGCCAGCGCGTCGATGCGCGCGCGGTCGCCGACGAGGCCCAGCCCGATGAGCGCCCAGCGGATGAGCTCGACGTCCGACTCCTCGCGCGCCATGCGCTCGAACTCGGCGGCGAGGGCCGGCCGCGGCGGATTGATGAGGCCCAGCGCCAGGCACAGGTAGCCGCGCAGATACGGCGCGCGCTCCTTCTCGAAGCGGGCCACGAGCACGTCGGTGGCGGAGTCGTCCTCGAGCAGGCCCAGGCCCAGCACGATGGCCGCCACGACCGACTCCTCGTGGACGTCCTCGAGCGCGGCCAGGAGCACGGGCGTGTTGCCGGGGTCGCCGTCCATCCCGAGCGCGAGCGCGACGTGCGGCTTGTACTCGAAGGTCGCCGTCCCGAGCGTCGTGCGCAGCCACGTGCGCGACTCGGGCCGGCGCGCGGCGCCGAGGGCGTGGAGCAGGTTCGTGCGCACGGCCGAGTCGGACTCGTCGGCGTAGCGCGCGATGAGCCGCTCGATCGCGCCGGGCTCGAGCTGGCCCGCCGCCGCGCCCAGGCCGGCCGCCGCCGAGCGCCGCACCTGCGTGTCGGGGTCGTCGAGCAGCTGGAGGAGGAGCGCGATCGAGGCGGCATCCGCCACGCGGCCCAGTGAGACCCCGATGACCGCCCGGACCTGCGGCTCCTTCTCGTAGAGCCAGGTCGGCTCGAGCTCCCGGAGCGCGGCCCCGAGGACCGGGTCGCCGGGCAGGCCGGCCGCGAACAGGCTGCCGGCGCGGAGCTGGTTGTTCTGCGCGGACAGGGCCTTCTCGGTCAGTCCGGCCCGCAGGACGTCGATCGACTGCGCGTTGCCGATCAGGCCCAGCCCGGCGGCCGCGAAGGTGCGGATCTCGGGGTCCTTGTCATCGTTGCGATACAGGCGGCTGAGCGCCTCGGCGGCGTTCGGGCTGCCGCTGAAGCCCAGCGCGAGGACGGCCTGCGTGCGCACGAAGAGGTCGGGGTCGTTCTCGGCCACGAGCTCGATGTAGGGCACGGCCTCGGGCCGGTTGAGGTGGCCGAGCGCGAGCACGGCCGCCGAGCGCACGTCGCGCGGGTTCGGGTTGCGGCGGATGCCGCTCACGGTGGGGGGCTCGGGCCGCACGGCGTCGACGAGGGCCGGCAGCACGACCGCCGTGCGCAGGTCGTCCGAGACGGGATGGAAGGGAGTCGCCGCGGCCGCGGCCGCGCTGTGAGCGAGGCGCTCGCGCAGGCGCAGCAGCATCTCCTGGTTGAAGTCGAACCACCACTCCCAGCGGCTGGGCTCGAAGACGAGCTCGGGGCCCAGGCCCGGCTGCGCGACGATGCCCTGGATCTCGGGCGTCACCGAGTGGTCGGGCGCCGGCGGCTGATACTGTCCGCCGTGCGGGAGAGGCCCCGCGAGGGCCAGCAGAAGGAACAGCATGTTCGGGCGTATTCGGCTTGGGTGCGCCGGATCCATTCGTAGGATTGCCGGCATGAAGACCATGATCCTCTCGTTCGTGTTCCTTTCCCAGATCCTTCCGAACGTCGCGGCCCAGGTCGACTCCTTGCCGGGCAGCGCCTACTCGATGCCGGCCAAGGGCGTAGCCCTGCGCTCCGACGCGAACCAGGACTTCCCGCAAGTCTTCTCGCTGGACGGCCAGACCGTCGTGCGCATCGGCGCGCTCAAGGGCACCTTCCGCGAGGTGTTCGTGCCCCAGGGCTTCCCGGTCTACATGCACAGCGAGTATCTCGACATCGACGCGGCGGGCGGCACGGCCATGGTGGCCGGAGACCGCGTGAACATGCGCCTGCTCCCGAGCACCGACGGCCTGCTCCCGATCGGGCAGCTCAGCCGCCCGACCGGGCCGCTCGTCGTGCTCGAGCAGGCCGGCGACTGGGTACGCGTCCTCGCGCCGGTGCAGGTGCCGCTCTATGCCCTCGACACCGAGGTGCCGGCCACGACCGACGGCGGCGCCGCCGACCGCTGGCGTTCGCTCTACGCCTCGCGCGACGGCCGCCGGGCGGCCACGGTCGCGGCCGTCCGCAAGGACCGCAAGGCCGAGGAGCCCGCGGCCGCGAGCGAGCGCGAGGCGCTCGAGCAGGTCGATCCGGTGCACTCGATGCGCACGACCGCCGACGTCTCGACCGCCAAGGTCGCCCAGGCGCAGACCGCGCCCGCGGCTCCGGCCGTGTCCGCGGCGCCGGATGCGCTCCAGCGCAAGGAGTCGCGGCTGCTGCTGCTCGGCTTCCGCTACAAGGGCAAGGGCCTGCCGGTGACCCGCGAGGGCGTGGTGCAGATCGAGGGCCCGGCCGCCGCGCCGCTCTACACGCTGCGCGGCTCGGACGGCGAGGTGCTCAAGCTCACGGCGCCGGCCGAGGTGGCCAAGCTCGCCGACCTCGCGGGCAAGCGCGTGACGCTCGACGGCCGCCGCCTGTTCCTCGGCCCCGTCGACGGGCCGGTGCTCGTCATCGACCGCGTGACGCTGCCGGAAGCCAACTAGGCCGGGGCGGCGTCCGTCGCGGGCGGGACGAACTCGCCCGCGACGATCTCGCGGCGCGCCTGCTCGACGAGCCGGTGCAGGTGCCGCAGGTTGTGCGCGGCGCAGAGCGCGCCGGCCAGCGGGTCGTGTGACACGAAGAGGTGGCGCAGCGCGCCGACGTCCCAGCGCGTGCAGGCCGGGCAATCGCAGCCGGGCTCGAGCGGGCCGGCCTGGAGCCGGTGGCGCGTGCCGCGCAGGTTGAGCGGCCCCTCCGCGGTGAAGACCGTGCCGTGCCGCCCGTTGCGCGTGGGGAGCACGCTGTCGAAGAGGTCGAAGCCGGCCGCGATGGCTGCGCGCAGGTCGCCGGGCGCGCCGACGCCCATGACGTAGCGCACCTGCCCCTCGGGCAGCAGCGGTGCGTAGCGCCCCAGCGCGGCGCGCAGCTCGGTGCTCTCCTCGCCGACGCTCAGCCCGCCCACGGCGTAGCCGTCGAAGCCGAGCGCGACGATCTCGCGCGCCGAGCGCGCGCGCAGGGCATCGTCGAGGCCGCCCTGCACGATGCCGAACAGCGCCTGGCCCGCGGCGTTGCGCTCGGCGTGCCGCGCGCGCGCCAACGCCGACCAGCGCGTCGTGCGCTCGACCGAGAGCGCGAGCAGCTCGGGCGACGCCGGCAGGGGCGGGCAGTGGTCGAAGCTCATGGCGATGTCGGCGTCGAGCTGCAGCTGCACCTGCACGGCCTCGAGCGGCCCGAGGCGCAGGCTGCGCCCGTCGATGGGCGAGCGGAAGGTCACGCCCTCGTCGTCGAGCTGCGCGATCTGCAGCATCGAGAAGACCTGGAAGCCGCCGCTGTCGGTGAGCAGCAGGCCGTCCCAGGCCATGAAGCGGTGCAGGCCGCCGAGCGCGGCCACGACGTCCGCGCCGGGGCGGTCGTGGAGGTGGCAGGCGTTGGCCACGAGGAGATGCGTGCCGACGTGCGAGAGCACGTCGGGCATCAGGCCCTTGACCGCGCCGTAGGTCCCGACCGGCATGAAGGCCGGCGTGGACACGCTGCGCCCGCGCACCGTGAGCGTGCCGGCGCGCGCCGCGCCGCAGCGTGCCGCGCAGGTCCAGCGCGCGGCGCCGCTCATGCCCCGGGCACCAGCTCCGCGCCGGGGTAGTAGCGGGAGAGGATCTGGCGATAGGTCCCGCCGCGCGACGCGAAGCCCGAGGCGCCGTACTGGCACAGTCCCACGCCGTGCCCCCAGCCCTGGCCCTCGAGCACGAGCGCGTCGCCCTCGATGCGCGGCGCCATCAGCAGGCGCGTGGACAGGATCTGCTCCGCGAGCGGCATGCCGCTCGAGAGCGAGCTGCGGAACGCGTCGGCGGCGACCGTCGCCTCGCGGCCGCCCGCGCGCACGACGAAGCTCTCGGCGCGACCTGAGCGCTCGTCGACGACGGCCTCGACGGAGTCGAGCGGCGCGGGAGGCAGGCCCGCGGCGGCGCAGACGCGCGCGGCCGGGACGCGGCGCACCCAGGCGTGGAAGGGCGAGCGCCGGCAGTCGGGGCACACGACGCCGCGCTCCATGACGCCCGGCGTCCTGTCGTCGGGGAAGACGGCGGACGCCGGCACGCTGCGGCCGCCGCAGGTCGAGTTGTAGTAGGCCTTGACCGGCCGCCCGTCGTGCATGAGCACCTCGCCGGCGGTCTCCTGCACGGCGCGCGTCACGAGCGGACGCTCGCGCTGGCGCCCGTCGTAGACCTGGCTGCGCGTGTCCGAGTAGAGCCAGCCGCGCTGCGCCATCTCGGCCAGCGCGTAGCTGCGCGCGGCGACGGCCTGCGCCTTGAGCGCCTCGAGCCCGAAGGACTCGGGCATCTCGGAGGGCACGACACCCAGCAGGTAGTCCTCGATGAGCAGCCGGTTGAAGATCCGCGCACGGCCCGAGCGCACGTCGTAGTCGACGCGCAGCTGGCCGCGGTAGCGGTGGCCGTCGACGCTCGCGACGGCGCCCGCGAGCGGCCGGAGCTCGAGCGGCGGCGGCGGCAGCGTGGCGGCGCCGAGCTTGACCGCCGAGAGCGACACGCTCACCGGCGTGCCGGCGGGCAGCGAGGCGCCCTCGCCGACCTGCCGGCCCTGCCCGTCGAAGAGCACGTAGGCGCCGTCGCACTCGAGCGTCTCGCCGGAGACGTCGACCTCGACCCAGGCCGAGGCCGACGACAGCGTCGAGGGCCGCCGCGGGCGCGAGGTCTCGACGCAGGCGGAGACGGCGAGCAGCGCGAGCACCGCGGCCGCGACACGCCGCGCGCGGCTCACGCGGGGAACAGCCCGCCGGACGCGGCGAGCCCGAGATGCTGGCGCGCGGCGTCGGTGAGCAGCCGTCCGCGCGAGGTCCGCTGCAGGAAGCCGAGGCGGATGAGGTGCGGCTCGTACACCTGCTCGAGCGTGTCCTCCTCCTCGCCCACCGCGACCGCCAGCGTGGCGAGGCCGGCCGGTCCGCCGCCGAGCGCCGAGAGCGCGACGAGCAGGCGCCGGTCGAGGTCCTCCAGGCCGAGGGCGTCGATGCCCATCATCGACAGGCCGGCCTCGACGACCGCTCCGTCGATCCGGCCTCCGGCCTGCAGCTCGGCGACGTCGCGCAGCCGGCGGAGCAGCCGGTTCGCCACGCGGGGCACGCCCCGGCTGCGGCGGGCGATCGCCAGGGCGGCGCCGTCCGCCAGCTCGCAGCCCAGCCGGCCGGCCGAGCGGCGGACGATGACCTCGACATCCTCGGTGGGGTAGGGCTGCAGCCGCTCGACGACCCCGAAACGCGCCCGGAAGGCATGAGTGAGCAGGCCCTCGCGCGTGGTCGCCCCGACCAGGGTGAAGGGCGCGACCGACAATCTCACAGAACGAGCTGCCGGACCCTGGTCGATGACGACGTCAACAGCGAGGTCCTCCATGGCAGCGTAGAGGTACTCCTCGACGGCGCGCGGCATGCGGTGAATCTCGTCGACGAACAACACGTCGCCGCTCTCCAACCCGGTGAGCAGGCCGACCAGGTCGCCGGCGCGCTCGAGCGCCGGCCCGGACGTGCCTTTGAGCGGACGCTCCAGCCCGGCGGCGACGAGGTGCGCAAGCGTCGTCTTGCCCAGTCCGGGCGGGCCCGAGAGCAGCACGTGGTCGAGCGGCCGGCCGCGCCGGCGGGCGGCCGTGATCCAGGTGCGCAGGTTCTCGACGACGCGCGCCTGACCGACGAATTCCTCGAAGGAACGGGGCCGCAGCGGACCATCGCTCTCGTCGGCCGTGACCGCCAGGTCATGCATCAGCCCGCTCCCGCGCCGCGCGCTCATGCGCGAATGATACCGGTGCGCAGGCTCGGACTACACCGCGCCCGTTCCGAACGGGTCGCCTTGACTCCCCCCCAGCCAGCGCCCGACAATCGCCGGATTGGCCGACCGGCACTGAGCGGCTCGGCCAGAGCCACGCGGCTCGCTGGGGGCAGTCGCCCGTCCCGAACCACGAGTCCGCGTTCCCTGTGCAGGATTTCGCCATGAGCATGCGCATCGCCCTTGTCGCAGGTCTCGTCGTCGCGTCGAGTCTCACCGGCTGCGGAGGCGGCGGAGGTGGTGGAGGTGTGGACGAGACGGGTGGCCTCGGCAGCACGTCCACGGGCGGCACCGGAGCGGTGCCCGCCACGGCGGCCGACCAGCCGGTGGCGACCTACGCGACGACCGGGCGCGACGGCGAGTGGTCGCGCGTCGACCTGATCCCGGTCTTCCAGGGCAACCCGTCGATCGGCACGGCGCCGAGCGCACAGCAGCAGACGCTGCTCAACCAGATCCAGACTCTGTCGGGCACCGACCTCTCGGCCGACTGGAGCGGGCCGATCAAGACGCTGCCGACGAGCGGCTTCGACAGCTACCTGACCGGATTGCCGCCGGGCACGCTGGCCGGCTACATCCTCGGCGCCAACAACATCTACGACCTGCTGCAGAGCACGACCGGCGCGCCGCAGGACGGCAACACGGTGCCGATGAACACGTTCACGCAGTTCACCTTCCCGGGCTTCACCGGCGGCGACATCGACAGCAAGGTGACCGGCGGCGATCTCCTGAGCGAGGGCGGGCCGGGCCTGTTCAGCAACTTCCCGCTGACGGAGCTGCCCGCGGGACGCGCGGTGCCGCCCAAGCTGCCGACGCTGCCGAACACGATGGGCGGCGCGCCGGCGACCTCGGGGCGCGGCCCGGCTCCCGACGACGAGCACCAGTTCCTGCAGATGGCCTTCCCCTACAGCATCGACCGCGACAGCGTGTTCAACCCGCAGTTCCCGGACAACTCCTTCCTCGGCGACTCGAGCCCCTCGAGCCCGAGCGGCACCGGCAACGTCGGCATCGTCAAGCACTGGGTCCAGCACCCGGACGTCTCGGCGCCCCCGCACGATCCGCCGATCTTCGACGACAAGAACGCCACCGACCAGCTGCCCGAGCACGTGCCCGGCATCGCCGTCGTGGGCGGCATCAGCGCGATCCCGACGGGCCTGCCGATCGACCTGCCGCAGTTCGCCTTCCTCGACCCGAGCCAGCCCACCTTCGACCGCGTGCCCACGGGGGCCCGCGAGCGGATCATGGCCGGCACGGTCTTCACCTACATCGCCCACGAGAACCCGGCGGCGATCGTCGCCATGCCCTTCCCGCAGCCGGCGTCGACCCAGGGCTACATCGTCGACGAGAACGGCACCGACGGCGAGGGCGCCAACGCCGGTCTGCTGATCCTGCCGAGCCCGACGAGCCCGCTCGGCAAGGGCGGACGCGTCTTCGGGGCCACGGAGCCCGAGGTCGGGTCGGTGAACGACTTCAAGACCGACCACGACACGGTCGCGGCGGCCGTCGGCTTCGTGTCGGTCGACATCCGGTGGCTGCGGTCGGCCGGGGCGACCATCGGCAACCCGTACTTCCACAGCTTCCCGGTCGATCAGAGCCAGGTCGGCAACGACCCGCGCGGGATCAACGGCACCTTCAACCGCGGCGCCGCGATCGCCATCTCGACCAGCCAGATCCCGACGATCGACATCCTCGACCCGAGCCAGGACGCCATCGGCACCTACGTGCTCGAGCCCACGTCGGACGCGATCAACACGATCTCGACGCGCGCGCGCTTCGTCGTGCGCTTCGACCGCGAGGTCGTGCCGAACTCGGTCGGCTTCTCGCGCCGGCACACGCTGCACTCGACGTCGGCGCTCGGCACCGTGTTCCCGTTCAACGGCAACACCCGGCCGATCCAGAACCCGATCAACCAGTTCACGACGGCCAACCAGGGCAGCCCGGTCGCCGCGAGCATCTACCTGGCCGTCAATCAGCCGGCAGGCATCGACTTCTTCACCGGCTTCAAGCAGCCGGTCGCCAGCCCCTACGTCACCAAGGGATTCATCGCGGTGCCGGTCAACGCGGCGGGCAACTTCCAGAGCGACATCAACACGCCGGTCTCGGCCGAGAGCAACGGCCTGAATCCGACGCAGCAGAACACGCTGGCCTCGTTGCCGCGCGGCGTCGTGCCGGTCGACATCTACCCGCTGAACCAGAACAACCTGCAGGCCTACGTCATCCAGCCGCTCGTCGAGCTGCCGCCGGGGCTGGTCGTGACGCTCGGCGTCACGATGAACGGCCTGGGCACGACCTTCTACACGATCCCGAATCACGGCAATCACACGCGCGTGGGCACGATGTTCACGCCCTACCAGGCGCTCAACCAGACCACCGGCCTCGGCACCGACGCGAGCGTGAAGACGCTCGTGACTCCCAACGACACGATCGTGAAGGTCAACGCCGGTCCGATGTCCCTCGACGGCCTGCTCTTCTACGGCGGGACGAACGTGGCGCTGGCGCGCATCACGAACCAGGTCACGACCGACAACCTGACGACCGGCGGCTACAACGTCTCGCGCACCTTCCAGGTCGGCCACGACAACAACAAGCTCTACATCAACGCGCCGGTCTCGCCTCAGTCGCTGTACCTGGGCTTCACGGCCGGCGGCGCGGGCGTGCTCGATCTCGCGGGCAACGGCTACACGACGAACCTCCCCGATGGGGGCCTCGCCAACCCGGAATTCCGGTTCTACCTCGAGTCGTCGCGCTTCCTGCCGGCGATCACGCAGCTCAACAACGCGACGGGCTTCAACTGGGTGCAGGGCGGCTCCGAGCTCGCGGGCGACCACCGCCGGGCCTTCGGCATCCTCGGCCGCTACACCTCGGGCAACATCGCCAACCTGCAGATCAACAACATCGAGTCCGACCTGGCCGTCGGCGCTCCCATCGCGACGGGCAGCCTGACGCCACAGCCCGGCATCAACGAGGGCTCGTCGGGCTACGAGACCCTCGTCCGCAGCGGCATCACGCAGGGCAACAACGCCACCTCGACGACCGTGCTCGCGCCGGTCTCGAAGGTCGGCATCGTCACGGACATCGAGGTCGGCGACTTCCTCGACACGCTCTACTTCGATCCCGACAATCCCTGGACCCTCGGCGGGCACAAGACCTACAACACGCCGCAGCAGGGCACGCTCGACAACAACTCGATCGCCGACCCGCCCACGCCCAACCCGCCGCCGCTGCGCTTCCCGGTGGGCCTGCCGCACACCGCGGTGATCTTCGACCAGAAGGACCTCGCCAAGCCCCCGGTCCTCATCGAGGGCAACGAGATGTTCGCGTCGGACAGCTTCTTCTCCTACGCCTCGGGCACCTTCATCGCCGGCGCGCCGCAGCCGGTGAACGGCCTGATCTTCCTGAACCCCAAGCAGAACCCGAGCAACGGCACGTCGGCCGACAAGCCGCAGCTGCCGAACGCCGGCTTCCTGAACACCTTCATCGGCCTGACCGTGGTGACGAACCCGTCGTACATCCAGACCGGTCCGCCGCCCAAGACCAGCACCGGCGCCGGCGCGCTGCTGGCCTCGCTGAACAATCAGAACTTCCCGGGCTTCGCGAACCCCAGCGGCCTCTCGGCGCCCTACTACGAGTCGCGCCAGCAGATCGGCAACTTCCTGTTCGTGGCCGACCAGACCAACAACAAGCTCCACGCGCTCAACTCGAACACGATGGAGATCGTGACCTCGCTCAAGCTGCCCGACCCGCACGGCCTGGGGCTGACCGCCGACCTGCGCAAGCTCTTCGTGAGCAACGAGGGCGACTCGAGCGTGTCGATCGTGGATGCCGACCCGACGCACGCGACGACGTTCATGACCGAGCTCAAGCGGACCAAGGTCGGCACCGGCCCGCGGGCGGTCTCGTGCAACCCGGACGGCGAGGACGTGTTCGTCCTGAACTACGCGGCGAACTCGATCTCGATCATCAACCAGTCCACGGGCAACGTCCGCAAGACGCTGATCAGCAACGGCCTGAACCGGCCCTACGACATGGCGGTCGGCATGCGCGAGTACGTCGGCATCGCCTTCTTCAGCGGCACCTACCACGGCTTCATCTCGAACTTCGGCGGCGACGACGTGCTCGTGTACGAGAGCGGCCCCGACGGCCTGGCCGGCATCGGCTTCGACAACATCATCGCGACGGTCACCTCCGACGTGCCCTCGTCGGACGGGCAGGTCTGGCGCAAGATGCGCTCGCCCCGCGGCATCACCTTCGACGCCAACGCGCCGCCGGCCGAGAGCATCAACACGTCGCTGGGCTGCTTCGTCGCGCACCAGGACGAGCAGGGTCGCGCCCTCGTCAGCCGCATCATCTACGACAAGGACTCGTCGCCGGGCCCGCAGGTCTTCAACACGACGGTCTTCAACCCGTTCGCGGGCGACAAGATCTTCGAGGTCCGCGCGCAGTACGTGTCGGACACCTCGGGCGTGGCCTTCGACGTGGCGCTGCCCGACTACAACCGCCAGCGCTTCGAGAACGAGGACTTCGCGTCCTTCTACAACCTGCTCAACGCGGGAGCGACGACCAAGAGCTTCCCGACCATCGAGCGCAACTCGAAGTACCCGCTGGCCCAGGTCATCCAGCCCTTCAACCCGAACGTCGCGCGCGTCGAGGCCGACCGGGTCTACTACTCGGTGGGCGGCTCGAACGGCAAGAAGCTGATCGAGGTCTTCGACCTCGACACCGGCGAGCACCTCAAGACGATCGAGACGCCCGTCCAGGTGGGTAAGCTCGCCAGCTACTTCAGCCAGTAAAGCCGGCCCGGTGCCCGTGCCGACCGCGCCGGATCCGCGCGCGCCCGACAAGGGCGCCGCCGTGCGCGGCATGTTCGCCTCGATCGCGCCCCGCTACGACCGGCTCAACGCGCTGCTCTCGATGGGGCAGGACCGTCGCTGGCGGAGGGCCCTGGTCCGGCAGCTGCCCGGGCTGAGTCCGGGCGACCGCCTGCTCGACCTGTGCACCGGGACCGGCGACGTGGCCCTGGCCCTCGCGCGCCGCGCCGGGCCCGACATCGCCGTGCACGCCAGCGACTTCTGCGAGCCCATGGTGGCGCGCGCGCCGGCCAAGGCCGCGCGGGCCGGCCTGCAGCCGGCCTTCCTCGTCTCCGACGCGCTCGCGCTGCCCTACGCCGCGTCCCGCTTCCGCGCGGTCACCGTGGCCTTCGGGCTGCGCAACATCCAGGACCCGCAGGCCGCCCTGGTCGAGATGGCGCGCGTCCTGCAGCCCGGCGGCCGGCTGCTCATCCTCGAGTTCGGCCGCCCCGGGAATCCGCTCTTCGCCCGGATCTACGGGTGGTATTTCTTCCAGGTGCTGCCCCGGCTGGGGCGGCTGCTCTCGGGAAGCCCCATCGACGCCTATCGCTACCTGCCGGAGTCGGTCTGGGCCTTCCCCGGTCCCGACGTGCTGGCCTCCGCGCTGCGCGCGAGCGGCTTCGACGTGCTCGCGCAGCGCCGGCACCTCGGCGGCGCGGTCCTGCTGCACGTCGCCGAGCGCCGGGCGTGAGCCCGGCCCGCGCGGCGCGCGCCGCGCCGCTGCAGGCCTACCTCGAGGAGTCGCGCGAGATGGGACTCTCGCTGCTCCTCGTCCTGCCGCTGCTGCTGGCCTACGAGGTGGCCATGGTGCTGCTGCAGGCGCCCGCGCGCAACGGCGCCGAGCTCGTCGTCTCCGACCTGCTCGGGCGGCTGCCGGCGCCCAGCGTCGTGCTGCTGCGGCGGGGGATGACGGTGCTCCTCATGGTCGTCGCGCTCGTGCTGGTGCGGCGCCATCCGCCGCGGGTGGCCCGCGCGCGCTACGTGCTGCTCGAGGCGCTGCTGTGCGCGCTGGCGCTGGGCCCCGCGGTGAGCTGGCTCGTGGGCGGCATCGGCCTGACCGCCTCGACGCCGGCCGCGGACGCGCCGGCCTGGCTGCCCTACCTGCTCAGCGTCGGCGCCGGCCTGTGGGAGGAGCTCGTCTTCCGCCTCGCGCTGCTCGGCGGCCTCGCGCTGCTGCTCACGCGCACGCTGGGCGCCGCGCCCCCGGTCTCCGTCGCCGTGGCGGTGCTCGTCTCGGCGCTGACCTTCGCGCTCTACCACCACGTGGGCGCGAGCGGCGAGCCGCTCACCGCGTCGAGATTCCTGTTCCGCAGCATCGCCGGTACAATCCTCGGCCTGCTCTTCGTCTTCCGGGGGCTGGCCGTGGTCGTCTACATGCACGTGTTCTACGACCTGCTGTGCGACCTCCGGTCGCTGCACGGCTGACGTGGCCCGCGCCCTCGTGGCGATCACCGGCGCCTCCGGCGCCGTCTACGGCGTCCGCCTCGTCCAGCGCCTGATCGCCGGCGACGTCTCGACCGAGGTCATCGTGTCGCGCGCGGCGCGCCGCGTGCTCGAGGTCGAGCACGGCCTGCGCGGCGACCCGGCCGGCTACCTGGCGGTGGGCGGCGTCGCGCCCCGCACCTGGGAGCCCGACGACCTGCTCGCGTCGCCGGCGAGCGGCAGCACCGCGCCCGAGGTCATGCTCGTCGCGCCCTGCTCGATGGGCACGGCCGCCGCGATCCTGGCCGGCGCCTCGGACAACCTCGTCGAGCGCGCCGCCGACGTCATGCTCAAGGAGCGCCGCCCGCTGGTCATCGTGCCGCGCGAGACGCCGCTCTCGACGCTGCACCTCCGCAACCTGGCCCAGCTCTCCGAGCTCGGCGTGCGCGTCGTGCCGGCCATGCCGGCCTTCTACTTCCGCCCGCGCTCGATGGAGGAGCTGATCGAGTTCGTCGTCGACCGGGCGATCCAGGCCGCGGGGCTGCCGCTGCCGCTGCGCCACCCCTGGGAGGGGCCGCCCGCCCCGGAGGCCGGCCGATGAGAGCGACCGCCTCGCTGCGCGCGATCGTGGGCGACATCAAGCTCGCGCACTCGGTCTTCGCGCTGCCCTTCGCGCTCGTCGGCCTGCTCTTCGGCACGCGCGGACGCTGGCCCGAGCCGCTGCTGCTGCTCAAGGTCGTCGCGGCGCTCGTGCTCGCGCGCTCGGCGGCGATGGGCTGGAACCGCCTGCTCGACCGGCGCCTCGACGCCAGCAACCCGCGCACCGCGCGGCGCGCCCTGCCGGCCGGCCGGCTGCGGCCCGCGGCCATGGGCGCCTTCGTCGCCGTCTGCTCGGCGCTCTTCGTGGCCGTCGCCGGCACGATCAACCGGCCCTGCCTCCTGCTCTCGCCCGCGGTGCTCGCCGTGCTGCTGCTCTACAGCTTCGGCAAGCGCGTGACCGACCTCACGCACCTGCTCCTCGGCCTGTCGCTCGCGCTCGCGCCGCCGGCGGCGTACCTCGCCGCCCGCGGCGCGGTCGAGCCCGACGTCGTGCCCGTGCTCTGGCTGTCGGCCGCGGTGCTCTGCTGGGTGGCGGGCTTCGACATCCTCTACGCCTGCCAGGACGTGGAGCACGACCGCCGCGCCGGGCTGCACTCGATCCCCGCGCGGCTGGGCGTGGCCCGCGCGCTGCTCGTCGCGCGCGCGCTGCACGCGGGCATGGTCGCGGCGCTGTCGGCCACGGCGCTCACCGCACGGCTCGGCCCGCTCGGCTGGGCCGCCGTCGCGCTCGTCGCGGCGCTGCTGCTGCTCGAGCACCGCCTCGTCAGCCCGGGCGACCTCTCGCGCCTCGACGCCGCCTTCTTCACCGCCAACGGGCTGGTCAGCGTCGTCTTCGCCCTGCTCGTGGGGGCGGACCTGCTGTGGCGCTGAGCCGCTCGAGGCCGCCGGGCTTGCTCGAGGCCAGCGCGCGGGCCGTGGAGCGGCTGTCGCGACCGCCGCTGCCGCCGCTCGTCGTGATCACGGGCGACGAGCCCTTCCTCCAGGAGCCGCTCATCGCGGCCGCGAGCCGCGCGGTCGAGGAGGTCGAGAGCTTCTCGGCCCGTCCCGGCGAAGGCGACGCCGCGGCCTGCGCGCGGCTGATGGGGGCCTGGACGACGGCCACGCTCATCGGCGGTCCGCGGCTCATCGTGGCGCGGCAGTCGGACGCGCTGTTCGCGCGCGGCCGCCTGGCCCGGCTCGAGGAGCGCCTGGAGTCCGGCGAGCCGCCGCACCGGCTGCTGCTCACGCTCGGGAGCCTCGACGGCCGCACGAAGCTGGCCCGGCGCCTGACGCAGCTCGAGGCGCTGTTCGCGCTGCCGCCGCTGCGCGACGCGCCGCCGCCCTGGCAAGCGACGCGCGCCCACGAGCCCACCGAGCTCGAGCAGTGGATCCTCGTCCGGGCGCGCGAGCGCTCGCTGGCGCTGCAGCCGGCGGCCGCGGCCGAGCTCGCGCGGCGCCTGGGCAACGACCCGGCCCGCCTCGACGGCGTGCTGGCGCAGCTCGCCGTGATCCTGGAGGCGGGCGCGCCCATCACCACGGCCGAGATCGCGGCGCACGTGCGCCCCAGCGGCGCGCAGCAGCTGGCCGGCTTCGAGGAGCGGCTGCGGACCGGAGCCGCGGGGCCGGCGCTCGAGCTCCTCGATCGCATGCTGGCCGAGGGCGTCTACGACCACGACGGCCGGCTCGTCGCCGGCGACCCGGCCGTGGACCTCGTGCTGCGCGGCCTCGTCGGCAACTACGCGCGCCTCGTCGAGGCCCACGAGCGTCTCTCGCCGCCGTTGCGCGCGGCGCTCGAGCGCCGCCCGTGGGAGCGCAGCCCCGAGGAGGGCGCGGGCCTCGCGGCCATCCTGGGGGCCGGCGGCCGGCGCGTGTTCCTCGAGCGCGACCTGCGCGAGATCCCGCTGCCGGCGGCGCGCGCCGCCTTCCAGCTCGCGCTGGGCGGGCTGCGGCGCCTGCGCGACGGCGAGGGCCTCTCGCCGCACGCCCTCGTGCTGCGCCTGGCCCGCGCCTTGAGGCCGCAGGCGGCATGATCCTCCGCCTGCCGCCGCGCGTCGTCGAGCGCATCGCCGCCGGCGAGGTCGTCGAACGCCCGGCCTCGGTCGTCAAGGAGCTCGTCGAGAATGCGCTCGACGCCGGCGCGACGGAGATCACGGTCGCGATCGAGCGCGGCGGACTGGGACTGATCCGCGTGGCCGACGACGGCGGCGGCATCGCGCCCGCCGACCTGCCGCTGGCCTTCGCCAGCCACGCCACGAGCAAGCTCGCCGATGTCGACGACCTGTTCCACATCGGCAGCTTCGGCTTCCGCGGCGAGGCGCTCGCGAGCATCGCAGCCGTCTCGCGCAGCCGCGTCGTCTCGCGCGCCCACGGCGAGACGGCCGGCCAGCGCGTCGAGGCCGCGGCCGGCGAGATCGGCGCCCCGCAGCCCGCCGCCTGCGCCCCGGGCACGAGCGTCGAGGTGCGCGACCTGTTCTTCAACACGCCGGCGCGGCGTCGATTCCTGGGCAGCGAGCCGGCCGAAGGCGCGCGCTGCCGCGAGATGGTCGCCAGCCTCTCGCTGGCGCACCCGGGCGTGCGCTTCCGCTTCGAGGCCGACGGCCAGCTGCGCTTCGGCGGCGACGGCGCGCCGGCGCTCGCCGACCGCGCGGCCGCGGTCTATGGCCGCGACTTCGTCGAGCAGCTCGTGCCCGTCTCCGGCGTCACCGACGGCCTGCGCCTGCAGGGTCTGCTCAGCCTGCCGTCGGCCGCGCGCGGCCGCGCGCGCTGCCAGCAGCTCTTCGTCAACGCGCGCGCCGTCCGCGATCGCGCGGTGCTGTCCGCCGTGCGCTCGGCCTGCCAGGACTTCCTGCCGGGCGCGCTGCAGCCGAGCTGGATCCTGTGCCTGACCGTCGACCCCGAGCGCGTGGACGTCAACGTCCACCCGACGAAGGCCGAGGTGCGCTTCCGCGACGGCGACGCGGTCTTCCGGCTGCTGCGCGCGAGCTGCCGCGCGGCGCTGCTGGCGGCCGACCTCGCGCCGCGCGTCCACGCCGAGGCGCTGCCGCTGGCGGCGGCGGCGCGCGACTCGTTCGGCGGCGCGGGGGCGGGCGCCGCGGCGAGCGCCGGCCTGCGGAGCGGCGTCACGGCCGGGCCGCCCGCAGCCGAGGTCGCGCACGAACGGCCCGTCGAGCGCGCCGCGCTGCTGCCGGGCCTGGGCGACCTGCGGCCGGCGGGACGCTTCCTCCAGGTCCTCGACACCTACCTCGTGCACGACAGCCCGGACGGTCTCGTGCTCATCGACCAGCACGCGCTGCACGAGCGCATCCTCTACAGCCGGCTGCAGTCGGCCTCCGCGCGGGGCGCGCTGCCCGTGCAGGCGCTGCTCGTGCCCGAGGTCGTGCGCCTCGACCCCACGCGGCGCGAGGCGGCGCTCGAGGCGCGCGACGAGCTGGCGCGCCTGGGCCTGCGGCTCGAGCCCCACGGCGACGAGGCGGTCGCGATCACGGCCGTGCCGGCCGTGCTGCGCGGCGAGTCGCTGGCCGAGCTGCTGAGCCAGCTCATCGATCCGCCCGAGGCCCACGGCGGCATCCCGCACGGGCTCGACCGGCGCCTGTTCACGCTCGCCTGCCACGCCGCGATCAAGGCCGGCGACCCGCTCGGCGAGACGGCCATCGCGGACCTGCTGCGCCAGGGCGAGGAGCTCGAGCACGACGCGACCTGTCCGCACGGCCGGCCGACACGCCTCGTCGTCCCGCGCGCCGAGCTCGAGCGCCTCTTCAAGCGCAGCGGCTTCTAGGCGCGGAGCTCAGCGCGCGGCGGGCGTCTCGAAGAGGTGGGAGTCGAGCGGCTCGTCGACATCGAAGAGCAGCCGCTCCTGGCCATCGACCTCGACGAGCTCGACGCCCAGGCGCAGCTCCTCGCGCGTGGCGTCGCCGCGGAAGACGCGCACGTGGCCCGGCACCCGGAGTCCGCCGCGCGTCAGGCCGTGGAGGTCGAAGTGCAGCGTGAGCGGGGCGACGTCGGGCCGATGGGGGGCCGCCACGCGCAGCGACCACAACGCGCCGGTCTGCTCGTCGATCACGAAGCGCAGCCGCAGCTGCGGCGGCGTCTCGCCGGGCAGCGGCGGCGGCGCACCGGGCGCCGGGCCGAAGAGCTCGTCGGGCAGCCCCGCCTCGACCGTCGCCGCGGCGTGCTCGACGCCGTCGATGTCGGTCCAGGTCACGGGCTCGCCCAGCGCCGGCTGCACGAGACGCGGGATGAGCGCGTCGAGCACCGCTGCGTCGAGCAGCAGCCGCGTGACGCGCACCTGCTCCTGGAGCAGCTCGAGGTCCACCGCGTAGGTGTCGGGCGCCTGGCTGTAGATCACGACGTCGCCCGAGCCCTGGTCGTGGAACCAGGCCGTGCGGCCGTCCCAGCCGACGGTCGAGGTCGAGCCGCTGACCGACTCGGTGCGCGTCGTGAGCATCCGCTCGGGGCTGCGCGTGTACCAGCGCTCGACGTCGGCCTGGATGAGCCCGCCGTCCTTGTCGCGCACGCCGACGTGGAAGCGCCCGTGCAGCGTCGTGGCGGCGGCCCGCGGCGTCTCGCCGCGCTGGTAGCGCGCGGCCTTCTGGAGTCGCTCGAGCGCTGGTGACGGCGCCGTGGTGTCGGCCGGCTGCGTCGCGCCGCTCGCGGCCGGCGGCGCGGCCGGTGACGGTGCAGCGCCGCGGTCCTGCGCCGGCGCCGCGGCGCAGCCCAGCAGCACGAGCGCCGCAGCGCTCCGCAGCGCGGAGCCCACGACGCCGTGGCGAGGGAGGCGGCTCGACATCGCGGCCACGGTAGAATCGCGCGCGCACCGCGGCAACCGCTCCCGCCGGAGGATCGAGCCTGAATCGCTGGCAGGGCTGGCTGCTCGCGCTCCTCGCCGTCCTGCCCTTCGCCGCCGCGCGCCACTTCGGCGAGGTCCACGACGACCACTTCCTCGTCGGCCCGGGCAGCCTCGTGGCGGATGCCGGCACGGGCCTCGCGGAGCTGTGGACCGCCGACCTCTTCGGCACGCCCGAGCAGCCCACGCACCAGTCGGGATTCTGGCGGCCGCTCGTGCTGCTCGGCCTGCGCGCCGAGTTCTGGCTGACGGCCGGGCGCGAGCTGCCGCTGGCGTGGCTCGGCCACGTCGTCACGCTGCTGCTGCACGCCGTGGCGTGCGTCACGCTCTGGAGGGTCCTGCTCGCGCTGCGCCTGGAGGGTCCGACCGCGCTGCTCGCGGCGGCGCTCTTCGCGGTGCACCCGGTGCACCCCGAGACGGTCGCCTGGCTGACGAGCCTGGGCGACCTCGGCGCCGCGGCCTGCGCGTGGGGGGCGACCGCCCTGCTCCTGCGGCCGGCTCGCCCGCTCGCGGTGACGGCGTCGGCGGTCGTCCTGCTGCTGGCCGCGCTGCTCTGCAAGGAGTCGGCCGCGCTGCTCGTGGCGCTGGCCGCCGTGCTGCCCTGGCTGGCCGGCATCCGCGCGCGCGCCGCGCTCGTCCCGCCGCTCGTGGCCGTCGCGCTCTACGGGGCGCTGCGCGGGCTCTCCTTCAGTCACGGGATCGCGGCCGAGGCCTGGACCGGGCCCGCCGGGACGGCGGTGCGCTGGTGGACCTGGCTGTCGATCGTGCCCGACCTGCTGCGCCTCGCGCTGTGGCCGGGACCGCCGTCGCCGCTGCGCCTCGTGCCGGCGGCCACCAGCTGGAGCGCGCCCGGCGTGCTCGCCGGCGCCGCCGTGCTCGTCGTGCTCGCGCTGCTCGTCCTGGCCGCCGTGCGTCGCCGCGCGCCGGCGCCGTCCTTCGCGCTGCTGCTGCTGCTCGGCACGCTCGCGATGCTCGCGCCCTGGGTGCGCTTCCCGATCGGCTACCCCGAGATGGCCGCGCCGCTCTACGAGCGCTACCTCTACGCGGCGGCCGCCGCGCCGGCCGTCGCGCTGGCCTGGGCGCTGCAGCCGCTCGCGCGCCGCTCGCGCCTCGCGGTGGCCGCCGGCGCGGGCGCGCTGCTGCTCGTGCTCGGCGCGGTCACGGCCTCACGCGCCGAGGCCTGGCGCTCGGACGAGAGCTTCGCGCGAGCGGGGCTGGCGGTCTCGCCGCGCTCGCCGAGCCTGTGGACGCACCTCGGCGTGGCGCTGCTCGACAAGCTGCGGCGCGACGAGGACCGCTCGGCGGGCGAGGAGGCGCTGGCCGCCTTCGAGCGCGCGTTGCAGATAGATCCCGACGCGCCGCTCGCGGCTCTCGACCGCTTCATCGCGCTGAGCCTGCTCGGCCACGACGACCAGGCCGAGGAGGCCGCGGACCGGCTGCTCCAGCGGCAGCCCGGCGACGCGCTCGTGCTCGTCAACGTGGCGCAGTGGCACATGGGCCACCGTCGCTGGGACCGGGCGGCCGCGCTCCTCCAGCAGGCGCTGGCGACCGGCCGCGCGCCGCCGACCGCGGCGGACGACCTCGCGACCTGCCTGCAGGAGCTGGCCGCGCGCGCGCCGCCGCCGGTGCCCGCTGCGCCTGCCGCACCGCGTGGGGGCTGAGAGCGCGGCACGGCCGGCGCAAGGCGATCGCGGTGGCCCGTCCGCGCGTGGTGCCGAAGGGGGGACTTGAACCCCCACTGGGTTAACCCCAACTAGACCCTGAATCTAGCGCGTCTGCCATTCCGCCACTTCGGCACGGAACGAGGACGGGGATTGTAGGAATGCACCCGACGGCCGCAAGCCGCCCGTCACGCACAATGGCCGCGACATGAAGGCGCCCGTGCACAAGACCGTCTGCCTCAATCGGCGCGCCCGCTTCGATTACGAGGTCATCGACACGGTCGAGGCCGGCCTGTCGCTGCTCGGCACCGAGGCCAAGGCCCTGCGCGAGGGGCACGGCAACCTGACCGACGCCTACGTGACCCTCGACCGCGGCCGTCCGGTCGTGCTGGGTCTCGAGATCGCGCCCTACAGCCACGACGCGACGCGCGAGCGCGACCCGCGCCGCGCGCGATGGCTGCTGCTCAAGGCGGCCGAGATCCGCAAGCTGGCGGGTCGCGTGCAGGAGAAGGGCCTCACGCTCGTCCCGCTCTCGATCTACTTCAAGGGCCCGTGGGCCAAGCTCGAGGTCGCGCTGGCGCGCGCCAAGCGCAAGGGCGACAAGCGCGAGGTCCTGCGGCGCCGCGAGGCCGAGCGCGACATCCAGAGGGACCTGCGTCGCCGCCGCTGACGCCCGCCGATCGCGGTGCTATGATCGCGCCCTTCGTGGGGGCGACCTGGTTTCGACCGAGTGGCTGTCCTGCACGAGCTGCGTGCCGAGGTTCCAGGAGGCCTCGCAAAACACCTGGAAACCATAACTGCCAACAACAGTTATTCATTGGCCGCCTGAGACCCAGGCAGCCCGTCCCCCCGGACCTCGCCTGCGGGATCGGGGGGACGCCACTAGCAGGCTGGCCGAAGGCGCTTCTGCTCGGAGAGCCCAGGCGAGATCAATCGAGCTGGCTTCGCGGATGGTCCTGTCGATCGGAAGGCCGCGCGGCGACGCCTTGAGTTGATCGAACACGCACGTAGACGCTCATGCGGGGGCGCTTTGGGACGCGGGTTCGATTCCCGCCGCCTCCACCACCCTTCGCCGGCCGCGGCGGCCGGAGGGGCGCGGCGTCAGCCGCCCCGGCGGCCGAGACGCTCGAGGAGCGGCTCGACGACGTCCGGCGCGTAGCGCTCGATGCGCAGCGAGGCGCGGCGACCCTTGCCGTCGCGGTAGGGGTCGAGCAGCCGCCAGACGACCGTGCCGTCGCGCGCGAGCTCGAAGGCCTCGCCGGCCGCGCTGAAGCCCACGAGCACGTTGCCGTTGGGCAGCTCCTGTGCGGTGCCCTGGCCGCGCGAGTAGAAAGCGCGCGGCTCAGGCGCGATCCACTGCCAGACGATGCGGTCCTGGCGCGGGTCGACCTCGACGAGGCGCGACCAGCCGCGCTCGTCGTCGCCGTTGTCGAACACGAGCAGGTTTCCCGAGCGCAGCCAGGTGGCCTCGTGCTGATGGCGCAGCTCGCCGCGTCCCCAGACCCAGACGAGCTCGCGGCGGTCCCAGTTCACGATCGCGACGAGCGCCTGGTGGCGCAGCGAGACGAGCACGTTGGCCGGGTCGTAGAGCGGCGAGCTGCCGGCGAGCGCGGGCCAGGGCATCCACTGCGCCGAGTTCGCGTGCAGCCAGTCCGCGCCCTCCAGGCGGCCCTCGGCGCGGACCGCGGCGTGGTCGGCAGGGCGCGGGTGGATCAGCGGGTCGTCCTGGAAGTCGACCGGGCGGGGACCGTCGAGCAGCACGTCGGCCAGCGACAGCTCGCCGAGCGGCCGGCCGTCGTCGAGCGCGAAGAGCGCGAGGAGGTTGTCCTGCACGTCGCGCGAGGCGTCGATGGCCGGCAGCGGGCGCGGCCGCGAGACGAGTGCGAGCACCTCGCCGCGCGGCGTGAGCTCGACGTCGTGATGCGCAGGGGCGTCGCTCAGCCAGCGGACCTCGCCCGTCCACGAGAGGCGCGCGAGGTAGTGCACCGGGTCGGCGGGGTCGCCGCGCGTGCCGACGACGAGCACGTCGCCCGAGGGCAGCAGCGCGCAGCGCGCCAGCCAGAGCCCGCCGTCCAGGCTCCAGCGGTTGAGGACCCGTCCGTCCAGATCGACCAGCTCCGCGACGTCGAGCGGGATGACCGAGATCAGGCTGTAGCCGGGGCAGGCCCGCTGTCGGTCGAGCAGCACGACGCCGGTGCGCGCATCGGCGTCGGGCTCGGCGCTGCCCTCGCCCTCGGCGAACTCGGTGTAGCCCAGGGCCGCGAGCCGCTCGGCCTCCTCGAGCGCGAGCAGCGAGGCGCGGCGCACCGGCGGCGCGGCCGTGGGTGACGAGCTCGACGTCGCGTCCGGCGCGACAGCGGCGGGCGACGGCTCGGAGGGCGGCCCGCAAGACGCGGATCCGACGACGAGGGCGGCGAGCGTGAAGGCCAGATTTCCGCGGCGTCGCGCGCGACGGCGAGGCGAGTCGGGAGGCGAACCGCCATCGCGCATCGTGGCGGCGGAGTCTAGCATTGGCCGTGCAGACTTGATGGCCCGGGCGGCTGGCCTAGAATCCGTCGCCCGCCTCCGCCTCCCGTCGTGGGAACTCCATGCGCACGGCCCGCCCGACCCGCTGCCTCGCGGCGCTGCTCTGTGCGGCGGCGGCCGCCTGCACCAGCCCGGTCGAGCTGCGCCAGCAGGTCATCGCGCTCGATGGCGCCTGGCGCGTCGGCAAGATGGAGGAGGGCTCGTTCGAGCAGATGCTCGACGACCTGCGCTCGCTCGCGGCGCAGAGTCCCGGCGATCCCAACCGCATCGCCGGCCTGCCGGACGTGCTGCGCCTGGCGATCGGCAATCCCTCGTCGCTCGTGCGCGCCGAGGCCCTGCGCACGGCCTGGGCGCTGGGCAGCGGGCTGCCGGTGCCCGACGTGTGGCAGCAGGATCCGCTCGACCGCGAGGACTTCAACCGTCGCACGGCGCGCATCGAGGAGCTCGTGGCCGGCGAGCAGGCGCTCTCGGCCGAGACCCTCGACCTGGCCCGCTGGCTGGCCGGGTACCGCGTCGTGGCCGAGGACGTCGACCACGCGCGGCTGTCGATCTCGATCGCGGAGGTCGTGCTGAGCCAGGGGCTGTGGCGCCAGGACGAGCTGGGCGCGGCCTTCCGCGAGGGCCTGCAGGGCAGCGCCGCCCACGCGCTCGACCTCGTCACGCTGCAGGCCTCGCGCGACACCGAGGCCGTCGTGCGCGAGGAGGCCCTGGCACACGCCGATCGCCTTCCCGTCGACCTCGCGGTGCTCCTGTTCCGCGACCTGCTCGCGCGCGAGAAGGACTCGGCGGTCGTGCTCGCCGCGCTGGACGGCATCGGCCGGGCCGACGAGCACCTGCCGGCCGACGCGCGGCAGTCCCTGCTCGAGCCGCTGGCCGACTCGACCGACGTCGCCGTGCGGGTGCGGGTCCAGGGGCTCCTGGCGAGCGCGTCCGAATGAGGGTCGTCCTGCTCGAGCGCGAGCTGACCTACGACGGGACGCAGCTCTGCACGGCCTTCGTCGACCAGTACGCGCCCGGCGGCGGCGACGTGGCGGTGCTCTTCACCGGGACGGCCGACGTGCCGCGCGAGAACCTCGTCGACCTCGAGGACGCCGAGGCGGGGGCCTTCATCTACAGCCCGCTCATGGCGCACCTCGTGCTCGAGCACCGCGACGTGGGCCTCGTCGAAGCCGTGTGGCGCCAGCGGCTGCTCGTGCACCTCGCGGCGCGCTGGATCGAGAGCCGCTGCGGCGCGCGCGTCGAGGTGCGCGGCGACGACCTGTTCGTGCACGGCGGCAAGCTGTCGGTCTCGGTGGCCACGAGCTCGCCGCGCGGCTGCCTGATCCACCTCGGGGTCAACGTGGAGACGGACGGCGCGCCGGTCGTCGCGGTGGGCCTGCGCGACCTGCGCATCCCGGCCGACGAGTTCCTCGACGCGCTGGCGAACCTCTACGCCGACGAGCTCGTGTCGGTCGCGCACGCCGCCGGCAAGGTGAGGCCGGTGCCGTGAGCCGCTCGACCGTCGTCGCGATCCTCAAGATCGCGCTCGCCGCGGCCCTGATCTGGTGGGTGCTCAGCCTGGCCGGCGGCTGGCGCAACGTGCAGCAGAGCATGGAGGGCATCCGCCTCGAGATCTGGATGATCGGCAGCCTGTGCCTGCTCCTGGCGACCTGCCTGTCGATCCTGCGCTGGTTCATGCTCATGCGCTCGGTCGGCGTGGAGACGACCGCCTGGACGGTCTTCCGCCTGGGCTGGATCGGCGTGTTCTTCAACAACGCCCTGCCGGGGCTGACCGGCGGCGATCTGGCCAAGGCGGTCTACGCCACGCGCGACCATCCCAACCAGCGCACCGACGCGGTGATCTCGGTGATCGTCGACCGCATCATCGGCATCGTCGCGCTGGCGCTCATCGCGGCGGTGGTGATCCCCTTCGACTTCTCGCGCTACGGGCAGGTCGCGGCGCTGATCTACGGCTTCCTGGCCGCGGCCGCGCTGGGCGCGCTGGTCACGCTGAGCCGCCGGGTGAAGAGCCGGCTGCGCGCCTCGCCGACGGTCGGCTCGCTGCTGGCCTTCGCGCGCCGCGTCGCCGACCGCCTGCACCGGCTGGCCGAGAAGCTGGGCAAGCGCCCCCGGCCGGCTCGCGCCCCGGGCGACAGCCTGCTCGGCAAGATCGACCGCGCGGTCTCGATCTACCGGCACCGGCTGGGCACGCTGGCGATCGCGATGGGCATGTCGATCGTCGTGCACATGCTGCTCATCGTGGGCATGTGGTTCTTCGGCGAGGCGCTCGCGTCCGGCGCCCACGACGGGCCCGGGGGCATGGACGCCGCCACGCGGCTGCAGCTCGAGCAGCTCGACGCGCTGCGCCTGAGCGTCTACTGCTCGATCATCCCGATCATCATGATCGTCTCGTCGCTGCCGCTCGCCCCCGGAGGCTGGGGCGTGGGCGAGAGCGCCTTCATGTACTTCTTCAGGCTCGTGGGGGTGGGCGTGGCCGCCGCCACCGCGCTCTCGCTGACCTTCCGCCTGACGAGCATGTTCATCTCGCTCATCGGCGGGGTCTTCCTGGCCCTCGACCGCAAGCGCGTCATGGCGTCGCTGCCCTCGAGCGACGCCGCCTCGCACTGACCCCGGAGATCCTCCTTGTCCCTGCTCGTCGTCGGTTCCGTCGCGTTCGACACCGTCGAGACGCCCTTCGGCAAGGCCGATCGCGTCCTCGGCGGCTCGGCCACCTTCTTCGTCCTCGCCGCGAGCTACTTCATCCAGCCGCGGCTGGTGGGCATCGTCGGCGCCGACTTCCCGGAGGCGTTCCTCGAGGAGTTCAAGCGCCGTGGCGTCGACCTCGCGGGCCTGCAGGTCAGCCGCGAGGGCAAGACCTTCCACTGGACCGGCCGCTACGAGGGCGACATGAACGCGGCGCAGACGCTGGGCGTCTCGCTCAACGTGCTGGGCAGCTACAAGGCCAGCGTGCCCGAGAGCTTCCGCGACAGCGAGTACGTCTTCCTGGCCAACGACCACCCGCAGACGCAGCTCGACGTGCTCGCGGCGGTCAAGGGCAAGCCCTTCGCCGTGGCCGACACGCGCGACTTCTGGATCTCGGAGGAGCCCGCGCTGCTCGAGCAGCTCCTCGGCCGGCTCGACGGCCTGGTGCTCAACGAGCACGAGGCGCGCCTGATGACCGGGCACGCCAACCTCGTGCGCGCCGGCGCCGACATCCTGCGGCGCGGCCCGGGCTTCGTCGTGATCAAGAAGGGCGAGCACGGCGCCCTGCTCTTCTCG